>ERZ890953.61-NODE-61-length-61088-cov-7.964511_pt1 | contig 61088 bp, 49 predicted proteins | sample MGYA00521264_ERZ890953 | MGnify/ENA primary metagenome ERZ890953 (study PRJEB32303, sample SAMEA104408629) | aquatic metagenome | biome: Brackish water; feature: Chemocline; material: water | place: Baltic Sea | collected 2014-10-26T21:54:00 | depth 200 m ...
GCGGAAGGGTGGGCCGACCCCCTGGAGTATGGCGCGCCTCGCGCGCCGAACGCGGAAGGGTGGGCCGACCCCCTGGAGTATGGCGCGCCTCGCGCGCCGAACGCGGGAGGGTGGGCCGACCCCAAGGAGTATGGCGCGCCAGGCGCGCCGAACGCAGGAGGGTGGGCCGAGGCAGCGCAGCCCGCCATCGGCTCGAGCTGCGGCTCTCAACCCTGACTCACTCCACTACGAACCCCACCATCACAGGCAGGTGGTCCGAGCGGCCCAGATCCTGGACCTCTACGCTGACCACCCGCAGATCGGGGGTGCCGAAGATGTGGTCCAGGGCCGCGTCGATCTGCACGCCGGCCACCCGCCAGCGCCAGGTGTCCACACCCGCCGGCAGCGCGTCGGAGAAGCCCAGGCCCTGCAGCAGCGCCAGGGATGGACCGCGCTGCTCGTTGAAGTCGCCCAGCACCACCGTGGGCAGACCCGGGTCCAGGAAGGACAGGTAGACGTCCAGCTCCTCCAAGCGCTCATCGCCCGTGGTGAAGGCCCCCACAAGGAAGCCCCCGCGCTCGGCGTACGGCGGCTTGAGGTGCAGGTTGAGCAGCTGCAGCGGCCCTTGCGGCGTCTGCACCACCAACACCCAGGCCGGAAACCAGCCGATGGGCGAGGGCAGGATCTCCTCGCTCACCACGGGGAAGCGGGACAGCAGGCCCACACCCCCAGCGCCGGGGCCCTCGATGAAGGCCAGCTCCGCGAAGTCCTGGGCGTAGGCCCCGCGGATGGCGGCCTCCCAGGCCGGCGTGGTCTCCTGCAGCAGGACCAGGTCAGGAGCGCCAGCACCCACGGCGGCCAATGTTCCGGGGTCGCCCGCGAGCCCGTAGTTCAGATTGTAGGACTTGATCCGCAGATCGGCTGGCTCCGGAGGAGCCAGATCCTGCACCCGAGCGGACGAACCGAAGGAGCCGGACGCCAAGACCACGGGCAGCGAGCACAGCAGGGACAAGAAAAACCGCAGGCCGCACCTCCGTCCAGCAGGGACACCCCGCGGCGGCCCGAGGTTCCCTGCAACCGGCCTCCACCCCCCGCCGCCTGCATGCTATCTTTCGTTGCATGCTCACCCTGTTCGCCCTCCTCGCCATGGCCTGCACGCCGACCGACCCGCCCGGCGACAGCTCCCCCATCGAAGAGACCGCGCCCCCCAGGGACACACAGGACAGCGAGCCCCCCGACGACACCGATCCACCCACGCCCCTGCCCGCGGTGGTGGTCAATGAGCTCATGGCAGACAACGAGGGCGCGCACCAGGCCGACGATGGCTCCTTCCCAGACTGGCTCGAGCTGTACAACGCCGACCAGAACGCCGTGGACCTGTCCGGCTACTCCATCAGCGACGACTGGACCGAGAAGGCCCAGGCCGTCTTACCCCAAGGCACCACCATGGAGCCGGGGGCCTACCTGCTGCTGTACGCCGACGACAGCGACCAGCCAGGCCACCTCCCCTTCAAGCTCAGCGCCCAGGGCGAAGGGGTGGGCGTCTTCGCCCCCGACGGCGAGGCCCTGGACTGGATCACCTTCCCGCCCCTGGTGGAAGACCACAGCTACGCACGCCTGCCCGACGGCGAGCAGTCCTGGGAGCAGGTGGCTCGAGGCACCCCCGGAGCATCCAACCTGCGGCAGACGGTCCAGACCACCGCGCTGGTGGAGCGGGGCGCCACGTGGCGGTACCTGGACAGCGGAGAGTACCCCGGCGATGCCTGGGTCCAAGCCGAGTTCGACGACGCCAGCTGGGCCTCGGGGCCCGCGCCCCTGGGCTACGGCGACAGCCAGACCACCGAGCTCTCCTACGGCGACGACGCCTCGAACAAGCACATCACCACCTGGTTCCGCCACCCCTTCGATCTGCCAGCCGACACCCTCGCCAGCGCCAGCGAGGCCAGCCTCGGGCTGCGGGTCGACGACGGGGCCGTGGTCTGGCTCAACGGCGCCGAGCTGCTGCGGCAGGGCATGGGCGATGGCGAGATCGGTCCCGACTCCTACGCCACGGACACCGCCTCGGGCGACAACGAGACCAACTACACTTCCTATGACTTCGAGCTGGGGCTGCTGGTGGAAGGCGCCAACCAGCTGGCCGTCGAGGTCCACCAGAACGGCGGCACCTCGAGCGACCTCACCCTGGACCTCGAGCTGAGCGTCGAGGGCTGGGTCGAGGTGGAGTAGCGGGCACGCAGGCGCGCTCGCCAGGCGCCCTATGGCGGTTCCTCACGTAGCTCCGCGAACACCGCCGCGCGCTCGTCCAGCCACTGGTAGAGGTAGGCCTTCTCGCCCTGGTAGTCCGTCCAGTCGTCCTTGCTGTCGCGGTAGCTGACCCAGCCGCTATAGGTCTGGTAGCTCTCACCCCACCTGTCCCAGTCCCGCTGGGCCGAGGGCTCGATCAGGGCGTAGTAGCCATCCAGCTGAGCCCGCAACCAGTCGGGATCGTAGGGGCCGCCGGGCTGAGCCATGGAGCGGTAGCGCTCCCACAGCTCGGCGTTGGCGGACTCGACCTCCTGGATGGCCCAGAACACCCGGTTGTACCCCGTGTGGTAGTTGCGGGTGCTCGAGGACTCCCGGTAGGTGCGCCAGTCTTGGCCCCAGGCGTGGTTGAAGTCCCAAGGGGCATAGCGGAACACGCTGGAGTCGGGGGCGCTGGCCAGGTAGGCGTTCTTGCCCGCGCTGTCCTCGCCCAGGCAGTAGTGGACCAGCAGGAACCAGTCCATGAACTCCTGCAGGTCGAGGTGATCGGCGGCACCGTGCACCAGGCCCTCGGCGTCGGCGTGGCCCGTGAAGGCCACCAGGGCGTCCAGGTCGCTGGTGTCGTCCTCGGGCTCGCCCTCCTTCTTCTCGTAGCCGTCGTGCAGGGTGTCCTTGGCGTTGCCCCCGGAGTCGGTCAGGAAGAAGTTGGCGTCGTGGCTGACCGCCTTGTACAGGCTGGAGTCGGGGTGGAAGCCCTGTTGCTCGACGAACTCGTTGTCGACGCGATCCAGAGCCAGGAACAGGCCCTGGTAGACCCCATCGAAGTACAGCACCGTGAAGAAGCTGCGGGGGGTGAGCCGCTCGACCCCCCAGAACTGGGCCATGGCCGCCCACTGATCGTAGACCAGCTTCTGGCGCACGTAGGCGTTGTCGTCGAAGGGACTGACCAGCACCAGGTGGTCGCGGGTGACCCCCCAGGCGGGGAGGTCCAGCTCGGCCTCGGGGAACTCGAGGGTGTAGCCGGGCTTGGGGTAGTAGGAGCTCGAGGCGCCGCGGACCTTGATCATGCCCGGGTAGGCCAGGCCCCCGAAGGTCAGCTCGGCGGCGACATAGCCCGAGCCGATCTCCGACCAGGTGTAGACGTGCATCACCGGCAGGCCCCACTCCTCGGTGTAGCTGGCCGCCTCTACCGCCACGTTGTCTGCGGCGGCGGGGTTGTCAGCCACCCAGAAGGTGACGGTCTCGGCGCTGGGCAGCTCGCCCGTGACGCCGCGGGTGGTGACCTGGAAGACCAGGTCGATGCGCCCGCCGCTGGCCGGACCCGTGGGCCAGGTGAAGCTGGAGCCGTCCCAGCTCGCGCCCGATGGCAGCGTCACGGGCTCGAGGAGCGCGGCCGCGCCGAGCTCACCACGGCAGCGTGGCGCCAGGCTCACCCCATCGCCCTCGAGGTAGTTGATCTCCGTCAGGTCGGACACCAACACGCAGGGCTCCGGAGGCTCGGGCCAGGCCTGACCCCAGCCCTTGCCGGTGCCGCCGTTGAAGACCCCAGGGCTGGGGTTGGCCGTGATGATCCACTCGGCGTCGCCGTCCAACACCCGGGCCGCGGCGTGGTCCGGGGCCTGCTGGCCGTAGCTCAGCCCGTCCACGGGCAGGCCGGTGGGAGCGTACAGGCCGATCTGCTCGCCCTCGAGCGCCAGGGAGAACCCCAGGTGGTCCGGCCCCAGGGAGGGGTCGCCATCGGCCCACAGCAGCAGCCGGCCCCAGGCGGGGACGCTGAGCTGCTCGAGGCGGTGACGGCCGGGATCGTTGTGGTCGTCGGTGATGGTCCAGCCGTTCAGGTCCACCGGCTCGGCGCTGGGATTGAACAGCTCGATCCAGTCGGGGTGCGCGCCGGTGCCATCGGCGGCGCCAGTGCGGTTCTCGGCCATGAACTCGTTGATGACCACCACGGGCCAGCCTGGGAAGATCTGCTCGGTGGTCTCGGAGTCGGTGGTGCCGGGCGCGCTGTCCCACGGCGTGCTGTCCAGCGGCGAGCGCTGAACCAGATCACACCCGGCCGCGAGCGATACCCACAGCGCCAGCCCGAACCGTGCCACCTAGCCGTCCAGCCAGTGGGCCACGTTGCGCCGGGCCACGGCCATGAGGGTGAGCTGGGGGTTCACGCCGGTGCAGTCCGGCAGGATGCTGGCGTCGTTGACCCAGATGTTGGCGGCCCCGTGGAGCTTGCCCCAGGAGTCGACCACGCAGCGGCTGCGGTCTTCACCCATGGGGCAGGTGCCGAACAGGTGGATGGTGGAGATGGTGAGCTGGCCGTGGGGCAACCCCGTGCGCAGCTGCTCGAGCTGATCGGGCCGGGTGATGGAGGGCCGCCCTGGCAGGGGATTGAACAGCTCCACCGCGCCCGCCTGGAACAGCATGGTGCCAAGGCGATGCAGCCCCTGCCCCAGGGAGGCCAGATCGTCGTCGCCGCAGGGGTAGGAGGTGAAGGACTCGTCGAAGCCCGGGATGTTGCGCACCTTGCCCTTGCCCTTGCCGGTGACCAGGACGTAGAACAAGGCGATCTTGGGCCAGGCCTCGAGCTTGGCCTCGCGGTCTTCAACCTCTCCCCCCAGCCACATGACCAGGTGGGGCAGCGCCGCGTGGGAGCAACCCAGGGTGAGGTCGGGCTTGAACTCCACCACCTGCTGCACGGGCACGCCCGCCGCCGGGTCGTTGACCTCGCGGTCGAAGCGCGCGGCCACGCGCACCATGGGGTGCAGGCGCAGGCCATCGCCGACCTTGCCGCGGATGCCGCTGCGGCGCAGGACCAGGGGGGACTGAGTGGGTCCGCCGCAGACGAAGACCTTGTCGAAGCGGATGCGAACCCGCTCCCGCCGACCGTCGGCGTGCCGGGTGGTGGCGCTGGCCTCGACCGCGCGACCGCCGCGGAAGCGCAGCTTGTGTACGCTGGTGAGGGGCAGCAGCCGCCCCCCGGCCGCCAGCAAGCGGGGCACCAGCGTGACGGTCATGGACTGGCGCAGGCCCTTGCCGGCGCCGTCGCTGGGGTACTGCCAGAAACGCTGGACCTCGCTGGAGGCCCAGCCCAGCTGGTCGGCGCCCTGCTTGATGACCATGGACGCGGGGTCCAGGCCACCGGGCATCGAAGCCACGGAGCACTCCCGCTCCACCGCCTCGAAGTGGGACCCCAGGGGCTCGAGCCCGAACTGGTCGATGCGGAAGCGCTGGCGCCAGTCTTCCAGGGTGGAGGCCATGGGCGGGTGGGCCAGGGCCGCGTTGATCTCGCTGCCGCCGCCCACACAGCGGCCCTCGACATAGGTGACCTTGGTCTGGCCGAAGGCGGGGGTGAGGCCCCCGTTGCGATACTTCTGGTCCATCTCGGCCATGGAGTAGGCCGGGGCCGAGTCGTGGACGAAGTGGCCGCCTTCTTCGACCATCAGGACGTCGTGGCCCGCTTCGGCCAGGAGAGCTGCGGTGGTGGCGCCGCCAGGGCCGGAGCCGATGACGAGGATCTGGCAGTCGTGCAGGGTGCCGCGCATGATCAGTGACCCTCGTGCTCGGGGTTCAGCTCGGAGAAGTACACGAAGGTGGCCATCTTGCCGTAGAACTCGAGGAAGTCCTGGCAGAAGGACACCGGCGCCTTGCGCCACAGCGCCACCTGGCGCGCGCGCTGGGCGGCGCTCTGGAAGCGGAAGGGCCGGCCCGCGGTGGCGACGCCGGACAGATCGAAGAACACGGTGGCGCCGGCCATGGGCAGCCCCAGGAAGCGAGGCATGATGGCGATGCGGCCACGCATGGCATCGGCGGTCGCGGCCAGCGCGGACTCGTCCAGGGTGGACTCGCTGCCAGCGGCGTCGGCCACCAGCGTGCGCACGATCTGGCCGACCACCGGAGACAGCACCAGCTGGGCGCCGCGCCGGGGGAGCTTGGAGAGCAGAGACATGGGGGAACCTCGCGGGGCCGCGCACCGAAGTGCGCCGAGGCATGCCAGCTATTCAGCGCGCGCCCCTCGAACCAGCTTCATCGCGGCCGATGCTCCTGGATGAACGCCGTGGGGTCCAGGTAGGTGATGCCCGGATCGCCATAGCCCCCGCCGATGGGCGCGCCGACGCGGGCGCGGATCTCGAAGTGCAGGTGGGCCAGGTACAGCCCTCCTACATTGCCCATGGCGCCGAGCTGATCGCCGCGAGCGACCGCATCGCCCACCGCCACGTCGATGCGCTCGAGGTGGGCGTACAGGCTCTCCACGAGCCGGTCTTCTCCCCCGCTCGGATCGGGGACGCGATGGGCCACCATCACCACGCCTCCCCAGCCCCCTCCATGATCGTAGGCGCCGGTGACCAGGCCATTGGCCACCGCGTGGATGGGATCTCCCAGGTCGGTGTCGCTGCCACCGTTGCCGTTCCAGTCCGAGCCCAGGTGCGCGTGAGGCCCGCCGAAGGGCTGGGCGTCGTAGTAGCCCTGGGCGTCGGGAGGCCCTACCGGGAAGTCGAAGCCGTCGGCTTGGGGGATGCTGGACACACCGACGTGGTAGACAGGCAGATCGGAGGGTGGCGAGGGCTGCAGATCCGCAGCGCCACAGGCGAGCAACGCGGACCAGAGGAGACGGTGCATGGACACTCCCGAGGGCCGTGGCGACGAACGAGCCCCACCCTTGGACGCTGACGCCGCGCATCGGTTCCCCGGGCGTTCCGCGATAGGATGTGCCCATGCCCATCCTCGCCACAGCCCTGCTCACCCTGTGCCTGGCCTCCCCGGCCCACGCTGGCCTGATCCCCTGCGAGCAGCGCGGCAGCATGGAGCTCGATCCCGACGGCAGCCACGTCCTGGCCAGCTTCCTGGGCGCCTGCGGCGAAGTCTCCGACTACGACCGGGCTCTGGCCGTGCAGGTCGAGCTCGACGATGGCTGGTCCATCATCGGCACCCACTGGGAGGTCCAGGGCAGCCAGGACATCGAGATCGATGGTGAGCTGGTCACCTACCGGATCTTCGAGCAGGAGGTCAGCTGCCCAGGACGCGGCCCCTACGACTTCCGGGTGGCCTGGGTGGACCGCGACGGCGCCGAGGCCTGGTACGACGACCGCTTCGACTGTGACGGCAGCCTGGGCTGCACCAGCGCCCCCACCCCCATGGCCCTGCCTCCAGGCATGTTGGCCTTGGTGGGCATCCTGCCCCTGACGCTGCGGCGCCGTCGAAGGTAGAATCTCCTCAGCCACCCTGACTCGTGCCCCCCGGAGCCCCCGTGCTGCCCAACCACCCCTGTGCTGGCCTGGTATCCATCCCCCGCATCATGATGCCCCTGGGCCATGCCACCGAGGTGGACTTCGGCACCAAGCGCTTCCATGTCCTGTTCAGCGGGGGCAAGCTGCGCATCGAGCTCGACCCCGAGAACTTCACCCTGGTCAGCCTCAAGGACCAGCGAGTCGCCTACAAGGTGCAGCTGCTGGGCAGCATCGTGCTCGAGGAAGAGACCACCGGCGCGGTGGACTGGCATCCCTACTTCCACCTCGAGTGGGAAGACGACGCCGCCGCCCCCGAGCTGGTCTTCGACAGGTCCCCCACCCGCATCGTGCGCTTCTACACCAAGGGACAGGCCATCGAGCTGGGGGTCGAGCCCGCCACCGCCTACGAGGTACACTACGACGACGGTGTCAGCGCCCTGTTCGCCCGCCGCGAGCAAGGGCCGGGCTTCAACTTCCACTTCAGCACCGGCTTCAACGGCTCGTTCTGGAAGGAGCCCGACGGCTCGTGGATGATGAACTTCAAGGGCGACCGCTTGTCCTGGGAAGACGACGGCAAGGACGCCCAGTCCAAGTTCCTGGTGTCGCGCTCCAAGTTCACCGACAACCTGATGCTCTACTTCTGGCACGGGGCACGGGTGACCTTGCGCTGACGGGCCGCGGCGATGGATAGATTCCTGGCGCCACCCCGGAGCTCCGACGCACCCCATCCGCCCCCTGGTCCTCACCCTCGCCCTCGCCTCCTGTACCAGGCCCGAGGTGACGGTCGACGGGCAGCCCTCCGCCGACCCCACCCCCCATGCGCCCCAGCCCGACACTCCAGCCGGGGTCCACGAGCGACTGCTAGCGGTGCCAGAGCCGCAGGACCCCACCAGCCTCTTCGCTGACCTCTGGTAGCGGCTCCAGGGTCCAGCCCAGCCCGGACAGCTCCTCCTCGCTCTCCGGCAGCATCGCCGCGAGCCCGACCTGGTCCACCGTGGTGACCAACCAGACGGTGCCCTCCACGACCGGGGGCGATCGCACCCAGCGGGAGCAGGTGTCGCCACCCGGGCGGGCCTCGCGCAGGGGCAGCCGTCGAGGCAGCGCCAGCTCGTCGAAGGAGGAGTTCGAACAGTCCAACAGCAGATCCTTGGGCTGCAGGGATCGCCGCATCCAGGCCAGGACAGCCTGGCGTTCAGGCTCCAGGCCAGCGATGGGGATGCCCGCCTCCCGGCAGAACGCTGCTGGCGTCCGGCTCACAGGCCAGAACCGCGGCCAGACCCAGCCCATCACCACCAGCACCGCGACGACCAGCGCCACACGCCCGCCCAGCCGCGGGGATCCCATGGGGACCAGCCGCTCCACCAGGCGCTCGAGCCCCACAGGCAGCAGGGCCGCCATGGCCACCAGCTGCAGCAGCGCGTAGCGCTCGGGGTAGGCCACCACCGCCATGCCGGCCACCAGGGCCGCCGCGCTGCCCCCCAGCAGCAGGGCGACCCCCGCGGACGAGCGACGCCCCCAGCGCGCAGGCAGCAGCGCTGGGAGCAGCAGGAGCAGCCACCAGGGGGGAGGCAGCGCCTCGAAGCTGACCAGCTCGGCCCAGTTGTGGGGCAACAGCTCCCGGGCGCAGTCCCGGCCGAACCGCAGGCCTCCGAGACTCTCCAGGCGCTCTGGCGCACAGGCTTGGCGCACCGCCACAGGAACGTTGGGCCCCATGGAGACCTCGGACTGCACCGCCACCTGCTGCTGCAGTGACCGCGTGGTGAGACCCAGCCGGGCCTGCAGCCCCTGATCCAGGCCCCATCCAGCCCCCGCGCCCACCAGGGCCGCCGCCAGGATCGCCGCGGCCCACCAGCCCTTGGACCGCACGGTCACCACCGCCGCCAGCACGGCCAGCAGGGAGAGGACCAGGGGCCCCACGCCTCGATCGTCGCAGGCCCAGGCCAAGCCCCCCGCCAGCCCGGCCAGCCCACCCAGCTCCCAGCGCGGCCAGCGCAGGCAGGCCGCCGCCAGGCCCAGGGCCAGGGCCCCAAGACCAGCCAGCAGCGGGTAGAGGTTCACCCAACGCCCGCTCTGCTCCAGGCTGGGCAACAGGGCCACCACGAGCGCCGCGAGCACCCCCACGGTGCGGCTGCCCAGGGACCGCCCCAGCAGCCCTGCCCCGAGCACCGTGGCCACGGTGGCAACCAGCGTGAGCCACTGGGCGCCGCGGACATAGCCCAGCGGCTCCCCCGCCAGTCCGACCAGGAGCGCATGCAGGGGCTTGCGCCAGTCCTGGTAGACCAGCTCGGTCCGCTCCGGATGCCACAGCCGGGCCGCGTTCTCCAAGTAGGTGGGCCAGTCGGAGCCACAGGCCTGACCGAAGAAGACCATCCCTGGTCGTGCCAGGAGCCCGCATGCCACCAGACAGCCCAGCACGAAGGGGAGCTCCTCCCTGAGTCGCCGCATCACAGGCGAGACCCGAGGCAGGGACATGGCGCTCCCGGGGTGGTGGGGGTCAGCCGCGCATCATACCGGAACGACGCCGACACACCATCACGGCCACGCCCGATCCCAGCAGCAGGGCCCACATCCACGCTCCACGGGTGGGCGGTCTGGCGGTGCAGCCACAACCCTCCGGCGCGGTCGTCGGGCCGGTGTCTTCGGGCTCGGCGCTGTCCAGCGGGAGCCCCGAGTCGCCGGGTGCCGCCAGCTCGAAGCTCGCGTCATCGCTGAACGCCAGGTTGCCCACCAGGTCCTGGGAGCCCACCCTGAAGTGGTAGCGCGCGCCGGGCTCCAGGCCCCCCACCGCCACCCGATGCTCGGTGCTCGCAGCCTCGTCCAGCTTCACCTGGCCGTAGCTGGCGTCTTCCCCCAGCTCCACGCGGCTGTCGGCCGGCTCGTCGGTCGTCCAGGCGATCACCACGGAGTCCGCCCCGATCTCGCTCAGCACCACGCCATCGACCACAGGGGCGTCCGCATCCACCTCGAAGCGCCGGACTTCGCTGCGCACGGTCTCGCCAGCTGCGTCCGTGGCCTCCACCCACCACTCCCACTGCCCCGTGGTGGCGGGGCTCCAGGTCTCCACCACGGTCTCCCCGCTGGCCACCCCCTGCCGCTCGGCCCACCAAGCTAGCGGCAGCGTGGGCAGCGGCAGCTCGAAGGCGCTGTCCTCGTCCTGGTCCCAGACGTCGAGCCAGGGGCTGTAGGTGCTGGCCCGCAGCGTCCCCGCGGCCGGATCGAGGTCCAGCACCCGCAGGAAGCCGTCACCCAGGTTCGCGTGCCCATGGAAGCAGGTGAGCAGCTGGTGCACAGGCTGCCCGTCCACCGTGTCGCTGCGGTGGGCTTCCCCGGGGAAGTGGCCGCTGATCACCAGCCGCACCTGGGGGTAGGGCGCCACCAGGGCGTCCCAGAGGTCCACGGAGCTGAAGCTCTGTTGGGAAGCCCAGGCCCCGTCGGCATCCAGGAAGGAGTGGGTGACCACGACCACGAAGTGCTCTGGGTACGCCTCGACGATCCCGGCCGCCCAGGCCAGCACGTCCTGTTCGGGCTCGAACATCAGGTGCAGCATCAGCACCGGCAGGCCGCCCATGCTGAGCTCCTGCCAGCTGTTCCAGCTGGTTCCGTCGGGGGTGCTGCCGCCCCACCAGGGATCCGTCTCGAAGCGTGAGGCCGGGAAGCGCTCGTCCAGCAGCATGTCGGACCAGCCCGGGTCGGTGGCGTTGGGCGGGTGGTCGTGGTTTCCCCAGGCCACGGCCCAGGGCACGACGCCGTCGAGCTCCGACAGCGCGCGATCTGCCACCTCCCACTGCCCTTCGTCGTCCCAGTCCTGCACCACGTCCCCGACGTGGGACACGAAGCCCAGCTCGTGCTCGTGGTCGTGGTCGAGGATCCAGTCCACCTGCATGCCGAAGACATCGCCGCTGGACCCGATCGTGGCGGCCTCGGTGTAGAACTGGGTGTCCGGGAGCACCACCAGCCGGAAGGGCTGCAGCTCGTCCAGCGCCGGCCGGATGAAGATGCCCAGGTCCAGGGCACCCCCGCTGGGGTCCTCCACCGAGATCTCCAGCTGCACCTCGGCCCCCACCAGGGCGCCGGCTTCCGGGGAGATCAGGACCGGTGGCTCGGGCGTGGCCGCCGCGGTTCCAGCCCACAGGGTCAAGGTGAACAGGGCGGGTCCGGCGAAGCTGAGTGACGACACGTACCGACCTCCAGGCGCCCCAGTGTTCCACAGGCGCCAGGGACCGGCAACGCCGCCCGCACCGCATTCGTACATTCACAAGTCCCCCTGTCCGGAGTACGCTGGCAAGGTCCCCTTCTCTCCGGGTGGTCTGTGCGCGCACTGAACCCTCTCTTCGCCCTCGCCATACTCAGCGCTCCCGCCCTGTGGGGCTGCAAGGAGAAGCTGCAGACCGTGGAGCTGGCCGAACCCGTGCTGCTGGGCCTGCCCTACGACATCCAGCAGGACGCCATGACCCTGAGCTGGACCGAGAGCCGGCTGTCCAGCTTCGACCGCTACGAGCTGTACCGGGCCGACAGCTCGGGCGTCTCCACCGAGGACACCCTGGTGCTGAACTCCGAGGACCCCGAGGAGATCGTCTTCCAGGACACCGGGCTGGGCAGCTACCAGACCTACTACTACCGCGTCTGGGTCTACAACTCCGCGGGCGACAGCGCCGCGAGCAACGAGGTCAGCGGCAGCACCGAGTACGACGCCTCCCCCAGCGCGGTGATCCTCGAGGACCCCAGCGACATCACCGGCACCACCATGATCCTCAGCTGGTCCCAGAGCCAGGCCGCCGACTTCGGCGCATACCGCCTGTACCGGGCCGAACAAGAGGCCGTGGATCAGGGCGCGAGCCTGGTGCACACCGCCAACGACGTCGGCATGATCGACTTCCTCGACACCGGCCTGATCCCCAACACCACCTACTACTACCGGGTCTATGTCGAAGACGAGTGGGGCATCGCCTCGGGCAGCAACGTGGTCACCGGCACCACCACCAACACCGAGGCCCCCTGGTGCAGCATCAGCCGCGCGCCCACCACCCGCCCCAAGGGCGAGCGCTTCGGCTTCGAGGCCGTCGAGTGCGGCGACAACGCCACGGCCGTGGCGGATCTCGTGGTGCGCTGGGACTTCGGCGAGGGCGACGGATGGACCACCGCCACCACCGAAAAGGCCACCTCCCACGCCTACAGCCGCCGCGGCGCCTACGCGGTGTGGCTCGAGGTCAGCGACGGCAGCAACACCTTCACCACCAGCACCGCCCTGGTGGTCACCGACCCCACCCTGATGCCCGCCGACGACTACCTGGTGGGCCGGGAGGCGGGCAGCACCCCGTGGCCGGAGATCGAGCCCGAGCGCCAGGTGTCCCTCTCGGCTTTCCAGCTGGACAGCTTCGAGACCACCACCGCCGCATACGCAGCCTTCCTGACGGCCCAGGGCGGCGCGGACGGCCACTACTCCGCCAGCATGTCCATCCAGGGAGCGATCGACGGCAGCTACACCGCCCTCCACGGCTGGGCGGACAAGCCCGCGGTGGGGGTGACCTGGTACGACGCCCAAGCCTACTGCGCCTGGGCCGGGGGCGCTCTGCCCACCGAGGCCCAGTGGGAGGCCGCAGCCCGCGGTCCCTACGACGGTCCCAACTACCAGTTCCCCTGGGGCGACGAGCTGCCCGCGTCCCTGGACCCCGTCCCCGTCAACTACAACAACGAGGAGGGGGACGTGATCGAGGTGGAGTCCTACCCCGAGGGCGTCACCGCCTGGGACGCCGGCGTCACCCTGTGGGAGATGGCGGGCAACGCCGACGAGTGGGTCGCCGACTTCTACGACCCCGACCACTACCAGTGGGCCATCGACAACGGGGACAGCGTCGATCCCCAGGGTCCCGCCACCAGCCCCTACGGCGGGGACGAGCCCGAGTACCGGGTCAGCCGGGGCGGCAGCTTCTGCAACGACGACAACCCGCTCCGGGTCTCCTTCCGCTGCTATGCCGACCCCTGGCAGCGCGGACCCCACAGCTTCCGCTGCACCTGGCCCCCCGAGGCCAAGGTCCTGGTGGTGGCCGGTGGCGAGCACAGCTGCAGCCTGGACACCGCAGGCTTCGTGGTCTGCTGGGGCGACGACAGCTACGGCCAGGCCCCCTCACCCTCCGGGAGCTACAGCGACGTGGCCGCGGGCCAAGCCCACACCTGCGCCGTGGGCACCGACGGCGCGCTGGCCTGCTGGGGTGACGACAGCAGCGGCCAGGCCAGCCCCCCACCCAGCGGCAGCTTCACCATGGTGCGCGCGGGCTGGGATCACAGCTGTGCCCTAAGCAGCACCGGCTCCATCCAGTGCTGGGGTGACGACAGCTACGGCCAGGTCTCCGCCCCCGACGGCGTGTTCGTTGCCGTGAGCGCCGGCGACTACCACAGCTGCGCCATCGACGCCCACGGCGCCATCCAGTGCTGGGGCATGAACGACCACGGCGAGGCCACGCCCCCCGCGGGGATCTTCACCACCGTGGACTCGGGCCACTTCCACAGCTGCGCCATCGACGCCGACGGCGGCGCCCAGTGTTGGGGCAGCGACGATGACGGTGAGTCCAGCCCACCCACTGACAGCTGGGTGCGCATCAGCGCGGGCCAGGCCCACAGCTGCGGGGTGACCGCGGCGGGCGACGCTCGCTGCTGGGGCTCGGACTACTACGACCAGTCCTCCGCCCCCGAGGGCGCCTTCAGCGAAGTCTCCGCCGGTAGCCTTCACAGCTGCGGCATCGACGGCGACGGGCTGATCCAGTGCTGGGGCCGCAACAACAGCGGCCAGTGCAGCGCGCCCTGATCACTGCTGAGCGATGTCCCACTTGGTGCGCGCCCAGCTGGCCTCGAACGCAGCCTGGTCCGAGAAGAAGGTGCGCTGTTCCTTCTCGACCGCGTCGATGAAGAACACGAAGTCGTAGGGGGAGTCTTCCCCAGCCAGGCTCTCGCTGAAGTGCTTGACCATCAAGTTGGCAGGCAAGGTGACCCGGCCCGCCACCCGAGCCATGGGCAGATCCAGGCCCAGCTTGCCCTCGGACGGTCGGTAGGCGCGCCAGACCAGCTCGGTGCAGACCAGGGTGTGGTCCGTGGCGAAGTCGAAGTCGAAGTCGTAGGGCTTGCCCCAGTGGGAGAAAGCCTCGGTGATGGCCTGGGCCTTGGCCACCTTGTCCAGGCGCGGACGGACGGCGGCCAGGTAGTCGCCGCTGACGTGGCCCATGGTGTTGAAGACCACGCCCTCGCCGATGGCCTCGATCACCCGATTGACCTCGCCCTCGAGCCCCAGCCGGTAGCGCAGCCAGGCGGTGGGGAAGTGCGCCTCGAGGAAGCGAGGGAAGCTGTCGCGCTCGCCGGTGGTCAGCTCGATCCAGTCCAGGATCTCCGGGTCGTCGGACCAGGCCTCGAGCTCGTCGGGGGCCCCCAGGTAGAGGATGGCGTGGGGCCAGAACCCCGGCAGGCCCACATTGCTCAGGTACCAGTTCTTGCGGGAGACCATGATGTCGCCCGGGCGCAGCAGGGCCGCAGCCTGCTCCTGCTGCTCAGCGGGGATGAGGTACCAGCCGACACGACGCACTCGCACGTCGCCCATCCAGTCAGCGGTCTCCTTCTGGACCGGGAACCACACCCGGCGCACAGAGCGCTTCAGGATCTGGGCGTCGGCCCGCACGGTCAGCTCCGCACGATCGATGGGGGCCACGGCCTCGATGACCCGCAGGTGGTCCTCGCAGGCGCTCCACAGCCAGTCGACGTCGAGCTCCCTGGCCTCACCGCGGCCGCCCAGGCCCTTGGCCAGGACGTCCAGGTAGCGCTCGCCCGCCACCACCCGGGCCTGGTCTCGGGCACCCAACAGCTCCTCCCGCAGGTGGCTGAAGCTGTTCTCGGGCAGGTTGTGGCTGGGGTGGGGCACGTCCAGGAACTTCTTGGCGCTGGGGTTGGCCAGCACCCGCTGGCTGAAGCGGGACGCCTTCTCGTACAGGGCCAGCTCGGCCGCGTAGGTCAGCAGGTAGGCGCGCATGTGGTAGCGGCGCTCCACCCGAGAGGGATCGAAGCGGTACCAGTCCTCCCAGAACACCCGGATGGCGTCCAGGGCCACGGCGTAGTCCACCAGGGCGGCGAAGCTCTCGAGGAGCAAGGCCTCGTCCTCGGCCGTCAGCGCGTCGACCTTGCCCGGCGCGGGCACACCGCGGGCCTCGAGCTCGCGCAGCAGGCGCTCCATCCCCAGCGCGTGCTGCTGGTAGGCCTGAGCGTCCAGATCGAAGGCCTGCTCGAAGTCGCCCCGGGAGAGCTGGGTGAGGGGTGAGGGCTCCTGCTGGTAGTGCATCACCAGGCGCCCACCCAGACCGAGGGCCATGAGCACGAGCACGAAGACCACCCGCTTGCGCAGGCGCACGCCCTGGGGCGAGACGGTGACCAGCCTGCCCCGCAACAGCTTTCCGCCCGCGATGAACACCAGGGCCAGCATGGTCCAACCCAAGGTGAGCTCGAGCAACTCGGGGATCAAGCGCATGCCCTGATCGGCCAGATAGAAGCCCACCAGGCCGCCCACACCCACAGGGAGCATGGCCTGACCCAGGAGGTCCACGATGCGCCCAGCGCGCACCACGCGGGTGTCGTCGATGGGCGGGTTGTCGGTGGAGGGGGTGTTTTCCATGCCCCGCGGACTAACCCTCCTCCGACGCCGAAACGAGCGGGGGCGCCGGCTGGGGATGCCGAAGGCTGCCGATCCCGAGACAAAAAAAAAGCCCGCGCCCCGAGGGGGTGCGGGCCCTTCTCGCGTGGAGGTCTACTCCTCGACGCGCTCCTTGAGGGTCTTGCCAGGACGGAAGTACGGGTAGGTCTTGGCGGCGATCTCGATCTTCTCGCGGGTGGAGGGGTTGGTCCCCGTGCGAGCGGAGCGCTTGCGGGTCCCGAAGGTCCCGAAGCCAGGAATGGTGACCTTGCGGCCGGCGTCCAGCTCAACCGCGATGATGCCGTGGCGCGGGGTGGCGTCGAAGATCAGGGTGATGACCTCGAGGGCCTTGGCCTGGGTGAGGCCGGACTGCTTGGCGAGCTTGGCTGCCATTTCCTTCTTGTTCATTAGATTCTCCTTGAGATTGCTCGTTGCTTCCGCCGAGCACACCATGCCGGCGGACAACACCCATTAGACTCTCTGAGCGGCTGTGCCAAGGCCGCATCGATGATTTGTGCGTCATAAGGTGCGAACGTTTACACATAAAGACCAAAGGGGCCGGCCAGCCCGAACCGGAGACCCCATGAATCCCGTCGAGAGCGAACCGGATCGAGTGTGATGCTTCCTCCATACGGGGCGGCATGGTCATCTGCGACCCAAGAGCTTCCTGAAGAACGCTCGGTATAGGCATCACAGGAATTGAGGCTTCTTGCGAAGCTCGGCGGCCATGGCCAGCATCTCTGAGAGGGATGCGTTCGTAGCGGCCCGGGGGGGCAACCAGCGCCCTGGCGTGAAAGAAGGTGGAGATTGCCGCTTCCACGCAAGCGGCTAATCGAGGCAGGACCATTCCCCTCACCTCGGGAGCCGATCATGAGCCAGACCCTGCACCTGGGCCGCCAGACCAACGCGGACGCCCCCTTCCTGCTCGATCCATCCCGCCTGCGCACCCACGGCGTGGTGGTGGGCATGACCGGCAGCGGCAAGACCGGGCTGTCCCTGGTCCTGCTCGAGGAGCTGGTGTTGGCCGGGGTCCCCATCATCGCCATCGACCCCAAGGGCGACCTGGGCAACCTGGGGCTGGTCTTCCCTGGGTTGGCCCCCGAGGAGTTCGCCCCCTGGGCCGCAGAGGAGGACCCCATGGCCCTCAGCCTGCGCTGGAAGGCCGGGCTGGCGCGCTGGAACCTGGGGGTCCAGGACACCGCTCGCCTGGCGGGGCGCATGGATCTGCGGGTCTACACCCCCGGCTCCGAGGCGGGCATCCCTGTGGACGCCATCGGCTCCCTGCGCCGACCTCCAGCCAGCGTGCTCGAGGACGCCGACGCACGGCGCGAGCTTGTGGCGGACCTGGTGGGGGGCTTGCTCGGCCTGGTGGGGCAGCAGAGCGATCCACTGCGCGACCCCGCCCACGTGGTGCTGTCCCGCATCGTGGATGAGGCCTGGGGCCTCGGTGAGGACCTGGATCTCGAGAGCCTGGTGCTGCGCCTGGTGGACCCGCCCTTCGAGAAGGTCGGCGTCTTCCCGCTGGATCGCTACTTCGACCCCGACAAGCGCATGAAGCTGGCCGTCGCCCTGAACACCGTGCTGGCCTCGCCAGGCTTCGAGGCCTGGGGCCGGGGGGTCGATCTGGACATCGAGCGCCTGCTCGCCCCGGCACCCGACCGCACCCCGGTACACGTGTTCAACCTGGCCCACCTGGACGAGTCCCAGCGCCAGTTCTTCGTGGCGCTGCTGCTGGGCCGGGTGCAGGCGTGGAGCCGGGCTCAGCCTGGCACCGAGCGCCTCCGGGCCCTGGTCTTCTTCGACGAGGTGGCGGGCTACATGCCGCCCCACCCCCACCAGCCCCCCTCCAAGGGGCCCCTGCTGGCCATGATGAAGCAGGCGCGGGCCGTGGGCCTGGGCGTGGTGCTGAGCACCCAGAACCCCGTGGATCTCGACTACAAGGCCCTGTCCAACGCCGGCCTGTGGTGCATCGGCCGGCTGTCGACGCCGCAGGACCGGGACCGGCTCCTCAAGGGCCTGGGCAATCGTGAGCTCGACGCCCAGGTGGCCGGGCTGGACAAGCGGCACTTCCTGGTGATCCAGCCTGGCCGCGGCGAGCCCGTCGTGCTGCAGAGCCGCCACGCCATGTGCTACCTGCGGGGCCCCTTCACCCGCCACGACGTCACCCGGCTGGTCGGCGACCGAGCGGCCGAGGCACCCACTCAGGCCGTGCCTGGAGGCAGCCCGCCCACCGCACCCCCTCCACCTGCCCCGCCCGACGACGGCTTGCTCAGCGCGCCTCCTCCTGTGGACGCCCCCAGCCGCTTCCTGGACCCCCGGGTGGTCTTCTCCGCCCGGCTGGCCGAGCACTTCGCGGCGGTGGCCCAGCCGGCGCCAGCCGATGCAGCCCCGGTCTACCGTCCCGCGGTGCTCGCGCGCTTCCAGCTGCGCTTCGACGAGGAGCGCTTGGGCTTCGTGATCGACGAGACGGTCAGCCGCCTGTGGTTCCCCCTGGGCACCGACCGGCCCGGCGAGCCGGCCGCCATCCGCCTGGACGAGCGGGATCTGGTCCCCACCGCAGAGCCCCGGGCGCGCTTCGCACCGCTGCCCGCGTGGCTGGACGAGGCCGCCGAGTGGAAGCGCTTCGCCACCAGCGCCACCGACGACATCTACCGCGGCGAGACCCGCGGCATGTTCGTCGCCCCCGATCTGAAGCTCTACGGCAAGCCCGGGGAGACCCAGGACGACTTCCGGGAGCGCTGCCAGCGCGCCATCGAGGAGAGCCTCGACGCCGCGGCCGAGAAGCTGCGTGAGGCCTACGAGAAGAAGGTGGATCGCCTGCAGACCCGGATGGCGTCCAAGGAGGCCAAGCTGGTGGAGCAGCAGGGCGTGCTGCAGTCCCGCCGGGTGGCCGAGGCCGTCAACGTCGGCGAGACCCTGCTGTCCTTCTTCGGGGGCAGGCGGCGCAGCCTGGGCAGCGCGGTCACCAAGCGCCGCATGGCCTCCACCGCTGCCCAGCGGGTCACCACCCTCGAGCAGGAGCTCGAGGAGCTGGCCGGGCAGGTGCAGGACATCCAGGCCGAGCTGCAGGAGAAGCTCGAAGACCTGCGGGCCGACGAGGAGGCCAAGCTCGACACCATCGAGCAGCGCGAGGTGCGCCTCGAGAAGTCGGACGTCCGCCTCGAAGAGCTCGCCCTGCTGTGGGTGCCGGTGACCCGCAGGATCTGAGCCCCCGGCCGGGTGCTACAGCCCCGTGTCGCCGTCGCAGAACTCGGCCATCAGCCCATCGACCTCCGCGCAGGCGCCGTTGACGAAGGCCGAGCCGCCAGACTCCGGGCAGATATCGTCGCTGGCGCAGTCCACCGCGTCCATCTCGTCGATGCAGGCCTGGACGGTGTCCTCGTTCTCCCACAGGGCCTGGAACACACCGTCGCCGCAGGACAAGAAGCCCCACCACATGAAGGTGGAGCAGTCCCCCCGGCTGTCGAAGCTGATGCTGAAGCCGCAGCTGTCGCTCTGGTTCTGGACACAGGTCTCGTCAGAATAGAGACGACAGACCGAGGAGGAGTAGGCCTTGGAGATGTCCTGTCCCAGATCCTCCTGCTTCTCCTCGGAGGGGCCGCAGGCGAGCAGGAAGCCGAGGGGCAGAGCGAGGGTGAGGGCGCGCATGGCAGCTCCACTGTCAGGAGTCAGGGGCGAAGCAGGACCTTGAGCGTATCGGGCTGGGCGGCCAGCACCAAGGCCTGCAGCCCCTGCGCGAGGGGCAACGTGGCGGAGATCAGGGGCCGCGGATCCACCAGCCCCGCCTCCAGCAGGCGCAAGGCTGGCGCGAAGGGCCCACAGCGGGACCCCAGCACGGTGATCTCGTCGATCACCCAGGGCACCACCGGGGGAGCGGCGGGATCGGCCACGGTGGTCTTGAGCACCAGCGCACCACGGGGGCGCACCAGGGAGCTGGACAGGGCCAGGCCATCCCGGTGGCCGGAGCACTCCACCACCACATCGGCGCCCGCCAGGGCTGGGGCGTCAGCTGCGAGCACACGCTCGATGCCCGCCGGCAGCATGGCCAGGCGATCCGCCTGCAGGTCCACAGCCTGGACCCGGGCGCCGGTCAGCGCGAGCACCCGCGCCACGAGCTGGCCGAGCCGACCCGCGCCCATCACCACCACCCGATCCGTGGGGCGCAGGTGCAGCTGCTCCAGCACCTGGCAGGCCGCGGCCAGGGGCTCGACGAAGACCGCGGCCTCGTCGCTCACCCCCTCTGGGACCGGGTGCAGGTTGCCCAGTGGCAGCGAGACACGCTCGGCGAAGGCGCCGTCACGTCCGTCGATGCCCAGGACCGTGCGCTGGGGACAGTGGGTGGGCCGCCCCGCCCGGCAGCTGGCACAGGCGCCGCAGGGGCAGTTGATCTCACCCACCACCCGACGCCCCACCCAGGCCGGATCGTCGGCCTGCAGGACCTCGGCGACCAGCTCATGGCCCAGCACACCACTGAAGCCCATGTAGCCGCGGCACAGCTCGAGGTCAGTGGCGCAGACCCCGGCGAGCAGGGGCCGCAGCAAGGCCTCCCCGGGAACCGGCTGCGGCTCGGGATGGTCCTGGACCTGGGGTCCGGTGGTGGTGAGCACCAGCGCGCGCATCATGCCTCCTGGACGGTGTAGTGCGAACCCTACTACGCTGGACCCAGGAGGTCTTCCCATGGCCCACCCCGCGACCTTGCTCGCCCTGGCTTGCGCCCTGCTCCTGGTTCCACCGGCCTGGGCGGGCAGGCGTGACCGGAGCCAGGAGGCCGCCGCCACCGCCAGCCCCGGGGGTTCGCTCGAGGGCTTCTCCAAGCTCGAGGTCGTCACCGTGATGCCCGCCGACGGTGGTGGCACCGTGCTGCTGGCCGACACCGAGCGCACAGTGGTGATCCCCATCGCCGTGGGCGCCACCGAGGCCCTCTCCATCGCCCTGCGGCTGGAGCGGCGTCGCTACGAGCGGCCCCTGACCCACGATCTGGTGGACACCGTGATCCGCGAGCTGGGCGGTGAGCTCACCGAGGTGCGCATCGACGCCCTGAGGTCGCAGGTGTTCACCGCCACGGCCACCCTCGCCCAGGGCAAGACCAGCACCCGCATCGACCTGCGGGCGAGCGACGCCATCGCCCTGGCCCTGGGCAACGGCCTGCCCATCTGGATGGCCGACCCAGTCCTCGCCGAGACCGGCATCCTGTGGAAGGACTTCCTGGGCCAGCCGCCTCCAGAGCCCCAGCTCGAGCTGCCCTACGAGTTCCAGCCGGAGATCTGAGGCGACGAATCAGCGCCTGCCCGCGGTCTCCAATGATCTGCCATCGAAGACCACGCCGCTGATCCCCACCACCTCCCCGTCCACCACAGCCCAGGACCACCGACAGCGGTGATCGAGGGCCGCCTCAGAACGCCATCCCCAGCTCCAGCCGCAGCTCATCGTCGCCGTCAGGGCCCGCCCCCTGGCTGGTCCACAAAGCACCAGCCCCCGGGTCGTAGGCAACCGGGGCCTGGTCCCAGGGGTCGATGGGGACCTGGATCAGGTAGGCGGGCACCAACTCCTGGAGGCTGGCGGGTGGCTCGGCATCGGGGTGGTCGCGCTGCCAGCGCAGCACCGCCAGCCAAGCCAGCGCCAGGGCGCGCCGAGAGCGCACCCGGTCCAGCCGCGCCATGAAGCTGCCGTAGCCGGGGGTGGAGACGTCCAGCAGGACGCGGCCGACGGAGTTGTCGAGCCAGCGCCCCACGTCCAGTGGGCCCGTGGCCGCCAGGATCTCGGGCTCGGGGAACACACGCTGGGACCCGGGAGCCAAGGACAGCGCCGCCGCCTGCCGGCAGCGCTGCCGGGCCAGCTGGATGGTGCGATCTGCATCGTAGAAGGGGAAGCAGCATTCCCGCCCGCCTGGCGCCACGGGCTCACCAGGAGCCGCCGCCGCGCCGGGCTCGGTGGTGGCGAAGAGCTGCTCGCGGCTCCACCAGCGCATCTGATCGTACATGGCCTCGGCCCCGGCACACTCGCCCAGGATGCTGCTCTCGAGGCCAGAAGGCAGCAGCGAGGCGGCCTCGATCTCCGCGCTGGCGGCCGCCAACATCGCGGCGCTGGGGGGGCGCTCCCAGGACACCAACTCCACCAGCTCGCCCAGGGCCTCCTCGCCGATGGCCACGCCCACCATGGCGCTCAGGAGGTTGCCGCCTCCCAGCTCGAGCAGCAGCCCCAGCCGGGCCGTGCGCAGCATCTCCGCCAGGGCCTCATCGGGACGGTCCGCCTCGGCATAGCGCCAGGCCCGCACCAGACGCGCGCGCGCCACGGCCAGCACGCCGAGGATGGGGGGGGCCTCGTCGGTCAGGCCCCAGGACTCCATCTGCAACCCCGAGCTCTCCACCAGGGCATCCATGGCCTCGAGGGCCGGCCCGAGCTCATCGGGCAGCTCGAGTCCGGGGTCGGGGGGCCCCTCGCCCTGCAGGGCGGTGCCCAGCGCGGAGGTGTCCAGGCCTTCGGGGACCCGCTCCATCAGGGTGTCCAGCCGAATGCGGGCGTCCGGCTCCACGGGCAGGGCGGGCTCTGGCATGTCGAGGGGTCCCTGCCCCTGGGGCCAGACCGCGCTCGCGCTCTTCAAGGACACGCCCGCCCAGCCTCCCACCAGCAGCAGCGCCAGCAACACCGCGAGGGCGCCCAGCAGCAGTACCGGGATCAACAACCAGCGGGTGCGAGACCTCGTGGCCGACATGGAACCCTCCCTTCGCGCCTGGGGTTGGGACTTGGCCACCCCGAGGATACCAGGCTCGCACCCCGGGCACCCCATCATGTTCCAGGCCAGCTCCTACGATCATCTCTACAGCACCTGGACCCTGCCCCTGTGGGTGTCGGTCCTGGGTGTGCTGATCTGCCTCATCGCCGGGGTCATCGCGGCGGTCCAGGCGGAGCGGGGTGCCAAGGTCTGGCTGCTGCCCCTGGCGCTCACGCCCGTGCTGGCCGTCATGCTGCTGGGCCTAGCGCTGGGCCCTGCCTGGCTGGCCAAGGTCTACGGCGCCGGCCTCGAGCTACCCAACGGCGCGGGCCCCATGCCCGGGCGCGTGTTTCGCAGCCTGATCGGTGGCGAGCTGGCGGCCTGGGCCGCTGCTGTCGGCGCCGTCACCCTGGGGATGGGCCTGCGCAGCCTGCTGGGGGGCCCCTGGCGGCCACAGCTGGCGCTCCCTCCCCTGGCCATGGCCGCGTTCGGGTTGCTGCTGGCCTCGGCCGGGCCCGTTCACGCTGGCTTCTTGCTCTCCTGGGGCCCGCTGCCCACCCTGCACGGCGCGGACGGTGCGCGGGTCCACGTGGGGCGAAGCCTGGACCTCACCCCGCAGCTGGGCGGCACCTCCCACCCCGAGCGCTGCGAAACGCGCCCCCTGATCTTCGCACCGGAGCAGCCGGGAGAGGCCGTGCTCTCACTGCAGGCCCACTGCGGACTGCTGGGGGTCCAGCGCGGCACCAGCGCCAGCGGCGGCCAGGACCAGGGTCCCGAGGGCTTCCCCCTGGCCGTGGGCAACGGCTGGGTCTGGCGCCACATCCGCGAGTGGCACAACCAGATGCTGTGGTTCTTCCCGGAGCGTGGCCGACACGAGGGCCCCGACCTGCACCTGAGGGTGGCGGGGTCCACCCAACAGGGGCCCTTGGCCACCTGGACGCTGCAGGAGTGGACCGAGGGGGGCGAGGTGCTCGAGCACCAAATCTACCAATGGGACGGGCAGCTGCTCGCGGTCCACGACGGCGTGCCCTCCGAGCAGGTCTTCTTTCAGCTCGAGACTCCGGAGGCCGCGGCCGAGCTCCCAGCGCAGGCCGAAGGAAACGAAGGGCAGGCTGCAGGAAACGAAGCGCAGGCCGAAGGCAGCCCAGCCCCGCCCACCCAGGCCTGCAGCCTCAGCGTCTTCCCCAACGCGAGCTGCCGCTGCCTGCTGGCGCCCCACGCCGAGGCCACTCTGGCCGGCCCCTCCCTGTGCCAGCCCCGACGGGGGGCAGGCGACGATCTGCGCGCCATCGGCAGCGCACTGCTGGCGGTGATGACCATCGGCCTGGTCATCGTGGACCCCGACGAGAACCCACACTGGGTGCTGGTGCGCTCCGGCCCGAACCACCCTGCGCCGCCCCCACCTCTGGCACCGCCGGCTCCACAGGACTGATCCCCGTCAGGCTCGCGGCGCTCCCGGATCAGGTCAGCCCAGAGGGTGAAGAGCGCTACACTATCGCGCTCGCCCTATGTGCTAGTACTGGAATCCCCAATCCAAGGAAGTGGTGAATGGACAAGAAGATCATCGGTGGGCTCGGCGCTGGCGTCCTGGTCTTGGCCCTGGCTTTTCCCCTGTCGAACATGGGCGCCCGCACCCTGGAACCCGCGCCGGCCAGCCGGGTGACGCACCCTGCGCTGCAGGCCAACCTGGACTTCTACGCCAACAGCTGCGTGGACTGCCACAGCGACGCAGCGGAGATGCCTTTCTATGCCAGCTTCCCGCTGGCCAGCGGCATGATCGAGGAGCACCGCGAGGAGGCAATGGCATTCTGGGACGCCGACCGCGAGCTCTTCGTCTCCGGCCTGCCCTCCGAGGCCGCCCTGGCCAAGATCCAACAGGTGCTCGAGACCGGGGCCATGCCCCCCGCCAGCTACAAGGCCCTGCACTGGAACGCTGGGGTCAGCCCCGCCGAGAAGGACTCCCAGCTCTCCATGATCCGCGCCCTGCGGGCCGAGCTCAGCCCCGGCTACGACGATCCGAACGACCCCTTGCTGGCCCGCTCCATCATGCCCATCGTGGACACCTCCGGCTCCCTGGACCCGGCCAAGATCGAGCTGGGCCGCAAGCTCTACCACGACACCCGCCTGTCGGTGGACAACACCCTGTCCTGCGCCTCATGCCACGGCCTGGACATGGGCGGCTCCGACGAAGCCGTCAGCTCCACCGGGGTGGAAGACCAGAAGGGTCCCATCAACTCTCCCACCGTCTTCAACTCCGTCTACGCCGTGGCCCAGTTCTGGGACGGTCGCGCCGACGACCTGCAGGCCCAGGCCGCCGGCCCCGTCGAGAACCCCATGGAGATGGGCGACAAGTGGGACGACGTGGTGGTGGAGCTGGCCCAGGACCCCGTCTTCGTGGCCGAGTTCATGGCGGTCTACGGGCCCGAGGGCTGGACCGCTGAGCAGCTGCCCGAGGTCGTGGAGGGCGAGCCCCTGGCCACGCCCGCCGAGCTGACGGCCGAGGCCCTCACCGACGCCATCGCGGTCTTCGAGATGACCCTGGTCACCCCGAACAGCCCCTTCGATCGCTGGCTGAAGGGCGAAACCGACGCCATGAGCGCCGACGCCATCGCCGGCTGGGAGATCTTCGACGCCAAGGGCTGTGACACCTGCCACGCCGGCCAGGCCATGGGCCAGACCAGCTTCGAGAAGATGGGCGTCACAGGCGACTACTTCGCGGCTCGGGGCAACCCCACCGACGTCGACAAGGGCCGCATGGGCGTGACCGAGGACCCGGCGGACATGCACCGCTTCAAGGTCCCCACCCTGCGCAACGTGGCGGTCAGCTGGCCCTACTTCCACGACGGCGCCACCCGGGATCTGGACCAGGCCGTGCGGACCATGGCCACCTACCAGCGCGAGCACCAGCTTGCCGACGACGAGGTCACCAAGGTGGTGGCGTTCCTCGAGTCCCTGACCGGCGAGTACAAGGGCGAACCACTGGACGGGTAAGCGCGCAAACCTGGACGTAGGGGAGCAGTTCACCTGCTCCCGCAACCGATCTTGCCAGGGGAGGACGTAAAGTCCTCCCCTACGTGATCTGGAACGGCAGTGACACCGTCCGTCTCAGGATAGAGGCGCTGTCCCTCGACTACCCGGAGTGACAGATGGCCCGCTACGACTCGGTCCTGGACCTGGTGGGGAACACCCCCGTCGTCCGCTTGAACAGTGTTGGCAAGGAGCTCGCTTGCAACCTCTGGGGCAAGTGCGAGTTCCTCAACCCCGGTGGCTCCGTCAAGGACCGCATCGGCGTGCGCATGGTGCTCGAGGCCGAGAAGTCCGGCCGCATCAAGCCCGGCGACACCCTCATCGAGCCCACCTCGGGCAACACGGGCATCGGCATGTCCATGGCCACCGCCGTGCGTGGCTACAACATGATCATCACCATGCCCGAGAAGATGAGCATGGAGAAGCAGTGGACGATGGAGGCCCTGGGGGCCGAGATCATCCGCACCCCCACGGAAGCCGCCTGGGACGCCCCCGAGAGCCACATCGGCATCGCCATCAAGCTCGAGGCCGAGCTCGAGCGGGCCCACATCCTGGACCAGTACTCGAACCCGAACAACCCTGACGCCCACTACGAGGGCACCGGGGCCGAGATCGTGGCCGACTTCGGTCAGGACCTCCACATGGTGGTCATGGGCGTCGGCACCGGCGGCACCATCACCGGCGTGGCCCGCAAGATCAAGGAGGCCATCCCCCACTGCAAGGTCGTGGGCGTGGACCCCTACGGTTCCATCCTGGGTGGCGGCGACGAGGTGCACAGCTACCAGGTGGAGGGCATCGGCTACGACTTCTTCCCCGAAGTGCTGAACAACGGCCTCATCGACCGCTACATCAAGACCTCCGACAAGGAGTCCTTCCTGATGGCGCGCAGGCTCATCCGCGAAGAGGGCCTGCTGGTGGGCGGCTCGTCAGGCGCGGCCATGTGGGCGGCGCTACAGGTGGCCGGTGAGCTCGAGGCGGGCCAGAATTGCCTGATCCTGCTGCCCGATTCTATCCGCAACTACATGACCAAGTTCCTGTCTCCCGAGTGGATGAAGGACCAGGGCTTCCTGCCCGAAGAGGAGTAACGATGCACTTCGACACCAAGGTCGTCCGCGCGGGCATCAGCCCCGATCCCACCACCGGCGCCATCGTGCCGCCCATCTACCAGAGCGCCACCTTCGTGCTCGAGGAAGTAGGCAAGGACAAGGGCTTCGACTACACGCGCTCGTCCAACCCCACCCGCTTCACCCTCGAGGCCAACCTGGCGGCCATCGAGGGCGCCAAGCACGCCGCGTGCTTCGCCTCAGGCATGTCAGCGGTCGATGCGGTCATGAAGCTCTTCTCCCAGGGCGACCACATCGTCAGCTCCGATGACGTCTACGGCGGCGTGTCCCGGCTGTTCAACCAGTTCCTGGTGCGCCAGGGCCTGAGCTTCACCTACGTGGACTCCAGCTTCCCCGAGAAGGTCGAAGCGGCCATCCAGCCCAACACCAAGATCATCTGGATCGAGACCCCCACCAACCCGCTGCTCAAGGTCAGCGACGTCAAGGCCCTGGCCGACCTGGCCCACTCCCGCGGCCTGCTGCTGGGCGTGGACTCCACCTTCGCCACCCCGGCGCTGCTGCGGCCCCTCGAGCTGGGCGCCGACATCGTGATGCACTCCACCACCAAGTACATCAGTGGCCACAACCAGCTGATCGGCGGCGTGGTGCTCACCAACAGCGACGAGCTGCAGGCCCGCTTCCGGCACTTCCAGAAGTCCATCGGCGCCATCCCCAGCCCCTTCGACAGCTGGCTCACCCTGCTGGGGGTCAAGACCCTGAGCCTGCGCATGGAGCGCCACTCGGAAAACGCCATGGCCGTCGCCACCTTCCTCGAGCGGCACCCCAAGGTGGCCAAGGTCACCTACCCGGGGCTCGAGTCCCACCCCATGCACCACGTGGCCAAGGCCCAGATGTCGGCCTTCTCCGGCATGATCAGCTTCGAGCTGGTGGGCGGAATCCCCGCGGGCAAGAAGCTGCTCAACAGCGTCAAGCTCTGCGCCCTGGCCGAGAGCCTCGGCGCCGTCGAGACCATGATCACCCACCCGGCCACCATGACCCACGTCGAGGTCCCCCGCGAAGAGCGTCTGGCCCGCGGCCTGACCGACGGCCTGGTGCGCTTGAGCGTAGGCATCGAGTACGTGGGCGACATCCTCGCCGACCTCGAGCAGGCCCTGGATCAGGTCGACTAGTCTCCACAGTCTCCGCAGTCTCCGCCCATCACTCCATGGGGGTCCCCATGTCGCCCGTCGTTCGTTTCCACAGCACCAACCACCAGGACATGGACAAGAGCCTGGCCCACGCCTTGCTCAACGGGCAGGCGGCCGACAAGGGCCTGTTCATGCCCGAGCCCATCCCCAGCTTCGATCGCAGGGAGCTGGTGCGGCTGTCGCAGATCTCCTACCCGGAGCTCGCCTACGAGGTGCTCTCTCGGTACGTGGATGACGAGTTCACGAACGAAGAGCTGCTGGGGCTGTGCCACAGCGCCTACGACTACCCGGTGCCCCTGGAGCGGGTCACCGGGCGTCGGCACGTGATGCGGCTGGACCAGGGCCCCACGGCCAGCTTCAAGGACTTCGCGGCCCGCATGATGGGCCGCATGCTGGGTCGCCTGGTCAAGCCTGGCGAGCCGCCCCTGGTGATCCTCACGGCCACCTCGGGCGACACGGGCTCGGCCGTGGCCCAGGCCTTCGCCGGGGTGGACAACATCGCGGTGGTGGTGCTGTTCCCCGTGGACGAGGTCAGCGACCGCCAGCGCAAGCAGATGACCACCATCGGTGGCAACGTCCGCACCATCGGCGTGCAGGGCAAGTTCGACGACTGCCAGGCCATGGTCAAGCGCGCCTTCACGGATCCAGTGGTGGGCGGCATCCGCCTGTCCTCGGCCAACTCCATCAACATCGGCCGCCTGCTGCCCCAGTCGGTCTACTACATGCACGCCTACCTGCGGCTGGCCAAGGTCACCGAAGGCGAGCGCATGATCATCTCGGTGCCCTGCGGCAACTTCGGCAACCTCTGCGGCGGCCTGTTCGCCCAGCGGGGCGGCCTGCCGGTTGAACGCTTCGTGGTCGCCACAAACGCCAACGACGAAGTGCCCATCTTCTTCGACACCGCGGCCTACAACAAGATCGAGCCCAGCCGCACCTGCATCTCGAACGCCATGAACGTGGGCCACCCCTCGAACCTGGCCCGCCTGGTGGGTCTGTACGGTGGGCACCTGGACGAAGTGGGCATCCTGCACAAGGCTCCCGACATGGAAGCCATCCGCCGCGACATGTGGTCCACCTCGGTCAGCGATGCCGAGACCCGCGCGTGCATCGCCCGCACCTGGAAGGACCACGGCGTGATGCTCGAGCCCCACGGCGCCGTGGGCTGGGCGGGCCTGGAGCGCTACTTCGAGGCCGGCTTGGCTGACAAGGACGCTGTGGCCGTCAGCCTCGAGACCGCCCACCCCGCCAAGTTCCCCGACGAGATCATCAGCCTCACCGGCATCGATCCCGCCGTCCCCCCCAGCCTGGCCCGCATCGAGCAGCTCACAGAGGAATACCCCACCATCGGCGTGGACTACGAGCTGTTCCGCACCATGCTGCAGGACTGGCACGGAGTCTGATTCATGGCTTCCCCCGTCAAGTACATCATCCTGCTCACCGACGGTGCCGCCGATCTGCCCATCGAGCGCATGGCCGGGCTCACTCCCCTGGCCGTGGCCCGCAAGCCGCTCATCGACGCCCTGGCCACCGCTGGCCGCGGCGGAACCCTGGCCACCGTGCCATCGCACATGTCTCCCGACTCGGCCGTCGCCAACCTCTCAGTGCTCGGCTACGACGCCGCGTCGGCCTACCAAGGCCGAGGCGTGCTCGAGGCCGCCAGCCTGGGCGTCGAGCTGGGCCCCGACGATGTGGCCATGCGGCTCAACCTCATCGGCATCGCCGACGAGTGCATCGCCGACCACAGCTCGGGCCACATCTCGAGCGAAGAAGCCTTCGCGCTGCTGGACGACCTGCGCAGCGAGCTGGCCAAGGACGGCGTCGAGTTCTTCCCGGGCAACAGCTACCGCCACCTGGTGGTGCTGCGGGGCGCCCGCTTCGACCCCCGGGTCGATGACTGGCCCCCCCACGACCACGTGGGCAAGCCCATCCGCGAAGCCCGCATCACCGCGCGGGTGCCCGAGGCCGAGTACACCGCCGCAGTGCTCAACCGCATCACCACCGCGTCGCGCTCGGTGCTGACCAACCACCCCGTCAACCAGGCCCGCATCGCCCGGGGCAAGCGCCCCGCCGGCGCCGTCTGGTTCTGGGCCGCTGGCCGCAAGCCCGCCATGCGCACCCTGCAGGAGCGCTACGGCATCACCGGCGCCATCATCAGCGCCGTGGACCTCATCCACGGCCTGGGCGTCTACGCCGGCATGACCTCCATGGTCGTAGAAGGCGCCACGGGCCTGCACGACACCAACTACGAGGGCAAGGCCGCCGCCGCCCTCGAGGCCCTCGAGGGCCACGACCTGGTCTACGTGCATGTCGAGGGGCCCGACGAGAGCGGCCACGCCCGGGACCTGGGCCTCAAGATCCACTGCCTCGAGAGCATCGACAAGCGCCTGGTGGCCAAGATCCAGGCTGGGCTCGAGGGCAAGGACTGGAAGGTCGTCTGGGCCGTGCTGCCCGACCACCTCACCCCGGTGGAGCGTGGCGATCACGTGGGTTCGCCAGTGCCCGTCATCATCGCCGACCCCGACAAGCCGGCGGATGCGGTGACCTGCTACTCCGAGGTCGGAGTGCTGGGCGGCGCCCTGGGCGAGATGGTGGGCCCGGAGTTCATGGACGAGCTGCTGTGGCGGGTGCGGGGCTAGCTAGAAGCACTCCACCGTGTTGTCGGCATGCACGGCGCAGCCGTGCTCCGAGACGACATCGACCAGGATGAAGTCATCGCCATCTGGGGGCGTAGGCGCGTGGGAGCCGAAGCACTCGAGCTCGCCCGCGGTGGTGACGGCACAGCCGGATTGATTGTGCCAGATCGAGACATCGACGAAGCTTCCTTCGATGGCCTCGAGCTCATCGCGACCGAAACAGCTCATCTCGTCGCTCCCCACCGGGATGCCGCAGGCTCCCTGGTTCCCCGCCGAGTAGCGCCCGACCGCCCAGGTCACACTGCTGCTCCCACCCCCCGCACCGGAGTAGCGGCAGTGGACGACGCCATCATCGCGCTGAGCGCACGCGCTCCCATGCCCCCCTTTGACGCTCTCCCAGAAATCTCCGTCACGGTTCCAGTCATCCGAGCACCACCCGCCACTGGAGGCGTGCTCGACACACCCGAAGGTCCCATCCGACCGTGTCCAACCGACCCCCGTCGGTTCCATGCTGTAGCCGTTGGTGGAGACCGCCACCCCCGTCATGCCGCTCTCCTTCAACCACGACGTCACGAAACCGTTCTGATCCCAGCAGATCCCTGTGCCCTCGTTTCGCACTCCACAGATGAGGTAGTTTCCCCCATCGATGTCGATGAAAAGATCCTCGGGTGAGGCCAGGTCCCCGAAGCAGCTGACCACACCGTTGCTCAGCCGCACGCAGCCGTCGTCACTGGCAGACAACGCGATCTCCAGGACCCCACAGCCCTCGCCGACATCGTGGTAGACAGCGTCATCGCAGTCATCGGCGTTGCCCACGAAGCCCTCTGGGGTCTCGCAGCCCAGCTCGATGGAGGCATAGTCGCCGAAGCCGTCTGCATCCGCATCCGCGTACCAGGTCGTGAAGCTGTCCTCGCTCACGCTCGGGTCGAGGTCGTCGATCAGCAGATCGCAGTCTTCGTCCTCGTCCTCGTCATCACAGACCTCGACCCCCGCCGGGTTCACGTCCTCCCGTTCGTCGTTGCAGTCCAGGTCGTTCACCACGTAGCCGGAGGGGGGATCGCAGGTGAGCAGCTCGACCTCGGGATCACCGTAGCCGTCGGCGTCCTCATCGGCGTACCAGGGGTTCTCGGGATGCACGAGCGGGTCGCCATCATCGCAGTCGTCGGCGTTGTCAGCGAAGCCGACGGGCTGGTCGCACTGCTCACGGCTCTCGGTCGACACGCCGTACTGATCCCCGTCCGCGTCCAGGTACCAGATCGGGATCTCGACGCCGTCGTCGATCAGATCGTCGCAGTCGTCATCGACCCCATTGCAGAGCTCGGCCGCGCCAGGGAACACCGCCGGGTCGTCGTCGTCGCAGTCGCCGCCCTGCTCGGCGCCGTCCTCCTGCTCGCAACGCTCGACGGTGGCCTCGCTGCCAAATCCGTCACCGTCCACGTCCACGAACCAGAGCTGGGCTGCTCCCTTTGTTGAGTCCAGGTCGTCACAGTCCACGGGGCGCGGGATCCCATCGCCGTCCAGATCCATACGCTCGGCGAGGTCCTGCTCAGTGAGGAGGGGACAGCCGACCAGCAGCCAGAGCATGGACGAGAGCACACAAAGCCAAGAACGAGATTCCACGACCCCTCCGTTCGAACCGACCTACCCAGCCTAACACCGCTGAGAGGCCGTCTGGACAACGATGGGCACCTCGGAGACCGGTGTGCAGCGCGCCATGGTGGGCCCGGAGCTCATGGACGAGCTGCTGTGGCGGGTGCGCACGGAGTAGGATGCGTCCATGGTCATCGTCGCCGTGGTCTTCGTCCTCCCCCTGGTGCTCGCCCTGGGCGTCGCCGGGCCGATCCTGGTGCTCGTGGCCGTCCGTGAGCACGGACAGCACGGGCGGTGGGGGTGGCCGCGGGCGCTGCTCGTCTCCTCGGTGAACGCTCTGCTGACCGGGGCGCTGGCGGCCATCCCCGCGGCGTTCATCGCCGCAGGCATCCCCGACGAGAACGCGGGGGAGGCGATGTTGGTGCTGATGAGCATGGCCGGGGGAGCAGGGGCGGTGGTGGGGTTCGGCCTCAGCCTCCCGCTCACGCTGATCCCGTCCACGCTGCTGCGGCGGCGACGGGAGCGAGCCGGTGACCCCGAGCCCCCTCGCCAAGGCGCCTTCTCGGCCAGCCTGGCCGCCTGCGCGGTCTCGCTGACCGTCCTGGCCTGCCTGCTGGTGGTGACCGGTTGCCTGGTGGAGGGGTTCCGCGGGGGCCTCATGGCCTCGCCGGCGCTGCTGCCTGGGATGCTGCTGGCCCTGGCGGCCATCCTGGGTCGCCGCTGGGTCGCCGGAGGGCTCGCCCTGGCGCTGTCCCTGCTTCCCGCGCTGCTGGTGGGTGCCTACGCCCTGTGGGATCTTCCCGAAGCCCGGACTGCGCAGCACCACCAGGCGCGTGTCGTGGACAAGGGCGTGCCCCAGGACCAGTCCCTGCTGCAGCCCTACCCGGTGGACCACGAAGCGGGACACCACGGGCTCATCCTGGCCTACGACGACTGCGATGAGCAGGTGGGCGCGCGCATCTCCCCGCGCAAGCGAGGGGGACTGCCCGACGAGCCCAGCCCCGAGCTGGCCCGCTGCCTGGACCGCTACGCGGTAGGCGACACCCTGGACGTGGCCTTCGAGATTCGCACCAAGCGCTTCTCCGGGGCCTTCATCCAGTACGACGTGGTGCAGGTGGGGGACTGCCCCATCCCCAAGGCGCAGAACCAGACGGTGCCCGCGCTGACCCACTGCCCGGTGCGGTGGTAGGCCCTCCCTGGACGGTCTGCGGCCTGCCGCCCAGGCGGCCAGCGGAATAGGGTGTTCCCGCCTGCAACCCGAGCCGAAGCGTGGTTCTCCCGTTCATCGCCCTGCTGACCGCCACCGCCCAGGCCGCCTGTCCGGCGGGCGCGGGTGATCCGGGCACGCACGCCAGCGCCGCGCTGGTCGCCTACGAGAAGCTCGAGGTGGAGCTCTTTCGCGAACGGGTGGAACAGGCGCAGCAGGCCGTGCCCTGCCTGGCGAGCGCCATCGACCCACAGGACGCGGCGCAGCTGCACTTGGTCAGCGCGCTCGAGGCCTGGACCCGACGCGACGAGGATCAGGTCCAGCAGGCTCTGCGCGCCTTGCTGGAGCTGCAGCCCGACTACCAGCCCAGCGTCATCATGGCCCCGGACGGTGGCGGCTTGGCCGCGGCCTTCGAGGTGGCTCGGGCAGCGGGGCCGGGCACCAAGGCTCCCCTCCCGGGCCTCGAGCTGTACGTGGATGGTCAGCGCAGCGCGGCCCTTCCCCAAGAGCGCGCCGCCGTGGTGCAGTGGGCCGCGGTGGCCAGCTTCGAGAGCCGCTACGCCTGGCCGGGTTCCTTCGACCCCGACCTGCGCCGGGCCACCCGCCTCGTCGGCGCCCCCACCCCCGTGCCCTCGGGCTCGCACCGTTCCCGTCGGCTGGCCATCGCGGCAGCCGCCACCGGGCTGGTGGCCCTGGTGGGCGCCAGCCAGGCCAACGACGCCTGGGACGCCTTCCACGAGACCGATTCCTTGGACGACGCCCAGCGCTACTACACCCGAAACCGGGTGTTCGCCGTCGGCTCGGGCCTGGCAGCCGCGGGCACAGCCGGGCTGGCCGTCGGCGCCGTGGTGGTCTGGGAGTGGTGAGCGCACGGCCTGGTGAACCGCGCAGCGAGCCCCGCTGCGACCGGGGGGCGTGAGTGGATCTCCGCCCGGGCCAGGCGGTCGACCGCTACACAGTCGTAGACAAGATCGGCAGCGGGGGCATGGCCGAGGTCTATCGGGTGCGCCACAACACCCTGGGCACCGACCACGCGCTCAAGGTGCTCAGCCTCAATGTACCCGCCATCCGGGACCGCCTGATCCAGGAAGGTCGGGTGCAGGCCCTGCTCCAGCACCCCCACATCGTCCCGGTCACCGACGTGCTGGATGTGCAGGGCTCCCCGGGGTTGCTCATGCAGCTGGTGAAGGGCCCCTCCCTCGAGGAGTGGCTGCGCAGCAACCGTCCTCCCATGGACGAAGCGCTGCGGATCTTCGCGGGCATCCTGAGCGCGCTGACCGAGGCGCACAGGCTGGAGATCGTGCACCGGGACCTCAAGCCGGGCAACGTGATGCTCAGCACCCAGAGCGGCGTGCTGGAGCCCAAGGTCACCGACTTCGGCCTCGCCAAGCTGCTGGTGGAGCAGACCAGCCCCACCCAGACCCGCACCGGGCTGCCCATGGGCACACCCGCGTACATGTCACCGGAGCAGATCACCGACGCCAAGGGCGTGGACCGGCGCACCGACATCTTCGCGCTGGGCTGCATCCTCTATGAGCTGACCTGCGGCCAGATGGCCTTCATCGGCGCCAACACCCTCGAGGTCTGGAGCGCCGTGACAGGCGGGGACTACGCGCCCCCCCGCACCCTGGTCCCCGACCTGCCCGAGCCGGTGGTGCAGGCCATCCAGGGCTGCCTGCAGCCGCAGCGCGATCTGCGCATCCCCAGCTGCGAAGCCCTCGCAGCGGTGCTGGCGGGGAGAGGACTGAGCCCCAGCGACGCCCCCACCATCGCCCCACCAGCCCGCCCGAACCGGCCCACCCTGGCGCCCCCGCAACCCTCGGTGGTTCAGCGCGCGGCCTCCCCCACCTTCGCCCCCCTGGAACCCGACGACCCCAGCCTGGCGCCGGCGCGGCCCGGAGTCGCGGCGGCCAGCGAGCCCCCGAAGCCCGCCACTGCCCGCTGGTGGCTGCTGCTCTTGCTGGTGCTGGCAGGGCTGGGGCTGCTGGGGCTCACCGCGGCGTTCGCGGGGGGAGGACTGCTGGCCTGGTGGGCAGCGCGCACCCGAGACATGGAGCAGGCCCCCCCATCGGAGATCGCGCAGGTGGAGCCCGCGACGGTCCAGGAGCCCCTCGCGCCCCCACCAGCCCCCCCGGCCGACACACCCTCGCGGAGCCAAGCCAGCCCGCCGAGCCCAGCCATCGAGCCACCCGCGGCACCCGAAGATGGCGCCACGGACGAGCCGGCTGTGGTCTCACCGCCCACCGGGCTGGTGGTGGTCCTAGGCGATGCCTCCTCGGTGGTGCTCATCGACGCACGCGGTGGGCGTCACGCGCCCGGCCGACTTCCACCGGGGACCTACGACATCGAGGCCAGCTTCTCCAGCGGGGCCACCATCCACCAGCCGGACCGGGTCAGGGTACGGGCCGGAGCGACGACGACCCTGAAGTGCGTGGAGCTCATGGAGACCTGCAATTAGCGGCCTCAGATCTCCATGATCTGCACCTGGAAGCTGCGCCGACCCGCGCTGGTGTCCACCCAGCACTCACCCTGCTCGCCCGGGGTCTCGTCGGGGTCGGGGTTCAGATAGAAGTAGGCGTAGACGCGCTCTTCACCCATGTGGCGGTAGGGCAGATCGATCCAGAACTCTTCGAGGGTGTAGTTCTCGTCCGAGGTCACGTAGGGCGCATCGACCCAGTCCACATCGCAGCCCAGCTCGCACAGGTCCGTGGGGCCCTCGAACCAGAACATCAGAGCCGCGGCGCTCCCCGCCTGCACCGTGCGCGGCCACTCTTCGTCGTCCATGGCGCTGCTCACCCGGCCCCAGGGATCCGTGCAGAGATCTTCGGTCGGCTCCATGGGTAGGCCGGTGTCGACCCGCGCGTCGCTGTCCACGATGCCGTGGTCCTGCTTCCAGGCCGTCAGGTCGGCCTGGTCGAGCACGCGACAGCCCACGCTGAAGGACAGCACCAGCAGGGTGAGGCTCGAGGCGCGCGCCATGGGCCCTCCAGGGCCTGTGGGAACGAAGCTCCTGTATCGCACGGACCCGAGGGGTGGGTCATCGAGCGCGACACACACGGATACGCCAGGACAACCGCGGCCTGATACGCTCTCATACCCTCCAAAATAACGGAGCGAGCCGATGCTGTTCCTCCCCCTCGTCCTGGCAGCCTGCAGCCCCGGGCTGAAGCTCGACTGGAGCCTGCAGGTGGGTGACTACTCCCCGGTGCCCGCGGTGTCCGAGCGCGGCACGCTGATCACCTCCACCTACGACACCTTCGGCGCCAGCGGCGCCATCAAGGCCCACGATCCCAGCGATGGTGGCGAGCTGTGGCGACTCCAGCTCGACCACAGCAGCCCCCGCCACCTGACCCTGGACCCCGACGACAACGTCCTGGTCCGGGCCGACGACGCCCTGCTGGGCCTGGACGCCGAGACCGGTGAAGAGGCGTGGCGGGCCGAGGGCCTCGGCGAGGCAGTGGCCGTGGCGGTGGATGTAGAGCTGGGGCGGGTCTACGCGCTGCAGCACAGCTTGGGGGCCTCGAACAGCACCACGCTGACGGCGGTGGAGGCTGGAGAGCTCGCCTGGAGCATCGACATCGAAGACTACGCTTGGCTGCTGGCGGTGGGCGGCGATGGCACCGTCTTCGTCACGGGGGGCAGCGCCTGGGCCTTCGCACCCGACGGCGGCGCCCTCTGGAACACCCCCCTGGCCAGCGCCGCCCAGACCCTGAGCCTGGACCGGGACAAGCTGCTGGTGGGCCTGCAGATGGACGGGGTGTCCGCCGGCGGTCTCGCCGCCTTGGACCGTGGCGACGGCAGCGCTCTGTGGATGTCCGAGCTCATGCCCTACTGGGAGCCGGTGGTGGACGAAGACGGCACGATCTACATGGCCACGGCAGCCCAGCTGGTGGCCATCGACGGCGACAGCGGCGAGACCCTTTGGCTGGGCCATGAGATGCACCGCGAGGTGGCGGTGGGCGGCGATGGGCGCCTGTACGGCATGGGCTACCTCCCCGAGGACCCCGAGTTCGCCTCGCTCGGGTGGGACATCCACTTCACGGTGACCGACGCCAGCAGCGGCGAGATCCTCTGGTCCGAGTGGCAGAACGACGCCTTGGACTCGGTCAACGGCGCTCCCAGCCTCGACGGACGCCGGGTCTACTTCTGCGGCGGCAACTTCCGGGCCTACCTGTACGCGTACACCGGCGGACCGGGCCTCGGCCGTGGGCCCTGGCCCCGCACCAACTCCGGCAACGCCAACCGCCGCAAAGAGCTGGACTGAACAGTCCCGCCCGCAGGATGAGGGATCAGCGCTGACAGCCCTCGGAGAACTCCAGCGCGAGGGACGCATCGGCATCGAGAAGGCGCGGAGCCTCGCCGCCGTAGTCGGCCACGGGCAGCCAACCGAGTGAGGCCCCCGCGGAACCCAGCCGCCAGGCCAGGCCGAGCTCGGTGGCCTCGGCGATGTACAGCAACGCTGTTGGATCGCCGTCGTGGCAGGCGAAGCCGGCGATGGTGTCGTCGGAGGTGTATTGCCCGTCCCGGTTGACGTGCTCGTAGGCGACAGGGAACTCCACGGCCGCATCGGCACCCAGCGCGGGGATGCGCTCAACGTGGTCGGAGGGGGGAACGCCATCGAGGGAGATGCCCCAAGCACCCTTGTCGAAGCCATCGGTCTGGTCATGGACCGTGGCGAGGCTGGTGTCGCCGTCCAGGTAGCCTTCGGGGACCGCGGCGACGCCGTAGCCGTCCGGATCTGCGGTGCCCGCCCAAGTGCCTCCGACGCTGGCCGTGGTGACCGCGTCACCAGGCCAGAGATCGGCGCTCAGGGGAATCTGCCAGAAGGGCTCGGCGCGGGTGAACTCACCATCCAGGGAGGTCGCGTTCCAGCCGGGGTAGTAGCACGCCTCTCCGAGCTCCACGGGGAGGTCGCCGGCGAAGTAGACGAGCATGGACGGGCCGGCCGCGACGATGGTCTCGCCGCTGTCGGGTAGCTCGTCGCCGTCATCGTCCAAGTGCAGGGTCAACAGGTACCGTGCGCCGAGCAGGCCGGGGTAGCGCTCCGCGTCGAGCTCCATCAGGTCCTCGTCCGCGGGCACGTCGAACATGTGGAGACCTCTCCCGCTGCTGTAGGGCTCGGCGAGCAGCGTCTCGCCGACGACGATGCCCTCGCCATCCGGTGCGAACCAGGTCGCGGACACGACGGTATCGGCCCACTCGCCCTCGACGTCGAACTTGGCGGTCTGGACATCGCTGTCACCGTCCGCGTCGGTGTCACAGTCGGAGTCGGAGTCGGAGTCGGAGTCGGAGTCGGAGTCGGAGTCGGAGTCGGCGTCCGTATCGGTGTCCGTATCGGTGTCAGTGTCGGTGTCACCCTCCACCGGGTCGGCCGCCGTGTCGTCCTTGTCGTCGGGACAGGCCGGCAAGAGCAGGAAGAGTGAAAGGAAGAGTACGCGCATGGGGCCCCCGGGGGGAGCATCGGCCTACACCCTATTCGCGAGATAGCCTCTGGGCATGACCTGGCTCCTGCTCCTACTATGGCTCACCCCTGTCTACGCCGACAAGGCGGAAAGCGAGTCGGCTACCCCCTCGCCAGAGATTGCGAAGGAGGCCAAGCGCTCGGAGACGCCCAACGACAGCCACCAACATGATGGGCGCGAACTAGCCGCCACCAACGACGACGCCCCAGATTCACTGTCCGCAACCGAGACCGAGACCGAGACCGAGACCGAGACCGAGACCGAGACCATCACCATCTCCATCGACGTGGACCTCCCCTCGGCCCTGGACCGCATGGACCAGTCGGCGGCCGAGCAGGCGCCGGAGTCGAACCCGGACCTGAGTGCGTGGCTCGATCCCGAGTCGGACCACAGCATGATCCGCGGCCGCTTCGGTGTGCGCCCACGCCTGGGCTGGACGGGCTGGGTGGGGCAGCCTGGTGGAGCCATGCGGGCGGGCGCGGTGCTGCGGCATCGCTGGTGGTCGCTGCTGCCACTCGGTCCCCAGTGGACCGGCGAGAGCGCCATCGCCGGCTCCCTGAGCTTCGCGGGCGCCAGGGGTCCCGAGGCCTACCTCCACAGCCTGGCCGGCGCCTGGGTGGGCCCGGTCTCTGTGATGCTCGGCCCGCGCCTGGCCTGGCAGTCCACCCGCTTCCACAACGGCGCGGCCCTGTCGGGTGGGCTCTCCCTGGGCCCCCTCGCCTCGGCCGCCGCACAGATCGGCCCGCTCGCCCTTCAACTAGGGGGCGGTCCAGGCTGGCTCCTGGCCGGCGAGCGAGGCTCCGCGGGTCCGGCCGTCGGCGACGAGTGGCTGGGCATGGCGGGCCTGGGCCTGCAGCTGGGCGTGGTGGAGTGGGGGCTGCGTGGACAGGTCCTGGGCAGCGAGGCCGGCACGCTGCTGGACCTCAGCCTGGCCATCAACATCAGCCTGAGGTGACCATGTGGCAGCTGCTCCTCTCCGCCGCCCTCGCCGCCGTACCCCCAGAGGTGGACATCGAGGACGTGGAGCGCTGGGGCGCCCGCGGTGACGCGCTGCTCGAGGGCCCCCCCGGCTGCTGGGAGCTCGAAGGGCAGGCCCTGGTGCGGGTGGCGCTGTTCACCAGCGGTGGATTCCTGGGCAAGCCCGAGCACCTGGAGACCATGATGTCCGGACCGTTCAGCGGTCGCCTCGAGGACGGGCTCTGGACCCGCCTGGATCACCACCTGCCGGCCACAGACGCCACGGGCAAGCTGGTGGTCGCTGAGCTTCCCCTGCACCCCATGGTCGGGCGCGTGGCCCTCGAAGGAGACGGCCCGTCCCCGGCCGAGGCGGACCCCGATGACGACGGCGAGCACGGCAGCGTGTCGGTGGGCATGAACGGCGACGGGCTCGTGGTGGGGGCTCAGGCCTGGAGCCGGGCGGCCAACCTCGTGGACGAGATCATCGCGGCGGTGGACCCGGAGACCGTGCTCATCCACACGGCGTGGAACGACGCCCAGCAGGCCGTCGAGGTGGTGCGGACCATGCCCCTGGGCCGCCGAGTGGCCGCGGGAGAGGTCACGATGCGCTCGACGCATCCGGTGGCCGGTGGGCAAGAGCGGCTGACGATGAGCTTCCCTGATCGCATCCGAATGGGCGAGGGTCTGGTCAAGGTCACCCTGATGTCCACCCAGCTGCACCTGGTGGCGGTGCCCTCGGCCCACGGTCCGCTGCCGGCGAGGGAGAGCGTGTCCACGATCCTGGGCGTCTTGGGCTTCACCCTGGGCTACGAGCAAGACCTGACCTACCACCAAGCCACCCCCTGCCCCTGATCATCGCCGACCCCACTAGCCCGTGGGTGCGGTGACGGCGGTGCGCTGACAGGGTGACCGGCGGCGCGCGCCGAGACAGGCGGACAACCCGGTGCTACCCTCGCAGCAGCCCAGGAGGAGGGAGCCATGCCGAGCTGGACGCTGCCCATCGCGCTGCTGCTGGTCGGCTGCGAGACCGCTGGCGAGCCCCTGCCAGCGCCCGGCGACTCCGAGGACAGCGCCACCGACACCACCCTGCCGCTCTGCGAGGACCCCGAGCCCATCCTCGAGCGCGGGGGGCTGCCCAGCGGCTACCAGCGCTGCACCGACGGCGCCATCAACCGCGGGCAGCCCGAGCCGCTGGACCTGACCCACTACGCCGAACAGGTGCGCGAGTGCCCCGGAGCAAGCCCGAAGATCGGGGGCGACTGCACCGAGGACGCCGACTGCGGCCGCGAGCCCAACGGCCAGTGCGCGTCTTGGTGGAACGGCTTCGACCAGAACTGCTACTGCCAGTACCTGTGCTCGAGCGACCTGGACTGCGAGCCAGGCACAATCTGCGTCTCGCCCAAGGCCTCCAGCTACGACTGGCCCGTGTGCGTTCCCGCGACCTGCACTCAGGACGCCGACTGCCCCTCGGGTGAGTGCGGGCTGGGCACCGCCCGGGACATGGACACGATCTACGCTGAGCTGAGCTGCCGCAGCGAGGCCGACACCTGTCACGGCGACGACGGCTGCGGCGTGAGCAGCGGAGGCCAGTACTGCCTGCCCGAGGGAGAGGACGGCGCGTTTCGCTGCGAGGACTACACCATTTGGGACTAGGTTAGGGAGCCAGCGACCCCGAGCACCAGGCCCATCTTGACCGTTCGACCCCACCTCTCCGCCTTCGCCACCCTGTGCGCCCTGGCCGCCGCGGGCTGCCCCGCCCCCAGCCCTGGCGAGCTCACCGGCACCGTCGAGTCCCACACCCTCAGCTCCCAGAGCGTGGGCGACGACTATGTGCTCACCGTGCGCGTGCCTCCAGGCTACGACGCCGCAGGGGCCCACCCGGTGGTCTTCCAGCTCGACCCGTACCTGGGCGTGCTGCAGGAGTTCGCCCTCACCGCGAGCTACGCCTCCCAGCTCGAGGCTGACGGCGTCATCGAACCCACCCTCGTCGTGGGTGTCGGCTATCCAGAGGTCCCAGGGCCCATCGAGGGACGGTTCCGCGACTACTCCCTGCCGGACGCCAACGGCGACACCCTGGGCCTCGGCTCTGGGGGCGCACCCGCGTTCTACGACTTCATGCACGACGAGCTCACGCCCTGGCTCGAAGACCACTACGCCGTCGCCGGTCCGTCGGATCGCGCCCTGTTCGGCCACTCCCTGGGTGGCCTGTTCACCATGTATGCGGCGCTGCAGCACGACCAGGACGACCCCTTCGTGGAGCGCTTCGTGGTGGCCAGTCCCTCGTTCTGGTACGACAGCGGCTCCATCTTCCAGATCGAGCAAGCCTACGCGGACGAGGCCGAGGATCTGGGGCTGGACCTGTTCCTGGCCGACGGCCTCTACGAAGGGCCCGAGATGACGGTCTACACCGACGCCATGGCGGAGCGGCTGGCCGCGCGAGGCTACGCCTCCCTGTCCCTGACGGTCCAGCGCTACGAGGTGGACCACGTCCGGAGCGTGGAGCCCTGCTTCCGCGAGGGGCTCGAGCACCACTTCGGGGGTGCCCGTTGAAGCGCGTCGCATTCGCGGTCTCCCTGGCGCTCAGCCTCGGCCTGCCCACCACCGCCTTGGCCGCGGAACCGCCCGACGACACCGCCGCGTCCCGAGCCCAAGGCCCAATGCTCGAGCTCTCCCTGGCGCCCCTTTACGGCTTCGGAGGAGCGCGGCACGGCTTCGGGGGCCAGGCAGGCCTGGGCATGTTCTCCCCGCTGTGGCAGGGCGAGGGCAGCACCGGCTCCCTCGAGCTGGGCCTGCTGCTGGGCTACGACCACGAGAGCTACGGGCGTAGCGACCGCTTCCTGGGCGAGGGGCAGGTGGACGGGGGAACCCACCGCATCGAGGCGCTGCTGCTGGCGGGGCCGGGGCTGCGCCTGGCCGCCATGCCACGGGTCCGCTCGTCCCTGCAGCTGTATGGCGGCTGGGTCCAGGCCTTCATGCACGCCCAGCTCGACAACGAGCTGCAGTCCATCTCGGGCGACTACGAGGTGAGCGTCGGCGTGTTCTCCACCGGGCTGGCCCTCACACACCGCCTCGAGCTTGCCCAGCGCGTAGGCCTGGACCTCCAGGTGCGGGCGCCGTTCCCCATGGTGCCCGCCGCCATCACCTCGTATGTGTTCGCATCGCTGGGGGTGTCGGTGGGCCTGTGAGGCGCCCCGGCCTCCGCACCGATGGCACCAGCGACACCGTCGGCCCCCTCACAACCCCCAGCCGAAGATGCGGTCCGCGGTGCGCCAGTAGAAGTCCTGGCGGGTGGGCTCCGGCACATGCAGGCGATCCAGCAGGCGCTGGGCCACGGGCAGCCAGTCCCCCACCAGCGGGTCGTCGGTGCCAAAGGGGATGCGCTCGAAGCAATGCAGCGCGAAGTTCTCGTCGGGGTCGTCCAGGTCCGCCCCCGGCGCGGGACTCAGGGCCTTGAGCAGGCGGGCGAAGAAGGGCTTGTCGGCCACATCCCAGCTGATATCGAACCACACGTTGGGGTGGCCCAGCAGCAAGGAGATGGCCTCGGCGCAGTGGGGCATGCCCAGGTGGGCGCCGATGATCTTCAGGTCCGGGAAGCTGCGAGCGATGCGGTCCAGCGTGTAGGGGTGCATGTGGTCGGCGCTCAGGCGCCGCTGCCGATCCTGCTGCCCCAGGCGGTAGACCCAGCCGGTGTGGAACAGGATGGGCATGCCCAGCTGTTCGGCGCGCTCGTAGAGGGGCATGTAGCGGTCGTGGTCGTAGGGGTGGGTGGGCATCTCGAGCTTCAGGCCGGTGAAGCCCTGGTCCTTCAGACCCTCGACCTCGTCGGGGCCGCCCATGGGCTCGCCCAGCTCCACATTGCCCATGCCCACCAGCAGGTCCGGGTACTCCCGCATCCAGCGCAGGACGCCGGCGTTGCCCAGGTAGACCGAGTTGGGGGGCTGCCAGTAGGCGGAGTCGGCCAGCACCACGACCTTGCGGCAGTTGTGGGCCCGCCACTCGGCCACGCGGGCGGCCACGTCCATGGTGGAGTGCAGGTGGGCATGCACGTTCACGAGCTTCTCGGGGATGGCCATGGGGACCTCGCTTGGGTTCGCTGCTCAGCCCTGGGGAGGCTCCAGCCGGAGGGCGAAGCTCCCGGCCTCGTCCGCATGGAACAGGACCCGCTGGCTCTCCGCCTGGTACTCCCAGCGGCAGGCGGGCTCGTCGCAGCCGCTCAGATCGAACCCGTCGGGGTAGTGCCGATCGGGGACGAAGATCACGCCAGGCTCGCTGACGGCGGCCTGGGTGTCGAAGTCCAGGGAGAAGACACGGCTGTCCATGTCGTAGGCCAGGGCCGAGATCACACCCGGGGTGGCGTGGGGGAAGGGGCGCACGAAGACGTCCAGGAAGGGCTTCTCGTTGCCGTGGTCGTCCAGCATGTGGAAGCCGTCGCCCCGGGCGTAGAGCCAGTAGGTGCCGCCGGCCCCAAGATCGTCCAGCAGATCCATGTGGTCGTCGATGTACTGGTCGAAGCCCGCCACGTCTGCCGGCCCGCCGAACTCGCCCAGGAAGAAGGCGTGGTCGAAGGCCGCCGCCTCCTCGGCGCGCATGCCGATGTTGTCGATGATCTCGGAAGGGTCGCCGTCGTAGTCCGCGCCGTTGTGGACGGTCATCTGGTAGTAGTGAGCCCCGTAGACGCCGCCTGAGAACTCCAGCCCCGAGGTGCGGGTGCTGATGCCGATGAGCTCGAGGAAGTTGGGCTCCCAGAAGATCAGCGCGTCGGGGTCTACCGCGTGGATGGCGGTGGCCAGCTCGGTCCAGAACTCGCCCATGACGGCGCCACAGCCCTCGAGGTCCTCGTGCATGCAGAAGGGCTCGTTCATCAGGTCGTAGCCCAGGATCGCGTCGGAGCCGCTGTAGCGCTCCGCCAGCAGCACCATCATGTCGATGTACTGCTGCCTCAGGGGGTCGCTGGTCCAGAAGGCCTCGAAGCAGTTCTGGATGCCCGCGCACAGGTAGTTGCCGGGATCGTCCTCGCACAGCGCGTAGTTGGCCTCATCGCAGGTCCAGTAGGGCATGCCCCAGGTGAAGCCCTCGCCGTAGGCGTGCTGGTGGTGGTCGATGAGCAGCTGCACGCCGTTGGCCTCGGCCAGGGCCACCTGTGCGTCGAGCTTGGCCAGGTAGTCCTGGTCGTAGGCGCCCTCGCTGGGCTCGAGGTGGGACCACATGAACAGCTGGCGCACCACGTTGCCGCCCCACCCGGTCAGGGTGTCGTAGTCCTGCTGGGTGTTGTCGACGGTGGGGAAGTTGGCGCCGCGCAGCAGGATCTGGCGCCCGTGGAGGTCGAAGATGCCCTGGGCGCTGGTGGTCAGGCGCGGCGGATCGGCCACAGGAGCGGTGTCCTCTGTGTCTGGGCTCTTTGGACAGCTGACGAGCAAGAGCAGGGCGAGCGTGCGCATGGTGGGGACTCCGCAGCGAGCCTCACGATATCACCCGCGCGCTCCAGGAAGCCCGAGGGCCTGGCGCAGCGGACAGCCTTCGGCGGGCACCGGATGGCCTCGGCGGTAGCGCAGCAGCAGGGCACGGGAGCGCTGGGCGAGCTCGCGGCGCAGCTCACGGCGGGCCCCGCGCACCCGGGGGACCTTCATGTCGTCGTAGGCGGTGGTCTGGTGGCGCAGCCAGGCGATCACCGCGGCTTCGGCGCGGCGCTCCACCGGGATGCGCTGGGTGCGGGCCACGGTGCCGCTGCCCACGGGCGTGGCGAGGGCGGTGACCGCGTCGGCCACGTCCTGGGCCAGGGCGCTGTACACCGGGGCGAAGGCCAGGAAGTCCAACACCGCGCCCCTGAAGTCTTCGACATAGTCCTCCTGCACTCGCTCCCGGCGGGCGGTGGCCTGAGCCTTCTTGCGGGCATGGGCCGGGGTGGCGCGCTCGACCTCGAGGGCCGCCCGGACCTCGGCGATGCGGGCGGCGGGGGCCCACACCCCACTGGACATCATGCGCTTGCGCACCTTGACCTCCACGGTCCAGGTGGGGCCTCCCTGCTTGACGCGACGGGTCAGGGTGGCGTCGCCGGGGAAGAGCTTCTCCCAGTCATCTGGGGGGCGCAGGATCTCCCCCTCGGCGGTGCGCACTGAGCGCGCGTCGATGCCTGGGCTCACGATGCGGGTCTTGTCGGGCATGGGTTCTAGCTCAGACCGCGGGACGCGCGGCAGGTCTTGGTGTACAGGTCGCGGAACAGACCGTCAGGGTCGGTCCTGGCCTTCACGGCGAAGTGGTTGGGCCGGTTGAACACGGTCCAGAACTCGTCCTCGCCGTAGTAGTTCGGCGCGATCAAGGTCTTGAGCCCGTTCACCTGGTGCAGCTTCTCTTCGATGAGCCGGTGATAGTTGCGGCCGTCCTTGGGGCTGAAGCCGTAGATGGCCAGGTCCACGAACATCTCGTCGGTCTGGCGCTGGTGGTAGGCGTCGGCGATCCAGGGGTAGTCCCGGGCCGGGGTGTAGGGCACGCACCACAGGGGATGAGCGCCGAACTCGGCCCAGTACCAGGCCAGGAACTCCTCACAGCGGGAGTAGGGGATGAACAGATCCACCGTGATGCCCAGCTGCTCCGGGGTGAGCAGGTGGTTGAAGCGGTCGGTCAGGGCCAACACCCGGGTGGAGTCGAGCCAGCGCCCCAGCAGCAGCCGCGCCAGCCAGGACCGGGGTCGCACCCCGGTGACCCCCCGGTTGTAGCGGAAGAAGTAGTCGGGGGTCTCGAAGTGGTCCACGACCCGGCTGGCGGTGGTCTTGTAGTAGGGCGTGACCCAGTCGTAGCGGTGGGTGTAGGGGGCCTGCTGCTCGAGGTGGCCCAGGGACAGCACGTACAGATCGGGCCCGTGGATGATGCCGTCCATGAAGTCCATGTCCCGGGCCTCGGCGTGGGCCTTGATGGACGCCAGGTAGGACGCTGCGCTGCTGTGCTTCTCGTACTCCACCCGCACATAGGGGGCGGCGGGGCAGAGCCGGAAGGTCAGCTCGGTGAGGATGCCCAGGGTACCGAAGGACCCCTGCATCATGTGGAACACCAGCGCGTCCTCGCCATCGGGATCGCAGCGCAGCAGCTCCCCCCTCCCGGTCAACAGCTCGTAGGCCAGGCAGTTGTCGTGGAAGCCGCCGATCTCGAAGGACATGGACTCGATGGAGCAGCCCGACACCGCCCCGCCGATGGTGATGGTCTCGAGCTCGGGCACCACGTAGGGCACCAGCCCGTGCTCGAGGGTGGCGGCCACCAGGTCCACGAAGGTGACCCCGGGCTCAGCCACACAGCGGCGCCCCTCCACGTCGATCTCGATGATGGCGTCCAGGTCCGACACATCCAGCTTGTCGTCGCTGTACTTGAGGTCCCCCGGCTTGGGCACCTGATGGCTGGGGGAGCTCTTCTTCAAGGACAGGGGCCGGCCGGCGGGCCAGGCCTTCAGCTGGGTGGCGACGCGCTCGACCTTGGCGCGGTGCTGCGCGGGCGTGCAGAGGCGGGGAGCCATGGAACCATCCTGCAGGAGGCGGCGGCCAGCTATAGCCGCTCCACCGGCCCCCACGCCCCTCCTGGACAGGCCGGCTTGGTGAAAGCCCACACGCCCGCGGCACAGGGGGCGGGCGTCGACCACGCGCCGCGGCTAAATCGCTCGGCTGGACCTCACCACGCCCGGACGACGGCGGCGGGAGCAGACCAGGGAGGAACCATGCCCCACGAGCACGACCGCGAGCTGGCCACCGAGTTCGACCGCTGGGCCCAGTCAGGAAGACACCTGGCCATGGAGCGCGGCCACGGACGCTTCACCGAGCGGGCCCTCGCGGGCTGGACCCTGGGCTCGGAGCACAGCGTGCTGGACGTGGGCTGCGGCAACGGCTGGGCCGTGCGACGCATGCTGGCCTTGGGTGCCGGCCAGGGAACCGGCGTGGACATCTCCGAGGAGATGATCGCCCAGGCCACCCCACCTGGTCGTTACCTGCAGGCCCCCGCCGACCGGCTCCCCTTCCCCGACGCCAGCTTCAGCCACATCCTCTCGGTCGAGGCGCTGTACTACACCGCCGACCCAGAGAGCGTCCTGCGCGAGTGGCGGCGCGTGGCCAAGCCCGGAGGCAGGCTGCTGCTGCTCGTGGACCTGTATCGGGAGAACCCCTGCTGGCGCGTGTGGCAGCCCCTGCTCACCATCCCGGTCCACGTGCTGGGCGAGCACGAGTGGGCCGCGACGCTCGAGCGCAGCGGCTGGCAGGTCACCGACCGCAGGCGCATCCTGGAGCCCGGCGGCGTGCGCCCCGAGGCCGAGTTCGAGCCCAGCCCCTGGTCGCCCAGCTACGCCGACTACCTGGCGGAGAAGCAGGCAGGGACCTTGTGCCTGGAGGCCACGGCCGGCTGACGGCCCATGGGCGGGCCAAGCTGGCCGGCCGCCACGGGATCCAGCTGGTCCAGGTCGACGATTGCGGGGGTGAACTCGGCGTGGCTGCCCTGGACGCCGTGCCCGCCGACCTCGTGGCCGGTGGTGAGCGTGCGCTGGCATCAGGACAGGTCGATCCTCACCTTTCACGGTGGCGGAGTCCGCGAGAACATGCCAATAGGCGCATGAAACCTGGAGGTCCCATGTCCCCTCGCTCCCTCAGCGCCTGCCTGGTCCTGGCCCTGGCCCTTCCCACGCCGGCCCTGGCCGACGACGCCCCCACCTTCCTGCTGGCGGGCAACGGCCTGCTGGCCGCCCCCTTCATCCCGGGCGGCGGCACGGTCTCGGCCCACTACAAGGCGATCGGGAAGCCGTGGGAAGCCCTCGACCTGCACGCCGACAACGGGTTCATCGGTCTTGGCCCCCTGCCCTTCGTCGATAGCCGGATCTTCGACGACGAGGTGTGGAACCACCCCATCATGGGGTTCACGGCCACCGAGGCCTGCGTCTTCGGCGGCGGCGATGACGGCACCGGCGATGGCGCCCCCTCCACCTGCTGGATCGAATCCCTCAGCGACGGCGCCTTGATGTACGCCGGTCGCGTGCTGTCCTACGGCCTCGAGGCCGACGAGACGGTGCTGGCCGCCGACGCGTACATGCTGCCCGAGGTGCTGGGCCTCATGGGCCTGGCCCTGGTGGTGGAGACCGCCGACGGCACCGAGCTGCGGATGCAGTACTACCAAGAGAGCGAGTGGGACTTCATCCAGCGCGTGGTGCTGGAGCTTCCCGAGGGCCTGGGGCCCGAGCTGGCCGTGCGCGCCTGGGCCCACGACGGCGTGCCCCGGGTGATGTTCATGGACGACAGCACCTGGTGGATCAACGAGGATCCCGTGAACTACACCGCCCAGAACGCGTGGGTCCGGCCCTGCCCCGCCCATGCGGTCTCCGGGTTCTTGCCCTCCACCCTCCGCGTCACCCAGCTCGAGGGCGACACCTCCGGCACCCAGCGCCTCAGCGTCCAAGCTGGCGACCAGCTCCTCTGGGCCGAGTTCGGCAACCCCGACGACATGAGCTGCGGCGCCATCGACATCCCCGGCCCCAGTGGCGTGGTGGCCGCCGAGCTGGACGCCGACCTCGGGCTGTACACCCTCGGCTGGCTGAAGGACAGCGGGGAGTGGGGCGCGGCCCTGGTCGGTAATGGTCGGCTCTACGGCTACACCAGCTTCGGCGACGTCGACGTCGATCTGGGCGCCGAAGAACCAGCCGAGGGTCTGCGTGACCTCGACCCCACCATCATCCCCGACACCTGGTACGCCATCGGAGGCGACGCCTTCGTCAACGGCGACCCCGACCGACCGGTGATCCTTGGCAGCACGGGTGTGACCGTCGAGGCCAGCGGTGATGCAGCGCTGATGCTCCGAGCCGGCCCCAGCGGCACCACCGATCGGGTGATTGGCAAGATCACAGCGGCCGCGTACATCAAGGTGGCCGAAGGCGATGACGCCCCCTCGGTGGAGGCCACGGGTGCTCGCGCCCTGGCCGTCGTCGGCGGCGAGGACCCCGGCTTCGGGGCGGAGGATCTGGCCAGCTACTTCATCATTCACGGCTACGGCGACGTAGGCTTGGCCCGCTTCACCGAGCAGGCCGAGACGCTGCTGGGCGCCCCCCTGGACGAGGCCCTGGACGCCGCCGCCGTGATGGAGCCCGTGAGCCCAGTGGGCACGACCACCCTCAACGCCGTCGCCGTGGACGGCTATCAGTGGAAGAACGGCGACGAGTTCATGAGCAGCGCCGGCATCGACGGGCAGGCCTACGACGAAGACTTCGTCGCAGCGCAGACCACGCTGGCGTTCTCGGACTTCGGCGGCAACGACGCCCAGGTCGACGCCATGGCCACCGCCTACTCCGGCTACAACGGTGTGGACGGCCAGTGGGGCCACGAGTACGTCAAGACGGCGGCCACCGTGGTCCTTGGCCCCGACGACGAGGGCGGCTGGTCCATCACCAGCACCGACCCCGACACCCCGCTGTACGCGAGCGTGCAGAGCTGCATCGCCCCCATGTGCGGCGGCTTCTGCTACCTGGCCGGCGTCGAGACCACCTCCCTGGCCACCCGCAGCGAGGTCACGGCCACCTACACCGTGAACGACGTCATCGCGGCGGGCAACTCCGGCAGCCCCGTGGACAGCCTGGCCCGGGGCTACATCGTCTGGGGCGGCTCCGCTGCCCGCGACGGCTTCAACGGCATCGTCGTGAGCGGCAACGGCGAGCTCGAGCTGGTGGTCACGGCCATCGACGACCTCACCGGCGAGCGCAGCGAGGTCCTCAACGTCAGCACACTGTTCATCCCCGAGGTCGGCGACGAGGTGCTGCTGGGCATCAACGACAGGGGGTTCGAGTACGAGGGCGAGGTCTCCAAGCTCACCACCGGCACCTGGGACGACAGCTTCGGCCTCGAGCTGGCCTACACCCTACGCTCCACCGATGGCGAGCTGGTCACCCTCGACAACGCCGTGGGCTTCGGCTTCTCGGTGGACAGCGACGGCGACGGCCTGTTCGACGACGACGAGGTGGGCGTGTACGGGAGCGACCCCCTGCTGGCCGACACCGACGGCGACGGCGTCGATGACGGCGATGACCCCACCCCCGCCGTGCCTGGCGTGGGCTCGGACTGGCTGGCCCAGTGGAGCCACGCCCTGGCCGCGCAGATCGAGTGCCTCGACCTGGGCCTGGTGGACGCCGCCAACGACAACGCCGCCAGCGGGCGGCTGGGCTCCATGGCCACCCGCGCCAGCAACGCCGCTGAGAGCTTCGAGGACGGCAAGATCTCCTCGGCCAGCGCTCTGCTGGAAGGCCTGCTCGACCGGGTCGATGGCGTGGACAAGCCCGACGACTGGCTGATCGACAGCGACGAACGCACTGACCTCGCCGAGGCCATCCTCGAGCTGCTCGAGCTGGCCGCGTACGAATAGGCGCTGGCTGGGCGCCCGCGCTACGCTGCGTCCATGATCCCAATCCTGCTCGCCCTCGCCCTGTCCGGCCCGGCCCTGGCCAACGGCCAGGTCAGTCACCTCTGGATCAGCCAGACCGCCATCGAGCTGCTGCCTCCCGGCGAGCTTCGGGACCTGATGAGCGACCCTGCCCACGAGGACATGTGGCGCAACGGCTCCATGTTCCCCGACGGGGGCTATGCCGTGGGCGACGGCTACGGCGAGACCGCCCACTGGGAGCCTTTCCACAACGCCTACACCGCCTGGATCCGCGCCGAGTACGGGGGCCCGCCCTACAGCGGTGAAGCCGCCGAACACGTGGCCTTCCTGATGGGCATGACCAGCCACGGCATGGCCGATCAGGTCTACGACTCCCTCTACATGGAGCGGGCCCACCAGGAAGACGCAGACCAGGACTGGGGCGAGAGCATGGACGAGGCCACCGACGTGGCCATGGCCAGCATGGTGGGTCCGGTGGACCACGGCGAGCTGTGGGTGCCCGACGAGCTGATGGCCCAGCTGATGGCCCAGGACATGGGCCACGAGGTCAGCGCCAGCACCATCCGCACAGGCCAGGCCATGGTGCGCCTGGTCCCGGTGTGGGCGGCCAACGTCATCGAGCAGCCCGAGTACGTCGACGCCTACTTCGCCCAGTTCCCCTGGGCCTGCGCCCACCAGATCGACCCCCAGGTGTGGGGCAACCCGCCCGACGAGGCCGAGGTGGTGGCCCGCTACTGGCAGGAGATCTGGGGGCGCTTGTCCGGCGTCGAGCTGGCCGTCGGCCCTGTGCTGGCCACCTTCCCCGCCGACGGGACCCAGGGCTGGGAGACAGACGCCGAGAAGGTCACCTCCCGGGTCACCACCATCGCCGCCTGGAGCCTGCAGCACGAGCTGGTCCCGGATCTACCCCTGACCATCCAGGCCGACGACGGCAGCGAGCCCCCGCTGGACCGCTGGGTGTTCTACAGCCACGTGTTGCATGCCGCGCCCCAGCAGGACTGGGCAGACACCACCGACTACACGGTCAGCGTTCCAGCGGACCTGCCCTCGAAGGGGGGCCTCATCGCGGCCCCGGCCAGCACCGAGCCTCTGAGCTACAGCTTCACCACAGGCCCGATCCCCCAGATCCTCGACCCCGAGCCCGAGACCGGCTGCAGTAGCCAGCCCCGCCGAGCGCTCGGCGCCTGGCTGTGGCTCTTGGTCCTGGGGGCGTCGGCGCGCAGGCAGCGGAGCGGCTAAAGCCGACTCCACAGTGCCCACCTTCGCCCGCCCCAGGGGAAGCCACCATGCGCCTGCCACCTCCTCTACACCGCGAGCTGGACCTCTGACTCTGCCTGAGGGTCACCCTCGGTGCCCACGCTGGCATCCGGGCTGACAGCTGTGGCTGAGTTCTCACCCCGAACCGATCCCCACCCCTCTGGAGACTCCCATGAACAGCTTCGCCCAGGTCGAGCAGGCTATCCACGACTACCCCGTGCGCCGTGTGGCGGTGGCCGTCGCCCAGGATCTCTCGGTGCTGCAGGCCGTGGCCGACGCTAAGCGGCGCAACATCGCAGACGCCTTGCTCGTGGGCGATGCGGACGCCATCCAGGCGCTGGTCGAGCGGCACGACCTGGACCTGGGGGGCGCCGAGATTCAGCACCAGCCCGACCCCCTCAAGGCCGCCGCCGGCGCCGTGGCGGCAGTCCACGACGGCCAGGCCGACATCCTGATGAAGGGCCACCTGCACACGGACGACTTCCTGCGGGCCCTGCTCCACAAAGAGCGCGGCCTGCGCACCGAGGCCCTTCTCAGCCACGTCTTCATGGTGGAGCAGCCCGGCCGCGACGGCTTCCTGTTCATCACCGACGCCGCCATGAACATCGCGCCGGATCTCGAGCGCAAAGCCGCCATCATCCTCAACGCGGTCCACATGGCCCAGGTCTTCGGCCTCGAGGAGCCGCGGGTGGCGGTGCTGGCCGCGGTGGAGCTGGTCAACCCGGCCATGCAGGCCACCCTGGACGCCGCCGCCCTGAACTCCATGTTCCAGCGCCGCCAGTTCTCGCCCCGGTGCATCGTCGATGGTCCCTTCGCCTTCGACAACGCCGTCAGCGAGGTCGCCGCCCACACCAAGCACATCGGGGGCCCGGTGGCGGGCCAGGCCGACGTGCTGGTGGTGCCCTGCATCGAGGCCGGGAACATGCTGGTCAAGTGCATGGTCTACATGGCCAAGCTTCCCGTGGCCGGACTGCTGGTGGGCGCCAGGGCCCCCGTGGTCCTCACCTCCCGCGCCGACTCGGCCCAGGCCAAGCTGGCCTCCATCGCCTGCGCGGTCTTCACCACCAACATGCAGCGCGAGCTGCGGCTCAAGGTGGGGAAGGTGCACTTCTAGATCTGGCTCAGTTCCCGTCCAGACAACACCGGAACCCCACATCCGGCACCGGAAGATCCCCCGGCAGGGGCCGCAGGCTGCCCGCCTGCAGCTCCTCGGCGGCGCGGTCCATGTAGCCGCCGCCCGCGACGCCTCCAGGCTCGCCGCTCACCCACTCCGCCAGGTTGCCGGACAGGTCCAGCGCACCCACCGCGCTGACGCCCTCTGGCCGTGAGCCCACGGCCCAGGGGCCGCCGCGTCCGCAGCCGGTACCGCCCGCGGGGCCAGGCTGCCCCCGGGCGTCCATGACCACCAGATCACAGGACGGAGGCGCGTCACCCCATGGGTAGATGGTGCCAGCAGGGCCCTGGGCGGCGCGGGCATGCTCGGGCTGGGTACACAGCCTGCGCCCGGCCCAGCCGCACCAAGCCTGGGCCTGATCTCGGTCCACGCAGTTGACCGGGTAGTGCCGCCGCGCAGCCTGAGTGCCGTAGCAGCCCGGCTGACGCCCGGGGGGCTCGCAGGAACCATCGGCTACGCACCGCGCGTAGTCGGCCACGCTCACCTCGGTCCAGTCCACTAGGAAGGCGGGACCCGCCGCCGAGGCCGGCACGCTGACCATGGTGCCATGGCGATCCCAGCAGGCCGCGGGCACCAGCTCGACCAGCGCGAGCGCCCGGGGCTCGAGGCCGGCAGGGCAGGCCGACGCCGGCGCGGCAGGCTCGTGGTGGGCCTGCGCTCCAGCCAGCGACCGCTGGTAGCCCTTCGGAGCGGACTGCTGGGGCGAGGAGGGCAGCGCCACCGCATGGGACACCAGGGCATCCTCGGGGGTGGTCGCCGGCCGCTGGGCGGCCAGCTCGGACAAGGCCAGCCGGGCCTCCAGGCCTCGCAAGGCGGGGTCGTCGTCGGCACCCGTAGGGAGCCCCTGGACGGGCGGGCTGGGAGCGCGGACCAGGCCACCATCGGGACCGAGATCGCCGCTTCCCCAGCGCCCCGTGGCCAGGACAACGCCCAGGATCGCCAACCCGACGGGCAGGGCCAGCTCGAGGGGGGGCCGGCGAGCCCCAGGCCAGCGCCGCTCCCCGTGCCGCATGGAGGCAGGCACCAGGGCCAACGCCCGCGCCCGGTGGGCCCCGATTCGGGCCACCAGGCGGTCGAGCCCGTCGGCATAGACCGGCGCGATCCACAGCACCCGGCGACGGGGCAGGATCCCGGGGGGCAGGCGCCAGGCCCCGTCGATGCGCAGCAGCGGACCCAGGCGGCGGACCCGACCCAGCTGTAGCCAGGGGATCTCCGCCCACTGGCCGCGGTGCTGGAAGCGCAGGGCGCGGCTCATGCCCTGCAGGCGCAGGCGCCCCATGGGCGCGAAGGCCCGCACAGCGGCGCGCAGCAGCAGCACAGCCACCAGCCCCAGCCCCAGCCCCAGCCCCAGCCGGGCGGCGAAGACCCAGCCCGCCATGCCGAAGCCCACCGGCAGCGCCACCGCCAGGGCGGACACCAGCAAGGGCGCGATCAGCAGCGCGGCCGCTGCCACCCCGCCCGCGGACCACAGCGATCCAGCCCGGGGCTCGGGTTCCATGTGCCAGTCCACCGCCTGGCCCCGGTGCCGCGCGGGGCCGCCCTCGCGGCGACCGGCCAGGGGATCCAGCAGCAGATCCAGGGCGGCGTGGGGACTCTCCAGCCTGCGCTCGAGGGTGGGCTCGAGCATCGGGGCCAGCAGCGCAGCGAGGCTGCGGGGCACATGCAGCAGCTCGAGCCCCCGTGACAGCACCCTGCGACGATCCTTCTCACGCACGCCCTCGGGGGTGAGCCCGCTGAGGGCGTAGGCCAGGCAGGCGCCCACCCCGTACAGATCGCTGCGCGGGTTGGCCGAGCCCATGGGGACCTCGGGCGCCGCGAAGGCGCGATCTACGGCCTGGGTCCAGCCCTCGGGGCCATAGCTGTCGCTGGACCAGTCCCGCGCAGCGGCCTTGACCGTGCCCCAGTCCACCAGGGACACGGCCCCGGTCTCGGGATCGAAGATCAGGTTGCGAGGGTTGATGTCGCCATGAACCAGGGGTGGCTCCAGCTCGGAGAAGCCACGGAGCAGCTCGAGCAGGCGACGGGCCAGGGCGCGCACCTCCCCAGGGGGCAGGGGGCCAGCGCGCAGCAGGCGCTCCTCGAGGTTCTCACCCTCACAGTGCTCCTGCACCAGGAACACGCAGTGCAGGTCCTGCAGCCGCGCATGGCAGATCTCGAGGGGCCGCGGCAGGCAGGCTGCGTCCACCGCTCGCAGCGGCGCCACGGCCTGCTCCACCCGATCCAGGTCCACCACGAAGGGCATGGCCCCCAGCAGCTTGACCACCACCGGCAGGTCCCGCACTACATCGTGGGCCATGTAGCTGTTGCCCGGACCGCCTCGCACCGGAGCCCCCAGGCGATAACGCCCGGCCAGCTCGAGGCCAGGTGGCAGCGGGATGGTGGGACGCGGGACGCCGAGCACGATGGCAGATCCTCCGACGACGCTGTCTTACCACGGGCCGGGGCAGATCCCGCAGCAGAGCCTGTCAACCGCCGAGGAAGTAGCCGGCCACGTGGGGTGACAGGTGGCGCATCAGCCCCGAGTACAGCTCCATCAACATGCCGGCCGCACCCCAGGCGGGCAGCAGCGTCCACAGGGAGTAGCCCCGGGCATGGATGCGGAAGCGGGACTGGGCGTAGTAGTCCCAGCTGTGGAAGCCCAGGACCTTGTCGCAGAGCCAACCGTAGGCGATCTCCGCGAAGGTGAAGACCAGGCACCACACCAGGTAGCGCAGGGGCCAGGCCCAGCCGCCCACCCAGTCGTGGACCAGCTCGAACCCGAACAACACACCGAAGCCGTGCAGGGGCGCCATCCACAGGCTCACCCAGCCCTCGAGGTACTTGCGCGGCACCCGCCGCTCGAGGCGGTAGCCCAACATGCGGTCGATGCCCGTGACCGCGAAGACCACCTCCATGCTGAAGCCGAACATCACGTAGGCCACGAAGCGGAAGCACAGCTGGAGGGCCTGGTCCACGGAGCGCCCCTAGAGGATGTGGGGCTCGATGTCGTCCCGCTGCCCCGAGAGCTTGGGGATCAGCCGGTCGAAGAGCCAGGTGGGCAGCAGGCGGTTGACCAGGGTGAGCAACCGCATGGGCCAAGGGTAGAGGTAGACCGCGCGGCGCTTCGCGATGGCCCTGGCGATGTGCAGCGAGGACTTCCGCACCGGCACCATGAAGGGCATCTGGAACTGATCGTGCGCGGTCATGGGCGAGACGATGAAGCCAGGGTGGATGCAGCTGACGGCCACGCCATGGGGCCGCAGATCCACCCGCCAGCTCTCGAGCATGCGCGCCTGAGCCGCCTTGGAGCTGGCGTAGCTGGCGGCGTTGGGCAGGCCCCGGAAGGCGGCCAGGCTGGAGATGCCGATGAGCTGCCCGCGGCCGGCGGCGACCATGGGGCGGATGAAGGGCGCCAGGGTGTTGGCCGTGCCGAGCACATTGATGGCGTGGGTCTTCTCGTGGATGGCCAGGTCGAAGCGCGGGGCGGGGTTGAGCCCACCCACCCCCGCGTTGGCGATGGCGATGTCGATGAAGCCGAAGCGCTCCTGAGCCTCGGCGGCCACTGCGGCCATGCGCTCCCGATCCGAGACGTCGCCGGAGCACACCAACACCTCGGCGCCCAGGGCCTCGCACTCGGCCGCCAGCGCTTCGAGCTTCTGGGCCCGTCGAGCCACCAGCACGAGCTTGGCACCGTAGCTGGCCAGCAGCAGCGCCAGGTCCCACCCCATGCCCGAAGAGGCCCCGGTGATCAGCACCGCCTTGCCGTGGAACCAGTCCTTCATGGTCGACCTCTTCTCACATACGAGCATCGGCATGGTACCAGCCCAACCTGCCGCCTGGGCCAGCCACGGGCCCGATGACGACGACCTGCGCCAGGCGCCGGCCCCGGGTTATCGTCGAAAGGTTCCTTCCACTGGGAGATCACCATGCTCACCAGGCTGGCCGTCCGCGGGTTCAAGAACCTCGCGCAGATCGACATCCGCTTCGGCCCCCTCACCTGCATCACTGGGCCCAACGGGGCAGGCAAGTCCAACCTCTTCGAGGCCATCGCATTCCTGGCGGCCCTGGCCGAGCAACCCCTCGCAGACGCCGCCCTGGCCGCCTGCCGCGGCAATGTCCACGGCGAAGGCGTGGACGACCTGTTCTTCCGCAGGGGAGACCAGCTGGCCGACAGCATGAGCTTCCTCGCCGAGATGGTGGTGCCAGCCAAGGGCCTCGACGCCCTGGGCCAGCCGGCCGAGGCGTCCATGACCCTGCTGCGCTACGAGCTGGAGCTGGGGCGCCTGCCCGCCAGCCCGGACCGACCGGGCGGTGGCCTGGCCATCCTGCGCGAGGAGCTCGACGCCCTGCACCGCACCACCGCACGCCGCAGCCTGGGCTTCCGCCACAAGAAGCCCTGGCGCCAGTCCGTGGTGCTGGGCCGCCGCGCCCACCCCTACCTGTCCACCCAGATCGAGGACGGCCGGCGGGAGATCACCATCCACCAGGACTCCGGCGCGCGCACCCACACCCTGTCCGCCGAGGCCCTGCCTTGCACCGTGCTCTCGAGCGCCCGCTCGGCCTTCGCGCACCCCACCCTGCTGCTGGCCCGCCAGGAGCTGGCCGGCTGGCGCCACCTGCGCTTCGAGCCCTCGGCCCTGGGCGCGCCCGACCGCGCCGACACCCCCCCGGGACTGCGCTCGGACGGGGGCCACCTGGCAGCCACCCTGCACCACCTGGCCCGACGCCGCGACCGCAGCGAAGACGGGGGTGCCGACGCTCTGTACTCCCACCTGGCGGCGCGCCTGGACGCACTGCTGGGAGGCGTGCGCTCCTTCCACGTCCAGGCCGACCCCGTGCGCGGCCACCTGGACATGGTGCTCACCGACGCCCGCGGCACCGCCCACCACGCCCGCGCCCTGAGCGACGGCACCCTGCGCACCCTGGCCCTGGCCGCCCTCGAGGTCGACCCCGGCGCCGGGGGCCTGGTGTGCCTCGAAGAACCGGCCAGCGGCATCCATCCCCAGGGTATGCCCGCCCTGCTGGCCCAGCTGCAGGCCCTGGCCGTCGACACCCGCCAGCCCTGCGGGCCCAGCAATCCACTGCGCCAAGTGATCCTCGCGTCCTACTCCCCGGCGCTGCTGGCCGGTATTCCCGACGAAGACCTGCTGCTGGCCCGCAACCTCGACAGCGCCAGCTTCTCCTGGAAGCAGGGCACCTGGCGGGACGAAGGCGCCGAGGAGGACCCCCGTAGCATCCACGCCGAGGCCTGGGACGAGCTGTTCCGGCAGCAAGGCGTGCGCGGCCCCGTCGAGGCGCCGATCAGGCGGGGCAAGGACCTGAGCGAGGCGCCCAGAAAACAGGTCTCCCTGTTCGCGGGGGGGTAGCACCCTGGGGCGCCCGATCCGCCCACCCTGGCTCCTACAGGAAGATCTCCGTGTCGCAGTAGGGGCACAGCACCACCCCGCGCCCCACCAGCTCGAGCTTGCCGGCACAGCCGGGGCAGCGGCGCTCACTGCGGAGCACCCGGGCCTCGCGGGAGTAGATCACCCCGCGCTTCCAGTCCATGTAGCCCTGCAGGTCGCCGGCTCCGACGGCCTTGTAGATCCAGGCCCGGAGCACGGGTGCCGGCGCATTCAGCTCCCGGCCCAGCTCGTCCAGGCCGATGCGGGCGCGAGCGGCCACCAGCCCCGGCAGGGTGCGGAGGCCCCTCTGCTCGTGGCGCTCGGTGCAGACCCAGCCCACGTTGGGCTCGATGCGGCAGATCAGGCGGCCCGCCACCCGCAGCTGGAAGAGCACCGGCTCGATGCGGTCCGCGGGTACGTCGCTGGCCGCCGTGATCTCGTCGAAGCTGGCGCAGCCTCGCCGGTGCAGCAGCTCCACCACCGCGTCCAGGGTGGCGGGGTCACTGCCTTCCCGGAGCTCCTGAAGACCGCGCACGGTGAAGGCCACAGCGGGAAGCAGGAACACGCACATGGGCCCAAAGCCGCAGCAGGTCCCGCCGAAGATGCCCAGCCCCATGCTCTCGCCATCCACCGGCCCCAGGCCTTCGATCAGCGGCTCGAAGGCCATGCTCGCCCCCAGCACCAGCCCGCAGACCAGCACCGCCAGGGCCGCCAGGTAGAACCACCCGGCCCGGGCCAGCAGGCGGCTCTCCACCAGCCCGGCCACCGCCAGAAAGCCGGCCGCCACCGGGCCGAAGAACACCGCGCCCACCACCGCCGCGGCGCCCACCATGGTCTGATCGTCCAGCGGGTCCAGCACCATGGCCAGGGACAGCAGAAACCAGAGCGCGAACAGGACCCCCGCGATGGCGCCCAGGATCAAGGACGGAGTCCCTGGGACGATCTGGCGGAGGAAGCTGCGGCCGGTGGGCATCGAAGACCTCGAGGATGAGCAGAGGCTATCACCGCCGCGGCGGGCCCCGGGGTTCACCTTGGGGTCAGTGGGTCCTTGCCCATGGGGCGGGGGGCCGTCATCATGGGGACACTCGGAGGTCTCCATGACGCGCAGCCCCATCCTGATCCTGGCTCTGCTGGCCCCCCTGGCCATGGCCGACAGCGAGACCTGGCCCCTGGATGCCTCCAGCGAGGTCAGCTACGATCCCGCGCTGGTGGTGGTTAGCGACGGTGCCGCCACCCTGATCTCCTCCCTGACCGGCACGGGCATCGACGGCGATCTGGTGCTCACCGGCAGCAGCTTCGACCTGTCGACGGACGCCAGCGGCAGCCGCACCGAGGCCGACGGCGCCTCCTGGCCGATGCTGGACACCCTGACCGCGGGCGACAGCAGCTTCGAGCTGGACGGCTACAGCGCAGGGCTCGAGCCGGGGGACGAGCTGCTGCTCATCGACCTGCAGGGCAGCACAGCCTCCACCGCAGGCGTGGGCAGCTGGGAGCTGGTGCGCATCCGATCCATCAGCGGCGCCATCGTCGGCACCACCGATCTGGCGTTCGACTACGACGGCAGCGACCACATCATCGTGGCCCAGCGGGTGCCCAACTACGGGGACGTGACCCTGACGGGCAGCACCATCACCAGCAGCGGCTGGGACGGCAGCGGCGGCGGTGTCGTAGCCCTGCGCGCCGCAGGCGCCGTGAGCATCGACGCATCCTCCAGCATCGACGCCTCGGGCCTGGGCTACCTGGGGGGCGCAGGCGGCGGCAGCGGCGGCACCGGCGGCGGCGGCGGCGAGACCTGGATCGGCGTGGACAGCCCCGGCGGCGACGTGTCCACAGACGGCGTCGGCGCGGGCGGGGCAGGAGAAGGCCTGGCCAGCACCACCAAGACAGTCGGGGGCAGTGGCGGCTACGGCGCCGGCGGCGGCGGCGGCGATGGCACCGTCAACAGCGACGACGGGGCAGGCGGCGG
>ERZ890953.62-NODE-62-length-60768-cov-9.233344_pt1 | contig 60768 bp, 53 predicted proteins | sample MGYA00521264_ERZ890953 | MGnify/ENA primary metagenome ERZ890953 (study PRJEB32303, sample SAMEA104408629) | aquatic metagenome | biome: Brackish water; feature: Chemocline; material: water | place: Baltic Sea | collected 2014-10-26T21:54:00 | depth 200 m ...
GGTTCCACGTGGAACACGAAGCCGCCCGCGTCCGCCTCGTTCAGCAAGATCCGGGCGCTGTACTCCCCCGGCTGCAGGGCCCGGTAGCGGAACATCCAGCCCTGGCCGTCGTAGTAGGCGGGCCAGCGCTGCGCGGTGCCGTCCGGACGGGCCAGCTCCACGTCCACCAGGACCTGGAGGGGATCGTAGGGGTTGTCCGCCCCGTGCTCGATGTCCAGGGCGAGCTCGAGCATGCCGTAGAGGAGGACGTCGAGCATGGGGAGGCCTCGGTGCTGGGAACCCACCCATGGTAGCGCGAACGGCGCGGCCAGCGCAGCAGCGGGCAGGCCAGGGCGATCAACACAGGGACACCGGGGCCATCGCGGAGCGCAGGTGATCCCAGATCTGGGCCAGGGGACGCTCCAGGAACAGGGCGGGGGTGAGGGTGCAGTTCATGGCGCAGCGCCCGCGGCAGCCTGGCGCCCCCCCCCAGTGTCGCTCCCGCCCGATGCGCTGGCCGGCCTGCAGGGAGCCAGCCTCGAGCAGATCCTCCCCCCGCCCATTGGACGGCAGGGCGCGTACAGCCGCCGATGGGGGAGACGCACGGGGTGAGGGCGGGGTAGCTGCGGCAGGGTGCCAGGTCCCGGCTGGCCTCGAGCTAGGACCCGCTGTCCAGCACCGCGGGGTCGCGTCGATCCCGGATCAGCTCGTCCAGCTGCTCGATGCAGGACATCTGCCGGGAGTCGGGCCTGAGCCCCGGCGCCATCCAGCGGCACTCCTCGGGCAAGCAGGAGATCGTCGAGGCCGCCTTCCCGCGCCTACAGCGCCCAGGTGGGCGAGCTGTGGGACCGCATCGACGAGGACGAGGACGCGCTCGAGGGCATGCTGGCCATGCTCGAGCTGAGCTTCTCGTGGTTCGAAGACCCTCAGGCCAAGGGAGACATGGGCCAGGGCATCCAGATGCATGCCGAGGGCCTGCTCACCGGCGAGCGCCTGGGCGTGCCCCGGGGTTGATCCAGGGGAACCGTCCCCTCCAGGTGGCTGTCCCAGGGAGGACCATGCCCTTCCTGCCCCTGCTGTCGCTGCTGGCCTGTGCCACGAGCGAGCCCACCAGCTCGCTGGCCGCCTCCTCACCCGAGCCGCCCCTGGTCGAGCCGGCCCCCTCGGCCGCCCCCGTGGCGGCCCCTACCTTGGATTCCCTGGCCACAGGCAGCTTCCACAGCCTCGAACCGGGCCTGGAGCTGGCCCACTTCGCCTCGCCCACCCCCTCGCTGCTGGGGGACGAGCGGGTGACCGTGCTGCGGGTGGATCCATCCCGCTTCTCGGTGGAGGCGATCAGCGCCAGCCGCGAGCACCCGGATCTGTCCCTCGACGGCCCCGGCTGGGCGGAGCGCCACGGGCTGCTGGCGGTGACCAACGCGGGCATGTTCGCCCTGGACCACCGCACGGCCACCTTCGCCCTCATCGACCAGGGCCACGAGAACAACCCGACGTTGGCACCCAACGCCGGCAGCGCCCTGCTGCTCGAGCCCACCGACACAGCCCGGCCCTCGGCCGCGCTGCTGGACCTGCGCTGCGACGATGTGGACGGCCAGCGCGCGCTGTACACCAGCCTGGTGCAGAGCTACCGGCTGCTGACCTGCGACGGCGCGCCGGCGTGGCAGCCGTCACACAAGATCTGGAGTCACGCCCTGCTGGGGGCGGATCACAGCGGAAACATCTTGTTCATCCACGCGCGATCCCCGTGGTCCACCCGACAGTTCACAGAGATCCTGCTCAGCCTGCCCCTGGACCTGGCGCGCCTGCACTACGCCGAGGGGGGCCCCGAGGCCACCCTCTTCCTGCGCCACGGCGAGGGGGAGCTGCTGCAGGTGGGCAGCTACGAGACCGGCTTCAACGAAGACGACCGCAACCACCGGGCCTGGGACATCCCCAATGTGATCGGGGTGCGTCGCCGCTGATCCTCTCTTCTGCCATACTGGCGCCGGAGGTCCCCATGCTGCGTCCCCTCGTCCGCACCCCCCGCGCCCGCTGGCTGCCGGTCGCCGCCACCCTGGGCTCGCTCCTGGTCCAGGCCTGCACCACCGATGCTCCACAGGGCGAGCCGGAACTGGCCCAGCGGCTGGCCAGCGCCGTCAGCCAGGCCTACCCCGACCGCACGGTGCGGATCGCCGACCCCGGCGAGGTGGTGGTGACCGATCCAGACGGCACCGAGCAGCGCATGTTCCTGAACAACCTGCGGGCCGGCTGCCTGGACGCGCCTGAGGACTGTGACGCCCTCATCGCACGGCAGGTGGGGAGCCTGGGAGACATCGCGGCCATGGACGCCCCGACGGCGGCCCAGCTGAGACCGATCCTGAAGGACGCGAGCTACCTGGCCGAGGTGGACCGCATCACAGGCCAGGCGGACACACCCGAGCTGGTCGCCGCAAGCCGGGTGCTGCGCAGGCCCTTCCACGGCGCCCTGTCGGTGCTGTGGGTGCTGGACATGCCCGACAGCATGGGCATGGTGAGCCAGAGCACCCTGGACGACCTGGGCCTGAGCCAAGAGGCTATGGAGGCCAGGGCCCTCGACAACCTGGTGGCCTGCTGCTCGGAGCTGCCCGTGCAGCCGGTGGAGGGGGTCCCGGGCGTGTTCCAGATGTGGGTCGGAGACTCCTACGAGGCCGCGCGCCTGCTGCTGCACCAGGCCTGGGCGCCCCTGGTGGAGACGGTCCCCGGCGGCCTCGTGGCGGTGGCCCCCAGCCGCGAGGTCGTGCTCTTCACGGGCTCGGAGGACAGCATGGGCAAGCAGGCGCTCGCGACAGCAGCTCAGGGCATCAGCGAGAGCGCCTATGGCCTCGAGCCCGTCCTCTTGCTGTGGACTCCCCTGGGCTGGCAGGCGCTGGACCCTGCAGGCGCCGGGACGCCCTGACGCGCCTCGAGGGCCCCTACTTGTTCGGCATGCCCTGGCCCACCGAGCCCACACCGGCGCCCGAGAGCTCACCGAGCACCGTCCAGGCCATCTCCTGGTGCTCGAGGTCCAGCAGGTGCGAGCAGGCGACCTCGTGCAGGGGTCCGACCAGCTTCTTGGGCGCCGAGGTGTAGGTCCTGCCGTTGGTGTAGCTGCCGACCTCGTTCAGCACGTCGAGGTAGCGCCGGGCCCCCTTGGAGACCGGCTGGTCCATGCCGAGCGCTGGGCCGAGCAACGGCATCACCTTGGTGAACAGGAAGCGCTGGAGCCCCGTTGTGTTGCGCGCTGCGTTGGTGCTCATGCTGGAGCCCGGGGACACCGTGAAGACCAGGACGCGGTCCCCGAACCTCCGGGCCAAGGCGGCGGTCCACCAAGCGGTGAACGCCTTGGTGGTGGCGTAGTAGCGGGTGCCCACGAACACCCCGGGTCGGGAACCCCGCGCGAAGTTGAGCATGGCCGCGTGCAGATCGTCGCCGAGCTCGGTGGGCTGTCCCACCGCGAAGTCGTACAGCTTCATGCCCATCATGGCAGGAAGATCGTTGTTCGCCGCTTCGGAACCGGCGATCACGATCCTCGCTCCATCGAGCAGGCCCGCCTCGAGCAGGCCCAGCGTGAGCACATGGTGGCCGATGATGGACGCGGCGAACGCCATCTCGAGCCCGTCGACGCTCTTGGTCATGGTATTGCCCGGCACCATGCCCGCGTTGAGCAGCAGCGCGTGGATGGGCTCGCCACGTTCGATCAGCTCTGCCGCGGCGGCTGCGGACGAGGCCATGTCCGCCACGTCGATGGCCAGGGTCTCGAATGGATCCGAGCCCACCCTCTCCACCAGAGCGGTCCGCGCGTTCTCGGCCTTGACCAGGCTGCGGCAGGCCAGGATCACGCGCCCGTAGCCGTCCTCGGCGAGCTGAGCGGCGGCCTCGAAGCCGAGGCCCGAGCTGGCCCCGGTCACGAGGGCGGTCTGGGTGGCGCGTGGCGCGGGGGTCTCGGCGTTGGACATGGTGTTCCTCTCGATGGACCTGCTGGACCCGACGAGAATACACCTCCAAATGCCAAGGACCACCGCGTGTTCCAAGGCGTGTGAGCACACTGACGAAGTTCTTCGGGCGGTGCCGGGGAGCAGGCCCTACCAGCTGCAGCCCTCTGTGGCGTTGGCGGAGAGCCTCACCTCCACGCCATCGACCACAGCGGTTCCCGCGTGGGTCCGCACCAGGCGCCAGCTCCACACGGGCAGCCGGCTGTCCAACCAGGACTCCACCAGCGAGGCCGCCACCACAAGCTCGCCGTCGTCTTCCGTGTCACAGATCACAGCAGGGAACATCGACCCGTGGTTCGCGCTGGCCAGGCTCAGGCGCACCCGGTCGCCAGCCTGTCCCGGGCTCCAGGTGACCGAGACTTCATCGCCAGGCACCGGCTCGAGGGGACAGGGCAGGGAGCTGCCCAGGGGAGCCACGCCTACGGTCTCGAGCTCGAAGGGGGACAGCGCCGCCCCGGCGGCCTGAGCTGTGATCCCGTCTCCCTCGGAGAAGATCTCGCCGTCGCCGGGCTCGGGATCGAAGTCGTAGCCGTAGTAGACCCACTCGCCGGAGGGCGCCAGGGTCAGGCCCACGTCCAGGCCGTGGACGGTGATCACGCCCGCGTCGATGGGGGTGGACACCTCGACACACTCTCCGTCCCAGGTGCATGTGTTGCCTGGCTCACACGCCGGTTCACAGTTCACCTGCTCCCTCACACCGTAGAAGCCGCAGTCCCCCCCGGCCTGTTCGAGCTCCCAGGGCGGAGCCTCGCCCTCGCGGTTGTCCACCGTGGCCCAGGCCAGGGCGTCGCCCCCTCCCGGAGCCCGGTACTCGGTGAGGGCGATCTCGAAGGCGAAGCTCCAGTCCAGCGCGGGGCCGCCGCTGTCGTCTCGAGGCTGGCACGCGAGGAGGATGAAGGTCAGGGGAAGCATGACGTCGCCGGGGTCTGCAGACCTGCCCATCCTAGGCCGAACACGGGGATCCAGCACGCTGGACTCCATCTCCAGGGGGCGCACGGCGCCGGCCCGGCTGGACAGCCCGCGCACAGACCTGCGCGACACCGGAACACACCGAAGCGGGCCGCCGATGACCTGGCGCCGAGGGTGTTCGCGGCCCGGCCGCGACGCTCAACGGCCCAGCCGGGCCTCCAGCTCGTCGTCGCGCCACAGCAGCGGGTCCACGGTGTCGAGATCACAGCCAAGCTGCTCAGAGGCCGCTCGGCACCCCCCCAGGCACTCATCCCAGCGATCACAGGTCTGACACATGGGGGGCACCAACTCCTGCCAGCGCCGCAGCTCAGGGCTCTGGAGGATCTCGCTCATGTGTTGACTCCACAGGCTGCCCAGGATCACAGGCGAGTGGTTGCAGGATCTCAGCTCCCCGCTGCCGTCCATGGTCAGGGGCCGCCGGGACGGATCGGTGGAGCAGGTGGGGGTGCGCACCCGAGGGTGGCGCGCCGGGTCTACGGCGCACAGGGGGGTACACACACCTGAGACGATACGAACGCCGTGCCGCCGGGAGACCCCATCGGCCACCACCAGCATGTCGTCCACCTGCCGCGGGGTGAGCCACAGCTGACGCCAGTGCCGCAGGCCCAGGCCCCCGATGTTCACCCGGTTCAGCAGCACCGATCCCACCCCCAGCCCGGCCACGAGATCGAGGGTGGCCTCGAGCCGCTCGAAGTTCAGGGCCGAGACCACCACCGCCGCGCAGACCCGCGCCTGGCGCTCCACCAACAGGCGCAGGGTGGCCTGAGTGGCCTCGAAGGAGCCAGGCTGCTGGGTGATGCCGTCGTGGGTGGCGGCGTCGGGGCCCAGCACGGGCAGCTCGAACAGCCCCACGCCCAGCTCCACCAGCTGCTCCCAGTCCGCAGGTGTTCCCTGGGTGCCGTTGGAGATCAGGGTGATGGGCAGGCCCCTGAGCCGCAGCCACAGCACCAGCTCCAGGAAGCGCTCGGCCAGCAGGGGTTCGCCGCCGCTCAAGGTGATCTGCCCGAGCTCGGCCTGGGCCAGCAGCCGCTTGAGGGTGCGCAGGTTCTGGCGGTAGCCGTAGACAGGAGGGGTGCTCTGGCCGGGCCGCTTGTAGGGATTGTAGCAGTGGCGGCAGGCGAGGTTGCAACGAGGCGTGACCTCGAAGACCACGGAGTTGAGCTGAACCTTGGGCTTACGCGCGAACATGCCTGGAGTCTAGCGCCTCGCGGTCTCGCCCGCCGCAGCGCATGCTACGCTCCCCCAGAACGTCAGGCTCGAGGAGGAGCCCATGACCCGCGCCGCCTTCGTCATCACCATCGCCCTCTCAGCGCTGTCGCTGGGCTGCCCGCCCAAGGTCGACGACACCGCGCCGTCCACCGAGGGCGACACAGACACGGACAGCGACGCAGACAGCGACGCGGACAGCGACGCAGACAGCGACGCAGACAGTGACGCTGACGCAGACGCTGACGCGGACAGCGACGCGGACAGCGATCCCGCGCTGACGCCGACCGAAGGCCGCTGGGCCTATGATGAGAACAGCGTCACCCAGGACAGCTGCAGCCTGGACGACGGCAGCTGGGGCCAGCAGGATGGCGGCTTCGCCCTGGTCAACACGGGCGCTGGTGCCTTCACCATCGTCCCCGACGACGGCGGTGATCCCTTCGTGTGCGCCATCACGGGCTACGACTTCAGCTGCGGCGAGCGCTACGAGGACGAGATGGACCTGGGCGAGTACGGCCTGGACGCCATCGTCACGGTCACCCTGACCCCCTCGGGCGCCTTCCTGACCAGCTCGATGATGGAGGGCATCCAGACCGCAGCGGCCGAGTGCAGCGGCGCCGACTGCGCCACCGCCGAGCTGATCATGGGGTGGGAGTTCCCCTGCTTCCTGGTGGTGGACTTCACCGCCGCGGCCGCCAGCTAAGCCAGCTCCGCCGCCACCTGCTCCAACAGCTCGGGCGCGCCGAACGCCCCGATGCCCGCTACGCCCCAGGCGCCAGCCTGGAGGCAGCCCCGCGCGTTCCCGGGCCCCAGGCCCCCCAGGGCCAGCACGGGCAGATCCAGCCCGCTGCAGGCTCGCGCCAGCCCGTGGAGGCCCAGGGTGCTGCGCCGATCGTGGGGCTTGGAGGTGGGCGCAAACACCGGGGACAGGGTGGCGTAGTCACAGACGCCATCCGCCCGCTCGAGCTGCGCCCGGTCGTGGCAGCTGGCGCCCAGCAGCCCCGGGATCCTCGCGCGCCACGGGGCCGGGTCCACGCCTGAGGGCAGGTGCAGTCCCAAGCCCCGCGCCGCTGCCAGCCGGGCACCGTCGGGGGTGCGCGCATGCACGATCACCGTAGCGCCGGTGTCCTCGAGATCGTCAAGCCAGAGCGCCACGGCGCTGTCGCCATCCACCAGCAGGCGCAGCACCAGGCCAACGCCGGGGATCTCGGCCAGCGCCGGGCTGGCTGCCACCCACAGGGACGCACCCCCAGGGTCTGGAGGGGAGATGGACAGGATGCGAGGTGGGCTGGAGGGCATCCGCCGAACCTAACCTCGGGCGAGCTGTTTCTGGTTAGCTGACTGCGGTGGGCTCCAGCCCGCGAGGAGATTCCCCATGACAGACGCCACCATCGACCAGGACCTGGCCCGCGCCCTGCACCTTCAACAGCAAGGCAAGCTGCGCGAGGGCCTGAAGCTCTGCATGGCCACCGCGCGCAAGGCCCCCCGGGACCCACGGCCCATGCGGCTGGCGGGGCACCTGCTCTTCGCCCTGGACCAGGCAGACCACGCGGCCCGCGCCCTGGGCGTGGCCGCCAGCCTGGCACCGGGCTCCACGGAGCTGCAGGGCGAGCTGGGCGCCTGCCTGCTGGCCAGCGGCCAGGCCGAGCTGGCCCTGCCCCACCTGGACCGTGCCGCCGCCGCCCAACCCGACAACGCCCGCTACCAAGCCCACAAGGCCCTGGCCCTGCGGGCCCTGCGGCGCCTGGACCAGGCCCTGCTCCACCTAGAGCGCGCCGTCGCCCTGGCCCCCGAGCTGGCGGATCTGCATGCCAACCTGGCCAGCACCCTCGAGACCCTGGGCCGCAACGAAGAAGCCGCCGCCGCCGCCCACCGGGCCATCGAGCTGGATCCCCAGCAGAGCCTGGCCCGCCTGGTGCTGGCCCAGCTGACCCGCGAGGCGGGGGAGCACACCCGCGCCCGCACCCAGCTCGAGGCCCTGCTGGCCCAGCCGCTCCCCGTTCAGGAGCGCAGCTGGGCCTTGCTGGAGCTGGGCAAGGTGCTGGATCGACTGGACGATCCCGCCCAGGCCATGGCCGCCCTCGAGCAGGGCCAGCGCCTGGCGGGTGAGCTTCCTGCGGCCCAGCGGGTGGACCGCGCCCACTTCCCGGCCATGCTGCAGCGGCTGGCGACCTACTACGCCCAGGCCTGCAGCGAGCCCGCGCCCACCCAGCCCGCCGCCCTGTGCGCCGCCACCCCCTGCCCGGCCTTCCTGCTGGGCTTCCCCCGCTCGGGCACCACCCTGATGGAGCAGGTGCTGCTGGCCCATCCCGGCGTGGCCAGCGTGGACGAACACGAGCTGTTGGGCGAGACCCTCCGCGCCCTGCCCCGCACCATCGGCCGTCCCCTGCGCTACCCCGACGATCTGGCCAGCTTGAGCGAGGCCGAGCGCATCGCCCTGCGCCAAGACTACCACCGCCACCTGCAGGCCCAGCTGGGGCTCGACCAGGGCGCCTGGCCCGCCCGCGTGGTGGACAAGATGCCCCTGAACATCGTCCATGTGGGCTTCATCCAGGCCCTCTTCCCCGAGGCCCCGCTGCTGGTCATGCTGCGTGACCCCCGGGACTGCACCCTGAGCGGCTTCATGCAGAGCTTCGTGCCCACCGTGGCCATGATCCACTTCGACAGCCTCGCCGGCAGCGCGGCCCTGTACGCGGGGGTGATGGGCTGCTGGCTCCAGGCCCGTCGGCTGCCCGGTCCCAAGCTCCTCGAGCTGCGCTACGAGGACCTCATCGGCGATCTCGAGGCCACGGCCCGCCAGGCGGTGGCCCACCTGGGCCTGCCCTGGGACCCGGCAGTGCTCGAGTACCGCGCGGGCGTGACCGGCCGCTACATCAGCACCCCCAGCCGGCAGGACGTGGCCCAGCCCATGTTCACCCGCGCCCGAGGACGCTGGCACCGCTACCGCGCCCAGCTCGAGCCCCTGCAGCCCCTGCTTGCTCCCTACGTCGAAGCCCTGGGGTACGAGGCTTGAGGCTCGGCGCGGTCGTCCTGGCTGCGCTGTTGGCGCTGGGTTGCGGTCGCCCGGATCCCGTGGCGCAGCTCGCGGCCTGCCAGGACGGCCCCTGCGCGCGCGCCGCCGTCCAGAGCGCCTGGGACGCTGATCCAGACGCCTGCTGGGCCCTGGTCACCGGCACCACCGACGAGCTGGTTCGCGCGGCGCTGGTGGCCGCAATCGCCGCGGAGCGCCCCGGCGCCCTCGAGGGCCGCTGCGATGCGCTGCCCAGGGGAGGCTCCCAGGAGCGCTGCACACGCCTCACGCGACGCCCTCACCTGAGCCGCCAGCACAAGGGCGTGGCGCGCCCCACCAAGCCGGTCCAGCGCCAGGCCCCTGGGCCGGCCAGCGGCGCCCTGCCCTTGCCGGCCACACCCCGGGTGGTCACCCCCCAGGACTGCCGTGGGCTGCCGGACTCCGAGTGTGCGTTCATTGGCGCCGAGCGCGCCATCCTGGCCCATGGCCTGCCGGCCCTCGAGGAGAGCCTGGGCCTGTGCGCCCGCTCCGAGCACGGTCCGGACTGCGTGGAGCATGTGCTGGAGCTGGCCATACCTGGCGTGCCCCCGGCCGACGCGGTGGGCCCCCAGGACCTCGAGGCCGCCACCGCGGCTGTGGCCCGCTTCCGCCAGGCCGCGGGCTCCGACGACGTCGCCGCGCTGTACGAGGGCTGGTTCTGGTCCGTCTGGACCACCACCGCCTTCGCCCGCGCTGAGAACCTGCGGGGCGAGCTGCTCGAGGCCCTCCCCGCCACGGCGCGGCCCCATGTGCGCTTCGCCCTGGTCTGGCGTCTGCTGCAGGACGACCCGGTGACCTCCGGCTTCGATCTCGCCACCCTGACAGCACGGGCCGAAGCGCTGCTGGCTCAGCATCAGCCGCTGCCCGAGGTCGGGGGAAGCCTGGCGCCGGCCACCATCGTCCAGACACGCCACAGCTGGAACGGCTCGCGCGATGGTGAACCTTCCATCTCCGCGGCCTGGTGCATGGGCAGCACACGCCGAGCCGCCCACCCGGATCCCGCCCTCGATCTGCGCCTCGCGGTGCTCGAGGCCCTGGCCCGCCAGCCCATGGCTCCACCCGCACAGGAGTTCCTGGCCCTGGCCGGCAGCGAGGAGCTCGAGATCCTGCGCTGGACCGGCGCCAGGCTGGGCGAGGTGCTCGAGCCCCCAGCCGCCCGGGCCCTGGGCGAGGTCCTGGCCCAGACGGAGACCCCGCTGGTGCTGGGGCGCCTCACCAAGCGCGCTGGGAAGGGCGATGACTAGCCACCCCGTCCCCCGTCGCTCCAGGGACGGGCGCTGGGCTAGGCTGGCCGCGGCCTGCGCCTGGATCCTGTCCTCCGGCTGCGCGTCGGACCCCGCCCCCCAAGCTCCCCCGCTCCCGGGACGACCCAACATCGTGCTGGTCTCCCTGGACACAGTGCGCTGGGACCACACCACCCTGGCGGGCTACCACCGCCCCACCACCCCGGCCCTGGCCGAGCTGGCGGCGCTGCCGGGCAGCACCACCTTCGAGCGGGCATACGCGGGGGCGGCCTGGAGCTTGCCCTCCTACGCCAGCCTGTTCACGGGCCTGGACGCCATGGGCCACGGCGTGGGCTTCCTGCGGACCGAGCTGGACCCGGCCCACGCCACCCTGGCCGAGGCCCTGAGCGCCTACGGCTACCGCACGGCCGCGTTCACCTCGGGGCCCCACCTGCACCCGAGCACAGGCCTGAACCGCGGCTTCGCCACCTACGACCACCTGGACAACCTTGGCCCCATGGCGCCCATGGTCGACGGCGCCCTGAGCTGGATCGATCAGCGGCCACCCGAGCCCTTCTTCCTGTTCCTGGTGGGCTACGACGCCCACAGCCCCTACGCCGCGCCCTCGGCCTTCGCCGAGCTCTTCGACCCCGACTACGACGGCTTCCTGCACTACGCCACCAGCGACGTCCCCGACGATCCCTGCGAGCGCCGGGGGGCCACCCGCACCTGCCTGCGGGTCTTCCCTGGCCGCATGCGGGGCGGGGGCATCGATCCTGCAGATCAGGCCCACACGGCCGCCCACTACGACGCCGCCGTGCGCGCCGCGGACTACGGCCTGGGTCGCCTGCTGGACGGGCTGGAGCAGCGGGGCCTGCTGGAGGACAGCCTGCTGGTGGTGCTGGCCGACCACGGCGAGAGCCTGGGCGAGGAGAAAGGCCGCTTCCACCACGACGACCAGGTCGGCGACGCGGTCTTCCATGTGCCCCTGGTCATCCGCTTGCCCGGCGGCCAGGCCCCGGCAGCCCGCAGCGACGCGCTGATCTCCCTGGTGGACCTGAGCCCCACCCTGCTGGAGCTGCTGCAGATGCAGCCCCCCGCCAGCGCCAAGGGCCACAGCTTCCTGGCCGAGCTCGGCCTACCGTCGGCCCACGAGCCTGGGCACGACGCGGTCATCGGCGCGTCCCTGTGCTGCTACTGGGCTCGGGATCGAGACTGGGAGCTGCGGGGCCGCGACCGATCCCAGGGCCAGGCCATGGCGTGGAGCCTGCACCGGGACGGGCAGGGGCCGGATCTGGCCTCCGAGCAGCCCGCCATCCTCGGCTCGCTCCAGGGCCGGCTGGCCCACTGGCCACCCCACCCCGGGGGTACCGAGGGGCTGCCGGGGAGCCTGCCCGAGGACCAGCAGGAGGTCCTGAGGCAGGCCCTGAAAGAGGGCGGCTACTGGAGCCCCGACGAGCCGCGCCCCCACCGGAAGGGGGGCCCATGAAGCCGCTGTTCGCCCTCATGGCCCTGGTGGTGGGGGCCTGCCAGCCCACCTCGCCCCCGGTGGGCCAGCGCATCAGCGATCCCCTGCCGGCCCTGTTCGACCTGCTGGACACCGACGGCAGCGGCGGCCTGAGCGTGGACGAGCTGCGCTGCACCGAACCCGAAGACCTGCTGGCGCGCCTGGACACCGACGGCGACGGCGCGGTCTCCCCCGACGAGCTGCGGGCCGATCTGGCGGCCTGGCCCGAAGACCTGAGCCGCACCGCCCGGCACGCGCCCCTCGAGGCCGCCGGACACAGGAAGGGCCCCCCCGAGGCCGCCGGACACAGGAAGGGCCCCCCCAAGGCCGGGGCCCGCGAGAGTGGCCCCCCCAAGACCGGGGCACGCGAGCCCTGAGCTCCGGCTCAGAGCAGGGCCAGCTGGCCCACCGGGCGAGGCTTGGCCCGCTCCACATTGACGTGCTCCACCACGATGGAGAGGGGATCAGCGCGCTCCCAGCCCTGGGGCGCCAGCAGCTCGAGCTGCCGTTCCTGGCCGGTGATCACGGGCAGGTCGTGGGGGGTGTTGTGGTGCTTGCAGGCCTTGCCCGCCTGGGTGCGCTCGGCGAGGAAGCGGCGGTGGGCTTCCAGGCGCTCGCCCTGGACCTCCACCCCCTGGGCCAGGGCCGCCTCGACACTGGCCATGGCCACGGGGGCGAAGCCCTCGGACAGCTCCATGCCCAGGCTCGACCGGCCCGCCACCGCCGCCGCGGCCAGGGTGGTGCCCGTGCCGGCGAATGGATCCAGCACGGTGTCGCCGTACAGGGACAGCATGTTGATCAGGCGGAAGGGGAGCTCGAAGGGGAAGGCCCCGGAGCGCTCCCGATCGGCCCGCTCTCCAAGCTGCTGCCGGGTGCCGCGCAGATCGGACCAGACATCGGAGAACCAGCGGTTGCGCTCTTCCCAGAAGTAGGCGCTGCGGGAGCGCGCGGCCTTGGCGGCGGCGCTGGTGAAGCTTCGCTTGCCACCCTGGCGGAACAGCAGCACGTACTCGTGCTCGTAGGTCACGTAGGCCCCGGCGGGGAGCATGCCCGATCCCATGAACTTGTTCGGGGCGTTGGTGGGCTTACGCCACAGCACGTCCGGCAGCACGGTGAACCCCAGCTCCACCATGGCGCACAGGATGCGCGCGTGGTTGTGGAAGAGCCGGAACTGTCCCCCCAGGCTGCGGGTGGCGTCGCCGATGTTGATGGCCGCGAAGCCCCCTGGGGACAGCACCCGAGCGCACTCGGCCCAGACCTGATCCAGGCAGCGGTGCATGGCCTCGAAGGCGGCCAGGCCGGCCTCGGCGGCGAGCAGGGGCCCCACCTGGGGGTCCATGGCCTCGAAAGCGTCATCCCACATGGCGATCATGGGGTAGGGGGGCGAGGTGACGACGAGCTGGACAGAGGCGTCTGGGATGGCGTCGAGCCGCCGGGCGTCACCGAGGATCAGGCGCTGGGTGGTCTGCATCCCTCCCGCATAGCACCGCGGACCCACGCGGCGCAGCCCCCGGACCCAGGGTATGAAGCCCCATGACCAACCGCCGGCGCGCGCTGTGGGCCCTGCTGGTGAGCGGCCTGGCGCTGCTGGGCCTCGAGGGAGCGGTGCGCCTGCTGGGTGTGGCGCAGGACGATCGCCTCATCTCCCCCCTGCTGTTCCAGCAGCCCCTGGGCCAGCCCCTGGCGCTGGACGCGCCCGGCGGCTGGAAGATCCTGGTGGATGGCCCCCGACGCCAGGCGCAGCCCCCGGGCCTTCGGGCCCTGGTGGTGGGTGGGTCCGCCGCCGACGGGGTGGGCGTGTCGCCCTTCGGCGGCTTCTCCCACCAGCTGGAGCGCCGGCTGGTGCAGGCCCGGCCCTCCCGGCCGGTGGAGGTGGTCAACCTGGCCCGCGCGGGGCTGGGCAGCCGCCAAGTGGCGGCGGTGCTGGACGGGGGCCTGGCGGATCTGACGCCCGAGCTGGTCATCCTCTACAGCGGCAACAACGAGCTGCACGAGCTGCGCGCCCTCAAGCACGCCGCCCCCCACTACCGGGCCAACCTGGAGCGCACCCGCCGCCGGCTGCACGGGCTGCACAGCTACCGGCTGCTGCAGAGCCTGCTGGGGCGCGACCGGCTGGAGCCCATGGACGCCCACAGCCCCAAGAACCCGGGCCTGCCCGACCTGCCCACCTGGGCCGAGGCCGACGATCGCGCCCTGGCGCGGCAGCTTTACCGGGAGAACCTGCTGGGCATGATCCGCTCCAGCCGTGCAGCCGGGGCGCGGGTGCTGCTGTGCACCGTGGCCGACAACCGGGCGGACTGGGCGGGCGAGTCCCAGCGGGAGCTGAGCCCGGAGGAAGGTGCGCTGGTGGACGATCTGGCCCTGGCCCTGGAGGGGGACCAGGCCGAGCGCGGCGCCGCCCTGATGGCGCAGCTGGTGGACGGCGATCCCAGCCAAGCCGCGCTGTTCCGGGCGGGGCGGGCCGCGCTGGCGACGGGCCGGGTGGAGCAGGCAAGAACCCTGCTGGATCTGGCGGAGCTGTACGACGGCCGCCCCACGCGGAGCAACGCTGAGCTGCGGGCGGTGGTGCGCGAGCTGGCCCAAGCCGAGGGTGTCGGGCTGTGCGACATCGCCGCCGGACTGGACGCCCTGGCCCCCAGGGGCGTGGCGGGTGACGAGCACTTCACCGACGGCTGCCACCTCAACACCGCGGGGCAGCGCGCCGTGGCCGCCTTGCTCGAGGGCTGCATCCAGGACATGGGCCTGGCCACCAGCGCCGCAGAGCTCGGGGCGCTGGAGCGGGATCCTTTCCGCCTGGACCACGACCTGCGCGACGAGGGAGAGGGCTTCCCCCCGCTCAGCCCCGCTGATCCCCCGGGGCTACAGGCGACGCGGGAGGGTCACCTGGCCTTCGCCGCGGGCGACCTCGAGGGCGCCCTCGAGCACTACCAGCGGGCCATGGAGCAGGGCGCCCCTCCGGGCTCCGTGGACATCAGCCTGGCCATCGTGCACTGGCACCGGGGAGAGCTCCAGCGAGCCCGCGCCCTGCTGGCCGACGCCCTGGAGCAGACGGGGGACGACCCCGAGCTGAGCAACCTCGCGGCGGTGCTGAGGAGAAGATCCCCGTAAAAGGCCGGGCGTCGACGGGTGCAAGCCAAAGCGGCCCCAGCGCCGAGCCCATGATAGAAGCCCGGCCATGATCACCCACGACCTCATCAAGAAGCTCCCCAAGACCGACCTCCACCTGCACCTCGACGGCTCTTTGCGCGTCGAGACGCTCATCGAGCTGGCCCGCACCCGCGGCGTCGTGCTGCCCTCGGACACCCCCGAGGGGCTCAACGAGCTGGTCTTCAAGCCCCACTACGCCAACCTGGGCGAGTACCTGCAGGGATTCGCCTACACCTGCTCCGTGCTGCAGGACGCCGAGGCCCTCGAGCGCACCGCCTACGAGCTGGCCTGGGACAACATCGACGAGGGCGTGCGCTACATCGAGGTGCGCCTGGCACCCCAGCTGCACGTCAACGAGTCCATGACCAGCGAGCAGGTGCTGCAGGCGGTCAACGCCGGCCTCGAGCGGGCAAAGCGCGAGCACCGCCGCTCGGAGGCCGTGGCCACGCGGGGCGAGCCCTCCTTCGAGTACGGCATCATCGTCTGCGCCATGCGCATGTTCACCCCGGCGTTCGGCTGGTACTTCCGGCACCTCACCCAGGTCACCTCGGAGCTCGAGGAGAAGCGGCGCTTCGGCATCGCCAGCCTGCAGCTGGCCCAGACCGCCATCAAGGCTCGAGACAAGCTGGGCCTGCCCATCGTGGCCTTCGACCTGGCGGGCCAGGAGGCGGGCTACCCGGCCGTGGACCACGCCGAGGCCTACCGCTTCGCCCACGAGCACTTCCTCAAGAAGACCGTACACGCCGGCGAGGCCTACGGCCCCGAGTCCATCTTCCAGGCCATCACCGCCCTGCACGCCGACCGCATCGGCCACGGCTACCACCTGTTCCGGCCCGATCTGATCACCTCGAAGGAGGTCTACGACCCCGAGGGCTACGTCCGCGCCCTGGGCCAGTTCATCGCCGACCGGCGCATCACCATCGAGGTCTGCATCACCTCGAACCTGCAGACCAACCCCGAGATCAAGACAGTGGCCAACCACGCGCTCAAGCAGATGCTCGACGCCCGGCTGTCCTGCACCCTGTGTACCGACAACCGCCTGGTCAGCCACACCACGGTGACCCACGAGATCGAGCTGGCCCTGAATGAGCTCGAGCTGTCCACTCAGGCCCTGCGAGACCTGATCATCTACGGCTTCAAGCGCAGCTTCTACCCGGGCGACTACCGCGAGAAGCGCGCCTACGTGCGCCAGGTGGTCAACTACTACGACAAGCTCATGCGCGAGGTCGAGCCCGCCTTCGAGCCGCCTCCGGGGCGGTAGAGCCAGCCGGTCCACCACAGGATCGACGCCGACATTGGCCGTTCCAGAAGCCTATGCCGGCTTCTTGACGAACCAGCGCTTGTCGATCTGGACCCCGCGGCCGATGGCCGCCTGGTAGAAGCTGGGCAGGCGGCCGCTGGCCACCACGCCGCCCTGAAGCACGCCGTCCTTCATGCCCTGGCCCTCGAAGCGGAACAGGGTGTTGATGCGATAGCCGCCGTGCTCGTCCAGGCCCGTGAAGACCTCGGCGATCTGCTCCACCCGGCGTGAGCCGTCAGGGAAGCGCGCCACCTGCACCACCAGATCGACCGCGTCGGCCACCTGGCCGCGGATGGCCCGGATGGGGAGGTCTTCGCCGGCGAAGAGCACCAAGGTCTCGAGCTTGGACAGTGCGGACAGGGCGCTGTTGGCGTGCAGCGTGGTCATGGTGCCGCCGTGGCCCGAGTTCAGGGTGTTGAGCAGGTCCAACGCCTCGCCGCCGCGCACCTCGCCGACGATGATGCGGTCGGGCCGCAGCCGCAGGGTGGAGTGCAGCAGATCCCGGATGGTGACCTCGCCCCGCCCGTGCTCATCGGGCAGCCGCGCCTCGAGCTGCACCACGTGGGGCTTGTCGATCTGCAGCTCCTTGGTGTCCTCCATGACCACGATGCGCTCGGCCGACGGGATGTAGCCGGCCAGGACCGTGAGCAGGGTGGTCTTGCCCGAGCCGGTGCCACCAGAGACCAACAGGTTGCGCTTCATCTGGATGGCGGCCCGCAGCAAGGCCATGGCCTCGGCGCTCATGGAGCCCAGGGCCACCAGCTCCTTGGGCCCCAGGGACTCCCGCTGGAACTTGCGGATGGCCATGGCCAGAAACGGCGCCACGGGCGGCCCGATGACATGCACGCGGCTGCCGTCGGGTAGGCGGCCGTCGAAGCGCGGGTGCTCGGGGTCGTAGATCTTGTTGCTGTACTGAGCCACGTTGGTGCAGGCGGCGGCCAGCTCCTCTTCGCCCGAGAAGAAGACGCCTTCGGCCCGCTGCAGGCGCCCGCGGACCTCCACGAACACCTCGTCGGGCCCGTTGACAAGCACCTCGGAGATGGTGGGGTCCTCGAGCAGGTGAAGGATGGGGCGCAGGTAGTAGTTGACCGTGCTCTCGTACAATCCCACGGTCTAGTCCCCCTTCTTCTTCTTCTTGTCGTCCTTGCCCCGAGAGAACAGCCGGCCGAAGAAGCCCTTGGGCTTGTCGCCGGCGTCGCCGCCCTTCTCACGCTTGAGGCGCTCCATCTCCCGCAGGGCGTCCTTGTTCTCGGGGTTGATCTTGAGGGTGCGGATGAAGAGCTTGCGGGCCTCCTCGGGGTGACCCCGCTGCTTCACCACCCGGCCCAGCAGGACCCAGCCTTCCTGGTGCCGCTGGGCCTTGTTCATAGCGCCCTGCAGCATCTCAACGCCCCGGGAGGCTTCGTCCTCGTCGCGCTCGTGGTTGAGGCGCCACAGGCAGTAGCCCAGGTAGATGCGGAACTCGGGGACGTCGAAGTCGGGGTGCTTGGCCGCCAGCACCACCACCTGCTGGAACATCTCGTAGGCCTGCACGATGCGGCCGGAGTGGAACTGGGCGATCCCCCGGTCGAACAGCTTCTCGATGGCCAGCAGCTCCTGGACCTGCTCCATCGCTTCCTCTTCCTCGGTCTTCTTGCCGTGGATGACCCGCGCGATGGTCTCCTCGCGCAGCTCGTCGTCCTTGACGATCTCCCAGGCGGCGCGGGCGCGGTCGAAGGCCTCGGCGGCGCTCTGCTGCAGCTCGAGCTTCGAGTCGCCCACCCGATCGGGATGCAGCACCCGGGCCAGGCGGAAGTAGGCGCCCCGGAAGGTCTCGACATCGGCTTCGTGAGTCAGCCCGAGCACATCGAAGACGTTCTCTGCCTCGATGATGCGGTGGATCTCGGCGCGCAGGCTGGCCTCGCCGGAGTCCATGTTCCAGTCTTCGCCCCCGGGGTCGGTCAGCTCGGGCTGGTCGTCGTCGAAGGGGATCTCCTGGTCGCCCAGGTCCACGTCGTCGTCGAAGGGGATCTCCTGGTCGCCCAGGTCCACGTCGTCGCCAGGGGCGGGCTCGGCCCCCTCTCGATCGTCGTCGAGCTCGAGCTCATAGCCGGCGCTCGGCGACTCCTCGCCGCCCCCCAGGGGGGTGACGCTGGCCGCGATGAGGCTGGAGAGGTCGGCGAACGCGCTGGAGCCGGGCTCGGCTTCGTCGTCGATCAGGACCTCGTCCCCGTCGATCAATTCGTCTTCGGCGGTGCTGACGGTGGCCCGATCGAGGTCGGGATGGCGGTACTCGAGGGCGCCACAGATGGACGCCACGTAGATGCCCGCGATGCAGCTGCGGGGCTCGCCAGGGCCGAACTGGCTGACCTCGGTGATAGATCTGAAGCCGTCGAGCCCCACGAGCCACTCGCGGTAGTCCAGGGGCAGACCCAGGCTGTTCAGATCGTCGGCGTCCTTGGCCTTGCTGGCCGGGTAACCCTGGAACTCGCACTCGAGGCGCTCGATGAGCTGCTCGGGATCGAAGGCCAGCTCGAGGGCCGCCCAGAGCACTCTGCGCAGCGGCGCGGGGAACTCGCGCTTGGGAGCCTCGTCGGCGGTCCAGCGGGCCTTGCTGCCGCGAGAGGACATGGCCGCGGCCAGGCGCAGCACGGAGACGTGCTCGTTGATGCGATCGGTGCTGGCCCCGGGCAGCGTAGGCGCCACCTCGTCGGCTTGCTCCTTCTTGAGGTTCGAGGAGCTGGCCACCAGCTGGCCCTCGCGCAGGTAGAACCTGCGGCGGCGCTTGCCGTGGAGAACCTCGAGCACGCCGGTGGACTTGGCCTGTGCCAGGCGGGCCAGCCGGAGTTCGAGCTTGACGTCGTGGGTCTGGTCTCCCTGTGACAAGGGACCTCCATGGTGCGGGCCGCAGCGTCGCGACCTCCCGTGCACGAACGGAGACTCTATCGCACAAGGGCCCTGCTTTGCTCTCTCCCTCCGGCTGCGCTAACGGTTTCCCTCCGCGGAAGCCGATGACCCTGGCCCAGGAGCGGACGATGCTCCGCCTCGATCACCAGAACCAGCGCGCGGTCGCACTGGCCCGTTACCTCGAGCGGCACCTGGACCTCTCGGCCCTGCCGCCCGATCTGTGCCTGGTGCTCGGGGGTGACGGCACCATGCTGCGCGCCATCCGCGACCTCGGCCACGGCCACACCTTCCTGGGCTTGAACCTGGGGCGGGTGGGCTTCTTGATGAATGACATCGAGTCCCAGGCGGCGGTGGTGCGCCTGCTGGCAGAGGGGCGCTACCAGGTCCACGACCTGCCCCGCCTGGCCCTGCAGGCCTGGACCGAGCCACAGGAGCAACCCGATGGCGGCAGGAGGACCGAGGAACGCGTGGTCAACGCCCTGGCGCTCAACGACGTCTTCGTCGAGCGCATGACCGCCCAGTCCTGCCACCTGCGGGTCACCATCGACGGCGTCTCGGTGGTCGAGAACCTCGTCTGCGACGGTATCATCGTGGCCACTGCCCTGGGCTCCACCGCCTACTCGGTCTCGGCGGGCGGGCCCGCCTGCCACGCCCTGCTCCAGACCATCCACGTCACCCCCATCTGCCCCTTCTCCCCCCGGCTGATCCCCATCGCCCTGCCCCTGACCTCCAGGGTCAGCATCGAGCCCCTGTCCCGGGCCCAGCGCCCCGTCCGCGCCGTGGCCGACGGCATCGGCTACCAGCAGGTGCAGCGCCTCGAGATCGGCAACTCCGGCCTGGACGTACGCCTGGCCTACTTCGAGGGGCACGACTTCACGGCCACGCTGTTCCGCAAGGTGCTGCTGGGCTAGCCGTCTGCGTTCGAGCCGTTCTTGCCACTGGGCCAGAGGTGCTCGGGCAGCTGTCCACGGACCTTCCAGACCGCGGCCCAGCCCAGGGGCAGCAGCACGAAGGCGGCCAGGGTGACCGCGGTGAGGCCCACGACCACCAGCATGCCCAGGGAGCGCACGCCCTGAGAGCCGGCGAAGGACAGGGACGCGAAGCTGACCACGGTGGTGGTGGTGCACAGGGCCGCGGCCCAGCCAGTGGTGGACAGGGCCTTCCACACGCCGCCGGGGCCCTCTTCGGCCAGGCGGTGCAGCAGGTGGATCACCGCCGCGATGCCCAGCCCGATCAGGATGGGGATGCCCACGATGTTGACGATGGACAGCTTGATGGACAGCACCGCCAGGGCGCCGCCCACCCAGGCCATGCCCGCCAGCAGCACCGCCATGGCGGAGACCGCGCGGCGAGGCGACCGCAGGTCGATCCAGGTGGCCAGCAGCACCATCACCAGCGCGACGAGGCTGATGCGGGGGGCGTCTTCCTTCATGATGCGGAAGAGGGATCCCATGCAGAGGTACTCGCCGGCGACGATGCCCGGGTCGTAGCGATCGTACATGGCGTCGGCCAGGTGAGCCGTGTCCCGCAGATCCCACATGTTGCCCGAGGCCAGCAGCAGCATGCGGTGCACGCCGACCCCGCCACCCAGGATGTGCACCAGGGCCGGGGGCAGATCGTCCTGGGTCAGCGGCTGGATGGGGCCGTCGGCCAGAGGCGCCAGGTTGTCGCGCACCATGGATGGCAGGTAGCGGGCGTTCTCGTGGCGGGTGATCTCCCCGATCTCCTCGAGGATGGACAGCCGCTGGGTCTGATCGTGGGGGATGACCGAGTAGATGGACAGGGCCTGGCCCACCTCGGGCAGCTTGCCGGCGGCCATGTCTTCCTGGACGCTCACGAAGGCGGCGTGCAGAGAGTCGGCGTCGGGCAGGGTGAGCACCAGGGGGGAGTAGGAGTCCCGGGCGAGGGTCTGCTGAGTCTCGTCCAGATCGCCAAACGCCATGCCGTCCCGGCGCAGCTCGGACAGATCGTACTGGAAGCCCAGGCGAGTGATCTGCATCCCGGCCACGCCGGTGACCAGCAGGGCCACGAGGAAGCCCAGAGGCACCCAGCGGTAGGTGGGGGGCAGGGACGCGCGGCGGCGGGACAGGGCGAGGGGCTTGGCGCTGGTGGCGCGCTCGCGCCAGACGATGAGCAGCGGCAGGAGCGTGAAGACCACGATCAAGCAGAACAGCACGCCCACGCCCAGCAGCAGGCCCAGCTGGGAGAAGCCGCGGAAGCGACCCACCAGCAAGGCCAGGAAGCCGCAGCTGGCGGTGATCGCGGTGGCCAGGCAGGGGCCGCCGACCTTGTCCCAGGCCCGGACCACGGCCTCTTCGAGGCTCCCGCCACCCGCCCGCTCCTCGCGGTAGCGGTTGAACAGGTGGATGCCGAAGTCGATGCCCATGCCCAGCAGCACGGCGGAGATGAAGCTGGTGAAGGTGTTGAGCGAGCCCACCACCAGCGAGGCGAAGCCCAGGGTCCAGATGTTGGCCACCACCAAGGGCACGAAGATCAGCAGCACGGCGCGCCAGTCGCGGAAGCCCAGGGTGATGACCAGGAAGACCATCACCAGCGCCCCTAGGCTGGTCCACTTGACGTCCTGGGTGATGCCCTCGAAGTCTTCGACGTTGTGGCGGTAGCCGCCGCCGATCCACAGCAGCTCGATGTCGGGCTCGGGTGGCTCGATCTCGTCGATGACCCGGTGGACCTCACCCATGACGCGGCGGGCGAAGGCCATGTCGGTGGCCTGGCCTGTGGGGCGCACGATGATGCGGCTCATGCCCTCGGCCGGCGAGAGCCGCGCCTTGTAGCTGGCGTTCTTGAGCTTGTCGGTGAGCGGCCCCAGGGACATGAGCCGCTGGGCCACGAAGGGGTTGGTGGCCGCCGGCCCCAGGGCGATGACCCCCTTGAGGCGATCGCGGATCTCGGCCAGCTCGCTGGGCTCGAGCTGCATCAGCCCCACCCGCCAGACGAGCTCGGGCTCCATCTGGTGGTAGGTGTACTGAAACTCGGGCAGGGCCTCGAGGGCCTGCCCGATGGCCTCGAGCCAGTCATGCCGGCCATCTTCGCTGCCGCCGCCCACGGTGATGGACAGGGTGGTCACCCCGCCCTCGAGCTCGTTGAGCTCGCGCAGAGCGACGGTGGAGGGCTCGTTGTCCGGGAGCAGGGCGATGGTGTTGCTGTCCACGGTCAGCCGCAGGGCCAGGGCCCCGTTGATCAGCGTGACGAGGGCCAGCACCAGGCCCACGAGCCGCTTGTGGTGGATGCACCAGTAGGCGAGCTTCCCGTAGATGGTCTTGGCTTGGTAGGTGGGCGTCATGGCGAGGCCTGCGGGGGCCACCTTCCTAGCGCGTCGAGGCCCACCGCGCGACGTAGAGTGGCCTGGGCGCGCGATGACTCAAGCTCCCGAGCCCGCGGCCGATAGGCCTGGTGAAGCTCCGCACCTCCCCGCAGACCAGGGTAACGTTTCATCCTGCGTATCTTTTTCTACCCTGCAAGCTGACCCTCCCCTCGATGCCGCCACAGCGCGCGATGGACCGCGCGCAGCGCTGGTTCGAGGTGGTTTTGTGGGAAAGACGCGCCGGGGGGTTGGCCGGGCGTGGTGCTATCGCGTATCCTGGCACGCGGCTTGCTCTTCCCTGGACGGGAAGTCCCCCACGGAGCCCGCCACCATGATCTGCAGCGAGAGCAGCCCAGACAAAGAACCCCGGCCCAGGCCCGCCTGGCCCGAGCCTACGGGCAAGTCCGTCGAGGCGCGCAACGCCACCATCCTGGCGTACTACCCCTTGGTGCGCACCATCGCCTACCGGATCGCCAAGCGCATCCCCGCCGGCCAGGACGTCGAAGAGTTCATCAACATCGGGGTCCTGGGCCTGATCGACGCCGTGGAGCGCTTCGACCCCAGCCGGGGCGTGCCCTTCAAGTCCTACGCCGAGATCCGCATCCAGGGCTCCATCGTGGACTCCCTGCGGGCCGCGGACTGGACCCCCCGCTCGGTCCGCCGCAAGGCCAACCGCATCGAGGCGGCCCGCGCCCAGCTGGAGCGTAGGCTCGACCGGGAGCCCAGCCGCGAAGAGCTCGCCAAGGCCCTGGAGATCGAGCCCGACGAGTACGACAACCTGCGGGACGAGGCCCTCATCCGCAAGGTGGTCTCCACCAGCCTGCCCGTGGGTCCCGACTCGAACACCACCATCGAAGAGCAGGTCGCCACAGGCGAGCCCGGCCTCGAGGAGCTGTGGGTGGAGTACGAGGTCAAGGCCGAGGTGGTGGACGCCATCCGGCTGCTCCCCCGCAAGGAGCGCATGGCGGTCAACCTGTACTACCTCAAGGGGCTGACCCTCAAGGAGATCGGCAACACCCTCGGCGTCACCGAGTCCCGCGCCTGCCAGCTGCGTTCTCAGGGCGTCAAGCGCCTGAAGGTCAAGCTGAAGATCGAGCTCTAGCCCCCGGCTCTCGGCTCAGTCCAGCAGATCCAGCTCGTCCTCGTCCTCGATCTGACCGTGGCGAGGGCCGCGACGGTCGGGGTCCAGGCCACCCAGGCGGAGCTGCAGGCTCAGCTCGAGGCCCACGGAGACGGGCATGGGCCCCGGGGGGGGCTCCTTGGACGACAGGACATCCACCCCCTCGTCATGGACCTCGGAGAAGTCCCCCACAAGGATGCACAAGGGGAGCTGAGCCACCAGATCCCAGTGGGGGCCCAGCTCGAGCTCGACGCCGGCCAGCCCGCGGCCACCGATCAGAGTGGGCGCCGCGAAGTCGGGCAGCTCGACGGTGAGGGAGCTCAGGTCGACGTGCTGGGTGACCCGGGTGCCCCGCCACATCACCACCCCCGCCGCCACCAGGGGCCGGAAGCGACGGGTGGGGAAGGGGGCCAGGCGCAGCCCGCCGCTGATCACCGTGGAGGCCGTGCCGTCCTGGATGGGGTTGTCGGGGCGCAGGGTGGTGGCGACCACCTCCTGCCGGATGGTGGTGGTGTAGCGCCCGTGGGCTCGGGCGATGCCCGCCTCGACCTCGATGGTGGGGGTGAGCCCCAGGCCCAGGTCCACGCCGTAGCTCCCACCCAGGCCGCCCCGGATGGCCTGCCAGGCGTAGGTCTCGAGGATGCCCTCCTCGACCCCCAGCGCTGGATCTTGCAGGAAGGCGCCCAGGTACTCGCCGCTCACCGGGCCGAACAGGGTGCCCACCCGGGGCCGCACCAGGAGCTGGAGCTGCCGCCCGGCGGACAGGGCCCGCCAGCTGCGCAGGTCCAGGCCGCTGTTGCGGTACTCCGAGTAGGAGCGCTCGGTCAGCCCCAGGCGCTCCCACTCGGTGAGCCCCTCTTCTTGCCGCAGCTCCTCGAGATCCTGGGGGGTGAAGTCGGGCAGGCCCACCCGCAGCCCGGTGGACAAGGAGCCGAGCTGGACCTCGGCGCCGGTCTCCGCGTACAGCCCGTCCAGCTCCTCCTGCACCAGCTCACGGGTGCTGACCTCGTCGTAGGCGCCTTCGCGCCGGATGTCCTCGAGCTGGCCCAGCTCCCCCCGGATGAGGCGCCCGAGGATGACGGCCACCTGCTCCATCAGCAGGTGGTCCTGGCCTGGGGGGATCTCGAGATCCAGGCCCACGGACTCGCGGGCCTGGGCCACGTCCACCAGGCTCAGCTGCACGCGGACCGCATCCTGCCCCAACCCCACCAGGCCGGTGAGGGCGTAGTCCGCCTGGGCATGCTGGGAGACGACGTAGGCGCATCCCACGGCCTCGCCCGCCGGGCAGGTCTCGAGGTACAGCCGCACCGAGGTGCCGTACATGGGCGGCACCTCGTCCACCTGCACCAGGCGGAGCTGCTGCTCGAGGGCCAGCTGCTGCTCGAGCACGCTGGTGAGCAGCGCGGCCAGGCCAGCGCTCTCGCGGGTCTCGGGCTGGAAACCCGCCACGAGCACGGGGGTGGCGGCCATGGCCGGAACGCTGACGCAGCAGGCGGCCGAGAGGGCCAGGCCAACCAGCAGGCGGCGGGGACGCGAGACGGGAGCTTGCATGGAACGGGATGCTACCAGCAAGCGAGGGCGCCGCCTACTGCTTCCGCACCACCCGCCGCCGCGGCGGCCGGGCGCTGGCCTGTGGTGCCCCACCGGGACCGGACAGCACGGCCATCACCTCCACATGGGGGGTGTTGGGGAACATGTCGTAGGCCCGGGTGTGCACCACCGTGAAGCCCCGCTCCACCAGGGCGCCCAGATCCCGCGCCTGGCTGATGGGGTTGCAGCTGATGTAGACCAGGCGCTGCGGGGCCAGGGCCAGGATCCCGTCGATCACGCCGGGCTCGAGGCCGCGCCGCGCGGGGTTGACCACCACCATGGGCTGCCGGCCGCTCAGGCGCCGACGGATCTCGGGCAGGACCTCCACCACCTCGCCCACCAGGAACTCGGCGGGCACGCTGTTGAGGGAGGCTGCCCCGCGGGCCCGGTTGACGGCGGTCTCCACCACCTCGACCCCCAAGGCCCAGCCGGCGCGGCGGGCCGCGGCCAGGCTCAGGCCGCCCACCCCGCTGTACAGGTCCACCACCGCGACATCGGCTGGGATCCACTCCTCGAGGTCGCGAATGATGAGCTCAGCCACGGCGGGGTTGGTCTGGAAGAAGTCGCCCGCGCCGATGGGCAGGCGCAGCCCGGCCACGTGCTCCTCGATGTGGCGGTCCCCCTCGAGGCGCACCGTGGGGATGCCGCCGTCCTCGCCAGCCTCGAACAGGGCGTTGCCCGGGCTGCGGTTGACGTGCAGGTGCACCCCGGCCACCGATCCCAGCTTCTGGGTGAGGGCCAGGGCCAGATCCTCGAACTTGGGGGACTTGCGCGCGCCCACCAGGGTGACCAGCAGCTTGCCGGTGGCGCGGCTCTGCCGCATCACCACATAGCGCAGCACGCCCTTCTGCTTCTCGGGGTCGTAGGGCCAGATGTCCTGCTCGATGACCAAGTGCGCGACCGTGTGCATGGCTTCGCGCAGGACGGGCGTGATCACCGGGCAGTCGGGGATGCTCACCACGTTGCGGGTGCTGCGGCCGAATGCGCCCACCCGAGGGTTGCCGCGGTCGGAGCGACCCACCGCGAACTTGGCCAGGTGGCGGTAGCCCGCCAGGCCATCGGGGCTGGCGCGCAGCTCTGTGGGGGCGTGGGCCTGGAGCCCGTACTCGGCGTAGGCGGCGCGCACCAGATCCAGCCTCGCCGAGCGCTGGCCCTCGGCGTCCATGTGCATCCACGGACAGCCGCCACAGACCGAGTAGCGCTCACACGGAGGGTCCACCCGGTGGGGATGGGGCTGTCGCACAGCCTTCTCCCAGCGGGCCAGGCCGCGGTTGTTGCCCGGCGCGTACACGTGCACGAGGCAGCTCTCGCCGGGGATGCCCTGCCAGACAGCCAAGGGGGGGTGGCTGTCCGAGCAGAGGGCCTCGCCGCGGGGCATCCAGGAATCGGGGGTGACGACGTCGTCCCGGCGTCCCATGGTGCTCCTCCTGGGAAGATGAGGGGGGGCGTCAGGGCGGGGGGCGCCGCCCGGTCGCGTGCCCCTCATGCACCGTATCGAAGCAGCGCGCCACCCCGCGAGGCCGCAATGCGCCGACGAAGTCGAGCTCCAGGCCTGAGTCCAGGAGGGGGAACGATCTTTCATTGACCAACGTTGAAGTTCCATTTTCTGCAATCACCCACCCACTGGGGCGCCAGGAGTGTGGATTTTTCTTCAAGGCCTTGCCCTTGACAGGACAAGACATGGTACCTTTCATCTAGCCCCCACCCCCTGCCCAGGTCTGGGCGGGACCCCCAGCCACCGCTCACGCTCCACGCTCCCCCGGAAGATCCATGACCACTCCCGAAGCCACGGTCTACGACGACAGCCTCTCCACCGACAACGCCGTCGGCATCATCGAAAAGATCGGCCTCGCCCTCGCCGAAGCCGGCATCGAGGCCGCCCCTCGGCTCTACGAAGAGGCCCTAGAGCTGGCCCGCAGCGGCCTGCTCGGCGCGGCCCGCGACCGCCTGCGCATGCTGCTGTGCCTCGATCCCGAGAACGGCGACGCCCGCCTGCTGCTGGCCAAGGTCTTCGTGGGTCAGCAGCGCTGGGCCGACGCCCTCTCCCAGCTCGACGCCGCCCGCACCCTGGGCGTTCAGGTGCCCAGCTCCCTGCAGGCCAAGGTCGAGGCCGGGCTCGAGACCGAGCGCAACGCCTCCGAGGTGAACGCCCAGCGCGCCGCCACCCGCGAGCAGGCCGAGCTCAAGGCCCTGCGCGCCGAGGCCCGCCGTCTGCGCACCGAGAACACCCGCCTGGCCCGGGAGCGCAAGCAGGTCCGCGGCCGCGCCAACCTCTGGTCCGCCTCCACCGCGGGCCTGGCCGGCCTGAGCGTCGTGCTGCTCACCTTCCTGTGGCTGGGCTCCCCCACCGAGAGCAACGAGCTGGCCGAAGCGCCGGTGCTCGACGAGGAGATCGCGGTGATGGCCTCCCTGGGCGACCAGCCCGTCGCGCGGCACGAGGCCGCCATGGCGGTGCAGCCGGCCGATCGGGAGGACGAGGCGAACGAAGAGATCGAAGAGATCCTCCAGCAGCCTACCCAGCGCGCCACCGACGCACAGACCGCCGAGCGCATCCACGTGGTGGTCAGCGGCGACAGCCTCTACGAGCTGGCCAAGACCTACTACGACGACGGCACCAAGTGGAAGGCCATCAAGGACGCCAACCCCGCCAAGATCAAGGGCCGTAACGGCCTGTCCCTGGGCACCGAGCTGGTGATTCCCTAACGGCCGAGGGCCGATCAGTAGCTGATGCGGCCTTCCTTCTTGAGCCGCTTCATGCGCTCGAGGCGCTTCTTGGCGCCCTTGTGCTTGTTGACCTTCACCGCCTGGGAGTAGAGGTCCTCGGCCTCGACATAGCGGCCCTTGCGGTAGTGGAAGCCCGCCAGCCGGTACAGGGTGGTGGCCCGGTACTCGTCGATCAGCTCGTAGCCCAGGTACTGCTCCAGCTCGGCGATGGCTTGGTCCATGCGCTTCGTGCGGGAGTAGACCAGCCCTAGGTAGTAGTGCACCCGCTCGTTCTCGGGGTCATCCTCGAGGATCTGCCGGCAGATCTCCTCGGACTGGGTGAAGCGCCGCATGTAGATGTAGATGCGGGCCAGCACCAGGTTGTTGATGACATTGTCCGGGTACATCTGGTGGCCGCGGCTGGCCGTGCCCAGGGCGCGCTTGATGTCGCGCTCCTCGAGGTAGGTGAAGGTCAGGGCCAGGCTGGTGGGCGCCGCCACGAAGATGCCGTTGGTCTCGACATACTTCATCTGGCTGATGCCCTCGGCCCGCTTGTCCTCGCCGTCGGGGATCAGCTTGGTGTTCAGGGCCACCACCGAGCGCCAGTAGTTGTTGATGCCGTCGGCCAGCACGAGATCGGGGAAGTCGGGGGCCAGATCCTTGCAGCGCTCCAGGTAGCGGAACGCGTCCATGGCCTTGCTCAGGGCCGTCACGTAGTTGTAGCGGCGGGTGGCGTGGATGGCCTCGACCCCCACCACGCCCACCATCAGGAAGTTCTCCCAGGCCTGGTTGCCAGGCATCTCCAGGGCGGCGGTGAGCTCGCTCTTGGCTTGGCTCCAGCTGGTCTCGTACTGAGGCTCGTAGTCGAAGTCGAAGTTCTCGAGCATCAGCGCCTGGTAGATGAGGCCGCGGCCCACAGGGCCCAGCCCAGAGCCGGGGTAGTCCTTGTCCATCTGCCCGAAGTGCTCGAGGGCCCCCGGATAGTTCCTGAGGTAGATGAGCTCGAGGCCCTGGCGGGCGCCATGGACGAACTCGGGGGGCAGCTGCAGGACCTCGGCGCCCCGGTAGACCACGTTGTCGTAGGGGCGGTTGTACTGCTCCTGCAAGGTCTCGCGCAGGCCCACGCGGCCGTCCTCTTCGGGCAGCCCCTCGAGGCGCGGCGCCTGGTTGCGCAGCATGGTGCCCTCGTCGATGTCCTCGGTGCCGGAGGACTCGTCGTCCTCCTCGTCGCTGGAGCTGGTCTTGGAGCTCCGCTTGACCGCCTCGGCGAAGGCGTCGGTGGCGGGGACCGCGGCCAGCAGAGCCGCCAGGATGAACCAGGGGGTGTTCGTCCTCATGCCTCGTCTCCATGCTGCAGGTGAGCGCGCCGGACTGCGGCGTCGATGATGTCTCTCTCGAGGGTGACACCCATGAAGCGGTTGGCTTCCTGGATGCCCGTGGGGCTGGTCACGTTGATCTCCGTGAGCAGCCCCCCGATGACGTCGATGCCTACGAAGATCATCCCATGTTCCTTCAAGCTGGGGCCGATGACGTCGCAGATGCTGCGATCACGGTCGTCCAGCTCACAGGGCTGGGCGGAGGCGCCCACGTGCATGTTGCCGCGATGGTCGCGGGGCCCGGGCACCCGGTTGAGCCAGCCCCGGGGCTCGCCGTCCACCAGGATGATGCGCTTGTCGCCCGCGGCGATGGCGGGCAGGTAGCGCTGCACGATGGCGGCGCGGCGGCCCTGGTCGGTGAGCAGCTCGGCGAGCACGCCCAGGTTCGGATCGCCGGCCCGGGTGATCACGACGCCGCGTCCGCCGCAGCCGTCCCAGGGCTTGATCACCGCCTGGCCCATGCGCTCCACCTCGGCGCGGACCCGGGCGGGGTCGGCGCTGACCATGGTCTCTGGGCAGAGCTCGGGGAAGTGCAGGGCGAAGATCTTCTCGTTGGCCAGCTGGATGGCGCGCGGCGCATTGAGGACGGTGGTGCGCCGCGCCGCAAGATCCAACAGGTAGGTACACAGGAAGTAGTCCATGTCGATGGGAGGATCTTTGCGCATCCACACCAGGCGACAGTCCGCCAGGGCCAGCTCGGTGGGCCCCTCCGATCGGTAGTGAGGCGGCTGGTCCAGGCCCTCGAAGCCGTGGGCTCGAGCGAAGACATCTCCACCCTGGGAGTACAGATCCCGGGGCTCACACCAGTGCACGGGCCACCCGCGCCGCCGGCTCTCGAGCATCAACATCCAGGTGGAGTCGCCGGCCTGATCGATTCCGGGCAGGGGGTCCATCACGAACAGCGAGCGCATGGTGTCTCCGCACAGGGAAGGGCTCGGGACGAAGCCGCAGTGTATCCCAGGGCGCTACTTGCCGATGCAGAAGCGCTCGAACAGGGCGTCGAGGACCTCGTCGCGGACGCCTCCCCCGCTGACCTCGCCCAGCCGGGTCAGGGCAGCCAGCAGCTCCTCGGCAGCCACCGCCACACCGGCCTCGCCCACCAGCGCGAGCCGGGCCTGCTCCAGCCGCTGGGATGCGGCCAGCAGCAGCTCGTGCTGCCGCTGGCTGGCGATGACCGCGGCGCTCTCGCCCGGCTCCTCGCCCACCAGGGCCTGGGCGATGGCCCCGCGCAGCGCGTCCAGGCCCTGCCCGTCCAGGGCGCAGGTGGGGATCAGGGGGAGCCCCCCCAGGGAGAAGCAGGCCCCGTCGCGATCGGCGTGGTTGCCCACGAGCACCCGGGGGTGGGCACGGGTCCGGGCCGCCAGGGCGGCCACCTCCCGCCGGGCCAGCTGGTGGGCGGGCAGCACGACCACCAGCAGATCCACCTCGGCCAGCAGCTCGTCCCGCAGCTCGATGCCAGCGCGCTCGAGCTCCTCAGGCGCCAGGTTCTCACCGGCTGTGTCCATCAACAACACGGGCAGGCCGCACAGCTCCACGCTGGCCTCGAGCACGTCCCGGGTGGTGCCAGGCTGGGCGCTGACCAGGGCGCGACGGCGCCCCAGCAGGGCATTGAACAGGCTGCTCTTGCCCGCGTTGACCGGCCCGAGCAGCGCGACCCGGGCCCCCTGAACCTGCACCCGCGCCCGCCGGTGAGTGGCGGCCGCCGCAGCCAGCACGCCCTGAGCGCGAAGGATGCGGGCCACGAGCAGATCGTCGTCCTGCAGCCCGGGCGAGCCGTCGAGGAGCAGCTCGAGCTGATCGGGGAAGTCGAGCCGCGCCTCGAGCTCGGCCCCGATGGCCAGCAGCTCCTGGCGCTGGGCCTCGAGCCAGCCCCCCAGCTCACCCCGCAGGGCGCGGGAGGCGAGCTCGAGCCCGCCCGGGGAGCGCGCCTCGATGGCCTGCAGCACCGCCTCGGCGCGGATCAGGTCGAGCCGTCCGTGGGAGTGGGCGCGGCGGGTGAACTCGCCGGGCAGGGCCACGCGACAGCCCGCCGCCACGCAGGCGGCCAGCAGGCGCTCCACCAGCAGCGGGTTGCCGTGGCAGGAGATCTCGGCGCTGTCCTCGCCGGTGTAGGATCCGGGCCCCGGCATCCAGCTGAGCAGGCCCTCGTCGAAGATCCCGCCACTGTCGCGCAGCTGGACGAGCACGGCGCGGCGAGCCGGAGGCATGCCGGCACGCCGCGGACAGACCTCACCCAGGACCTGGGCGACGCCAGATCCGGAGAGCCGCACCACACCGATGGCGGCGCGGCCCCAGGGTGTGGCGCAGGCGACGATGGTGTCGCTCTGCTCCACACCCGCGCCACCTCGGGGCTGCATGGCGCGCGGCCGAGCTACTCGGCGCTGGGCTCGGAGGTCTCACCACCAGCGGGCAGGATGCGGACCTGCTTGTGCTGGCCCTCGCCCACGGACTCGGTGGCCAGGCTGGGGTACTCGGCTACGACCATGTGCACGATGCGGCGGGCGTAGCTGTTCATCTCCTTGCGGATCAGCTCGGCCTTGCCGCTCTTCTCGACACGCTGGGCCAGCCGGTGGGCCAGGCGCTCGATGTCGCGGTTGCGGGTCTTGGTGTCCTCGTCTTCTTCGCGGGGGCCGCGGTCGTCACGGGGGGGACGATCTCCGCGGGGGGGACGATCTCCGCGGGGGGGACGATCTCCGCGGGGGGGCGATCTTCGCGGGGCGGGCGGGAGCGGCGATCGTCGCGGTCACGGCCACGGCCACGATCGTCACGGTCACGGCCTCGGGGACGGTCGTCGCGGTCACGGCCACGGGGACGGTCGTCGCGGTCACGGGGACGATCCTCGCGCTCCCGGCGCTGGTCGGCCACGTCCACCTTGAACTCGAAGCCCGGGTGGGCGGCGCCCATGGCGGTGTTGAGCAGGGTGCGCACGGCGTTGAGGGTGACGCCCTGCTTGCCCACGAAGTGGCCGCCCTTGGGGGTGTCGACGCGCAACCAGACGACCTTGCCGTTCACGCGGACGTCGACCTTGCCGCCGAAGTCCATGCGCTCGAGCAGCTCGTTCATCCAGCCGCGGGCGCTCTCGCTCACCTCGATGACCGCCGGATCCTTGGGCCAGGCCCAGATCTTGACGGTGTCGACGCCCATGTTGATGCCGGTCTTGGGGTTCTTGAAGTGGGACAGGTCGAGCTTGAGCTCGAGCAGGGAGGGATCGAGCTCGAGCTTGGCCGCTGCGTCCCGTAGGGCCGCCTGCAGGTCGTCGCCTTCGCCAGAGACAGCGCCCTCGACAGGAGGATCGCTGGGGATGTTGGTCTGTTCGGTCATTTGTTCTTCCTCGCCTTCTTCTTCGCTTCCTTCTTGGCCAGCCTCTGTTCGGAGGCATCATCCGCGACACCGGTAGCGGGGACGAGATCGCCCCCGTACTTCTTGCGGATGAACCACTGCTGGACGATGGTCAGCACGCTGTTGATGGTGATGTAGAGGCATAGACCCGACGGCAGGCTGAACATGATGAAGATGAAGATGAGCGGCATGAGCTTGAACATCTTCGCCTGAGCCGGATCTACGCCCGTCATGGGGGTCATCCACTGCTGAGCCAGCATGAGGACGCCCACTAGGATGGGCAGCACCGCGAACGGGTCCTGGGAGGACAGATCCTGCCAGACCAGAAACTCGCTGCGGTAGAGATCCACGCTGTAGAGGAGCGTGGAATACAGTGCGAACCAGATGGGCATCTGAATGACCATCGGCAGACAACCCGACATGGGGTTGACGCCGTGCTCCTTGAAGAGCCGCATCTGCTCCTGAGCTTGCATCTCCCGGTCGTCCTTGTACTTCTCCTTCATCTCGTTCATGAGAGGCTGGAGCGTCTTCATCTCCTGTTGGGAGCGGAAGGACTTCTGGGTGAGCGGATAGAAGAGGCCCTTGACCAGCAGGGTCAGGACGATGATGGCCACGCCCCAGTTGCCGACCAGGCCGTGGATGGAGACCAGCAGCCAGTACAGGATCTTGGCGAAGAAGCCGAAGAATCCCCACTGGATGGACTTCTCGAGATCGTGGCCCAGGCTGGTCAGCTCCTGGTGCGCCTTGGGGCCAGCGTAGATCCAGAGGGACAGCTCGTGGCTCTGCCCGGGCGCGAGCTCCACGTCGTCGGCCACCAGGAAGACTCCGCCCTGATCGACGCCGACAGCGGCGGCCTCGTGGCGGCCCCAGCCAGCCTGATCGGGCACCATGGCCAGCAGGAAGTAGCGGCTGGCGATGCCCAGCCAGGACACGGCCCCGGCGCGGCGCACGGGACCTTCCAGCAGGTCGTCGAGATCGTCCTCGACCTCGAGGTCGCCATCTACGACCGAGGCGGGGCGCGCGAAGTTGGAGAAGCGGGTGTACTTGCCCTCGAGGGTGTCGGCGACGCCGACCCAGAGGCGACCGCGGAGGGTCTGCTGGCTGGCGTTCTCGTAGCTCAGGGCGAGGTTGCCCTGGTAGGGCTCGGGGCCGGCGGTGTAGCGCTTGGTGATCTTCAGCCCGCCAGCGGTGACGCGCTGGAAGACGGCCTCGGTGGCGCTGGAGGAGACCAGCTCGTAGTCGCCATCGGCGAAGGCGCTGTCCATGCCGCCGGCCATGCCCAGGTGGGCGGCCTGGCTGAGCAGGCGCTCGGGCTGGTCGCCGTCGGAGTAGGGCGCGTAGGGGCCGGGATCATCGCCCTTTACCTTGGCGATGATCCACTTGTAGATGACGCCGATGGTGTAGGGGCCGTTGTGGTTGGGCAGCTCGAGGGCACGGAGCACGCCGCCGCGGCTGGTCCACTCGCCGGTCCACTGCTCGGCGCGCAGCTGGACGAGGCGCTCGGGCAGATCGGGGGTGGCCTGAATCCCGGGGACCGCGACCGGCACGGGCTGGGCTGGATCCGTGGCCGCTACCGTGGCGGGATCCGTGGTCGCGCCGGCCGCCGGAGCATCAGCCTGGGCAAGCTGCTCCACAGGCACCTGCACGGGCAGATCCTGAGGCGGCGCCTGCTGGGGCGCGATGAAAGAGGACCAGATCCAGACCACCGCCAAGCTGAGCACGATGGCGATGATCGCCCTCTTCTCGTTGCCGTCACCTTCGTTCACGTGGACTCTCCCGCGCTCGGGTCCCGGGCTGGAGCCTCGGGTCCCTCATGCTCACAAGCGAGTGGGGGAACGGGGTCGTAACCCCCTGGGTTGAACGGGTGGCAGCGTAAGATGCGCCAAGCACCCAACCAGCCCCCCCGCCACAGGCCGTGCCGCTCCACCGCAACCATGGTGTAGTCCGAGCAAGACGGATGGAAGCGGCAAATGGGCGGCATCCAGGGCCGCGTCAGCAGCTGGTAGAGGCGGATCAATCCCGTGGCGATGCGCTTCATGATCGCGATCCCCGAATCCGCATCAGGGCGCGCTGCACCTCGCCGCGCAGGGTGGCCTGGTCTGCCGGGGCCGCCGAGGCGCGGGCGATGAAGACCACATCCCAGCCGCCGGGGAGTTCACCCTGGAGTTGCCGGAAGGCCTCTCGGAGCCGGCGCTTGACCCGGTTGCGGACCACGGCGTTGCCCACCTTGCGGCTGACAGCCATGCCGAAGCGACTGACCTCCCCGGGGCCGCGTGCGTACACGGCGATCAGGTGGGCCAGGTGGATCCTTTGGCCATCAGCGTGCACCCGGCGGTAGTCCCGGGTTGCCCGCAGCCTGATCCTGCGAGGAAAGGAAACTCGCTTCGAGCAGGCTAGCGTGCCTTCGAGGGGACCGTGACCACCAGGCGCTGACGGCCCTTGGCACGACGCCGAGCGATGACCCTGCGGCCGCCCGTGGTCTTCATTCTGGCGCGGAACCCGTGGCAACGCTTACGCTTGATCCTGCTGGGCTGATAGGTTCTCTTGGACATAGAAGCCTCCGAAGCCGTATTTCCCCATAGGGGAAGCAATGTGGACGCGGAGGGGAGACCCGCTACAGGCACACTCCGGCCGAGTCGGCCGCGCTCATATCCATGCGGAAGCATGGGAGCAAGTTCTCGAACGGGTCGATGGCGAACGATCTCGTCACCAGCCGCACCGGGTCAAGGGTCGAAGCCCCACCGCCCGCCTCCGCGACCGAGCTGGCTCAGGCTCCGAAACCCGCTTGGCAACGTGGTGGATCCAGCGCGGCTTGTTCGGGTACCGGGGCACTGCTACCGTGTACGGACGCCTTCATCCCAGCCACACTTCGACTCCGGTCTTTGCCCCCAGGGGACAGCCGGCTCAGGTCAGCCCCCATGCAGGATCTCTGGAACCAGGTCCGAGACGTCCTGGCAGATCACATCAGCGCCCACAACCTGGACGCCTGGTTCAGCGAAGTGCGCATCCTGGAGGTGCGCCAGGGAGAGGTGATCCTCGAGGTCCCGAGCCGCTTCCACCGCGACTGGATCGTGGACAACTACCAGGAGGCCATGAAGCGCACCTTCTCCGGCGTCCTGGGGCGCACGGTGGGCATCGACATCCAGCTGCAGGAGGAAGACCCCAGCGGCTTCTCCCGCACCGCCGGGACAGAGGACGTGGTCATGCCCACCGAGCTGAGCATCGAGAGCCCCGGACGGGAGCCCGCCCCGGAGGGTCCCCTGGGCTGGCGCGGGCGTCCCAACCCGGAGAAGACCTTCGAGAACTTCGTGGTGGGCGCCTGCAACGAGTTCGCCCACGGCGCCTGCCTGGCGGTCGCCGACTTCCCCGGGGGCCAGTACAACCCCCTGTTCATCTACGGCGGCACCGGCCTTGGCAAGACCCACCTGGTCCACTCCATCGGAAACCGGATCCTGCGCCAGGAGCCCACCGCCCGGATCTGCTACGTCACGGCCGAGCAGTTCATGAACGAGATGATCACGGCCATCCGCTACAAGCGCACGCCCGAGTTCCGCGAGCGCTACCGCAGCCGCTCCGACGTGCTGCTGATGGACGACATCCAGTTCCTGGGGGGCAAGCGGGGCACCCAAGAAGAGTTCTTCCACACCTTCGAGGCCCTCCAGAACGCCGGCCGCCAGATCGTGATGACCGCAGACATGCTGCCCCGGGACATCGAAGGCCTCGAAGAACGCCTGCGCACCCGCTTCTCGGGTGGCCTGGAGGTGGATCTCCAGCCCCCCGACCTCGAGACCATGCTGGCCATCCTCCACAAGAAGGGCGAGGAGCTGGGGCTGTCCATCCCCAACGAGGTCGCGCTCTTCATCGCCGGCGGGGTCCGCGGCAACATCCGCGAGCTCGAGGGGGCGCTCAAGCGCCTGGCGGCCATCACCGCCATGTACAGCGAGCCCATCACCCTCGAGACCGCACGCAAGCGCCTGGCCCACCTGATCGTGGCCGAAAACCCCATCATCACCCCCGATCAGATCATCAAGACGGTGGCGCGGATCCACAACGTGAAGACCTCGGACATCCTGGGGACCTCCCACCAGAAGCGCCTGGTTCGCCCCCGCCATGTGGCCATCTACCTGATCCGTGAGCACACCAACCTGTCGTTCCCAGACATCGGCCGCTCCGTGGGGGGCCGCGACTCCTCCACGGTCCAGTACGCCTACCGCCGCATCAAGAAGCAGCGAGACAAAGATCCGGACATGCAGGCCATCCTCGAGCTCCTCGAAAAAAACCTGCAGAGCTGATCCGGCCCCGCCTGTGGAAGGGCCTGTGGAAACCCACAGGAACATCCAGTGGGCATCCGGGGGAAGGTCGATGGAAGATGGGGTCGGTCCCACCAAGGGTCCGCTGCCTCCACCGCTCCTCCGCTGGAACACCTCGCTGTCTTCCCCAGGTTTCCCGGTCGAGAGCGTACCTCCAACAATCTATTCGGACGATTTCCCTTCTTTCCACCGGACCTGACAAGACTACTGAGTATAGAAGTAAATGGATCCATCCTTCTGGTATACGGAAGGTCGGAGCCATCTCCCTTCCTCCCAGAACGCTCATCCGTTGGCCTGATCATGGGCTGCGTGGCTAAAGGAAGGATCGACCTCTCCGGAGAGAATCCATGGACCTCTACATCACCCAGGAAGAGCTCGCGCGGGCCCTCGGCACAGTCCAGGGCGTGGTCGAGCGGCGCAGCAACCAGCAGGTGCTGGCTCACACCCTCCTCTCCGCCAAGGACGACCACCTCCAGGTCACCGCGACCGACCAGGAGATCACGGTCATCCATCGCTTCCCGGCCGAGGTGGCCAAGCGCGGGCTCGCCTGCGTGCATGCGGTCCACCTGTTCCAGGTGGCGCGGAACCTGCCCGACCGGGCGGTCCACCTCGTGGGCCAGGACAACCATGCCCTGGTGGTCGATGCGCCCCCCGCCCACTTCCGCCTGGTGGGCCTGCCCCCCGACGAGTACCCCACGCTGCCCGCCTTCGAGGCCTCGGCCACCTTGACCGTCAAGGCCGGCGAGCTGCTGCGCATCATCGACCGCACCGTCTTCGCCATCCCCGCCGACGATCAGCGCTACGGGCTCAACGGCGGCCACCTCGAGTCCGTAGAGGATCTCGAGGGCAAGACCCGGCTGCGCCTGGTCACCACCGATGGCAACCGGCTGTGCTACGCCGGCGCGGCCTACGAGGGCGAGTTCGGCATGGGTCGCCACATGCTGGTGCCCCGCAAGGCCCTGCACGAGATCCGAAAGATGCTCGACGTGGCCGATGCCGACGTGGAGATCGCCTTCGGCGAGCGCGCCGCCAGCTTCACCATCGGCACCTCTGTGCTCCACACCCGCCTGGTGGATGGCGAGTTCCCGGCCTACCGCTCGGTGCTGCCCACCAACTTCCAGCGCCGGGTGGTGGTCAACCGTGTCGCTTTCCGCGACGCCCTGCGCCGGGTGGCCCTCGAGGCCATCGACCAGGCCAGCACCATCCGCATGAGCTTCGCGGACGACGAGGTGCTCATCACCTCCCGCGGCATCGATCACGGCGAGGCCAAGCACCCGGTGCCCATGGTCTTCGAGGGCGATCCCATCGAGATGGGCTTCAACGTGCGCTACTTCCTCGAGGTGGTGAACTGCATCGACGAGGACGAGCTGGTCCTCGAGCTGGGCGAGCCCCTGTCCCCGTGCATGGTGCGCTCCCCCACCGACGAAGACTCGCTGTTCATCATCATGCCTATCAGGCTCGACTAGTCCGATCCGTCACCCTCGATGCGCCTGAACAACCTCCAGGTCCGCGACTGGCGAAATGCCGAGGCCCTGGAGCTGGAGCTGGGCTCGGATCTGGTGGTGCTGTGGGGCGCCAACGGTGCCGGCAAGACCAACCTGCTCGAGGCCATGGCCGTGCTGGCCACCTGGAAGAGCTTCCGGGCGGCCTCCTGGGACCAGGTGCTGCGCTGGGGCGGTGCCGTGGCCTCTGTGGCGGGGCTCTCCACCAGTGAGCTGGGCAGCTCCCGGCTCAGCGTGGGGGTGGGGAGGGCCGAGGACGGCAGCTTCCAGCGCCGGGTTCGCATGGATGGCGAAGCGGTGCGGGACGCTGGGCCCTACTTCGCGCGGCTGCGGGCGGTCACCTTCACCCCCGATGACGTGCAGATCGTGCGAGGCGGCCCCGATCTGCGCCGGCGCTTCCTGGATCGCGCGGCCTTCAACGCCTGGCCGACCCACCTGGACCACGTGCGGGTGTTCCGGCGGGTGTTGGCTCAGAAGGCGGCGCTGCTGCGCTCCGGGCGCGCCACCCACCAGGAGCTGTCGGCCTGGGACGAGCGGCTGATCCCCGCCGGAGTGGCCGTGGCTCTGGGCCGGCAGCGCCTGGTCGGAGCCCTGGCGGAGCCCCTCGAGCGGGTGCATGCCGAGCTGAGCGGAGGGGTCCAGGTGGGCCTGCGCTACCGCTGCTCCCTGGCCCCCAAGGAGCATCCAGAGCTCTCTGGTGAGCGCATGGCCCAGCGCTACCAGCAGCTCCTCGAGGGCTCCCGGGACGAGGAGATCCGGCGCGGCATCAACCTGGTGGGCCCTCAGCGGGACGATCTGATCCTCGGCCTGGGTCAGCTGGACGACCGGATCGAGTCGGCCCGTAGCTTCGGCTCCCAGGGCCAGGTCCGCACCCTGGCCCTGGCCCTCAAGCTGGCGGAGCTGTCCGTGGCGGGGTCGGGGGGTGATCCTCCGCTGCTGCTGGTGGACGATCTGAGCTCCGAGCTGGACGCCAGCCGGCTCGGTCGCCTGGTGTCCCTCATCGAGCAGCTGCGATCCCAGGTGGTGGTGACCACCACCGATCCCAGGCCGATCCTGGACTGCTCACGCCGCGGTGGGCAGGCCGTGGAGATCCGCGCAGGGACGGTGGCATCAGTGGTTTCGGACGGTTAGCTTAGGGTGTTCAAAGCCCGCCCATCGTGTCTGGCGCTTGGTCTCCGAGAAACGTGCTCGAAGCTCCATGATCACCGATGAGGCCAACTGGTGCACCATGTCAGATCAGGACAGAGTTCCCAACGCCTATGACGCCTCGAGCATCCAGGTCCTCGAGGGCCTCGAGGCGGTGCGCAAGCGCCCCGCCATGTACATCGGCACGACCGGATCCCGGGGCCTCCACCATCTGGTCAACGAGGTCGTAGACAACGCCATCGACGAAGCCTTGGCGGGCCACTGCGACAAGGTCGATGTGGCCATCAACCCCGATGGGTCCTGCAGCGTGACCGACAACGGCCGCGGCATCCCTGTGGACATGCACGCCACCGAAGGGCGCTCAGCGGTCGAGGTGGTCATGACCACCCTGCATGCGGGCGGCAAGTTCTCCGACAGCTCCTACAAGGTCAGCGGCGGCTTGCACGGCGTGGGCGTCTCCTGCGTCAACGCCCTGTCCATCTGGCTGCGGGTCGACGTGCACCGGGACGGCTACCACTGGAAGCAGCGCTACAAGCGCGGCGTGCCCGTCTACCCCCTCAAGCAGGTCGGCCCTACCGAGCTCCAGGGCACCAAGGTCACCTTCCAGCCCGACCCCGAGATCTTCGAGGAGACCATCGAGTTCTCCTCGCAGCGGCTCGCCACCCGCCTGCGGGAGCTGGCCTACCTCAACCCCGGGGTCACCATCGCCCTGCGAGATCTGCGCGACGACACCGAGTTCACCTGGTGCTACGAAGGCGGGCTGGTCTCCTACGTCGATCACCTCAACCGCGACCGCCAGCCCCTGCACCCCGAGCCGGTGGCCATCCACGGCGCCCGGGAAGGCCTCGAGGTCGATCTGGCCCTGCAGTGGACCAGCTCCTACAACGAGCTGCTCTACAGCTTCGCCAACAACATCAACACCGTCGAGGGCGGCACCCACGTCTCGGGTCTCAAGGCGGCCCTGACCCGCACGGTCAACGCCTACGCCGCCTCGGCCGGGCTGCTCAAGGAGCTCAAGGGCGCCACCATCTCGGGCGAGGACATCCGCGAGGGCCTCACCGCCGTGCTGTCGGTCAAGATCGCGGATCCCCAGTTCGAGGGCCAGACCAAGACCAAGCTGGGCAACTCAGAGGCCAAGGGCCTCACCGAGTCGGTCACCAACGAGCAGCTGGGCATCTACTTCGAAGAGAACCCCACGGTGGCCAAGGGCATCATCAAGCGGTCCATCGACGCCGCCAGGGTGCGCGACGCCGCCCGCAAGGCCCGGGATCTCGCCCGCCGCAAGTCCCTGCTCGAGGGCTCGAACCTGCCGGGCAAGCTGGCCGACTGCCAGGAGCGCGATCCGGCGCTGTGCGAGCTGTACCTGGTCGAGGGCGACTCTGCAGGCGGCTCCGCCAAGCAGGGCCGCGACCGCCGCACTCAGGCCATCCTGCCCCTGCGGGGCAAGATCATCAACGTCGAGAAGGCCCGCCTGGATCGGATGCTCTCCAACCAGGAAATTCGCACCATCATCTCCGCCCTGGGCACGGGCATCGGCGCCGAGTTCGACCTGGTCAAGCTGCGCTACCACCGCATCATCATCATGACCGACGCCGACGTGGACGGCTCCCACATCCGCACCCTGCTGCTCACCTTCTTCTACCGCCAGATGGGCGAGCTGGTGCAGAAGGGCCACCTCTACATCGCGCAGCCTCCCCTGTACCGGATCAAGCGGGGCAAGAAGGAGCGTTACCTCAAGGACGACGCCGAGCTCGAGGCCGTCCTGGTCAGCTCGGGCCTCGGCTCTGTGAGCCTCGAGACCGCCACGGGTAGCCTGGCCGGCGAAGCCCTGGCCGCCGCGGTCCACGTGCTCAACCGCTACGTGGCTCGGCTCAAGCTCCACGAGCGCATGGTCCACCCGGACGTCCTGGACATCTGGTTCCTGTCCGGCGGCCTGGACGATCTCGAGGACTCCGACGCCGAGCGCGCCCGCCTGGATCTGTTCGTCGAGAACCTGACCCGCTGGCTTCCCGAGCTCAACCAGCCCAAGGCCGAGCTCGAGATCAGCCCCCTCACCGGCGAGCGGGTGGTGGTGCTCACCGGTGTCCGCGAGGGCGTCCAGCGCGCCCTGCGCTTCGGCGGCACCTCAGAAGCTGGGGATCTCGACCACTTCCGCAACATCCACCGCAACCTGGCCGAGCAGCTCCCCCTGCCGGTGGTCGTGGCGGGCAGCGATCCCATCAACACCTGGTGGGCCCTGCAGGAAGTGCTCATGCGCACCGTGGCCAAGGGCTACGACATCCAGCGCTACAAGGGCCTGGGCGAGATGAACCCCGATCAACTCTGGAACACCACCATGGATCCGAGCGCGCGCACCCTGGTGCGCGTCGAGGTCGAGAACCAGACCGACGCCGACGAGATCTTCACGATCCTGATGGGCGACGCGGTCGAGCCGCGTCGTCAGTTCATCGAGCGCAATGCCATGAACGTGCGCAACCTGGACATCTAGGAGCCTTCGGAGTCCCCGTGAGCAGCTGCCTCGGACGCTTGCTCTCGTCGCGCCTGCTGTTCGTGACGGGCAAGGGCGGCACCGGCAAGACCACCCTCGCGCTGGCCTTCGCCAGGGCGGCCGCCGGCCAGGGACGCCGGGTCTGCCTGGCCGAGGTGGACAACCAGCGCCCCTCGCTCACCGAGTACTATGACTTCCAGCCGGGCTTCCAGCCGGTGGCCGTCTCGCCTCGGCTGGCCATCACCAACATCACCTGGTTCGAGGCCCTCGAGGAGTGGCTGGGGCGCTTCGTGCCAGTGCAGCGGGTGGTCCGCCTGATCCTGGGCAACCGCATGGTGCGCCTGTTTCTGGACGTCACCCCCGGCTCCCGCGAGGTGGTCACCTTCGCCCGCCTGATGCAGCTGCTGGAGGCCTACGATCTGGTGGTGGTCGACCTGCCCGCCTCCGGGCATGCCATCTCGTTCTTCCGGGTCTTCTCGGGCGCCGCCAGCCTCTTCCCCGCAGGCCCGGTGCGCCGCACCATGGACGAGGCCCTGCTGCGCATCGCCCGGGACGACACCCAGCTGGTCCTGTGCGCCCTGCCCGAGGAGATGGTGGTCAACGAGACCATCGAGACCTGGCAGAAGCTGCGGGCCGTGATCCCCGAGCTGGCCATGCCCCTGGTGGTGCTCAACCAGGGCATGCAGCCGGTGCTGACCCCCCACGAGCACAGCCTGCTCGAGCGCTTGGCTCAGGACCTGGGACACGGCTCCCATCAGGCCCAGCAGGGCCCTGAGCTCGAGCTGGTCCGGGCGGGCCACTGGGAGGCCGAGCGGGAGCAGGCCACGGGCCTGGCCGAGCAGCGCCTTCAGGACGAGACCGACATGGAGCTGCTGGTGGCGCCCCTGATGGGCGCGACCGGGGGAGCGGGCACGCGGGTGCGCCGTATGGAGGCCTTGCTGCTCAGGTCATGGGCGCGATCCTCGATCCGCCAGGGTGGCCTGTGAGCGCCGCGACGCCTCAGGCGGGCCTCGCGGAGCTGATCCGCCTGCGGGGCATCATCGTCTGTGTGGGATCCGGCGGCGTGGGCAAGACCACCACCGCGGCGGCCCTGGGGCTCGAGGCCGCGCGGCGCGGGCGGCGCGTCCTGGTGCTCACCATCGATCCCGCGCGGCGGCTGGCCAACGCCCTTGGCCTGCAGTCCTTCGGCAACGAGGTGCGGCGCATCGAGCTGCCCGACGCCGCCGAAGGGGGCGAGCTGCATGCCTGCATGCTCGACACCCAGGCCACCTTCGACGATCTGGTCCACCGGCTGGCGCCGGACGACGAGACCCGGCGGGCCATCTTCGGCAACCGCATCTACCGGGTGGTCTCGGACAACTTCGCGGGCAGCCAGGAGTACATGGCCACCGAGCGGCTGTACGACGTGCACTGCTCCGGTGAGTACGATCTGATCGTGCTGGACACGCCGCCGGTCAAGAACGCCCTGGACTTCATCGAGGCCCCGGGGCGCCTGGCCCGCTTCGTGGACCGCCAGATCGTCAAGTGGTTCCTCACCCCCTACGACGAGAAGCGGGTGTTCGGCCGGGTGCTGGTGGGCACCTCCGGCGTGGTGTTCAGGCTGCTGGGCATGATCTTCGGCAGGGAGTTCCTGGACGAACTCTCTGGCTTCTTCCAGGCCTTCCGGGAGCTCATGGACGGCTTCCACGACCGCCACGCGGCGGTCACCCGCCTGTTCGCCGATCCGGGCACCGCCTTCCTGGTGGTCACGGCGCCCAACGAGCCCTCGGTGGACGTGGCCAGCTTCTTCCACGACGAGCTGCGGGCCCGGAACCTGCCCCTCGCCGGCTTCGTGCTCAACCAGGTGCACCGCTGCCACGACGGCGAGCTGAGCGCGCCGGAGCTGCTGCGCGAGCGCGCTGCAGCGCTGGCGGTCGATCTGCCGGCCCACACGGCACCCTCGCTGCTCGCCCGGCTCGATGTGGCCCACAAGCGACTGCGCTCGGTGGTTCACGAAGAGCGGCCCTTCGTGGATCGTGTAAACGCCATGGCCAGTGCGGGGTACTTCGTGGTCGACGTGCCCCTGTTGGATCGCCCCATCCGGGACATGCGAGGCCTGCGAGATCTGTCGGCACGACTCTTCCCTGACCCGCCAGCCGCCGCGCCATAGCGCGGACTCTCGCGCGAGGGGCTATCTTGAGACCCCTGGCCCGTCCCCGAACCCTGGAGCTCGGCATGGGAAAAGCACTCCGATCTTCCCGCAGCGCGCTGGCTGGCGTCCTGCTGGCCGCCCTCGCGGTTCCCACCGCCGCCAGGGCTCAGTCCCTCGATCCCATGAATCGCCTGCACCTGGGCGCCAGCTTCGTCCAGGGTCCGGCCACCGTGGGGCTCACCATCGGCTTCGACAGCCGGCTCACCCGGCTGGCTTTCGTGGACGCAGGCGGCTTCGGCAGCCTGGGGGAACCGGATCCCGCGACCCTCGACCCCGACACCGATCCCGAGGACGCCATGCGGCTGCGGCATGGCATCTACATCGCTCCGGGCATCCGCGTGCCCCACGTCCAGCCCCAGGCCTTCGGCTTCGACTTCCTGCCCCGGGCCGGCATGGCGGCGGTGTGGCTGGCGGATCTGGACTCCGACAGCGTGGCGGGGCGCAACCCCTTCTCCACCGAGGTGGCGGGCTTCTTGGGTCTCGATCTCACCGTCCAGAAGGGTCCGGTGGGGCTGCGCCTCAGCTACCGGCACCTCTTCTGCGCACCCTATGTGCCCGAGCGCAAGGCCGACGTGCCCATCAACACCCCCCTGTTCACCGTCGAAGGCCAGTACCAGTTCGGAGGTACCGGCCGCCGATGAGCCTGCCCCCCGTCGGCGACTGCGCCCGGCAACGGTCCTCGATTCGGCGCTTGGCCGAATCGACGTCCTCGCCATTTTTTTGGGGGAAGACAGATTCTTCCCCCCCTATCCGGGCGCGACACGCGCCTTTCCGGGGCTGCGCTCGCCTGCGCGACCGGCGCTCCCGCGCCTGCTCCGCCCGCCAGGGCTCCACCGGAGCCCTGGCCCCCCCATCTTCGCCGCTTGATGAGCGGCGCGCGCCTCTGGCGCGGGAGGCCTTCGCTTTCACTCGGTGGTCGAAACCTGGGTCATGGCCCCGCGTCCCTGCGTCCGCACGCCCACCGGTGTTCGGGCTCGAGCCTGCGCGTGTCGTCGTCCCCGATCCAACGGATCCGCGGTGCCTGCTCGCGCCCTGATGCCCTGGTGGGGGCGCGGCCTGCTGGGCCTGGCAGCGGCCTCCGCGCTGGTCGCGGTCCCCTCCGCCTGTGAGGCGCCCCAGCGCATGGGGTTGCCGGTGATGGTGAACGTCGTGGTGCGCCTCGAGGACGGTGAGTACGCCAGCCTGATGGTGGATCTCGATGCGCCCCACATCCGCCCTGGCCTCAGGGTCGCCCGGGGCCTGGTCTCCTACAACGGCCAGCAGCTGCTGGAGCTCGCGCCCAGCGTCCTCAGCGCCCCCGGCCCGGGAGCTCGCCACCAGCTCGAGGTGGGGGACCTGCTTCGGAGCACCTCCTTCACCGTCCAGGTCGCAGAGGGGGCGGTGGGGTCTGGCCCGCTCGAGGTGGTGCACATGCGGGAGCGCCAGGCCCTGCTGCGGCTGGAGGACGATCAGGGTGAGGAGAGGTTCTGGGAGGTAGGCCTGTACAGCGGTGAGCTGGAGGAGCTGGGTGATGCCCGCGCCTCCCAGCGCTTCGAGCGCTACGGCCCTGAGCGGGGCTTCGCCGTGTACATGGCCGACGACGAGGTCATGCTGGCCTTGCCCCACGGCCAGCAGGGTGAGGCCATGGCCCTGCTCGACCACGTGGCCGGCGTGGTCAGCGTGAGCTGGATCGCCGAGGAGTACTTCCCCTCCAGCGGCCTCGAGGTGCTCGAGCGGCGCTTCAAGATGGCGGGCTCGGTGATCGCCATGGCTCAGCCCTGCACCCCCGACGGCGATCTGCGCGAGTGGTCAAAGGACCAAGCCCTGTCCGTGGGGACCGCCTCCCACGTGGAGTCCGGCCTGGGGTCGTGGGAGAACGCCCGGGACGCCAGCTTCGCCCTGGCCGCGCGGCTGGCTCCCCATGAGCTGTGCGTGGCCGTGCGCGTGCGGGACGCCGAGATCCTGCCCCAGCAGGACCACATCGTGATCCTCACGGAGCTGCAGCGCTTCGTGCTCCCCGTTCCCGCTGCCCCCTCCACGGTCCAGCAGCCGGGGCTCACCGCGGCGTTCACGGATCAGGCCAGCTTCGGCATCGGCCTGGAGCTCTGCCTCGCGCCCTCCACCTGGACGGTGAAAGACGGAAACATCCCCTTCAGGGTCCAGTACCACGACGCGGACCCCCAGCAGGAGACCACCGTCATCGCCTCGGCCCCCGACATCCCCTGGCCCTCCCTGGCGGGTGTGCGCTTGCCCCGGCGAGCCCAGGACGGCGCCCTGCCCCCGCGTGACTGAGGACCGCTAAGGCGCGACGATCTGCTTGGGCGCCAGGATCAACACCAGCACCGCGCTGATGCCGTACAGCACCACCGTGAGCAGGATGGGCTTGTCCCGGTAGAGCACCTCGTCCGGAGCGGCGCCGTCGCCGCGATCCACCAGGTAGATGTAGCGGAACACGCCGTAGAGCACGAAGGGCATGGTGACCAGCATCCAGGGGGTGGGGGAGCCCAGCACCGTGTAGAGGGCGTAGGAGATGATGGTGCCGCTCGAGGTGATGGACTGGAACTCCTGGATCATGCTGGGGCGGTAGCTGGCCAGGGAGGGCCGCACCGCGGCGAGCTCTTCGGTGTCGGGGTCGCCGTCGTCGCTGATGAGGGCGATCTCGCCCCTGCGCTTGTTGAAGCCCAGGAACAAGGCCAGGAACGCGGCGCAGAGCAGCAGCCATGGGCTGATGTGGACCTGGATGACCACGGCACCGGCCACCGCCCGCCACAGAAAGCCCACAGTGATCATCATCACGTCGAGGATGACCATGTGCTTGAAGAAGAAGCTGTAGGTCATGGTGGTGATGAAGTACAGCACCGTGACCAGCAGCAGCTCCCAGCCCAGGGCCCCGGCGGTGATCAGGCCCAGGGCGCCCACGACCACGGCCTCGGTGATGGCCCACCGGATGGAGAGCGCGCCGCTGGCGATGGGCCGCTTGCGCTTGCTGGGGTGCCTGGCGTCGACCTCGCGATCGCGGATGTCGTTGACCAGGTAGCCCATGCTCGAGACCAGGCAGAAGGCCGCGAAGGCGCCCAATGCCAGGACCCATGCGCGGGGGTCGTCGTACTGGTAGGCGAAGATCAGCGCCGCGAAGACGAGCCCGTTCTTGGTCCATTGCTTGGGGCGCAGGGCCTTGACCATGGGGCCGAGGGGGAACTTCGTGGCGGGTGCGGTCTCGGCTGGGGGTGCCGGTAGGTTGGCGCTCACGTCGGCGCTACTCCGTGACGGCGCCGGGGATGAGGACCGTGCGGTGCTCGCCTGCCGTCAGTGACAGTGGGAAGGTCATGGGCTGCTGGCCCTGGATGAGGACTCGGACCTGGTGGGCGGAGTCGGGTTCGAGCTCTCGCTCGAAGCTGGGCCCGCCTGTCTGGGGCTGGCCGTCGAGCTCGAGGGTGGCGCCCACGGGGAGGATGAAGGTCGCGCGCGCCGGGCCCACGGGGGGGACCACCATGGTGCGGCTCTCGAGGACCTTCTGGGTGATGATGATGCCCCCGACGAAGCCCACCATGGCGCCGAGGATCCCGGCGAAGACGAAGGTGGCCAGCATGTAGCCCATGATGGAGCGCATGGGGACGCGCGCGGGCGCGGCCTGGGGCCGGGGCTGGGGAGGGGCCGCGACGGGCTGATGCGGGGGAATGGGCGCGACGCCAGGGGCCCCGGAGGGGAAGGGCTCCGGCGCAGGACGTGCCGCGGGCTGCTGCACGGGCCGGGGAGCCGCGGCGGGCGGAGGCGCCGCCCGGGGAGGGGGGGGCGCCGGCGCGCTGGGCTGGGGCGCCTGGGGTGCCTGGGGAGGGGCTTCGGTCCAGAGCGGAACGGACTCGGAGTCCGGATCGAGGGGCAGCTCCGGGCTGGCGACGGTGGGCCGCTCGAGCTCCTCCCGCGCCAGAGTGGGCCGATCCTTCATGGGGGAGAAGGGATCGTCCATGTGGGAGAAGGGGTCTTCGTCGAACACCTGGGTGCTGGAGGCGTCCAGGGGCTTGCCGTCGAAGCTGGGCCTGCGCTTGATCTGGGTCTCGGCCTCGCCCAGCTCGCCCCCGTCCAGCAGGGGGTTGGCGCGGATCAGGGTGGCGGCCTCGCCCAGGCCCGCGGGCTGGGCGAAGGGGTTGGCGGCGCCGGCATCCGGGATGCGCCGCAGCATGGTGGCGGCCTCGTGGATGGAGGAGGCCGCGGAGGGCCGGCTGCGGCCCGCCGGGGGCCTGGGCTTGGCGGGCTCGAAGGGCGAGACCTGCTGGCCCAAGGGGTTGGCCTGGACCACGGTGGGCAGGACGTCCTCGTCGAAGTCGTCCAGCGCGGGCAGGTGGCCCTGGCGATCCAGGGGGCGGGCAGGGGCGTCGGGGCGCTCGGGGCGCGCCCGCTTCTTGTGTTCCGGGAACAGGCCCTTGAGGAAGGCCGCCAGGGTGGACTGGGTGAAGATGAACTCGGACTCGTGGAAGAAGCGGTCCAGGTCTTCCTTGAAGGCCGTGGCGTCGCGGTAGCGCTCGTCGGGATCCGGGGACAGGGCCCGGGTGATGACGTCGTCGAGCTGGGGCGGGATGTCCATGTTGACGAAGGACGCGGGCTCGAACTGGCCCGTGCGCACCGCGTCGAGGGTGGCCATGTCGGTGTCGCGGCGGAAGGGGTGATCTCCCACGAGCATCTCGTAGAAGACCACACCCAGGCTGAACAGATCGCTCTGCTGGGTGGCCGGGCGACCTTCGGCCTGGGCCGCGTCCAGGTAGTCGAAGCGGCCCTTGACCACGCCGTCGATGGTCTCGAGGGCCTTGACGCTGGCCTTGGCCATCCCGAAGTCGGTGATCTTCACCTCGCCCTGGCTGCTCACCAGCATGTTCGAGGGCGAGATGTCCCGATGGACGATGTCGAGGGGGACGGGTCGGCCGTCGCGCATGACCTGGCGCTTGTGGGCGTACTCGAGGCCCTTGAGCACCTCGATGCAGATGAACACCGCGTGGGGCACCGGCAGGGTGATGCCCTTCTCGAGGCAGCGGTTCATCACCTTGCCCAGGTCGTGCCCCGAGACGTACTCCATGGCGATGAAGTAGTGCTCGTCGATGCGCCCCAGATCGAGGATCTGGACGATGTTGGCGTGGGAGAGCAGCCCGGCGACCTTGGCCTCGTCCACCAGCAGGTCCACGAACTCGAGGTTGGACGTGAGGTGTGGCAGGATGCGCTTGATGGCGAAGGTGCGGTGGAAGCCGCCGATGCCTTCCAGCCTGGCCTTGAAGATCTCGGCCATGCCGCCCGAGGCGACGCGCTCGAGGATCCGGTACTTGCCGAAGGTCGTGGGGTCCACCTGGGTCATCTCCCGCTCGGTCCAGGCGCGGCTCGCGGCGCGAGCCAGTGGAGCGGGCATAGTAGCGCATTCAGCGCGGTGGGGCCGGCATGCGACCCAAAGGTCTCGCCGCCGATGGGGCAGGGGTGTCGCACCGAGCGTGTGTCCAGGCCCCTTTTGGCCCGTGCAGGGCGTGTCTTCGCTTATGGAAAACTCTATGGAACACCAAAGGAAAACACAGAGCGCAGCCCAAATGGCGGCTTTCTGGCGAGGCCAGGGGTTCCGGCCGGGCAGCGCAGCCCGGGACCGGTGCGCGTTGGCGCGGGTTTTGCTACTCTGTGGCTTCGCACTCCTTCTCCAAGGCGCAGCTCATGTTCGCTATCAGCCGGCGTGGCCAGTCCACCGTCGAGTACATGCTGCTCATCTCCGTGATCGTCATCGCCATCGTGGCGGCGGCCTACATCTTCGTGCCCACCTTCCAGCAGGGTGTGGACAACCTGGCCCTCGACATCAAGGACATCCTGTCCTCCGGTGAGATCGTCGGCACCGGCACGGCGAGGAACTAGCCATGGCCTCCGCACTCACTCGACGGTCCAGCCCTCGCCGCCGCGGCGGCCAGAGCATCGTGGAGTATGTGCTCGCCATCTCTGTCATCACCATGGCGCTGACCTTGGGCTTCATCGTCTTTGGCGAGTCGGCGCGGGGCGTGTTCGACAACGTACGTCGGACCGTCCAGATGCCCTACCCCTGATCGGGACAGACTTGGACTTCCAGCACCTGCTGACCCCTGCAGATCTCGTCGTCGTGGGGATGCTCGCTGTGGCGGTGTACACGGACACCCGCTGGAGCAAGGTGCCCAACGCCCTGACCTTCGGGGTCATGGGCCTGGCGCTGGTGCTCGGGCCCGCGCTGGCCGTGGTCCAGCAGGGCTGGGCTGCGGCGCCGCCCGCGCTGCTCTCGGCCTTCCTGGGCATCCTGGCGGCCTTCGGCCCTGGCTTCTTGTTCTGGCGGCTCGGCGGTGCGATGCGCGCCGGGGACGTCAAGCTGCTGATGGCCATGGGCGCGGTCTTCGGGCCCTTCGAGGTGCTGCGGATCTTCGTGATCCTGCTGGTGGTGCAGATCCCGGTGGGCTTCATCCAGCTGTGGAGAGCCGGCCGGCTGCGCTCGTTCTTCAGGGTGTTGAAGGCCGGGGTGTTCCAGCAGCCTGACGGTCCCAAGCCCATGGTGGTACCCTTCGCTTGGGTCATCGCCACGGCCTATGTCATCTCCGAGATCTTCCCCGCCTTCCTAAGGTTCTGGTCATGATCATCTCCTGCTCACGCCCCGCCCCGTTCTCGCGCAACCGCGGCCGCCGAGGCCAGAGCGTGGTGGAGTACATGCTGGTCATCTCGGTCCTGGTCATCGCCATGGTGGTGGCGGCGTACTCCTTCATCGGGCCCTTTGCGTCTGGTTTCGGCGCGATGCGGCAGGATGTTGGCGTCGTGCTGGGCTCGGGTACACGCAACGGCTCGGGGAACCAGCGTTAGCCTTCCTCGGCTTCCTGATCCCTCAGGTCACGGAAAGGCGTCCTGATCTGATATGATCCCCGCCCGTGCGTCCGTTCCGGCGCATCCTGGAACCGGGCGGGCCCGGCACTCCCTGCCGAGCTCACCCCCATCGGTCTCCTGAACACCCGATATAGCGGGAGGTTCCTTGAAGAACCCGCGCGCCCTCGTCGTAGCCCTCATCGTTGCGGTCATCGCTTCCCTCGCTCAGTGGCGGTATGTCGCCGGCAGGGAAAAAGAGCTGCTTTGGCAGTCCGAGCCGCTGCCCACGTTGGTGGCCGAGAGAAACATCCCTGCCCACTTCAAGCTCGACGAGACCATGGTCAAGGTCATCGACGTGCCCCGCAAGTGGCGGCAGCCCAAGGCCCTGTCATCGGTCGAGGACATCTTGGGGCAGATCACCGCCGATCCCATCCTCGAGACCGAGCAGGTGGTCAGCACCAAGCTCGTGCGCGCCGACGACGCGGGGCTGGCTTACTTCGTCCAGAAGAAGCACCGGGCCGTCTCCATCGCCGTGGACAACATCACGGCGGTGGGTGGGCACCTCAAGCCGGGCAACTACGTGGACATGATCGGCACCTTCGACTTCGGTCAGGGCGAAAAATCCGACATGCGCACCGTCACGCTGTTCCAGAACGTGCGGGTGCTGGCGGTGGGCGCCGACATCGGGCGGCCCACCTCGGCCACCATCATGACCTCCGCCGACCTGGGCGAAGACGGCGAGGCTGGCGATCTGTTCGGCTCGGAGCGGCGGCGTGAAGTCCAGAAGATGAACGACACCCGCACGGTCACCCTGGAGCTCACCCCCAACGAGTCCCAGAAGCTGATCCTGGCCCAGGAGCTGGGAGCCCTCTCCCTCACCCTGCGATCCCTGTGGGAGGCCGATCGCTTCGTGGAGCTCGAGCACGCCACCATCCACTCCACCCTGGGGATCCCCCAGCAGGTCCGGTACAACCCCAAGCCGCGCTACCGCCTGATCCAGTCCGGGGGCTTCTGATGTTGCGCACTGCCTTGCCGGCCTTGATGGCCCTGCTCCTGCTGATCCTCCCTGGCTCGGCGCTGGCCCAGGAAGACGAGACCATCTCCGATCAGGTGGTGGTGGTCTCTTCCCAGATCGCCATCGACATCCCCTACACCTACGGTGACGTCTCCGGCGGCTCCGCCGAGATCATCCGGGTGGTGCCCCTGCGGGACTCCCAGCAGATCCTGGTGGCCGGCCGCAAGGCGGGCACCACCAACATCATCGTCTACGACATCAGCGGCGTGCGGCGCGACCAGTTCGAGGTCACGGTCATCCCGGCCAACCTCTCCCGGGTCATGAAGAACGTGCAGCAGCTGCTGGACGACGTCGAGGGCCTCAACTTCAAGGTGGTCAACGACCGGGTCTACATCCAGGGTGAGGTCAGCCTCGACGAAGACCTGCAGCGGGTCACCAACCTGGCGGAGCGCGAGCCCCTGGTGGTCTCCATGGTGCGGCTGTCCCCGGTGTCCCAGCGCCTGCTGGCCGATCTGATCCAGAAGGAGATCGGCGTGCCCGGCGTGCAGGTGCGCTTGGTCTCCGACAAGATCCTGCTCGAGGGCGTGGTGCACTCCGCCACCGCCTCGGACCGCGCCGAGGCCATCGCCAGGGCCTACTACGGCAACGTCATCAACGTCCTCGAGATCCGCGAGGCCGACCGCATCCCCGGCCGCACCGACACGGTGGTGGTCATCGTACACTTCGTGGAGCTCACCAAGAGCTTGGTGGACTCCTGGGGCATCAACTGGTCGCCCCTGGCCACCGAGAGCGGCATCGAGTTCTACTTCCAGGCCCCCTTCGACTCCGCTCAGGGCTGGGGCGATCTGGGTGGCTACGCCCAGGCCACCCTCTACGGCCTGCTGCCCCGCCTGGATCGCGCCCGGACCTCCGGCTACGCCCGGGTGCTCGAGAACCCCTCGGTGGCTGTCAAGTCCGCCGACACGGCCACCATCTTCTCGGGCGCCAAGGTGCCCTTCGCCATCATGGGCCCCAACGGGCAGATCACCATCCAGTACGAAGAGGTGGGCATCAACCTCGTGGTCACCCCCTTCGCCCAGGGCTCCGACGTGGACCTGAGCATCACCGTCGAGGTGAGCGCGCTGGGTGAGGTGGCCCCCTCCGGCTACCAGATGATCGACACCTCCACCATCACCACCAGCGAGTACTGCCGGGCGGGTGAGAGCATCGTCATCGGCGGCCTGCAGCGCCTGAGCGACCGCATCGAGTACAACCGCGTGCCCGAGGGCGGCTCCGAGGTGGGCCTCCCGGTCTTCACCCTCTACAAGAGCAAGGACTACAAGAAGTCCAAGTCCCAGTTCCTGGTCTTCGTCACGCCCCAGGTCTACGAGAACAGCACCCAGGCCAACCGCGACCTGCAGGACAAGTTCAACCTCATCGAGGTCCGACAGTAGGCCATGGCGCGGGCACCAGCGCGCATCATCGCCGTCGGCGGCGCCAGGGATGGCGCCGGCAAGAGCACGTTCGCGGTCAACGTGGCCATGTCCCTGCGCAAGGAGACTCAGGCCTCGGTGTTGATCGTCGAGGCCGACATCGAGGGGGCCGGCGACGTCGCGGCGCTGCTGGGGGTCAAGGCCGCCCGCGGCGCGGTGGAGCTGGCGCCCTATGTCGACAAGCTCGACACCCAGACCATGTCACGGCAGATCGCCGTGCATGCCACCGGCGTGGGCTTTCTGCCCCTGGCAGTGGATCTGGACGCCGCCCGGGGGATGGACCCTGACGCCTTCGCCCGCATCTTCGAGCTGGTGCGGCCCCTGTGCGACTTCGTGGTGGTGGACTGCGGCGCCGACGTCAACCAGCTCAATGTCCGGATGATGGAGCAGAGCTCGGGCATCTTCCTGATGGCCTCCCCCGACGTGCTGGTGCTCAACCACACCCGCCGCCTGGTGGAGCGGCTGCAGGCCCTGCACTTCCCCGCCCAGCTCATCAAGGTGGTGCTGAACCGCTACGACCAGGCCATGGGCGTGCCCCTCGAGATGATCACCCAGAAGCTGCAGCGTCCGGTGCTGGTCACCCTGATGCAGGACGATCCCACCTGCCAGCAGGCGTCCATGCAGGGCCAGCCCTTCGTGGCCCATCAGCCCCGGGCCGCCATCACGCGCAACTACGACGAGTTCGTCATCAAGCTGCTGGAGTCCAAGACCCTCGAGTCCATGGGCCAGATGCAGCGGCCCCAGGGCATCAAGATCGAGGGCGGGCGCATCGTGGGGCTCGACGCCGAGAGCTCGCGCCAGGCCGCCCAGATCGGCCAGTGGATGAAGTCTCGCGGGTCCAAGGCCCGCACCGGGCGCAAGAGCATCGACCCCCGCACCGCGCTCAAGATGGTCATCCACAAGCGCCTGGTCGAGGTCATCGACCTCAAGAAGCTCAACAAAGATCTGGACGAGTCGGAGGAGAAGGAGTCCGCGCTGCGCAAGCAGGCCTACACCGCGGTCTGTCAGCTGATGGACTCCGAGGGTCGCTCCATCACCGACCGCCACGAGCGCGAGAAGATCGTCAAGGAGATCCTGGACGAGGCCCTGGGCCTGGGGCCCCTCGAGGATCTGCTGGCCAACGACTCGATCACCGAGATCATGGTCAACCGGCGCGACCAGACCTACATCGAGCTCAAGGGCAAGCTCATCGAGGTGGACGCCAACTTCACCGACGATGCCCAGCTGCTCGGCGTCATCGAGCGCATCGTACACCCCATCGGGCGCCGCATCGACGAGAAGTCTCCGATGGTCGACGCGCGCCTGCCCGACGGCTCCCGCGTCAACGCCATCATCCCGCCCCTGTCCCTGGACGGCCCGGCGCTGACCATCCGCAAGTTCTCGAAGGACCCCCTGACGATCCAGAACCTCATCGAGTTCGGGTCCATCACCGAGGAGATGGCCGACCTGTTGCGCTCCTGCGTCGAGGCCAAGCTCAACATCCTCATCTCCGGCGGCACCGGCTCGGGCAAGACCACCCTGCTCAACGTGATGTCCAGCTTCATCCCCGAGGACGAGCGCATCGTCACGGTCGAGGACAGCGCCGAGCTGCAGCTCAAGCAGCCCCACGTGGTGCGCCTCGAGTCCCGCCCGGCCAACATCGAGGGCGAAGGCGCCATCGGCATCCGCGATCTGGTCAAGAACTGCCTGCGCATGCGCCCAGACCGCATCGTGGTGGGCGAGTGCCGCGGTGCCGAGGCCCTGGACATGCTCCAGGCCATGAACACTGGCCACGACGGCTCCCTCACCACCATCCACGCCAACACGCCCCGGGACTGCATCTCCCGCCTCGAGACCCTGGTCATGTTCACCGGGCTCGAGCTGCCCTCGAAGGCCATCCGCGAGCAGATCTCCAACGCCATCCACATCATCGTGCAGCAGGCGCGCATGCTCGACGGCACGCGCAAGGTCACCAAGATCTCCGAGATCACGGGCATGGAAGGCCCGACCATCACCCTGCAGGACATCTTCGTCTACAAGCAGGAGGGCATGGACGAGAACCGCAAGGTCCTGGGCCGCTACGTGGCCACCGGCTTCGTGCCCAAGTTCATCACGAAGCTCGAGGCCATGGGCATCGCGCTGCCCAAGGGTATCTTCGCCGAGGTCCAGGCGAACGTAGGCCCAGGCTACGGGCCGCGCGGTGGCCACCCGCCCACAGGGAGGCGCTGATGGATCTGCCCATCGATCCGAACACCATCAGCATGATGCCGCTGTGGTGGGACTTCCGCACCATGTTCCGGCTGGCGGGCTTCGGCCTGTTCGTGCTGGGCTGGTTCGGCATCGGGCTCACCATGGCCCCGTGGATCTTCGAGAAGTTCCACGACGCCACCGCCGGCTACGTGAAGTGGATGGTGGACATGTTCGACGCCATGTTCATCCGGGTGGAGCCCCGCTGGTGCGTGCTGTCCATCCTGGTGTCCATGGGCCTGTTCGCGGGCGTGGGGTGGTGGCTCACCTCGGCCCTGCCCGACGGCATGAGCTTCCTGATGCTCCGGCTGTCCATCGTCTCCTTCCTGGTCTTCGCGCCCTTCGGCCTGCCCATCGGCTGGCGGCTGCCCCGCAAGATCGTGCAGATGATCTGGAACTGGCGGATCGACCGCTTCGAGGATCAGCTGCTGGACGCCCTGGCCTTCATGTCCAACGGTCTGCGCTCGGGCCTGTCCCTGGTCCAGACCATGGAGATGGTGGTCGAAGAGCTGTCCAACCCCATCTCCGAAGAGTTCGGGCTGGTGCTCGCCGAGCAGCGGGTGGGCGTTCCCTTCGAGGAGGCCCTGCTCAACTTGGAGCAGCGCGTCGGCTCCGAGGACGTGCAGATCCTGGTCACCAGCATCAACATCCTGCGGCAGTCCGGCGGAAACCTCAGCGAGACCTTCCAGACCATCGGCTACACCATCCGCGAGCGCAAGAAGGTCAAGGGCAAGATCAAGACCATGACCGCCCAGGGTGTGTCCCAGGCGGTGATCATCACGGTGATGCCCTTCGCCCTCGGCGGCATCTTGTGGGCCTTCGACCACGAGCTGGTGGCCCGCATGTGGTCCACCTGGCTGGGCTGGGCCTTGATCTTCCTGCTGCTGTTCCTGCAGACCGTCGGCGCCCTCATCATGCGCAAGATCGTGATGATCCGGGTCTAGGTGCTCTCGCCTCCGACCGACGCCTCCCGGGCCCTGCAGGCGCCCTGGTCCCCCCGCCTGCGGGGTGCAGCGCTGTGGCTGGCCCTGTGCGCCGTCTCCTGTGAGCGGCAGCCACAGACCCTGGCGGACTGCGACGACCTGGCTTGCCGGGTGGCGTGGCTCGAGGCGCGCCCGGATCTTCCCCGAGAAGAGCTGCGTGTGGCCCTGAAGCAGGTGCAGGACCCGGTGGATCGGGAGCTGGTCATCATGCGGCTGGTGGAGACCCAGCCCGGGCGAACGGCCGTGCTGTGCGGGCTGCTGCCCCAGGGCGCGGCGCGGCGTCGCTGCACGGCCATCCAGGATCGACCCCACCTGTGGCTCGAGCTGCCCTCGGGTGAGCCCGAGGGTGGTCGGCTGGGCGGGGGCCCCACCAGCCGCCGCCCGCTGCCCAGCGACGATGTGGTGTCCCCCTACGCCGACGTCCTCCCCGTGACGGCCCACTGCGAGGCCACGGCCGATCCGAACAGCTGCCAGGGCCTGCGGGCCCGCGGCGCGGCGCAGGCGGGAGACCCGGCCGCGGCCGCGGCCCTGTGCCGAGGCATGAGCGATGACCGCTGGCGGGAGGAGTGCCTCTTCATGGCTGCGGAGGAGGCCATCGATCACCTGGGGGTCGAGGCCTACAAGGCATCGTCGGAGCTGTGCCTGGGCTCGGGCCGCTTCGCCTCCAACTGCCAGGTGCACCTGGTCATCCTGCTCGCCTCGAGGCTCCCCGCCGTCGCGGGGGTCACCGGTGACTGGCAGCGCGCCTTGGCCATCGCCGACCGGATCCAGAGCACCTGGCTCGAGGTGGACCCCGCCTTCGGCGCGGTCATGCTCGGCCGCTTCTGGGCCGAGGTCACCTTCCGGTCCATCATGGCCAGCCTGGTGCCGGCCGGGGATCTGCTCGATGTGCTGCCCAGCGAGGCCGCGCCCCACCTGCGGGCGGCGGTGGCCTGGCGGATGTTCCGTGACGGGGGGGGCGGCGACCTGGATCTCGACGGCTGGGTGGAGCGCCTGTCCGTGCTGCTCCAGGCCCGGGCGGGGGTGCCAGCCCCCTGCACCACCGCACCCCTGTACGACCCGGTGGAGGACTTCTGGGGCCGGGACGGTGAGGGCGAGGAGGAGATCCCGGCGCTGGTGTACATCTCCACAGCCCGCCGCGCCACCTCCGAGGATCTCGCCGAGGACCTCACCATCTGCGTGCTCGAGGCCGCGGCGCGACACGACGAGGGCGGCCTGGACATCGTCCGACAGGGTGTCTCCAGCCCCCATCCCCTGGCGGCCTGGACCGCGACGCGCCTGCTGGATCGAGCCGCGCGGACGAGCGGGGATCGCAAGGGGCAGGGGCCCAGGCCGAAGCGGAGACTCGACGCCGAGGTGGGCCCTCAGCGGACCCCAGAGGCGCGCTAGCCCCTGCTTCGCGGTTAGAGCCCCCGACCCCTCAACCCGGCGATCTCGTGTCACACCGCAAGCTCATCGATCCCGAGGCCTGGGCCGTGCGCCTGGTGGCCGCGCAGATCGCCTCGCCCTGGCGCTTCCTGGTGGTGGTGGCGGCCATCACCGCCGTGATGGGGCTGCTGGCCACGGGGCTCGAGTTCGACTCCAGCTACGAGGCCCTGCTGCCCGATGGCGCCCCGGAGATCGCCCAGATCGACGCGGTGCGTGAACGCACCGGAGGCTTCAGGCAGCTGGTGGTGGCCATCGAGGGGGAGGACCCGGACGCTCGGGTGGCCTTCGGAGCTGCGCTGGTGGAGCGGATCCGGGGGCTGCCCGGCGTGCGCACCGCGGATCTCGAGCTGCCGGTGGAGTTCTTCGCCCAGCGCGGCATCTGGCTGATGGACCCGTCCACCCTGGATGAGCTGGTGGTGGCGGTGCACCGCGCGGTCCAGGCCACGACCTTCCCGTTCGGCGGAACGGATCCCCACACCGCCTGGCAGCGGGTCGAGAGCATCGTGGAGCGGGAGCGGGGGCAGCTGCCCTTCGAGGGCTCGGTGCTGCACAGCGACGACGGTCGCTTCACCTTCCTGTTGGTGGTGCCGTCCATCAAGTTCTCGGACATGCAGGCGGGCACCGATCTGTTGGCCAGGATCGATCGCGAGATCGACGCCCTGGAGCCCGCGAGTGCGGGCCTGGAGCTGCGCTATGCGGGCAACCTGGCCTTGGTCCAGGAGCAGCACCATGTGATGCGGGCCGACCTGCGGCGGGCCTCCGTGGTGGCGCTGCTGTTCGGTGTGGGCATCCTGTGGATCGCCACACGGCGTTGGCTCGCCCCCTTGGTGGTGGGCGGCGCGCTGCTGTGCGGCATCGGCTGGACCTTCGGGCTGGCTCGCCTGACCATCGGGCACTTGAACATCATCACGGGTTTGCTGGTGGCGGTGCTCATCGGCCTGGGCATCGACTTCGGGATCCACCTGTTCGTGCGCTACCAGCAGGAGCGCTCGGTGGGTGGCGTCAGCGCCGCGGATGCGGTGCGCATCGCCGTGCGGGGCACCTTGCCCCCGGCCCTCACGGGCGCCCTGACCACCGCGGGGACCTTCTTCAGCTTCGCCGCGGCTCGCTTCCGCGGCTTCTCGGAGTTCGGGCTGGTGGCGGGGATGGGCGTGCTGCTGACGCTGCTCTCGGTGTTCCTGGTGCTGCCTCCGCTGCTGCTGATCCTGGACCGGCGCCTGCGGCCCCCAGGGAGGGCGAAGCCGGCCCCTGCGGCAAGCAGCATCGCGCCCGCGCTGGCCTGGCCCGTGGTGCTGGTCATGCTCGCGCTGGCCCTGTACGGCGCGGTCTTCGCCTCGGGGGTTCCCTTCCGCAACGACTACCGGCAGCTGCGGGGTGAGAGCCCGGCCACGGAGTTCCTGCAGTACGTGGACGCCCAGCTGGGGGCCGGCTTCAACCCCGCGGTCTTCCTGGTGGACGATCTCGAGGCCGCCCGTGAGCTGGAGCGGCTGGCCCTGATCCTGCGGGACGAGGGCTTGCCCGACGGGCGGGAGTCCCGCCTGGGGCGGGTGTTCTCGGCGGCCCACCTGGTGCCGGGCGAGCTGGACGAGCATCGGGATCGCATCGCCAAGCTGGCCGCGGTGGTGAGCCATCCCTCCCTGGACCGCTACGCGCTGGCGGACGACGCCAAGGGGCTGCGCCTGCGCCAGGCGCGGGCCATGGTCCAGAGCCAGCCTTGGGGGCTCGACGATCTGCCCTCGGCCATCGCGCAGCGCTTCATGACCCCCGCGGGCGACGCGCTGCTGGTCTATGTCTGGCCCTCCGAGCCCAGCTGGGCCGACTGGCAGGCCGCGGCCTGGGAGGACGAGCTCGCGGTGCTCTCCGGGCGCGTCGCCGCCGCCGGGATCCCTCACCAGATGGCGGATGAGACCCTGATCATCGCCTGGGTCTACCGGATCATCAAGGCCGACGGCCCTCGGCTGCTGCTGCTGGCGACCCTGGTGGTGGTCTGCTTCCTGCTGCTGGACTTCCGCAGCTTGCGGGTGACGGCGCTGGTGGTCTTCCCGCTGGTGGTCGGCATGCTGGCGTTCGTGGGCCTGCTCCATGCCACGGGCATGGAGATCAACATGTTCAACCTCATCGTGCTGCCTTCGCTCATCGGCATCGGCATCGACAACGCGGTGCACATCTTCCATCGGTATCGCGAGGAAGGCGCCGGGAGCCTGGCCCTGGTGGTTCGCCAGACGGGCCTGGCGGCGTTGCTGGCCTCCCTCACCACGGCGGTGGGCTTCGGGGCCAGCCTGGTGTCCCACCACGTGGGCCTGCGCTCCATGGGCTGGCTGGCCATCCTGGGCATCGCCTGCACGTTTGTGGCCGCCACCCTGTTCTTCCCCGCCTTCCTGGCGCTGCGGGAGCGCAGCATCGTCCAGAAGCACAAGGGAGACCGGGGGCGCTAGGGGCTGTCTGGAACCTCTCCGCCTTCTTCGGCCACGGCGGGCTCGGCGGGG
>ERZ890953.63-NODE-63-length-60461-cov-8.087624_pt1 | contig 60461 bp, 50 predicted proteins | sample MGYA00521264_ERZ890953 | MGnify/ENA primary metagenome ERZ890953 (study PRJEB32303, sample SAMEA104408629) | aquatic metagenome | biome: Brackish water; feature: Chemocline; material: water | place: Baltic Sea | collected 2014-10-26T21:54:00 | depth 200 m ...
GCGCCGCCATGGCCTCGAGGCAGGTGGCGCGATCCAGCAGGTTCTCCTGGGCCTCGGATGAGGCGAGGGCCCGCTCGTAGGCATGCAGCGCCTGGGTGCTCTGGCCGGCTGCTGCCAGCAGCCCGCCCTGGATAATCAGGGCCTTGGGCTCGAAGTTGTCCGGCGCGTGGCGCGCCCAGACCTTCAGGCGCCGCAGGTTCCCGCGGACTCTACGCCGCGCTGCGCCGCTCATCCCGCCCTCCCGTCGACCGAGCTCGAGCAGGGTCAGGGCCTGGTAGAAGGGGATCATGGGCGTGTAGAGGCTGCCGAGGATGTCGTCCTCGGAGGCCGAGGCCGCCTCGAGGTGGACGGCCGCTTGCTCCGGCTCGCCAAGGAGCAGGCGGAACAGCCCCATGGTGGTGTTGTAGACGGCCAGCTGGGTGGCGTCCTTGTTGTCGCGGATGCGCTGGAGGTAACGATCCTGGTCGAAGACCTCGCGGGCGCCGTCCATCACCTGCTCGTCCCGGTCCAGCAGCAGGTTGAGGCTGTGGCGTCGGAACACGCTGTTCTCGCAGTACCACTCCTGGTGGTACTTGCGCATCAGGGGGATGTTGTGGTCCAGGGCCTGGACCACCTCGGCCAGGCCCCGACCCCTGAACAGCAGGTGGTAGGCCAGGCTGTGGTGGCACATGATGGTGCCTTCGGGGTCGCCGTTGTCCATGCCCACCTGGGCCCCGCGCCGGAGCAGGGCGATGCCTCTGTCCATGGGCGCATGCCAGTGGCTCACCATGGCCCCGTGGGCGAAGAGCACCTTGGCTGCGATCTCTCGGGAGTCGAAGCGCTCGAGGATGTCCAGCGCGAACTGCCCATAGGCCGCGCCGTCTTCGAAGTTCTTCATCACCATGGTGATGACGAAGGCGTGGCCTGCCATGCCCCAGCCTGCCGGAGCCGCCACGCCGAAGCGGTGGGTGAGCTCCACCGAGCGGAAGCACAGCAGCGGGATGAGCTTGGGGCGTACCCAGAAGGCCGGGACGGAGCCGATGCGGATGATGCGCAGGGCGGCGAGGACACGCTTGTCGGTCATGTCCGGCAGCGCGGCCAGGTGGGCGGGCTTGCGGCCCCGCAGGAAGGCGTGCAGGCGAGCGTAGTGGAGCAGGATGTGGGGGACGCCAGGATCCCTGGGCAGGTGGACCCCGAGCATCGCCAAGGCCTCGATGGCGTCGTTGACCGCTTCGTTGGGCCGGTTCTGGGCCTGGTGCTCGGCGATGCGCGTCTCGAGGTAGCGCATGCGGTCCAGGGTGTCCCGGGCGTTGTCCAGCACGCGCTGCCCGTAGCGCTCCATGTCGTCGGCGCGGCTGGCCTGCTGGGCGCAGATCGCGGCCTCGTCGTGCAGCGCCAGGGTCAGCGCGTAGTGCTCGCTCCAGGCATCCTCGGGCAGCAGATCGATCCCCGTCTCGAGGTAGGACAGCGCGGTCTCGATGGCCAGGGCCAGCCGCGCCTGCTGCCCGCCCCGCAGGTTCAGGCTGGCCACCGCCAGCCGCTCGGCGGGATCCTCGAGGGCCGGCAGGCAGGCGTTGTAGTGCCCCAGGGTATCGAACAGGGCCTTGCCCGAGGGCTCGGTGGCCGCCAGCAGGCGCCCCAGGCGCAGCTCCAGGACCTGCCGATCCTCGGCGGAGATGCGGGTGGATGCGGCTCGCCAGATGCGGTCGTGGCTGAAGCGGTGCTGGTCTCGGACCACCGTGGTGCGCAGGCGCTCGGCCTCGAAGGCGCCAGCGCTGGTGATCAGGCCCAGCTGCGTGGCTTCGTCCAGCCAGGCCAGCACCTGCTGCTCCTGCCAGCCCCCCAGCAGGGCCACCGTGGCGCTGTCGAAGCGGCTGCCCACGCAAGCGGCCAGCTCCAGGACCCGCCGGGTGGAGGGGTCGAGGCGGTCGAGGCGGGTGGACATGAAGTCCACCACGTTCTCGGTGAAGCGGGCGGCCTTGACCGCGCTGGTGTCCCAGCACCACTGCCGGTCGCCGGGGTCCAGGCGGAGCGCTTGATCCTCGTGCAAGGCGCAGAGGAACTGGTTGAGGAAGAAGGGGTTGCCGTTGGTCTTGTCCAGGCAGGCCCCGGCCAGCTCACGCAGGGAGCCCCGGACCTGATGGAAGGAGTCCCCCAGCCACTGCAGCACCGCGGGAAGATCGAGGGGCTGCAAGACGAGCTCGAGGGGTGGGTGGGCGCTCGCGCCCAGCTGATCCATGAGCTGGCGCAGGGGGTGTCCGGCTCGAACCTCGTTGTCGCGGTAGGAAGAGAGGATCATGCAGTGCCGCAGATCTTCGTCGTGGCCCACCAGATCCAGGATGCGCAGGCTGCCCGCGTCGGCCCACTGCAGGTCGTCCAGGAAGAGCACAAGGGGCTCCTCCGCGCTGGACGCCGCATGCAGGAAGCGCAGGAAGACGTAGTCGAAGCGATGCTGGCGCTCGGCCGGGGGCAGATCCGGGCCTGCGGGCTGGGGCCCGACGATGAGCTCCAGCTGGGGCAGCAGATCCAGGACGATCTGCCCGTTGACGCCCATGGCTTCCTGCAGGCGCACGCGCCACCCCTCGACGGCCTCAGGGCTCAGGGTGAGCAGCTGCTGGACGAACTCGTGCAGGGCCTCGGCCAGCCCGCTGTAGGGGACGTTCTGCTCCTGGGCGATGTAGCGGCCCGAGACGAAGCGCCCACCCACGCTCACCACGGGCAGGTAGAACTCCCGGGCCAGCGCGGACTTGCCCACTCCCGGCCCTCCGCCGAGGAACGCCAGCTCGCAGCGCCCGCCGCTGCGGGCTTGGGTCAGGGCGGCGTCGAGCATGTCGAGCTCGCGCTGGCGGCCGTAGAGCGTCTCGGACAGCCGGAAGCTCCTGGAACCATCGCCCACCCCGAGGGGGAAGGCCTGGATGCTCCCCTGGGCCTCGAGCTGGTGCAGGCAGGCCTGGAGATCGGCCAGCAAGCCCCGGGCGCTCTGGTATCGATCCTCGACGCGCTTGCTCAGCAGCTTCATCACGATCTCGGAGATCAGCTCCGGGATGGTGGGGTCCAGCTGATCTGGAGGGATGGGCAGGCGCGCGATGTGGGCATGCACAAGCTCGAGCACGCCGGTGGCTTCGAAGGGCAGCCGATTGGTCAACACCTCGTACAGGGTGGCCCCGAGGGAGTAGAGGTCGGAGCGGGCGTCGATGGACTGGTTTGTCCGGCCGGTCTGCTCCGGGGGCATGTAGGCCAGGGTGCCCTGCATCAGCCCTGCGTTGGGGATGCTGTTGCTGGCGGCCACCAGGCGGGAGGCGATGCTCAGGTCGATGATGCGCACATCGCCGGTGCTGCGGTTCCAGATCACGTTGAAGGGGTTGAGGTCTTTGTGGACGATCCGCCGCTCGTGCAGGTGGACCAGCCCCCGGGTGATGGCGGAGGCCAGGTGCAGGAAGCTGCTGGTGTCCAGGGCCCCGAAGATGCCCAGGCGGTCCAGGGAACGCCCGCCGATGTCGTCCAGGAGCAGAGCCTGGCCGTTGCCGTGGGTGATCAGCCCCAGGGGGCGCACGACGGTGTCGGAGTCCAGATCCGCCAGCAGCCGATGCTCTCGCACCAGCCGGTCCAGGGCCGAGGGGTCGGGGTAGTCGGCGTTGAGCAGCTTGATGATCACGGGCTGCTGGGCACCGCCGCGCTCGCGGGCGCGCAGCACGCTGACGTCACGGCTGTAGTACAGCCGCTCCTCCACCTGGTAGTCCTGGAATGTGGTGCTCATGGAAGCTCTCCGAGCAGGCCTACTGGAGGAGCCCGCGCCTGACCTCGTCGGACATCTCCTTCGCGGGGCTCTGGGGCAGCAGGCGCTCGAGCAGCAGCCTGGGGGTCCACAGGACCGCGGTGGCGGCTGCCTTGGCCACCTGCTGCGCCAACAGCGGGGTGAGCGCGGCGCCGGCGGCCAGGATGCCGTTGCTGGTGGTGATGCCGTGGAACAGGATGTCCTCGCCTGACAGGTAGAGCCCGGGGATCCCGGAGCGGGGGAGGATGTCCAGGTCGAGGATCTTGTAGGCGTCCAGGCCGTAGATGGAGCCCTTGCCCTGGCGGGTCTCGACCATCAGCGACTGGGGGGAGGTGATCTGGGTGTGCACCACGTAGGGTCGTAGCTCGGGAAACCAGTCCTCGAAGGCCTTCAGCAGGGCCTCGCGCACGATGTCCAGGGTCGCGGTCAGGCCGGGGTCGTCGGGGTCGGTGTACCGAGCCAGGTGTTTCTGCAGCGAGGTGAGCACGATGAGCTCGGCGGTCTGGCCCACGGGCTCGTCGGGATCCATGGCGTACAGCTTGGGGAAGATGATCAGCACATCGGGTGGATCCCAGCCGGGCTGGGTGGGATCGTCGTCCATGCTCCAGCAGCCGTCGCGGACGAAGCGGTAGGTGGTGCGGTCGGCACCCAGGCGCAGCATGTCGGCGGCGGTGAGCGCCGGATCGAAGCCCACCCGCACGTTGAAGTTCGAGGGCACGGCCACCCGCTTGGCGAAGGCCCGCTCCAGGTGCTTGGGCAGGCGTTTGTCGGGCATGAGCTGGCGGGTCTTGCCCAGGCCCACGCTGCTGACCACGGCCCCCGCGCGGATGATCTCGCCGCTGGCAAGGCGCACCCCCACCGCGCGCTTGCGGAGCCGCCCCTCCACCAGGATCTCCTCGACGCCGCAGTGGACGCGGTGGGCGCCCCCGTGGGCCTCGACGTAGCCCATCAGGCCTTCCACCAGGGTGATGGCGCCGCCGTGGGGGACCCTGACCCCGCTGAACTGGATGTTCTGAGCCGCCAGCCAGAAGAAGAGGTTGGTCTCGGGCGGGAGCCCCAGGAAGTTCCAGCACGAGCACAGCAGCAGCTTGAGGCGGGCGGCCTCGTCGCTCTGGCCCGGGAAGAGCTCCTCGAGGGTCGCCGCGAACTGCCTCTTCATCAGGGGCTGGAGCTCTCGGGTGATCAAGGGCATGAGCAGCTTCGCCGCGTGGCGCGGGAGCATCTTGGCGACCATGATCGTGTACAGGTGCTGGTTCAGGATCTCGAAGTAGGTCCAGTACTCCCGCAGGCCTCTCTCCTGGCTCGGGAAGGCCAGGATCAGCTCCTCGAGCATCCGGTCGCGATCGCTGTACAGGCGGTACTCGTTGGGCTCGGGGAATCCTGGCAGGCGCAGCACCTGGAAGGCGCCGGTGTCCCGCTCCTCGATCGAACGCCACCCGATCTGTGGGGTGGTGAACAGGGGGAGCAGCGCGGACTCCACGAAGTCCACGGGGCCGAACTTCGCGGTGAGCAGCGTGAGGTATTGGATGCCGAGGTTCCAGGTCCAGGTGGGGTCCGGGTGCAGCTCCGGCGTGGTGACCTCGTTGGGATCGTCGTCCGGGTAGAGGGTCATCATCGCACCCCCCAGCTGCGGGTTCTTCTCGAGCACCAGCACCCTCTGCCCGGCAAGGGACAGCAGGGCCGCGCAGGTGAGGCCCCCGATGCCCGAGCCGATCACCACTGCGTCGTAGTCATTATTGGTCGTTCCCACGGTTTTGGTTCCTCCCGCGCAGGTCCGGGGAATCCTACACCAGATCCGCCGTAGCCATGGCGCTCAGCGGGCGTTTTCCATGGGTCATGGCGGTGAGTCGGAGAAGTCTGCCTTGTGCAGCCGCTGGGGGGGCGCGTGCTCGGCCCAGCTGCGCGTGGCCCGGTATTGCTCGAGCTCACGGCTGAAGTTGAACGCGTTGTAGCTGCGGTCGAGCGCCGGCATGTAGAGCCAGGCTTCGTCGGCCAGCTCGGGCGCCTGCTGGATCTCCATGCTGAACGCGGCCTGCATCAGGTAGTCCAGGCAGTGCGCCGACTGGACCATGGGGATGCGGTCGAACAAGCCGCCCAGGCCCTGCTTGATGGACCGGAGCAGCTGGGTGGCCGAGAGCTTGGCGTCTGTACCCTCGACCGGGACGTTGGCCAGGTGGCGCTGGGAGGTGACCAGGTAGATCTGGTCGCAGCGTTCGTGCTCGAGGGACAGGGTGGGGATGCCGTCGCTGCCGGTGCCTCCGTCCACGAACAGGGCGCCGTCGCGGTAGCCGGTGATGGCGCGGGGCGGCAGCGCCACGGGCATGGCGGTGCTGGCCAGCAGGATCTCCACCAGGTCCAGGTCGCCGTGTTGCACGCTGCTCAGCCGGTGCAGGGCGCCCGTGGAGCGCTCGACCACCGAGATCCAGGTGGGGGTGCGCAGCTGCCCGAACTCCTGGATGCCCATCTGCTCGTTGACGATGTCGCGCAGCAGGCGCTCGAAGTTGCGGGTGCCCAGCAGGTAGCCGTGGAACAGGGCGCAGGGGTCCAGGCTGTAGATCTTTCGGTTGCGGAGGGTGGCGAGGATGCCGGTGGGCCTGTCGGGGTCCGAGTCATCCACCATGGACTTCCAGGTGAAGGTCGAGTTGCCGTCCAGGATGGCGTTGAGGCACACCGCGAGCAGGGCGCCGGAGCTGGTGCCGGCGATGACCGCCGGCGGCGCGAGCACCGGGTGGCGCGTGGGGTGGCACTCTCGAAAGAGCGCCTCGAGGAGGGCGTACTCTTGGCCCAGGCAGGCCGCTGCGCCTGCGATGACCAGGCCGAGACGAGGTTCGTTGTCCATGGTGGCTCCGCGTGAGACCCAGCATGGAGGGTATCCCGTCGTCCGCTATCCCTGCGCCTCGTCCCGCGGTTCGCCGCCGATCAGGGCGAGGATCGACCCAGGGCTTGCCGCCGCTGCGGGCCGTCGAGTAGGGAGAGCCATGACCACATCCCCCTGGCGCACCCTCCTCGACGCCCTCGCGGCCTCCCTCGCCCCCTCGGGCCTCGACCTGACCGCCCCCATGCGGGTGGACTGGTACAACCGGCACGAGCCCGCGCCGATTCGGCTGCCCGAGCCCGCTGGCCCCGGCTCGCTGGCGGTGGTGGTGGGCAACTCGGTGGCCATGTGGCCGCCCTTCTTGCAGGGCGTGCGCGACGAACCGGGGTTGCTCGAGGGGCAGCATCCCCTGGACGCCTGGGTGGAGCGGCGGGTGCTCGCGGCCTTGGCGGGGCTCCCGGTGCGGCCCAGCTCGGTCCACTGGGTCAACGGGCCTGGCAGCCGGAGCTTCTCCATGCAGCGGGCCGCGGTGGCCACGGGGCTGGTGGGCATGGCGCCTTGTCGGCTGACCATCCATCGTGGCGTGGGGCTGTGGTTCGGGCTGCGTGCGGTCGTGCTCTTCGACTGCGAGGGGCCCGTGGAGCCTCTGTGGGCGGAGCCCTTCCCCTGCGCGAGCTGCACCGAGCGGCCCTGCCTGCCGTTGCTGGAGCGGGCCCTGGGCGCCGCGGCGGAGGGCGCCCAGGCACCATCCATGATGGGGGTGCGCCAGCGGTGGGAGCCCTGGTTCGCCATGCGGGACGCCTGCCCCCACGGGCGCGAGCATCGTTATGGTGAGCTGCAGGTGCGCTACCACTACTCGAAGCAGCGCCGGTTCCTGGAGGAGGCGCTAGGGGCGCTGGGCTGACAGGCGCCGCGCAGGCGCCGCGCGGCGCCGCCCGGTGAGCCACAACCCGAGCAGCGTCAAGAGGGCCAGGGGGGGCCAGGCTCCGGGCGCCACGCAGCCGCAACCGCCTTCATGTCCGGGTGTCCCGGTGTCGTTCGTTTCCGGACCGCTGTCCGAGTCGCGGGAGCCGGTGTCCTCCGGCAGCGCTTCAATCACGGCCAGGTGCGCCGCGAGGGCGAGATAGCTCTGGGTGAGCGGGACGTAGAGCGGCCAGGTGAAGGTGGAGACGAGGTCGTCGGCGCTGTGCCAGTTGGGGTTCCAGTGATCCCGCTCTTCGGCGACGAGCAGCGCCGCGGGGTAGCCCTGGTTCCAGAAGCTGCCGTGGTCGCTCCAGTTGTTGCCGCTGGGCACGTGCTGGGGCTCGATACCAGCGATGCCGTAGGCTTCGATGAGCTCGAGCCAGAGCTCGGCGATGGCCTGGTCGCCGCCTCCGGGGTCGTTGGAGGGCCGGCGGGTGACGAGCTCTCCGATCCGCGCCTCGGACTCTGGCGGGTCATAGGCGATGGCGTCGGCTTGGATCATCGCGACGATGTCCTCGCCCGCATCGGCGCAGCGGGCGGCGTACCCGGCAGAGCCGATCTCGTCGCAGACCCAGGGCGCGTTCTCCTCGTCCCCGAAGAAGGCGAAGCGGATGGTGCGCTCGAAGCTGTGGCCGGCGAAGCTGCGCGCCACGTACAGCGTGGCCGAGACGCCTGAGGCGTCGTCGTCGGCCCCGGGAGCCGCGCCGTTCCAGGGGTAGCTGTCCATGTGCGCGCCGAGCACGACGATCTCGTCGGCGCGGGTGGTGCCATCGATCTGGCCGATGACGTTCCGCCCCGGGGGCGCCCCGCTCTCGGGTGGGAACTCGTGGTAGACCACCGAGTCCAGCCCGTAGGACGAGAGCTGCTCGAACACGTACTGCTCGGCCATGTCGATGGGCACACCTGAGCTGGACGAGCGGGTGGTGAAGCTGTATTCGGCGCCGCCGATGGTGGCGGGTGTCGCCCCACTCAGATCGGCGACCACCGGCTCGAGCTCCTCCCGGCTGACACCCTCCAGCATCTCGATGACGCGAGAATCAGGGGTCACTGCGGCCGTCGCGGCGGGCAGATCGAGGGCGGCGAGCATGAGCAGCGAGCAGGTCGAAGCGATCAACAGGCACCTCGCGGGAGCACAGCTCCGATAGGCCTAGCCAGGTCCGATGAGGGGGGCGAGAGGAAGTCGCGGGAGCTGCGCGATCGGTGGGTCGTGGCCCTCAGTCCGGGTCGCAGGCACCGTCGCAGAACTGGGCGATGGTGCCGTCTTCCATGAACGCGCCCACGTGCTCGAGGTAGGCCTCGAGGCGGCGCACGGTGCCGTGGGCGCCGTTGTCTTCGTCTGGGGGCAGGTTGCCCGGGTCCAGGGGATCGTAGCCTTCGTCGTAGATCAGCAGGGCGGCGTTGCGAGCGGTGCCGTTGGGGGGCTCGGCCGTGATCTGCTCGAGGCCCCAGACCTCCCGGGGGGAGGGGGTGACCAAGGGAATGTCGCCGGCCCTGGCCACCCACTCGGTGACCATGTTGCTGACCTGGCAGTCGCCCACCGCTTCCTGCAGGCTGACCCGCACCGGGGGCCGCCCGGGGAGCCGATCCTTGGCCAGGTGCTCCACCCAGTTCAGGGAGTCGATGGGGTCGAACACAAGCTGCAGCAGGGACATCTCGAGCTGCAGCTCCCGGGGGTCGTCGTACTGGCTCGAGAACGCCGTGCCCATGGTGTTCCACTGCACGGCCCGCTGCAGCATGTGGGTCCAGCCGCCCCCGGGTACGTCCAGCACCCCGCGCTCGAAGAAGGGCGAGGCGGTCATGATGACCAGGCCCTGGGTGCCGCCGTTGGAGATGCCCATGTAGTGCACGTTGTCGCCGTCGAGGATGGGGTCGCCCGCCTCGGACAGCACCGCGGCGCTGAGCTCTTCGGCCACCAGCCGGCCCAGCAGGGTCTGGTGCACATGGCTCTGCATCTGCTGGTGCACCACGGTGGTCACCCCGTCGAGCCCGGAGCCCAGGATGCCCATGGTGTCGAACAGGTCGTCCTCACAGAAGCCGATGAAGTTGGTGGTGGCCGCGGCCATGCGCCAGGTCTGCAGGCCGTTGTTCAGGGACGACCAGGTGGGCTCTTCGAGGCTCGAGAAGAAGCCGTGGCCGAACACCATGGCCGGGCGCAGCTCTTCCGAAGCGGTGACGGGGATGGTGAGCATGAACTCGACGCTGCGCACGCCTTGCTGCAGGGGCTGGCCATCGTCGTCCAGCTCGATGATCTCGGCGCTGCCCAGGTAGTCGGGGGCCTCGAAGGTGCCGCGGATCAGCCGGTTCAGCCCGTCGTCGTCCCAGGCGTCCTCGGTGATGGCCCAGTTGTTCAGGTCCCAGTCCACGGTGCTGTCCTGCATGGCCAGCAGGGTGCTCTGGGATTGCTCGGCCGAGCGGGTGTGGAAGCTCCAGGCCAGCACCACGTCTTCGGGGGCCAGGCCGGCTGCGGAGATGGCGTCATTGACCCGCTCGAAGTCCGCACGCTGGGCCTCGACGGTGCTCGAGTCGGTGGCGATGCCGTCGCGGAGGGCTCGGAAGGCCTCGCTGACCGGCGGGGTGGACACGCCATCGGCGCTGCGCAGGCCGGTGGTGAGGATGGCGATGTAGCCGACGCCGGGCTCGAGGATGTCCTGGGGGCGGATGATCAGGGCCTGCTCGTCGAGGTCCTCGGTGTTCAGGTCCAGCTCCACCAGCAGGGGCACCGGCTCCCAGCTGTCTTCCCGCAGCAAGCGCACCGTGGCATCAGCCGCCATGGACGCGCCGGGGTCGTCGATGGTGGGCAGGCTGCTGGCGTCGAGGCCACCCTCGAACCAGGCCAGCAGGGCGGGGGCGCGGGAGAAGCCGTCGGCGCTGGCCAGGGTGGTGGCGCTGACGCCATCGGGCATGGTGGCGTCCACGAGGGCCACGCGACGGCCGGTCAGGGTGCTGGCGTCGGCCTCGAGGTAGAAGTCCGACGGGAAGGGGTACATGGCCACATCGGGCACCAGGGGGTTCTCGCCGGCGACATCGGGCAGCCCGGTGAGCAGCTCTTCCTCTTCGGGGGGGCAGCCGGAGCTGATGATGGCGGCGAACAGCAGAGGCGGGAGGCGGGACGAGGTCATGGCGGCTCCGGGACTGTGCCCAGAGTAACCCCACGCCGCCCGTGGCCGGTGCTCCTACCAGGTCTCGAGTCGACCCAGCTCCCACACCTCCACGATGTGGCCTCCGGGGGTGTCGAGCTCGGCGGTCAGCATGTGCTCGCGGACCTCCAGGCGCACGAGCACCTCGTCGTCCTTGGCGTGGGGCGCGATCTCTCCCCACGCGTCCGTGCGCTCGAAGGCGCCGCCGAGGAGGGGCAGTGCTTCGACATTGCTGCAGTCGCTGGTCCAGCAGGCCTGCGCCATCACGCTGCAGCCCAGGCCGGTGAGCAGGCCCAGGCCGAGGACCGCGAGCTTGCGGGCAGAGGAGGCCTGGCCGCGCCGGGGGCTCACGGCTGCCTCCGCTGGTAGCTCTCGCCGCCGACGACGTAGCCATCGCCATCGAGCATGGAGATCTGGAGACCGTCCCACAGGGCGCTGATCTCGTACTGGCGCAGCGACGGCTCATCGGGGTGGGTGGTGGGCTCACCGTCGATGGTGGTCGAGACCAGGTGCATGGTGGCGTACTCGCTGGGCTGGAAGCAGCAGGCGATGGCCACCGTGGCGCGGGTCAGGCCCATCGCCGCGACGAAGCCAGCCAGGAAGAGCAGAAAGCTGCGCATGGTTCACTCGGGGGTGTGCGGGGTGCGATGCTCGCTGCTGCAGGAGCCGTGCCAGAGGGCTGAGATGCCGTCCATCAGCGCTTCTTGGTGGATTGGCTCTGCAGGGACATCCGGGCCTCAGGCTGTGGAACACGATCCCGGTGTCAGCCTATGGGCTCCGTTGGAATCAGACGCTGGGCCGGCGACTTCGGTGACCGAGCCGCACTTAGCCCCCCGTGTCCAGCTGCCCCTGGAAGTGCTCCAGGTCCATCAGGGCCTCTCGCAAGGTCACGGCTTCTTCGGGCCGACCCTCGTCCCGCAGCCAGGTGATCACCCGCTGCATTTCGGTGATCGCTTTGCGGTGCTCGCCCAGGTTGGCCTCGCTCCAGGCCAGCTTGTAGGCGGCGTAGGGTGCCATGGGGTGATCTGGGGCCTCGTCCACGATGGCGCGGAAGTGCCCTCGAGCCGCCTCCATGTCGCCCCGGCCGAAGGCCTCGGCGCCCAGCCCAAGCTGCACCTCCGGGAGTACCGAGGGCTCGGCGGTGTCTGCGGCCAACCCGGGGGCGGGCTCGGGAGGGGCCGCCCCGGGCGTGGGCGGCGACGATGGGGAGGCAGGCGCTGGGGTGGCGGGCTCGGGCAGCGTCCCTTGGTCGGGCGGGGGAGCGGCGGTGACACCGCTGCGCTGGGGGGGCGCGGGCGACCACACGCGGAGCGCGAGCACGATGGCCAGCAAGGCGAGCAGGCCGAGGGTGAGGCCAAGGACTGGGAGAGCACGCTTCACGGGTCGGCTCCTGGTTCACACCAGCTTATCGTCTGCGTACCGGCGGTGGAGCTGGAGCCTCTCGAGCAGTCCCGCGCCCTGCCTCTTGACCCAGAGCATGCCCTGGACGCCCCGGGCGAAGGCCACGGTGGCGAAGCCGTGGGCCAGGGCGGCCTCGAAGGGGGGATGCTCGCGGGTGTAGTAGGTCCAGCAGTGGCGGCTGGTGCCCCAGTACTCCAGGAAGATTCCCAGCGCGGCGCCGGCCACAAAGAGCAGCAGGTCTCGCTTGGGCTTGGCCCCCACCAGGGCCACCACTACCATCAGGCCCACCACCACCTGGCTGGCGGGCACGTGGATGCGGATCCACAGGAACTTGGTCATCACCGCCACGAAGGCGGGGATCACCAGCCAGTAGGCGGGCCAGGCGCGCTCGAGGATGGGCAGGGCGCGGCGCAGGATGGTGTAGATGCGCACGATGGCCAGGGCCGAGATGGGCCAGGCCGGGAGGATCCACAGGGGTGGGCGCTCCCGGGTGTAGTAGACCCACAGCACGCTCTCGGTGCCCCACCACTCGATGATGCCGCCGCCGATGAGCCCCACGAACAGCAGGGGCAGATCCCGCTTGGGGTCCACCCGCCACGACAGCAGGGCTCCCATGACCGCCCAGATGCCCACCAGCAGCCAGTCCATGGGAGCGTCCCACTCGATCAGGTGGCTGTAGACCACGCCCACGGCGGCGCAGGTGAGCCCCATGAGCACCAGGGCGATGATCGTGCGCCGGTCGTAGCCGGCCCACAGCCAGCGCCAGAAGCCCGTGTGATCTTCCTCGGGGTGCGACATGTGGAGGCCAATAGCCCGTGGCCGGGCTGGCTGTCAGCTCACGAGGTGGCTCATCATGAGTGTAGCCAGACCCAAGAAAGAGAGGAAGCCCAGGCTGTCTGTCAGGCCGGTGACCAGGATGCCCGAGCCCAGCGCGGGGTCCAGGCGCAGGCGCAGGAGCAGCAGAGGGACCGAGGCTCCCACCAGCGCTCCGATGGCGATGTTGATCACCATGGCCAGGAAGAGCACCAGCCCCAGCCAGGGGTTGCCCTTGGTCAGGGTGACGATGACTCCGGTGATGGCGCCGGCCACGGCACCCACGAGCAACCCGACGCCTAGCTGGCGCAGGACGGCTCGGGCGCGGGTGCCGGGTTCCAGCTCGTCGCGGGCCAGGGCACGGATCATCAGGGAGAGGGACTGGGTGCCGCTGTTGCCTCCCAGGCCCGCCACCACGGGCATGAAGGTGGCCAGGGCGACCACCTTCTCGATGGAGCCTTCGAAGAAGCCCACCACCGCGCAGGCGGCCAGGGCCGTGAGCAGGTTCAGCAGAGACCACAGCACCCTGCGTCGCGCTGACCCGAGCATCGGGTCGCTCAGCCGCTCCTCGGGCGCCAGGCCGGCCATTCCGAGCAGATCTTCGGCGGCTTCGTCCTTGATGGCGTCCAGTACGTCGTCGATGGTCACCACGCCCAGCAGGCGCCCGTCTGTCTCGGTGATGGGCAGGCAGAGCAGCTCGTAGCGCACCATGGTGGCGGCTACGGCGGCGCGACCCTCGAGCACATGGGCGCTGAGGGGCTCGGGGCGCATCAGGTCCCTGAGGACCTTGGTGCCGTCCACCACCAGCAGCTGGCGCAAGGACAGGACGCCTACCAGCTTGCGCTGCTCGTCCACCACGTACAGGTAGTGGACCGCCTCGAACTCCACGCCGCTGCGCAGCACTCCGATGGTGTCCTCGACTGTGGCGGTCCAGGGCATGGACAGCGCCATGGTGTTCATGACCTGGCCAGCGCTCTCGGCCGGGTAGCGGATCTGGCGCTCGAGCTGGTCGCGCCGGCGTGCGGCAGGGCCTCCAGCACGGCCTGCCTGGGCTCCTCCTCGAGCTGTGTGAGGAAGAAGACCGCGTCGTCGGAAGGCTGCTGGACCAGAAACGCGGCGAGCTTTTCCTGGTCGGTGTTCGCCAGCAGCTCGGCCAGCGTGGGAGTGCGCAGGGCGCGCAGCACCGCGCCTCCGCGCTTGGAGGCCAGCAGCGCCCTGGTGGCCTTGCGGCGCTCGGAGGGGGGCAGCTGGGTGAGCGCCTCGGCGACGTCCGCCGGATGGAGTTTGTTGATCATGCTCGTCACGCGGGCCGTGGCCCCGTGGCTGATCAGGCGCCGCATCGCGCGGAGCTGGGGCGTGAGAAGTGACATATCGGCCTCCGCTCCCCGTGGGGAGGCCGGTCCAGGACGGGCGCTCCCCTAGCGGGGTGAGTCGCTGCGGAACCAGCGACTAGAGGGACTGGGGCCTTCGGGGCTCGGGTCCATGGTGGGCGCTCCCTGGGGCCTTGCGGGAGACTCCGCATGGCTCGCGATCGTTTGTCGGCTATCCCTGCGCCCGTGCTCTGTCACCTGCCCCCGTCGTTCGGGGCGAACGCCGTCGTCGGGCCAGCAGCACGACCGCCAGGAGCCACCCCGCGGCGCCTCGGAGTCCGGGCGTTGCGCACCCACAGCGCCCAGGCTCTTCCTGTTCATCGGGGATGGGCGCCTCGAGCTCGAAGTCCACCGTGGCGGGGGTGGGGTCCTCGTTGAGCCAGCCGTCCCGGGCCTTGACCTCCACCGCGTGCAGGCCAGGGGTCAGCCCGTCGAGGATCAGCTCGGTGTCGAGGGCCCAGCTGGTCCAGCCCTGGCCGTCCAGCTGGCTGGCGAAGGCCAGCTCGGTGGAGCTGTCGTCGTTGCCGGTCCAGGCGATGCGGGCGCTGCCCGCGGCAGGGGTGGTGTCCAGTAGCCAGGCCTGGGTGTCGGGGGCGGTGAGGTCCACCGCTGGATCGTCCTGGTCGTACAGGCTGGCGTAGATCACCACGCCGCCGCGTTGCCACGCGCTGCGGTCCAGGCGCAGGATGGTGCCGAAGAGGTGGTACTGGGTGGCGAACAAGGCCACGCCTTGGACCTGCTCGGCCACCCACTCGGCCACCCAGCCCTCGAGGAAGTCTTCGAGGTGCTCCTGGGCATCGGGGCTGTCGGAGAGCAGGTGCTCGGCCTCGAGGCTCAGGATCTCCAGATCCAGCTCGTGCAGGCTCATGGTCAGGGAGGCCAGGGCCGGATCGACCCCGATAGACGCCTGGGCCCGCAGGTCGGCGGTGGCCGCGAGCAGGACCTGCTGCTGGCCGCCGATCACCCCGGTGATCTCGAGCTCCAGGCCCTGGAACAAGGCCTCGGCGCCGTCGGCCTCCACCACCAGCACAGGTGGATCGCCGATGTTCGCGCTGGCGGCCAGCTCGGCGATGCTGGGGTCGAACAGCTCCTGGACCGCGGCGTAGACATAGTCCATGCGGTCGGGATCGAAGCAGAAGAAGCCATCGGCCTGCAGCTGGCGCAGCAGGGCGTTGAGCTGGGACTCCGTGAGCCCCACCGCCATGGTGGACCCCCCGCCGTCGGCCATCTCGAGCTGGGGCTCGCGGCCCGCGGCCGGCTGCTCGGGGCCGGGATCGCAGCTGGCCGTGCCCAGCCAGCCCGCCTCGAGATCGGCGCCCACCCACAGGGCCTCGGGGCTCACGTCCGCGTCCTCGAGGGTCGCGGCCACCGCGTAGTCGTCGTAGCTGCCGCTGAGCATGCTGGCGTCGAAGGTCGAGGCGACCAGCTCGGGGATCATGGTGCGGGCGGCCTCGGAGAGCTGCTCGAAGATGGTGTCCTCGTAGAAGAACAGGACCAGATCGTCGGGGAACCAGTCGATGTCCATGTCCAGATCGCCGGTGACCTCGGGATCGCCCAGGACCTCGAGGATCAGCTCGCCCTGCTGGACCCGGGGCTGCAGGGTGACCTCGAAGACCGGGTCGGTGACGGTGACGTAGACCAGCTCGGACTCGAACTCCACGCACAGGTCGAAGTAGTCCGCGTCGATGGCGTAGACCTCCATGTGATCGCCGCGGATGGTGTCGAACTCCACGCGCACGTCCAGGTAGTGGTCCCTGAGCGTGACCTCCACCGTCTCCACAGGGACCTCGAGGGCGAAGTCTCGGATGCCCACTTCGTCCCAGCAGCTGTACTCGCCGCCCACTTGATCTTCGGCCAGATCGTAGCGCTCGTGCTCGAACCAGCCCGTGGCCAGCTCGATGCCCGAGGGGAACAGCGCCACCTGCGCGCCGCCGCCCACGGGCAGGGCCGGGGTGGGCTGGCACAGGGTGAGGGCGAGGAGCAGCGGGAACATGACGTCTCGAGCTTACTCCCTCGGGCCGGGGTGGGGCTACTCCGCCCTGGGCAAGGCTCCCTGGGCGTGCAGCTGCTGGGCCCGGTCCCAGGTGGCCTCGGTGGTCGTCATGGAGCCGCGGTGCCCTGGTCGGGGTGGATGGACGCCAGCCAGGGCAGGCACCAGGGCTGGGAACACCGCCAGGCCAGCGCGCCCACGCTCACAGCACCAGCTTCACGGTCAGGCCCACGCGGAACATCCGGAACCAGTAGCTGCCGTCGCCGCTGGGCAGCGCCGGGCCCTGCTCGGGGGTGTTGTCCCAGGAGTAGACGCTGTCGGTGATGGTGCGGCTGCGGTAGTGGATCCAGTCGCCCGCCAGGGCCAGGGAGGTGGTCTCGTAGGGCTGCCAGCCCACCACCAGGCGGCCGTCCAGGGTGGCGTAGTCGAAGTTGCCGGGGGCCAGGTACTGGCTGTCCATGGCCGCCTGGGCACCGTACAGGCCGGTGAGCAGGCGCCAGCGTTCGGCCACCGGGAAGCGCGCCGCCAGCCCCAGCGAGAACATGTCGCCCAGGCCGTAGACCCCCTCGGTGGCCAGGGTTCCGAGCAGGGCGGGGTCGTCCAGGCCATAGCTGGCCAGGAGCGCTGTCAGGATGGGGTCGTCGCTGACGATGGTGACGTCATCGGCCTGCTGGTGGACCGTGGCCATGCTGCCCCAGCCGATCCAGCCGCCCTCGAGATCGATCTCGGCGGGGCCGATGGGGACAGCGGCGGCCAGGAAGACCTCGGGTGGGAAGGCGAAGCTGCCCACCATGTCGCCCTCGAGGGCCATGTTGAGGTCGTTGCTCGGGACGATCTCGACGGTGCCGCGGATGGTGGTGTGGGTGGGTGAGCGGTAGCCGCCGCTGAAGGCCAGGCCGTTGTCCCAGGCCAGCCGCGCGCCGGCAGACCAGCCGACGGCCCAGCCGACGGCCTTGTCCACGCTGCGGGTGCCCTCCAGCAGGGGGTCGCCCACTGGGGCCAGCGGCTCACCCAGCATCTCGTTGACCATGGCGCCGGCGTCGATGGCGACCACCGAGCGGTAGCGGGCCTGGCCACCCCGCAGGCCGCCGCCGATGGTGAGCCAAGGGGTGGCCTGCCATGCGGCGCTCAGGTCCAGCTCCATCAGGATCAGGCGGCCGACGATGGTGTGGAAGCGCTGCGGGCCCTCGGGGTCCGAGCTGCCGCTGCGGGCATAGGGCAGCCCGCCGCACAGGCCCAGCCCCACCGGCCCGATGGGGACCGCCGCCGCCACGTAGGGCAGCAGATCCTGGCTGTCGTCCTGGACCGGCTCTCCGCCCTCGAGGGTGTAGCCGTGGTGGTAGCGCAGGAAGCCGGCGTCGATGAGCGCCTCGGGGCGCTCGGGGTGGGCCGCCGCGGGGTTGAGCACCAGGCCCAGGGCGCCGTCCTGGCTGGGGCTGGACAGGCCGCCACCGTAGCCGGGCAGGCCCAGGCCCGAGGGGGAGTGGGCCCAGGTGGCTGGGGCGTGCAGCAGGGCGACCAGCAGCGGACCCAGGAGGCTGAGGAGGGTGGGTCGCAGCGGCTACTCCGGCGCGCCGGAGCCGGCCCAGGCCCAGCTGCAGGGCAGGGACGGGAAGGTGTGCTGCTCGGTGTCGCCCACGATGAAGCTGCAGGCGTCGGGGGAGAGCTCTTCCTTGATGGAGAGGGTGGCGTCGGTGCGGTAGTCGAAGGTGGAGTCGGCGGTCAGCGTGCCCACCATGGTGGCCTCGATGAGCAGCACGCAGGTGCCGTACTCGAAGTCCATGCTGCCCTGGAGCGTGAACTCGGCTCCATCGCTCATGCCCTCCATGACCATGGCCCCCGGGGTGTCGGGCTCGACGACGGTCTGGACGCAGGCGCCGGCCTGGCTGAAGTCCATGGGGATGGTCTGGCCCACGTGGATGTGCATGCCGTTTCCCGCCGCGTTCTCGCAGCCCAGGGAGATGGCCTCGTCGGTGAGCACCTCGTAGCGCCCCGTGGCCAGGGGGTAGCCCCCGGGATCGGTCTCGCAGTCGCCCGCCGGCGTGGTGTCGGTGTCGTCTGGCCCCGCGGTGTCGTCCTTGGGGTCGCCACAGCCGAGGGTGAGCAGGAGCGTCAGGGTGGCCAGGGAAGTGCGGGACATGGGAAGCTCCGGTGAGGGTCGCGCCTATGCTACTCGATCTCCATGCCCGCTCGGGCGGCCTGGATGCGGGTGGCGTGCCAGCCCTTGGTGCTGCCGTCGGGCAGGTCAAGGCGGTAGTCGAAGAGGTCGGCCTCGCTCACCTCGACGGGCGCGCCGTAGGCCAGATCGGGGATCTCCACCGGATCGTTGATGAGCAGTCCCTGGAAGGCGTCCCCGCTCCAGCTGCGCGTCTCCACCCACATCCACTCGGTCCCACCGGAGGGTGTGGGGAAGGGGCCCTTGACCAGCAGGGCCCAGCCCTGGTCGAAGTGGCCCTGCAGCTCGGCCTTCATGCCCAGCAGCTCGTCGCGGGATCGGGCCGAGGCCGCCAGCAGCTCTTCGTCGTGCTCCATGTGGATCACGCCGTCCTCGCTGTTGCCGAACATGCCCTCGAGGGTGGCGATCTGTGCGGCGTAGTAGGCCTGGCCGCTGCCGGGGAAGGAAAGCTCCCACAGGCGGTTGTCGGCGTCGCCTTGCATGGGGGTGGCCTCCCGCAGCTCGATCTCGGCCTTGCCTGTGCCTTGCACTACGTAGCTCTGCAGGACCTCGCGCAGCTCGGCGTGCTGCAGGCCCGCCAGATCGACGCTGAGCTCTCCCCCCTGGCTCAGCTGGCCGCCCTCGATCATGGTCTGGGCGATGGCGTTGATCAGCGGCCCCAGCACCTCGGAGTCGTTGCGGATCAGGTCGGGGATGCTGAGGTCCGGCAGGCCCAGCTTGTCCATGCCGATGGTGACCAGCCTGTTGCGGCCGTCCAGCTCGTACAGGTGCATGTTCATGTGGTTGTCCACTCGGGGCAGGTCACCCTGCCAGTGGGCCTGGCGCAGCTCGCTCCATGCCTCGACCGAGAAGGCCTGGCGGGTGTCGTCGTCCCAGGGGACGCCGCCGGTGGCGCCGGCCAGCGCGCTCCACAGGCCCATCACCTCGCGCAGCTGTCCCTGGCCCTGGGAGCCTGTGGCGAGGGTCCACTCGGTCACGAACACCCGATCGGCAAGGGGGAGCCCGCGCTCCTGGTCGGCGCTCAGGCCGATGGAGAAGTAGGGCAGCGCGTCGGCCGGTGGCGGTGGGAACTCATCGATGAGGGGCGTGAGCACCTGCACGCGCGGCCCCTGGGGGGTGGGGGCGTCGCCGTCGAAGCGGGCCAGCCCGGGCAGGCGCTCCGCCAGCAGCGCGGAGAAGGCGGCCTCTGGCGCGAAGTCCTGGCCAGGCAGGCCGTACAGGGCGAGGTGTACATGCGCCTCGGCGGCGAAGGGGCTGCCCGCTGGGGCCGGCGCCTGCTCCGTGGGGGGCGGGGCGCTGGGGGTGGGTGCGCCGCCGGTGCAAGCCTGCAGGGTGAGGACGGCACACGGGCCGAGAAAGGAAGCTCGCATGGGGACTCCGGGGTGTGTCAGCCCTGGAGGTGGAAGCGCTCTTCGTTCTGCAGCAGCAGCTCCACCAGGGTGGCGTCGAGGTGGGTGCCGGCGAGGCTGCGCAGCAGCTCGATGGCCTCGGCGTGGCTGCGCATGGTGCGGAAGGGGCGGGGCTGGGTGAGGGCCACGTAGATGGAGACCACCGCGGTGATGCGCGCTTCGATGCAGATGTCTTCGCCGGGGATGCCGTTTGGGTAGCCGCCGCCGTCCATGCGCTCGTGGTGGGTCGCCGCCACGGTGGCGGCGATCTGGAACGAGGGGTGGTCCACGCCCGCCAGCAGATCCTGGCCCACGATGGTGTGCTGCTGTAGCACCTCGCGCTCGGTGGCCCGCAGCGGACCGTCTCGAGACAGCAGCTCATGGGGCATACCCATCATGCCCAGGTCGCAGACGGCCGTGGCCCGGCCCACGGCCATGGCATGCTCGTCGTCGAGCCCTGCCAGGACGGCCAGATCCCGCGCCAGCTCCCGCAGGCGTGCGGGGCTCTTGTAGAAGCCGCAGTAGGCCAGCGAGCTCTCGATGATGCCCTCGAGCATGTCGAAGATCTGTTCGGGCTCACAGCCTTGCATGCGCTCTCTCCGCGGGGCCAGTCAAGGCCGATAATCGGCCGGACGCGGTGAGGCGAGCGTCGTGGGCATTCCCTGCTGTCAGCTGGCCCAGCTCCCGCTCCGGGCTCGGGTGGGGCGAGCGCCCCAGCGGGAGGCGGCGGCCTCGGCGGTCTCCTGCTCGTCGGGGCCCAGCAGGCGTCGGGCGTTCAGCTGCTCCAGCTGGCTCAGCAGCAGCTCCGCCCGGGAGCGTGCGCCTGCGTGGTCACCGCACTCGTCCAAGAAGCAAGCCTCGTCCAGGGCGTCAGCGATGTGCCACAGGGCCAGGCAGCGGCCGCGCAGCCGTTCCAGCAGGTCTGGAAGATGGGGGAGCAGGCCCGCGAGCTCGACCAGGTGCTCTCCGGCGCGGCCGGCAGCGGCCACAGCTTCACCCGGCTCGCCCCGGTCCAGGTGACGCCAGCTGGTGTCCATGCGCTCGCACAGCGCCCAGCACAGCCCCACCCTGTCGTAGGAGGCGATGGTCGCGGCGCGATCGATGGTTCCCTCTCGCTCGGCCAGCCGTGCGCTCTCGGCCAGCAGCCAGCTCTGATCTCGCACCCGCGCGAAGTCGGCGCAGTCGGCCAGTGCGGCCAGCAGCTCCTCGGCAGCCCGGTGCAGCTCCCGGTCGCTGCGGGCGGCGCGCACGGTGGGTGCCGGGGGGCGTCGGCAGGCGCCGGGGAGGCTGAGGGGCTGGTCGAGGGGGGCAGCCAACATGGGCATGCTCCTGGGCCGCGGTCCCCCCTGCCTTTCGCAAGACTCGGGCCAGGGGTCTGGAGACCCTGGAAGCAGCCTTTTCGCAGAGGTGGCCAGATGTTGGAGTGCGCGCAGGCCCCGCTGGGTGGTCCGCGTCCACCCCAGCGGGATCTCGATGCCTCAGCTTCGGGTTGCGGTGAGGGGCTTGCTGGCCAGCGCCAGGTCGGTGGGCTCACCGGGATCCCTCGTGCCCTCCTGGTCCACCGGGATGCCCTTGATGTCCTCGAGGATCAAGTACAGCGCGGGCACCAGCAGCAGGATGACGAAGGTCGAGAACAGCACACCGAAGCCCAGGCTGATGGCCATGGGGATCAGGAAGCGCGCGCCCACCGAGGTCTCGAGGATCATCGGCGCCAGGCCGAAGAAGGTGGTCAGCGATGTGAGCAGGATGGGCCGCAGGCGCCGCACGCCGCCGTAGGTGGCGGCCTCGAAGGCGCTGACCCCCTCCGCGCGCTTCTTGTTGACCGCGTCGATGAGGACCAGGGAGTCGTTCACCACCACGCCACTCAAGGCGATGATGCCGAACATGCTGATGAGGCTCAGGGAGTAGCCCAGGATCAGGTGGCCCAGCACCGCCCCCACGAAGCCGAAGGGGATGGCCGACATGATGATCAGGGGCTGCACGTAGCTGCGGAAGGGGATGGCCAGCAGGCCGTAGATGACGAACAGCGCCACCAGGTAGTTCTTACCGAGGCTGCCGAAGGCCTCCTGCTGGGAGCGCTGCTGGCCCACGAACTGAGCGTCGAGCCCGGGGTACTTCTTCACGATCCTGGGCAGCACGTTCTCGGTCAGGTCGTCGCGCACCGCCCGGGAGGACTTGACCTGGGCGGTGAGCTCGGCGCTGACGTTGACGATGCGCCGGCCGTCCTCGCGCAGGATGCTGGTGGGGGCGCGGTTGCGGTTGATGTCGGCCACCGAGCCCAGGGGCACGAAGCCGCCACGGGGGGTGCGGATGCGCAGGGCCTCGAGATCGTGCTCGGAGCTGCGCTGGTCCTTGGGCAGGCGCACCATGACCTTGAGCTCGTTGCGGCCCCGCTGTTCGCGGATGGCTTCGGCGCCGAAGAAGGCCGAGCGCAGCTGGCGCCCCACCTGGGCGGTGTCGAGGCCCAGGCTCTCCGCCCGGGGCAGGGGATCGTAGTCCAGGCGGGGCTTGCCGGCGGCGAAGCCGTTCTCGACGTTGTACAGCTCGGTGTAGCCCCCCAGGCTCTCGGCCAATTCGGCGGCGGCGCGCTCGAGCACGGCGGTGTCGGTGTGGGACAGCTGGACGTCCACCGCCGCCCCGGCGCCCGGCCCCACCGAGGACTCGAAGGTCACGGCGTCGGCCATGGGCAGCGGGGGGGTGTTGGCGGCCCACAGGGTCGAGAACTCCTGGGCGCTGAAGTCCCGCTGGTCGCTGGGCACCAGGGCCTGCTCGATGGTCACCAGGTGGCTGCCGGACTCGGCGGGGCCGAAGCGCTGGGCTGGGCCCTCGCCCACCAGGGTGTACATGCCCCGGCTGTGTTCGGAGCCCCCCAGCTCGTTCAGGGCGGTGTTGGCCGCGAGCTCGATGGCCTGGCGCACCGCGATGGTGTCGGCCATGGGGGCACCGTAGGGCAGGCGGGCCTGCACCATCACCACGTCGCCCTCGAGGCTGGGGAAGAAGTTGAAGGGCACCGTACCGCTGGCCACCATGCCCACGGCGACGAAGAAGACGGCCACCCCGGCGCTCACGCTCAGGTATCTGTGGCGCATCACCACATGCAGGGCGGGGCGGTAGCGCTGGGCGGTGAAGCGCTCGAGGGCGCCGCCGGCCTTGGCGCTCTGGCGGTCGATCCAGCCGGCGATGCCTGTGCGCTGCTTGTCTCTGCCGTGGCCCAGGTGGGCGGGCAGGATGAAGAAGCTCTCCACCAGGGAGAACAGCAGCACGGCGCTGACCACGAAGGGGAAGAACGCGAAGATCTTGCCCATGGTGCCGGGCACGAAGAACAACGGCGTGAAGGCGGCGATGGAGGTGAGCACGGCGAAGGTGACGGGCATGGCCATCTCCTTCGCGCCCGAGATGGCGGCCTCCAGGGGATCCTCGCCCTCCTGCATCCTCGCGTAGATGTTCTCGCCCACCACGATGGCGTCGTCCACCACCATGCCCAGGGTGACGATGAAGGCGAACAGGGTGATCATGTTGATGCTGAGGTCGGCGCCTGGCATCAGCATGAAGCCGCCCATGAAGCTGATGGGCAGGCCCATGGAGACCCAGAACGCCAGCCGCAGCTTGAGCAGCAGGGTCAGGGTGACCACCACCAGGATCAGGCCGAGGGCGCCGTTCTTGAGTAGCAGGGTGATGCGATCGGTGAGCTTCTCCGAGTCGTCGTCCCAGGTGGCCACCTCGACGTGGTCCGGCAGCTCGGCCTCGAGCTCTCTGACATAGGCCTGCACGGCCTTGCTGACGGATGAAGGGGTCTCGTCACCCACGCGGTAGGCCACCAGGCGCACGGCGCGCTTGCCGTTGTAGTAGTTGGCCTGGTCGGTCTCGGCGTAGCCGTCGACGATCGTGGCCACGTCGCCCAGGCGCAGGCTGGCGCCCCCGGCGGTGCTGCGCAGGGGGAGGTCCTCGAAGTCCCGGACGGTCAGGGCGCGGTCGGCGACGCGCACCAGCACCTCGCCCTGCTCGGTCTTCACGCTGCCGCCGGGCAGCTCCAAGGAGCCCGCCTTCACGATGCCGGCGACCTCGTCGATGGTCAGGCCCAGGGCCTCGAGCTGCTCCCGTGGGATCTCGATGGCCAGCTCGAGGGGGGGCACCCCCTGCAGCTCCACCTGGGTGATCTCGGGGTTGCTCAGCAGATCGGCCCGGGCCCGCTCTGCCAGGTCGTGCAGCTGGCGCAGCTCGAGGTCTGCCGCGATGACCAGGGAGATGACCGTGGAGCGGCGGCTGGCCAGGGTGACCTGGGGCTTCTCGGCCTCGAGGGGGAACACCGTGATGCGATCCACCGCGTTCTTGACGTCCCCCAGGACCTTGTCCGGGGTGGCGTCCAGCAGCAGCTCCACCGAGACCATGCCCACACCCTCGCCCGAGGTGCTGTTGACACGCTTGACGCCGTCGATGCCGCGCACGGCCTCTTCCACAGCGCGCACGATGCCCTGCTCGACGTCCTCTGGGGTGGCGCCGGGGTAGGGCACGGACACGCTGACCAGGTCCAGGTCGAACTCCGGGAAGACCTCCTGCTTGACCTGCAGGGCGCCCACCAGGCCGCCCACCAGGATGACGATCATCAGCAGGTTGGCCGCGACGGGGTTGCGGGCCATCCACGCGATGGGGCCCGTCCGGGTGTTGGGGGTCATGGCGCAGCGACCTCGTCGGCAGCCTCATCGGCGTCCGCGACTTCGGGTTCGTTGCAGATCTCGCAGCTCTCTCCACCTTCGTGCAGGGTGACCTTCAGGCCGTCGGCCGCCAGCGGGGGTGGATTGGGCGCCAGGCGCTCGCCGGGCTCGATGCCCCCGACGGCGAAGACCTCGTCGCGGGTGCGCCAGGCGACGTCCAGGGTGCGCTGGGCCAGGGTGCTGTCAGCGGTGACGACCCAGACGACGTCGCCCTGCTGAACCGCGCTGCGTGGGATGGCGGCGATGTCGGCGATGGGGGACCCCTGGATCTCCACGTCCACCCAGGCCCCTGGGAGCAGGGGCAGCCCGTCGGGGCCGGCCTGCATGGGGTCATCCACCAGCACCAGCAGGCGAGCGGTGCGGGCCTGGGGATCCAGCTGCGCCGCCAGCCCGGCCACCCAGCCATCGCTCGTGACGGTGGAGCCGTCGTCCAGGCGCTGGATGACCGCGGCGGGGGAGCCCTGCTCGGCGTTGAGCCCTGGCACCTGCAGCAGCGCCACGTCGGCCAGAGGGAGGGAGATGTTCACCCGCACGCGGTCGGTCCCCACCAGGGTGGCCAGGGGGCTGCCGGGGCCCACGACCTGGCCCAGGTCCACCTGCTCCTCGAGGATCGTGGCGTTGAACGGAGCCCGCAGCACGGTGCGCTGCAGGTTCAGCTCGGCGCGCTCGAGGCCCGCCCGAGCGGAGGCCAGGGCGGCCTCGGCGTTGGCCCGCTGGGGCCCCCGCAGGGTCAGGCTGGACTGGTCGCTGGGCGTGTCGGTGCCCAGCAAGGCCCATTCCTGGCGGGCGGTCTCACCTCGGCCCTGCTCCAGGGCCAGGTTCAGCTCGGCCTGCCGTACCAGCGCGGTCTGCTGCTGGATGGCGAGCTCGTAGTCGCGGGAATCGAGCCACACCAAGGGCTCACCGGCCGCAAATCTACCGCCAGGTCGGAGCCCCTCGGCTTGGCGCATCACCCGCCCGGAGACCTCTGGCACCAGGCTGATGCGCTGATCCGGTTCCACCACGCCGCTGGCTTGGACCAGCGGCTGGGTGGGCCCTGTCTCGATGGCCATCAGGGCCACATGGGGCGAGGGGCGGTCCGGGGTGCCCTTCTTGGTCTTGGGGCGCAGCAGGAACATGCCGACGGCGATGGCCAGGCCTGCCAGGACCACCAGCAGGGGGAACGCGACACTGCGGACGCTCATGGGGTCACCTCGAGGGCGGTCGCGAAGCGACCACCCAGGGCTTCATGGAGGGAGATGCGGGCATCCAGCAGGGCGCGCTGGGCGCTGAGGAGCGCGATCCGGGCCTGCTGATTGGCTTGGAGTGCGGAGAGGACCTGGGGGTAGGTGATCAGGCCTTGGAGGTAGTACTCGCGGCTCTGCTCGAAGGCGGCGGCCGCGGCCTCGACCTGGCGCAGAGTGGCCTCGACCTGCAGGCGGTACTCGGCCTCGACCGCCAGGGCGCCCTCGACCTCCTGCACGGCGGCCATGGCGGCGCCGGACAGGGCGTGGGCTGCGGCGGACTGAGCCGCGCGGCTGACCTGCAGGCCTGTGTGGGCGCCGCGGGCCTGCCACAGGGGCACCGACACCGAGCCGCTCACGGTCCAGGTGTCGATCTCCTTGGTCTCATCGGTGACGAAGTACTGGCGGCCGCCCTTGGCGTTGAGGCCCAGGGTGGGCAGGAAGCCTCGCAGTGCCGATCGCGCGCTGGCGTCACTGGACTCGTAGCGGGCCATGGCGGCCCGCAGGTCGGGACGGTTCTCGATCAGGTCGGCCGGGACCCCGGTGGGGGGCGTGGGGGGGACCTCCGGCAGCGCGCTGGGCAGGGCGGGGAGCAGGCGGGCATCGGGCTGGTCCAGCAGCACCAGCATGGCGCGCTGGAGCTGGTGGATGGCGGCACGGATGGCGGGGAGCTGGGCCTCGGTGGCGGCGAGCTGCTGGCGCTGCTGCAGCACGTCCAGCCCGGACAGCTCGCCCTGGGAGTAGCGCTGCTCGGTGAGGGCGAGCAGATCGGCCACCAGCGCCCGCTGGTCTTCGAGCAGGCTCAGCTTTGCACGGGTGGCCACCAGATCGTACCAGGTGCTGGCGATGGCGGTGCCGATGGCCAGGGCCGCGGCGTCGCGATCCCCCTGGGCGGCGTCGGCGTCGAAGCGCCCGGCGCGCCAGGAGAGGATCTGACCGCCCCAGATGTCCGGCTGCCAGCTCAAGCCGAGCATCGCCGAGGCGGTGGTGTAGGTCTCGGGGCTGTCGTCGCTGGCGGGGGCACCGCTGCCGGCGCCGCCGAACTGGAAGCCCAGGGAGTCCATGGGGTTGGTGGCGCTTGACAGGTCGATGGACGCCACGGGAGCCAGCGCGGCGCCGGCCTGGGCGGCCATGGCGCGAGCGACGGTGACCGCGGACTGTGCCGCGGCCAAGTCGTGGTTGTTGGCCAGCCCCAGCTCCACCAGCTGGGCCAGGGCGGGGTCGTCCAGGCTGCGCCACCAGGGCTCGCTGGGCAGATCGCCCTGGACCTCGTTGTCGTAGCGGAGCTCGCCGTCCGGGAGCCAGGGTTCGGTGGCGGCGTCTGCGGAGGCCAGGGCCAGCAGAGCGGCCAGCGCCAGGGGGGTCATGGGGTCTCCTCGCGGGGCTGCAGCCCCCGCCACAGGCTGGCCACCAGGGCGTCGAGGGACTCGTCGCTGGCGGCCTGGGCGTCGGCGCCCGCCATGAACGTCAGGAAGGACTGCAGGTGGACCGCGCCCAGGATGGCGTAGGCCATGGCTCCTGCGTCGGCAGGCGACAGGGAGCCGCTGCCCTGGGCTCGCTCGAGCCACGCCGTCACGGCACGCTGGAGACGCACAGGGGGCAGCTCCCGGTGAGGGTCGTGCTCGCCGCAGCCGCTTGGCCGCTGCAGCCCCGCCGTTCGGAGCACGGCCATCCGGGGCAGGAACTCGGCGAAGCGGTCCCGCAGGCGCTGGGCCAGGTCGATGATCTGAGGTCGGATCGGGCCAGGTGCGGGGCCCGCGTCGATCCAGGCCAGCAGGGCGTCGAGCTGCTCTGGGCCGGGTCTGAGCGCGGCGACCAGCAGCTCGTCCTTGGTCCCGAAGCGCTTGAACAGCGCCGCTTGAGATACTCCGAGCTGGTCGGCGATCACGGTCGTGGACACCGAGGGTCCGTGCTCGAGGAAGCAGGCGCGCGCTGCCTCCAGGATCTGGTGGTCGCTGATCTGGCGAGGTCGTGCCATGGGGCGATCCTGCCTGTTAGTTAGTAAGCGCGCACTAACTAAACCCGCCTCTGTGGACCGTCAACCGATTCTGCGCACCCCTGGCGCTCGGAGCTGCGGCACCCCACGGAAGCGTGACGCGGCCTACGCTCAGCATTTCTCCTTCAAGCTCGCGAACCAGGCGCGGTAGGCGTCGCTGAGCTTGCCCTTGGGGTTCGTGATGAACCACGAGCGCAGGAACAGGCCGCCGGCGTTGCCCACCTGCTGGTCCTTGGGCAGAAAGCTCGCGGCGTTGTCGGACTGCTTCTTGCTGGCGTTGATGTACGCGTTGGCGTCACGGACGCCCTGGTCGGTGCCCACGAAGGGCAGCTGGTTCTTCAGCCAGCGCACGTTGCCCCAGACCCGACCCGCGGTGCCCTCGACCTTCTCCTGGATGACCTGGGTCTGGTCGCCCCACTCGGTGTTGACCCGGCTCATGAACCACGACGAGGCCCGGTTGCGGTTGATGGAGGCCCGCAGGCCGGCGTAGGCGTGGCCCATGTCGATGACGGTGCCGCCGGTGCTCTCGATGAACTTCTGGCTGCTGTAGGGGATGTTCACCTTCTCCCAGCCCGCGTTCGCGGGGCCGTTGACGAACAGGTCCACCCCCCCGAAGCTCAGGTGGGTGTCGGCGGCGTAGATGCCCTGGTGCATGGCCGTGGCGATCTGCTGCCAGCCCATGTCCGCGTTGAGCTGCTCGATCTTCTCTACGAACACCAGGAACTCGCAGCTGTTCAGCCGCTGGCCCTTGGCCAGCTTTGCGCGGACCTTGTTCCAGGCGACCTCCTGCGAGCACAGGCCGCGCAGCTCTGCGCGCTGGTAGACGAGATCGGCCAACCGCACGCTGTTGTCGTCAGCGTCCGGGGAGTTGGCGATGAACATGGTGCTGCCGCACCGCCAGGCCACGGTGCCGGTGGCCTGGACGCACAGCTTGCTGGTGTCCGCGTCGGGGGCGAAGGTCGTGACGATGAGCCGGAGCGCCCGGAGGATCCAGCCGATGGTGCCGCCGGCCTCGCAGATGCTCTTGCCGTTGCGGATGCGCAGGGCCGGCTTGCCGTGGAAGCTGTCCCGGGGGATCCCGTTGGTCTCGAGCAGCTCCCACAGGTCGTCGGCCGCGTCGGGGTCGTCGAACACCACCATCACCTTGTCGACCTCGGCGTCCACCCCGGCCGCGCTGATGGCCAGGGAGCTGCGCGGTGAGTCTGCGGCCCGGAAGGTGCCGGACGGCCAGCCGACGCCCCTGGCGGTGTCGGACAGCACGGCCTCCACCGTCGCCCGATCGCCGGCGGCGTGGGCCCCGGGGCTGACCAGCGTGATGGTGAGGACGGCGATGGTGACGAGGGTGCAGCGCATGGAGCAGCTCTCCTGATGGACTTTCGGCTGCTGAGGAGCCGGCCTTACCCATCCGGCGACCCTCGGTGCAACCTGGACGGTGCCTTTGGCCGGGGGTGTCGATCCACCGCCCCTGTTAGGTGACAGCCAGCTCTGGAGGATGCGCCATGTTGAGGTTTCTGCTCACCTGCCTGATCGTCTCGTTCGCTGCGCTGGGGGCCGAGCCCATCTCCCTGTTCGAGCCCGATGGCACGCGCGGGGTCACGGCCGACTTCCAGCGCTGGCACTCGGAGTTCGAGGACAACGGCAACTATGGAGAGAGCTACTTCTACGTTGCGCGCACCAACGACGGCAGCACCCTGTTCACCATGCTGTCCATCACCAACCTGGGCCTGTCCACCTTCATGGCGTCCCTGGATCTGCAGTACTACGCCCCCGATGGCCGCAAGTGGAACCTGCACCACGAGTACGACCGCGACGACATCACGGCCGCCACCGACCGCATGGACATCACCATCGGCCCCGCCCGCACCTGGGGCGGCGGCAACGCCTACCATGTCACCATCGACGAGTCCGACGTGCAGCTGGACTTCCACCTGGCCAACGAGCTTCCGTCCTACAAGTTCGGCTCGGGCAAGGTGCTGTTCTACGCCGACCAGTCCGCTGAGTACACGCTGGGCATCAGCTCGCCCCGGGCCGCGTCGTCGGGCAGCGTCACCCTGGACGGCGAGCGCTTCGATCTGGCGGGCAAGGGCTACCACGACCACGGCTGGGCCACGATCAAGATGCCCAGCTTCATCAAGGAGTGGTACGCGGTCCGCATGTTCTCACCGGACCACACCCTGGTGCTGCACCGTCAGTTCCTGCAGCCCAAGTTCGGCGGCGGCGAGAACAAGTTCGGCATCGTAGGCCACGACGGCAAGATCGTCGGCACCACCCGCAACTTCAGCCTCAACGGCACCCAGTTCCGCGAGGAAGCCGGCCACCGCCTGCCCACCGAGATCGAGGTGCTGATCAACACAGGCGGCTACAACGTCACCGGCACCATCACCGAGCTGCGCTACCAGGAGAGCATCGACGTGCTGGGCCGCATCAGCTTCCCCGTGCGCATGGCCATCAAGGCGTTCTATACGAACCCCTACTTCCTGCGGTACATGGGCCAGTGCGAGCTGGACTTCACCAAGGACGGGGTGACCGAGCATGTCAGCCACGAGTGCTTGGTGGAGATTGACTACTACTAGGCACGATGCCGTGGGTGGGCGGACCCAATCGTCCGTTCCGGTCTCAGAGCCCCCATCCTGGTCCGCCCTGCCGGACCCAATCGTCCGTTCCGGTCCCAGAGCCCCCATCCTGGTCCGCCCTGCCGGACCCAATCGTCCGTTCCGGTCCCGGAGCCCCCATCCTGGTCCGCCTGGTGCTCGCGGGCCCGCGCTACCGCGCCTCCAGCTCCACCCGGATGAGGGTCAACGCTTCCTGGCCGGCTCCGCCCCAGCCGCGCTCGACAGCCCACTGGCCCCACAGCTCTCCTCCACCTGCTGCCAGAGGGGGTGGACCACCGGCCCAGCCCCGCAGCTGCGGGTGAAGGCTTCCACGGAGCGTTCCTCGCTGGTGGCGTAGAGGATGTCGTTCATGCCTTCGGTGCGATCACTGCTGCGGCCTGCTTCTATGGCGGTGTTGTGGCAGGGGTTGCAGGCGCTGGCCATTGTGGCCAGTGTGAGCAGGGCCTGGCGCGTGGGGGCCATGGTATCTACTGGGGCTGGATATGAAGCTGCAGCAGGGTGAGGGGACCGTAGACGCCGTCCACATCTGGGCGGTACACCATCCAGTACCCGCCCTCCCAGCTCACGCTGTCCAGGTAGTAGCGCATCGTGTGGCAGTCGCCGGTGGGGGCGCTGAAGCTGTCGGTGACGGGGTCGTAGCGCAGTGGAAACTTCTTGTTGGTGTTGCCGCTGACAGGGACGTAGGGCGCGGCCAGCACGGAGCCGTCGGGGAGGCGGTTCACCCTGAAGGTGTGGCTGCTGCCGCCCTCGAGGCCCATGGGGGCGGTCCACTCCAGCTCACCTTGGATAGACAGGCTGGCCAGCTCCGGGCCCGTGGCTCCGTAGAACACCAGCAGCGCGCCTTCTTCGCTGGCGTCGAAGGCCTGGACGTCTGCCCCCTCGAGCTCCTCGCCCTCGAAGGCCAGCGGGGCCCAGGCAGTGTCGCCCAGGGCCGCCGTGGCCTGGTAGAGCCCGTCGCCCTCGTCGATGGAAGCGATGAGCTGGCCATCGGCATCGAAGCCTTCGAGGCGGGCGCCTTCGACGAGAGCGGGCAGGCTCACGACCTCCAGCTCCAGGGGATCGCTGTGTACGCGCCAGGCGCTGCCTGGGTCGAAGCGGTCGTAGAGCAGGGGCTGGCTGTTGGAGCCCAGCAGGGCGTGGGGCTGGGTGGTGAAGTTGCCGGTGGCGTCTATCAGGTGCTCCTCGAAGGGCTCGAGGAACAGGTTCTCCAGCACCGTGGCGCTGTGTGGATCGATGCGCCGTAGCACCGGCTGGTAGGACTCGAGCTCGCCCTGGTCGTCGAAGTTGTACAGGGTGTCGAGCATGAACACGCCGTCTGCCCCGGTGACCAGCAGGCCGTATCCATGGCCCCTGTCTGTGCTCTCGTCGGGATCGAGGCCCGCCAGCTCCCACTCATCGACGCTGCCCTCGAAGCTGCCAAGCTCGATCTCGCGGTCCCCAGCGGTGAACATCAGCTCGTGCACCGCCTGGTAGGCGTCGTCCAGGTAGTCGTCGCCGCAGTGCTCTTCTATCTGGCGCCAGAGCGGATGCAGCCGGGGCCCGACCTCGCAGATGTTGGCGAAGGCCTCGTGGGTGCGCTCATCGTCGGTGGCGTAGAGCGTCTCGGAGAGGCCTTCTGTGTAGGGCTCGAGGGCCTGGGCCATGCCCTCGCTCGGCGTGCCCTCCTCGTTGTCCACGGCGTGGCAGAGCTCGTGGATGGCCATGTAGCCCATGGCCCACTCGTTCTCCCGATGGAGGACTCGGATGTCACCTGTGGCGCTGTTGTATACCCCGCCGATCCGTTGCCCTCGATGCTCCAGCTCCTCCACCACCTTCACGCGGCCCACGCAGGTCTGTTCCCGCCCCGTCCAGGCGGCGAAGGTGTCGATGGCGGCTCGGATGCTGGAGACGGCCTCGCCCTGGTCCAGGCCCTTGCGATCCACGATCTTCACCTCGTCCCAGCTGTGGCAGGGGTCGCAGGCGGTGGTCAGTGTGGCGAGGGTGAGCAGGGTTTGGAGCTTCATGGGTCCCCCCGAGGGACTTGTTGCACCCCACTACAGTAGCATCACCTCACAGGCCAGCTACTCCCCCAGCTCCCGGTCGATCAGCGCCGCGAACTTTTCGGCGGGCTGGGCGCCGCGCAGGCCGTAGCCGTTGACGAAGAAGGCCGGGGTGCCGGTGACCCCCAGGGCGGTGCCCTGCTCCATGTCGGCGTCGACCTGGGCGGCGGTGGTGGGGTCGTCGATGTCGCGCAGGTAGCGGTTCATGTTCAGTCCCACCTGTTCAGCCACCTCGGCCATCAGCTCGGCGTTGCTGCGCAGCTCGCTGGCCCGGGCGTACAGGGCGGCCTTGTACTCCCAGAAGCGGCCCTGGCGGCGGGCGGCCTCCATGGCGATGGCGGCGGGCTTGGCCTGGTCATGGAAGGCCAGCGGGAAGTGCTTGTACACCAGCCGGAGCCGGTCACCGTAGCGCTGGGCCAGCTCGTCCATGGTGGCCGAGCCGCGCACGCAGTAGGGGCACTGGACCTCGAGGAACATCACGATGGTGATGGGGGCGTCGGCCGCGCCCAGGGCCGGTGAGTCGCCCGCGGGCACGGCGACCCAGGGGGCGTCGTACCGGATGGCCTCGGTGATGGCGGCCTGTTGGTGGCCTCGCCTGGCCATGTCGATCACCCGCGCGGTGACCCGGGGCATGTTGGCGCACTGGGGCGCCTCGATCAGGCAGGTCGCGGCGCTCTTGCCTTGGTCCACGCAGGCCTTGCAGGGGGCCGGCGCGGCGTTGAGCACGGCCATGGCGACGCTCTGGGCCTGGAAGGGTAGCGCCAGCAGCGCGGGGATGCCCAGCTGCTGGACCTGATAGGTCGAGGGCTGGACCGGGGGTGGGCCGGAGGGCCGAGCGTGACCGCAGCGGGCCTCGGCGGCATCGACCTCGGCCTCCATCTGTGCCATGGCCACCTGCTGGAGCATCACCAGCTGCCGGGTCTCGTCGAGCTGGTTGACGGCGTTGTTGTAGCGGGCCCGGGGCACGCAGGCAGTCAGCGACAGCAGGGCGGCGAGGGCGGTGGGGCGCATGGGCTTCTCCTGGCTTCCCCCACGGCTATCGCATCTGCGGCGTATCGCCCGCTACACGGGTCGAGCTTCGCCTGTCACGGGGGGAGTCGTCGTTCGTCTCGGGTCTACTGAGTCAACGCTGCAACCCGGAGAACCCCTTGCGATCTTCCCTGATCATCCTGTCGTTGCTCGCCCCGGGCTGCCCCGTCGACCCAGTCACCGACGACAGCGCCCCCGAAGCCGACACGGACAGCGACACGGACAGCGACACGGACAGCGACACTGATACCGACACTGATACCGAGTGGATCGTCCTGGCCGAGACCTGCGATCCCCCCGCCGAGCTCCCCGCCTCCCCCTTCCTGCAGCTGGACGAGCTGGTGCTGAGCGGCAGCACCGAGATCCCCCAGGTCTACTTCATGGAGCTGGTGGACCTCGAGATCGACGCCGTGCGCGGCGTGGCCTGGGGTGTGGGCCAGGGGGGCATCGTGTCCTTCGACGTGTCCGACCCTGGCAGCCTCTCCATGCTCGGCAACTACGGCCGGCATGGCAACCGCTACTACCGCGTCGAGCTGGGTCCGGACGGCGTCGTCTACACCACCCACCGGGATCAGGGGCTCTACGCCCTGGACGGCGCGGATCCCACCGCCATCCAGGGCTTGTCCTTCCACAGCCAGCGTGACCTGGCCGGCATGGCCCGGGACGGGGATCGCCTCTATGCCGTGGGACACGACGGCAGCCTGACCACCTTCGATCTGGGCGATCCGCAGCAGCCCGCCGAGCTGGCTCGCACCGAGGGCCTGGGCAACGCCTGGGACCTGCTCCTGGCCGGCGATCTGGCCTATGTCGCCGACAACAGCCTGGGCATCGGCGTGGTGGACATCAGCGACCGCGACGCCCCTGTGGTGATCGGCTCGGTGGACCCCGGGCGGGGCATGCTGGACCTGGCCATGGACGCGGCGGGGACCACCCTGTACGCCGCAGGCGGCGGTGCGGGCGTGCTGGTCTTCTCCCTGGAAGACCCGGCGACCCCCGTGCTCATCGACACCATCGAGCTCGAGGGCTCGGTGCTGGCGGTGGCCTCGGCCGGGGATCGCCTGTGGGCCGTGGACCAGCTGAACCTGGCGGGCTTCGATCTCTCCGACCCCCGCGCCCCCCGCTTGCTGGGCACGGTGGAGACCGACCAGTGGGCCATGCACGTCGCCGCGGCGGAGGACCGGGCCTATGTGGCCGACTGGGGTCAGCTCTCCACCTGGCAGGCCGACGCCGCGGTGTCCTCGCCCGATCTGCTGGTGAGTACAGGCACGGTTGTGCTGGACCAGGACGGCGAGACGGTGGTGCTCGGCCTGACGAACCTGGGCGCCGGCACGCTGGATCTGGTCGGCGCCAGCGCAGGCTCCGAAGCGCTCCAGCTGAGCGTGGACAGCGCCAGCCTGGCGCCTGGCGAGCAGGGGCAGCTGCGCATCGAGTTCGCCGGGGGGGAGGACCTGAGCGCCGAGCTCTGCATCGTCAGCACCGATCCCGACGAGCCAGTGCAGCAGGTGAAGATCTACAGCGGCGAGGGCAGCGGCGGCACCAGCATCGGAAGCCCCGCGCCGGACTTCGTGCTCACGGGCATCGACGGTGAGAGCTACCAGCTGTCCCAGCAGCTGGGCTACCCGGTGGTGCTCGTCTACTTCGCTACCTGGTGACCTCAGTGCGCGTCCGAGGTCTCGGACATCGAGCACAGCCTGTGGCAGGCCTGGCAGGATCGCGGCGTGCGGGTCTGGGGCATCGCCTCGGCCGACGACGAGGGCACCGTGCGCACCTACGCCGAACAGCTCGGGCTGAGCTTCCCCATCCTGATGGACAGCGACGGCAGCGTGGCGCGTCAGTACCAGCAGCACTCCCCCTTCCCCTCGGCGGCCTATCCCCAGGACTGGATCGTCGATGATCAGGGGGTGATCGTCTACGTGAACAACGCCTTCGATCTGGACGCCATGGAGGCGGCCCTCGAGCGGGCCTTGGACGACTAAGAGGCCTTCTTGACCATGGCCGCTCGCAGCGGCTTCGGCGGAGGCAGGGCTTCGAAGCCCCGGCCCAAGACCTGCCGCACGTCCTGCACCACCATGAAGGCCTCGGGGTCCACCTCGTTCACCAGCCTGCGCAGGGCGGGCAGGGTGCGGCGTCTGTCCGAGGGTCGTGTCCCCGCGAGCCCTGTGGGGCTGTGGGGCCTGTGCACGATCATCGTTCCGCCCTGCTGCGCGGCAGAGGATAGGACTGGGATCATGGAAGCGCTCTCCCGTCGCTGGTGGTGGGCCCTGGCCGCGCTCCTGGCGGTCGTGGCGCTCGTCTACGCCGTGCCCCTGCGGGGCGCGGACTTCGCCTGGGATGACGGCGCGCTGGTGGTGGACAACGCCCTCACGGGCAGCCTGGCCAACTGGCGGGAGCTGCTGCAGGCGGACCTGTGGCGCACCACCCGCCTGCCCGCGCCCCACAGCGGCTACTACCGCCCCCTGTTCCTGCTGCACCTGGCGCTGGACCAAGCCCTCTTCGGCCTGTCCGCCCCGGCCCACCACATGGTCTCCCTGGGCTGGCACCTGCTGGCCACCGTGCTGCTGGCCGCGCTGCTGCGGCGGCTGGTGGGGGATCTGCCCGCCCTGTTGGGCGCGGCCTTCTTCGCCCTGCACCCCATCCAGAGCGAGACCGTAGCCCTGATCGCGGCGCGCAACGACAGCATGGCCGCGGCGCTGCTGTTGGCGGCCCTGTTGGCCTGCCTGCCCCTGCGGGTGGCGTCCTGGAGGCTGGCGCTGGCCGCGCTGGCCACCTTCGCGGCGCTGCTGTCCAAGGAGAGCGCGGTGCTGGCTCCCGCCTTCCTGCTGGCCTTGGATCTGGCCCGCTGGCGCCGCCCCAGGGGGTGGCTGCGCTACGGTGCCATGGCCCTGGGCGTGGTGGCCTACGGGGGCATGCGGCTGTGGTCCGGGGTGGGGTCGGCGGCGCTGCCGGACGCGGGCAAGCTGTCCACCGTGGCCCCCAAGGCCCTGCACATCGGCGCTGTGTACGGCAGCCTGATCAGCTGGCCCTGGCCCCTGACCCCCGCGCGGCACGTGGACTGGCTCCCGCCCATCAGCGGGCTGCTGCTGGGCTGCATGCTCACCGTCGCGGCCTTCGGCCTGGCGCTGGTCTTCGCCCGCCGTCGCGGGCTGGTGCTGGCCGGCCTGGCCTTGGCCGTGCTGGCGTTCCTGCCCAGCCTGGCCGCCACCTTCGACAAGGGGCTGCTGGGCGAGCGCTACCTCTATCTGCCCATGGCGGGCCTGGCCCTGGCCGTGGCGGCGGCGTTGCCAGCGAGGGCACGGGTGGCCGCGTGGGCCGCGCCGGTGCTCTTGGCCTGGTGCGGGGTGCTGTTGCTCCGCCTGCCGGACTGGCACGACAGCGCCACCCTGTGGCGAGCTGCGGATCGCAGCGCCTCGAGCCCCTTCACCCAGGGTGGCCTGGCCTGGTACCTGCGGCGCGACGGCGATCTCCAGGGGGCGCTGGAGCTGGTGGTGGGCGCCATCCGGGGTGAGCCGCCCTACACCGACGCTTGCCCCTTCCTGGCCATGATCCCCCTCGAGCAGGGCCGGGCCCAGCAGGCCGCGGAGCTGGGCGCGTGGGGCTTGAACGATCGGGGCTGCCCGCCCACCGTCGAGCTGCTGGGGGCCTACGCCATCGGCCTGGCCGGCTCCGGCCAGTGGGAGCAGGCCATGGCCGTGGCCCAGCGCCCAGAGCTGCGCGGTCCCAGCACCGGCCAGGTGGTGTTGGCGGCGGGCATGGTGCTGCAGGGCAACCAGCTCCCCATGCAGCGCTTCGCCGCGGCGTGGCCGGGCGGCGCCGACGACTTCACCCAGCGGGTGGTCAAGCTGCTGCGCTTGGCTGGCCACGAGGTTCACGCGCCGCAGGCTCCTCTCCGCCCGTCCCCGGGAGCGCCGTGATCGACCGCTACCAGCCCCCAACCGTCCCCTGGCTCACCGTGCTCCACCACGATCGCGATCTGCTGGTGGTGGACAAGCCCTCGGGCCTGCTGTCGGTGCCCGGCCGGCAGGACGGCTGGCAGGACAGCGCGCTGCTGCGGGCCCGCCGGGACCACACCCCCATCTACGACGTGCACCGCCTGGACATGGACACCTCCGGCGTGTTGGTCATGGCCCTGCGCCGCAAGGCCGAGGCCGCGCTCAAGGGCCAGTTCGAGGCCCGCACCATCGCCAAGAGCTACCTGGCCAGGGTGCACGGCCAGCCGCCGGACTCCGGCCTGATCGAGCTGCCCCTCTCGCGCATCGGTGGGTTGCCCCCCCGCAACGAGGTGGACATGGTCGCGGGCAAGCCGGCCATCACCCACTACCGGGTGCTGGCGCGCGGCCCCCGGGCCGCCCTGCTGCTGCTCGAGCCCCGCACGGGTAGGAGCCACCAGCTTCGGGTCCACCTGGCGGCCATCGGCCACCCCATCCTGGGGGACCCCCTGTACGCGCCAGCCCCCGTCGCGGCCGCCAGTCCGCGCCTGCTCCTGCACGCCTGGCGCCTGGCACTGGATCACCCCTTCAGTGGTCAGCGGCTACACCTCGAGGCGCCGCCACCGGTGCCAGATCTGATCCCGCCGGGAGAATCAGGCGGGCGCTAGGCCTGCGCTCTGTGCCGCCGCCGCAGGCCCAGGAGGCCCAGGACGCCCAGCCACGGCCCCGGGCCCGTCTGGGTCGAGCCAGTGGTACACCCGCACCCCTCGTCCCCGTAGTCCCCGCGGGCTCCGGGGGGGAAGTCCTGCCGGGGCTCGCTGTCCGCGGGCTCGCTGTCGCCGGGCCCGACAGGATCGGTGTCGTCGGGGCCTGGGGGATCGCTGTCTTCGGGCGCGCTGCCCTGGCAGTCCACCTCGAGGTGGAAGCTGCTCACCGCATCCTCCCAGCCGTCCACCAGCACCACGTAGTCGTGGCCAGCGCTGGCATCGAAGCTCAGGGACTCCGCCTCGGTCTCGGAGTTGTCCGAGTACGCCTGGCAGTCCGAGCCATCGCAGGCGGTGGAGCCCAGCACGTAGAGATCCAGGTCAGCGCTGTGGCCCGAGACCGAGATGGACACGGCCTCATCCAAGTTGGTGGAGAAGGACCAGATCTGCTCGGGCCCCGTGTAGGACCACTCGGAGCAGCCGTAGTAGCTGTGCGCGTCGCTGGAGCCCGCGCCGTCGTTGCTGGTGTCGATGCGGTCCCCGCAGCTCAGCGTGGCCGCGGGCTCGCAGGGGTCCCCCCCCGCGCAGCTGCGCCCGGGCTTGCCCATGTAGGAGCCCTGGGCCACCCAGTAGCTGGGGGGGAAGGAGCAGTCCCCGTCGAAGGGGTCGGACTGGGAGCCCGAGGCCTCGCGCACCTCGAAGTGCAGGTGGGGGCCGGTGGAGTATCCGCTGGAGCCGACCTCGCCGAGCTTGGTGCCGCAGGCCACCCAGGCCCCAGCGGAGACCGCCACGGACCACTGCCTCATGTGGGCGTAGTAGGTGACCTTGCCGTCGGCATGCTGGAGCTTGACGTAGTTGCCGTAGCCGCCGCCCCCGTCGCAGTCTCCGGTGCTGCAGCGGTCGTACTCGCCGTCGTTGGTATAGGCCACCGTGCCGTCGGCCGCGGCCACGATGTCCTGGCCTGCGTCCATGCCGGTCCAGGAGCCCACACCGTAGTCGTTGCCCCGGTGGCCCGAGTACTGGTAGCCGCCGCAGCTCCAGTCCACGCCGTCGTGGTCGTAGTATGCGGTGACGTAGAAGTTCCCGAAGTCGACTTCGCTGGTGGGGAAGCTGTAGTCCTGGGCCTGGGCCGTCAGGACCAGCAGCAGCGCTGCGGTCATGGGAGCTCCACGCTGTGCTCGCCATCAGGGGCCTGCCAGCTCACGCGGTAGCCTCCGGCTTGGCCGGGCTCGATCACCGGCGGGCCCTGGTGAGGCGGTGCCACGAAGCCCGCGGGCGGGGCGCCGGGAGAGGCTGCTTCCCGGGCTACGCCACGGTTGGAGAGCTGCCGCGCGTCGCCCCCATCGAAGGGTGCAGCCCACAGCGACGCCACGCCGCTGGCACCCGAGACCCACACCACCCAGGCGCCGTCGGGGCTGATGGCCACGCGGTCGGGCGAGCCCGGCCCGCCCACCAGGGTGCGGGGCTCACCCCAGCGATCGCCCTCACACGCCACCACGCTCACCACCGTATCCGGCCGAGCCTTGGGGGCCTGGCTCCAGGCGACGCGCCGATGGGCGGTGTCCAAGGCGGGCTCTCCCACCGCTTGGCCTCCCAGGGGCCTGAGACCTGCTGGCTCCAGCAGCTGCAGCGGACCGCTGGGCTCCAGCTCCAGGGCAGCGCCGCAGGCCAGGGACCAGCTGCCCGCCGCCATGGGGGGCAGGTCCGACTCGGGGGGCGGCGCTTGTCGCAGCGCCTGGGCTTGCTCTGCGCTCAGGGCGGTGGGCTGGAGCTCGGCTGGCACCGGGGTCGGCTCTGGGGAGCCGCAGGCGACGCACAGGAACAGGGCTGGGAGCACCGTGGCGGGGCGGTGGTTCATGGCTCGCTTCCTCGGGTTGCCGGCATCCTACCCCCATTGCTCCCTGCGCTCCAGGCCTCGCGTCGCTCCAAGCGGCGTCGAGATCGATCGGGTTTGTCGCTTCCGGGCACAGTATTGTGGTGTTGTCCCAGTGCTCTCCCTGGCGCCTATGACCCACTCGCGTCCACTGCTGATGCTCGGCCTGCTCGCCCTGTTCGCCTGCGGGGACGAGCCCGATCCGGCCAAGCCCGACGACACTGGCCAGCGGGACACCGACCCGCGTTCAGACAGCGCAGAGCCCTGGGACTGGTCCCTCGGTGACGGCGTGCGGATCGAGCAGGACCGGCAGAGCGTCTGGTACCAGGACGCCGATGGGGACGGCTACGGCGACCCTGGCGTCTCCGTCCAGGCGGAGCAGTGCCCCTCGGGCTGGGTGCGGGACGGCAGCGACTGCGACGACGGCGACGCGGCGGTGCATCCAGGGGCCGAGGAGGTCTGCGACGGCGACGACGACGACTGCGACGGACGGGCGGACCTGATCGAGATCTCCACCTGGTACAGCGACGCCGACGGGGATGGCTGGGGCCACCCCGCGGAGACCGAGACCACCTGCGCCCCACAGCTGGGCTGGGTCTCCCAGGGCGGGGACTGCGATCCATCGGACCCTGCAACCCACCCCGAGGCCGCGGAGCTCTGCGACGAGCAGGACCAGGACTGCGATGGCGAGATCGACGAGGGCTTCGACGCGGATGGCGATGGCTTCTGGGCCGCCGCCTGCGCCTGGGTGGAGGCCAGCGAGCAGGACTGCGACGACACCCTGGCCAGCGTCTACCCCGACGCCGAGGAGCTCTGCGAGGACGGCGTGGATCAGGACTGCGACGGGGGCGACCTGCACTGCGGCTACATGGGCACCACCGATCTGGGCCTCGCCCATGCGGTGCTGTACTCGACCACCTCGGGTGCCGACGCGGGGCGCCTGATCGAGACCGGCGACGTGAACGCCGACGGCGTGGACGATGTGCTGGTGGCCACGCTCTACGACAACGCCGTGGGCGGCTACCTGGTCTACGGTCCCCTGAGCGCCAGCCAGGACCTGGAGAGCGCCGGCCACGCGCTGCTGGGCGACACCGCCACCTGCTACGGCAGCGGGCGCAGCATCGGCATGGGCGACACCGACGGCGACGGGTTCCTCGACCTCATCATCGGCTGCCCGTGGGGCACCATCCCTGGCGCCAGGGTGGTGCATGGGCCCCTCACCGCCGACGTGGACCTCGAGGACTCGGAGGCCTTCCTCTACGGGGCGGCGAACACCTACACCGGGCACGGAAGCGACCTGGGGGATCTGGACGGCGACGGTCTGGCCGACGCCGTGGTCGGCGCCTACTCCGTCCTGGGTGGGAGCGGCGCGATGTATGTGAGCTACGGCCCCGTGACCGGGAACCTGGACCTGGGCACCGAGGCCGACGCCACCCTCGAGGGCCCTTCCGCCTCCGCCTACATGGGCCGGCAGGTGCGTGTCGGGGGTGATCTGAACGGCGATGGCTTCGGAGACGCCATGGTCTCCGCGCCCTACGACAGGCCCTTCGGCCTCTCTTTGGGGACGGTGCAGGTGGTCCACATGCCCATCTACGGCACCGTGGCCGCGGCCGACGCCGACGTGCAGCTGGTGGGCGAGTCGGCCGGCTGCACCGTGGGCATCAGCATGGCCATGGCGGACATCGACGGCGATGGCCTGGACGACATGGTGGTGGGCGCCTCCGCCACCAGCGTCACCTCCCGCAACGAGGGCGCGGTCTATGTTGTCCTGGGGTCCACCACCGGGACCGTGGATCTGGCCGCGGCCGACGTCATCGTCCGAGGCGCCGCCAGCGGCGCCAGCGCGGGCAGTGGCGCGGCCGCCCGGGACAGCGACGGCGATGGCTTCGCCGATCTCGTGGTGGGGGCGTCGGCCGACAGCGGCGGCTTGGGGGCGGCCTACTTCTTCTACGGACCTTTGAGCGGCAGCTACGACACCAGCGCCGCCCACGCCGCGTTCGTGGGCCCCTCGGCGCGCGCCGCCGCGGGCCAGGGGGTGGGCATCGGCGACCTCGACGGCGACGGCCAGGGCGATCTGCTCGTCGGCGCCACCGGCGCCACCACCGGGGGCTCCACAGCGGGCGCTGTGTTCGTACAGTACCCCGGGACCTAGGCCCCTGACCCCCGCCCCAATGTCCCTCGGTCCAGGTGGAGGGTTAGCCTCCTTCATCCCCTGGAGGTCCCATGCCCACCGACGTCGAGATCGCCCGCGGCCACACCGCCCGTCCCATCACGGCCATCGCCGCCAAGCTCGGCCTGTCGCCCGACGACTTGTTGCTGTACGGCCCCACCAAGGCCAAGGTGCGCCTCGAGGTGCTCGAGCGGCCGCGCGCTCGCCCGCAGCCAGGGCGGCTGATCCTGGTCTCCGCCATCACCCCCACCCCTGCAGGCGAAGGCAAGACCACCACCACCATCGGCCTGGGGCAGGCCTTCGCCAAGCTCGGTGAGTCCGTGGCTCTGGCCCTGCGCGAGCCCAGCCTGGGGCCCTGCATGGGGGTCAAGGGCGGCGCCACCGGCGGCGGCTACAGCCAGATCATGCCGGCCAGCGACATCAACCTGCACTTCACCGGCGACTTCCACGCGGTCACCGCCGCCAACAACCTGCTGGCCGCGCTGCTGGACAACCACGTCTACCACGACATGGAGCCCCACCTGGATCCTCGCCGCATCGAGTGGAGGCGGGTGATGGACATGAACGACCGCGCTCTACGCGACTGCATCATCGGCCTGGGCGGCCCCAAGCAGGGCGTGCCCCGTGAGACCGGCTTCGACATCACGGCGGCCAGCGAGATCATGGCCATCCTGGCCCTGGCCGAGGGCCCCGAGGATCTGCGGCAGCGGCTGGACCGCATCCTGGTGGGCTTCACCCGCGACGGTCAGCCTGTCACTGCCCGCTGCCTGAAGGGCACCGGCGCCATGGTGGCCCTGCTGCGGGACGCCCTGCTGCCCAACCTGGTGCAGACCCTCGAGGGCGTGCCCACCTTCGTGCACGCTGGTCCCTTCGCCAACATCGCCCACGGCTGCAACTCGGTGCTGGCCACCCGCATGGCCATGCACTGCGCCGACTGGGCCATCACGGAGGCCGGCTTCGGCTTCGACCTGGGGGCCGAGAAGTTCTTCGACATCAAGTGCCGGGGTGCCAAGCTCGACACGGCCGCGGTGGTGCTGGTGGCCACCATCCGCGCCCTCAAGATGCACGGCGGCAAGCGCAGCAAGGCCGAGCTGGCGGTCCCCGACCCCGCCGCTGTGGAACGGGGCCTGCCCAACCTCACCAAGCACATCGAGAACATCCAGCAGTTCTGCGAGCCGCCGGTGGTGGCCATCAACCGCTTCGCCCAGGACACCGACGAGGAGATCGCGGTGGTGCGCGCCCACTGCGAGGCGCTGGGGGTCCCGTTCGCGGTCTCCGATCACTTCGCCAAGGGAGGCGAGGGCGCCATGGACCTGGCCCGCCAGGTCATCGCCCACGCCGAGCGCAAGGCCGACGCCTTCTGCCCGCTGTACTGCGACGAGGACAGCGTGGAGGACAAGGTGCGCAAGGTGGCCCAGAAGATGTACGGGGCCGACGACGTGGTGTTCAGCAAGACCGCCCAGCGCGACCTGAGTGACGTGCGCCGGCTGGGCTACGACAAGCTGCCCATCTGCATCGCCAAGACCCAGAGCTCCCTGTCCGACGACCCCCGCCTGCGGGGCCGCCCCGAGCACTTCGACGTCACCGTCGCCTCCATCCGCATCAACGCCGGCGCGGGCTTCCTGGTGGTGCTCACCGGCGACATCATGCGCATGCCCGGGCTGCCCAAGGAGCCCCAGGCCTGGCAGGTGGACCTGCTGCCCGACGGGGATGTCGAGGGGTTGATGTAGGCCGGGCCGCCTCGCTAGCCCTCGACACAGACCCCGTCATCGCCACACACCGCCCCATCCGGAGGTGCGCACGGGGGGATGATCAAGGTGCAGCCGTCGTAGTCCACGCAGTGCTCGGTTTCGGCCTGGTCCAGCGCTGCGTCGAACGCGTCACGGTTGGCCACGGCGATCACCCGGCTGCAGTTGTCGAAGCACGAGCCGTTGACGGCCACCACTTCGCAGTCCTCGTCCACGGTGCAGGCTTGCTCTTCGGCCACGGCGTCGAGCACCACCGCCGACGCCGCTGACTCCACGTCCTGGCAGTACTCGTCGGTGGGGCCGCAGCCCAGGGCTGCGGTGCAGGCCAGCAGGATCGTGAGGGTCGTTCTAGTGGTCATCCTGGGTTCGACTCATGGTGGCTGGCGTTGGGGTCGGGCAGCTGCGGCACTCGCCGAGGGGGCGGACCTGCTGTCCTCACCCTATCCAATTCCTCGAGGAACGCGCGCTCACGGGAGGCCATGTCGCGGAGGCCCTCCGCCAGCTCGGGCCAGTCCTGGCTGGGCTTGCCCCGGGCCATGCGGCTGGCGTGCAGGGCCCAGCGACGCCAGTGGTCCCCTACCTGGGTGGCGGGCTCGGCCATGTCCTCGAGCTGGGGCCAGGCCAGCTGCTCTGCGGCCTGCTGCAGGAAGGCGCCGAAGAGGTAGCGGAAGCCGGCGCCTCCGGTGCCGATCTCTTCCTGCATTCGCACGACGCTGGCCAAGTACTCCCGGGCTCGTTCTTCGCCCTGGGTCTGGGGCCAGCGCTCCACTTGCTTTGCAAGATGACCGATGCCCTGGACCCCGAACCACGGCACCACTCGGGGGATGCGCAGCATGCGGTGGCAGACTTGCCGCAGGCCTCCCAACACCGCGCCACGGAGCTCGAGCTGCTCGGGCAGCTCGTCGGGGTAGTACAGGCGGCCGCTACCCCAGACCTTGGCCCCTCCCGAGAACCGGGCGCGGCGCAAGGAGTCAGCGCTGCACTCGTACAGCTCCTCGACCACCGGGTCGCTCACCAGGTAGGCGTCCTGCCGCCGCTCCACCACGATGAGGTTGTGGGCGTTGAAGTGGATGCGCAGCTGGCGTGGGATGTAGTCGAGCCAGAAGATGTTCACCTGCAGGCCAACCCGTCGCCCCTGGTCGAGCAGGGTGTCGAGACGGGCCATGCCGACATCGGCGTTGCGGAAGCTCTCGCTGGTGAAGCGCACCCCCAAGCGCTTGGCCGCGCTGCTGAAGAGCGTGCCGGGGAAGCTGCGGAAGGTGGTGAGCGGCAGCCCCATGATCTTGGCGAAGGGCATGTGGGCGAAGAACAGCCCGCCCCCCACACCGAACGCCATGGGCTCGCCGATGGGATGCCCCGCGTCGGCCAGCAGTGAGGCGGTCACGCCGCTCTCGCAGTGGGCGGTGTTCATGTGGACGAAGTCGTCGTGGGTGGTGCCCAGGGGCGTTGGGGCTGCGCGGGTCAGGGCGGTGGAAGGCAGGGGCTCGTCCACGGGAGCGGCGGTGGTGCTCACAGGGCCTCCGGCTGGTCGGGGACCGAGCGCAGGGTCTGGGGGTCGATGCCCATGGCCTCGGCGTAGCGGGCCAGCAGGGCGGGGGGGAGCCGTGCGAACACGGCAGGGCGCAGGTGGCGCTTCACTCGCCACCGCCAGATCCCCGTGTCGGCGGCCAGCAGGGCCGGGCTCATGCGGGCTTGCTCCATGTGGTAGGCGAGGGGACTGAGCTCCCCCGCCCGCACCCGGCGCCAGGTGGCCTGGATGCGCTGGTTGGCAAGGTCGACGGCCACATTGGTGGTGTCGATCTCGCCTCGCCAGCCCTTGGTCTGCACGCTCTGGTAGCGGCCATCCTCGCCCACGGCGTAGGTCACGCGGAGCATGTCACCGTAGTGGGAGCCCTCGTCCTGAGGGACGTCGTCGATCTTCACGCTCTCACCTCGTGCGGCGGTCTATCCCGCCTCGGCCAGGTCTATCGCCACGGTGAGGAAGTCGTCCTGTGACGCGATCCACACGCCAGGCTCGCAGCGGGGGGCGGAGCTGCGGATCCGGGTGGGACCACCGACGCGCCTGGGATCCGAGATCTCGGTGACGAACGACGCCTCGTCCTCCCAGGACCAGCGGGCCACCCGCAGCAGGGCGCCGCTCTTGCCGCTGAACCGCGCCTCCACCAGCAGGCCCTCGGGGTCGAAGTCCAGCTCGACAGAGGCGTAGGCGGCCGGGCCCCCCTCGGTGGCCATCGCCTCCACGGTGCGCACGCCATCTCCGGGGCGGAGGGCGGTAGGGGTCCAGCTCTCCAGCAGCCGAGGGGCGAGCAGCTCGGCCATGGCCACCCGGGACTGGACGGGCTGGCCCAGCCCCACGCGGAGCGCGCGCCCCATGGCCTCGGTCTGGAACCAGGTCTGGTCTCCCTGCCGCAGCACCGCCTGGCGCTTGCCTGGGGGCGGGCTGGTGGTCACCGCCAGGGTGTGTTCCCCCTGCATCAGCAGGCGCCAGGACACGCTGTTCACATCGTCTTCGATGGCCAGCTCCACCCTGCAGAGCTCGTCGGCGGGCGCGGCCCGGCGGGCGTCGCTCCCCGCCATCAGGCTCGCGGCTTCGGTCAGAGGGTCGGCCCCGGCCTGGCGGGATCCCAGGCCCAGGGCCAGCAGGATGCCCAAGCCGGCGAGGGTGCGGGACAGGGCGCCGCGGGAGGCTCTCCAGGCGGGCACGGCCGAAGCGACGATGGTGGCCAGCAGGGTGGCGGGCAGGACGATGGCGTAGCCCAGGGCGTCGAAGACGAACCACGCCGCGTAGCCCTCGGTGAAGCCCGGGGGTGGAGGCATGGGGATGCCACCAGCCTGCTGCACGATGAAGCCCACTGTCCAGGCCAACGCCAGGCCCACGCCGCAGCTGAGCACCCCCAGCAGCGCGCCCTCGGCCACGAACAGGCCCACCACGGCCCGGCGGGTCAGGCCCACCACCCGCAGCAGCGCGATCTCCTGGCGGCGCTCGGCCACTACGGCGGCCACGGCCTGGCTCAGGGACAGCACCACCACCAGCACCATCAGCAGCTCGAAGATGCCGAAGATGCGGTCGTACAGGGCGCGCACGGCGGTGTAGTAGGTGGCGCGCTCGAACCACGGCCTGGGCTGGACCCAGGAGTCCGGCGTCACTAAGCGACGCAGCGCAGCCAGCGCGCGGTCGGTGTCCGCGGTGTCGTGCAGGGCCACCACCAGCAGGTCGGCCTGGTTGGAGTCCACCAGCTCGAGCGTGGTGTCCAGGGGCATGCTGGCCCAGGTGCGGTCCAGCTCGATGGACCCGGTGGTGACGACCCCGGCCACCTCGAGGTCCATGGCGTTGGTGAGGCCATCGTCTGTTGTGACCAGGGCGGTGACGATGTCGCCGGGCTCCACGCCGAGGCGGGCGGCCAACACCGTCCCCAGGACCACGTCGTGGTCTCCTTCGAACGCCGCCAGACTCCAGCCGTCGCTGGGCACCAGCAGCGGGGCCAGCGCCCCTTCGTTCTCGGGCTCGGTGCCCACCCCAAGGAAGACCCCCGACGAGGTCCCTGTGGTGATCATCCCGGTGAGCTGGCGACGGATGCCGGCCGCCTTCACCAAGGGGGCGATCTCGGGATCGGCCAGGAGCTGGCTGCGCACCTGCTCGAGCCGCGACAGATCGGTGCGGTGGTCCTCGGGCGCCGGCGCGTCGAACCAGCGCCTGTCCGCCAGCTGGACATGCCCCCCGCCTCCTCGGGCGAACAGCTCCGCGAGCCCCCAATAGGTGTGGCGGGTGAAGCCGTAGAACAGCAGCGCCCCGCAGACCGCGTTGGCCAGCGCGCCCACGGTGAGCAGGGTGCGCCGCGGGCTGCGTCGCAGGCCGGTGGCCGCCAGCCAGAGGCTGTGGAGCATCAGGGAGCCTCCACCCGGCGGCCGCCGTCCAGGGGGATGAGCTGGCGCGCCCGACGCGCCACTGCTGGATCGTGGCTCGCGACCACCAGGGCTGCGCCCTCGTGGCAGCCCAGCTCGAAGAGCAGATCCAGCACCCGGCCGCCGGTGTCGCGATCCAGGGCCGCGGTTGGCTCGTCTGCGAAGACCACGATGGGCTTGTTCACCAGGGCCCTGGCGATGGCCACCCGCTGCCGTTCACCGCCACTGAGGGTACGCACGTCGCGATCCGCCAGGGCCACCACCCCAACCCTGGACAGCAGATCGAGGGCCCTCAGCCGCGCATCCCCCCGGGAAACCCCGGCCCACAGGGCGGGCAGCATGGCGTTCTCGAGGGGCGTCAGGGTGCCCACCATGGGGTAGGTCTGGTGCACGAAGCCCAGCTTCGCGCAGCGGAAGCGGCTGCGGGCGTCGTCGCTCAGGGCCGAAAGCTGCCGGTCATGCCACCACACCGCACCGGCGCTGGGGGGGTCCAGCAGCGCGGCGACCTGCAGCAGGGTGGACTTGCCCGAGCCGGAGGGCCCCACCACGGCCACGCTCTGCCCGGGCACGAAGCACGCGCTGACCTCCACCAGGGCCGGCACCAGCACCGCGTCCAGCTGCCAGGTGCGGGAGACGGCCTCGAGCCTATACACGTCCAGTCCTCGCCAGGCGAACCCGTCCCCAGGTGCCCGCTGCGCTGCGCTGCAGATGGACAAAGCTGGGCTCGTTTGCGTCCAGAGCCTCTGCGATGCGCAGCCCAGTCGCGACGGGAAGCAAGCGCTCCTCGAACTCTGCGACTCCGCCGTGGTGGCACAAGGCGCTGCCCGTCAGGCGCCAGCCCGGGAGCAAACGCGCTGTGGCAGGGAGGTCGGCGAGCACGACCTGGCGGGGGGCGGCCCCCAGCCAGCACTCCTGCAGCAGTGCGGGGGCGTCGCCATCTGCGGCCAGCAGCAGAAAGGCGGCTCCTTGGGCGCAACGGCCCGGCGCTCCTACGGCGTTCATGCGCTCGCGCTGTTCGTCTTCGTCACCCGAGATGATGTCTACTCCTCCCACCATGGCCAGCTGTATGTCCCCGGCCCGCAGGGCGAGCGTCGCCTCGAGCAGCGCGGCTTCGAAGCTCAGGTCCTCCTGGGAGATGGTCACGTTGGGTCCCAGGCAGGCCAAGGAGCGCGCCGTGAAGAAGCTCGCGGCGTTGCCCAGGCAGCCGGCGAAGCTCATGGGGCTGCAACGCGGCCGGTTGGGGTGCAGCACGCCTTCGGCCAGAGGCACGATGTCGGCGGTGTTGCCCAGGCCTGTGCCAATGAACAGGCCCGCGGCCCGGATGTCCACGTCGGGGCGCTGTGCTGTGCAGCGCGCGGCGGCCACCTGCGCGAGCTTGACGAAGCGGCTGATGCGCCGGAACTTCCTGCCGAACAGGGCGCTGTGCTCCGCGGCTGGGTCACCCTCTATGGAGGACCAGGCCAGCACAGGGAGCGGGCGATCAGCCATGCCGCACCACCAGTGCGATGCAGCTGCCTCCGAAGCCGAAGGCGTCGAAGATGTGGACACCGCGGTCTGCTGGCCCCGGGTCCAGGCTGGGCGACAGGCCGATGGCGGGGTCTTGCTCGGTGAAGCCGAGGGAACCGGGTCGGAAGCCAGCCGCGAGGGCCGCCAGCCAGAGCACCAGCTCCAGGGTCCCCGCGGCCCCCAGGGTGTGGCCCAGCGCGCCCTTGAGGGACACGAAGGGTGGGGGGGCCGAGCCGAAGACCCTGCCGATCCCCAGGCCCTCTCCCAGGTCGTTGTCGATGGTGCCGGTGCCGTGGGACTTGATGCCCACCACCTGGGCCGGCGTGACCCCAGCGTGGTCCAGGGCGGCCCTGATCACCGCCTCGGCGGTGAGGCCGTCGGTTGACGAGGAGGTGAGGTTTCCCGGGTCGAGGTGATTGCTCCAGCCTGCGAGCTGGAAGGGGCCCTCGCCTCGCTCGAGCACCAGGGCGCCGCAGCCCTCGCCGAGCTGCAGACCCTTGCGGCTGGCATCGAATGGCCTGCAGGGCTCCGGATCGTAGAGCATCAAGCCCTGGAAGCCCCGCAGAGTGAGGTTGGACAGCATGTCGTAGCCCACCACCAGTGCCCGATCACAGGTGCCGGCACGCAGGTGTTGACCGGCGGCGGCCACCGCGGCGGCGCTGGAGGTGCAGGCCATGGCGTAGGTGAGCACTGGGCCGCGGGCGCCGACGCGTTGGGCCACCCGGTCCGCCACCGCCCCTTGGCCGCGTTGGCCGAGCCTGGGCCAGGCCAGGGGGTCCAGGGCCCTGGCCCTAAGCAGCTGCAGCTCGGCGTCTACGAAGAAGCCGCCGGTGGTGCCCACGAACACCCCCGTGCGACCGTGGCCTGGCCCCGCTCGGTCCATGGCCTCGTCCACCACCATGTCCAGCACCTGCCTGAGCCGCTGCTCGGGAGGTGGTGTGATGGGGATCTCGCCCACCAGGGCGTCGCGGGCGTCGGTGAGCTGCAGGTGCGCGGATCGCTCCGGCCTGCCGAGGCCACAGGACCCCGCGCGGAGCCCTGCGACGCTGGAGTCGGTGTCGGCGCCCAGGGCACAGGCGCTCCCCCAGCCCAGGACCACCAATGGAGCCGTCATGGGACCGGCCACCCTCGCTCGCGGGCGATGTGCTCGGCCAGGCTGGCCACGGAGCGGAAGGTGGCCTTCGCGGCACTGAGATCCTGGATGCGTACGCCGAACTCATACTCGATGGTGGCGGCGATCTCGACAGCGTCGAGGCTGTTGAGGTCCAGGTCACCACCGATGAGTCGATCGTCACGGTGGATGTCGTCAGGCTCGAGGTCCTCGAGATCGCAGACCGTGATGATCATTCGCTTGAGGCACTGCTCGAGCTGGCCGAGACTGAGGATGGTCGATGCGTCCGACATTGCCGACGCACATATTACAGCGTCAGGGTGCGGGCCAAACGCCTAGCGCGGATCAGCCATGCTCACGGCGGCGCCCTCGGCCAGCACGAAGCGGGTGCGGCCGTGGGTGCGCTCCACCAGGGTGCGGGAGTCCAGGCCGCCGGCCTCGAGGTCCTTGCGCAGGCGCTTGACCAGGGTGTTGACGGCCTTGGGGTCCCGGGGGGGCAGGCGGCCCCAGACCCGGGTGAGGACCACGGCGTCGGTGACGGGCTCGCCCGCGGGCCCACTACCCAGGGGCACCAGCAGGACCTGCAGCAGGTCGAAGCGCAGCCCCGGTAGCCAGATGGTGCGGGTGCGATGGCCCAGCTTGATGGTCAGCTGACCGCCAGCGGGGGGTACGGGTTGGATCTCCACCTGCCACGGCAGATCGGGGGCGTCGTCGCCCATGGTGGTCTGGTGGGCGCTGGCCATGTCCACCAGGCGCAGGGTGGTGTCCCGCATGCCCAGCTCGTCACCGCTCTGGAGCAGGAGGGCCAGATCCTTGGGGGGGACCTTGCCGTTCAGGGTGAGCTCCGCGGCCAGGGTGGCGCGCCAGCCGCCGGGCAGGGCGGGCTCGAGCCGCAGGGCCCCAGGGGGCCAGCTGGGGATGGTGAGGTCGTCGCCGTCGTCGCCCCCCACCCGGAAGGACCCCAGCGGAAGCTGGGTGAAGGAGGTGGCGCGCCCTGTGGGATCGGCCATGCTGCGGTGGCGCAGGGCCCAGCCCGTGGTGGACGAGGGCTCCTTGTGCTCCAGCCGGACATGGATCTCGAGGCCGGGCAGGGTGAGCCGATCGCCCTGCTGCAAGGTGCGCTGCTCCTCGAGGGCCTCACCGTTGACCTCCACGGCGCTGCGCCCGATGCGGATCAGCTGGACCCCCGCGGGGTCGGTGTAGACCAGGGCGCTGCGGCGGCTGGCCGACAGATCCGTGAGCTGCACATCAGCGCCGGCGCTGCGTCCGATGAGCACACCCCGCGGACCGACCTCCCAGCGTCGTCCTTCGGTGCCCTCGAGCCAGCATCGGGTTGCGATTCCGTCCATGGCGTGCTCCTCTTGCTCCTCCGCAATAGCCGAGCAGCACTATCATGCGCTCTCTTGGACGGGAGGTCCACCGTGAAGGCTCGCTGCGCTCTTCCCGCTCTTCTGGCCCTTGCCCTCGGCTTCTCCGCTGGCGCTCACGCGGGCCAGCCCGCCGCGGACCTGGTCTTCGACCCATGGGTGGACGCCCCCTTGCTGGGCTCCACCCTGGCCTACACCCTGGTGACCTTCATCGACGACGAGACCCCGTGGGTGCAGCAGGCCATGCCCGCCGAGCCCAGCCTGGGCTTCGACGCGCCCTGGGCTGGCCAGCCCATGATCGACGGCGAGGGCCCCGCGCTGCTCTCGGACATCGTGGGCCTGTACCCCAGCTTCGCCATGCCGGTGGTGATGGGTGTGCTGGGCGCCGCGCACTCGGAGCAGGGGGGCGTCGGGCGTCGGGCCGCGCGTGCAGGCTCCTGGTTCGTGGTGGGCACCGAGGCGGTCACCATCAACGCCACCCTGACCCATTTGGTCAAGAACGCGGTGCGTCGTCCTCGGCCTTACACCTACGATCCGCAGTGGCGCGCCGAGCTGGACGAGGCCTTGGCTGCGGGCGAGTTCGTGGACGCCGACGGTCAGATGTCCTTCTACTCGGGCCACACCTCGGCGGCCGGAGCCTGGAGCTTCGCGCTGGCCCACACCCTGGCCATCACCCACGACTGGTCGTGGCAGGGTCGCGCCGTGCCCTACCTGGCGGCCACGGGCGTCACCGCCTGGACCGGGGTGCTGCGGGTGCGCGCCCACAAACACTTCCCCAGCGACGTGCTGGTGGGCGGGCTGGCCGGCGCCGCGGTGGGCATCATGGTGCCCGAGCTGCACCGCAGCGATCGCGCTCAGCTGGCCACGGGGAACACGCTGGCCGGGACCCCCACGGTGGGCGTCAGCGGGGTGTGGTAGCTCCCAGCAGCCACACCGCGGCCTGGGCGTCCTGGTAGGCGGGAGGCCCCAGGGCCGTGGTCAGTGCCGCCAGGGCAGGCTGGGGATCGGGCGCCTGGTCCCAGTGGCCTTGGCGGTCCACCACCAGCAGGGCCTGGGCTCCCAGGGCCTCGAGGCTCGCCAGCGTACCGGACCCGGGAAGGTCACCCCGAGCCAGGGCCTGTAGCTGTACTGCGGCCGCCTGCTGCTCCGGGCTCCAGGCTCCGCCCGATGCGGGCCCATAGCCCTGGACTGTCTCCAGTAGGGGCCGGCGGTGCCAGGGCTGCAGCGCCACGCCCGCCATGTGCTGGCCCGAGAGTACGTCGGCTACGGGGCCATCGCCTTCGGCCGCGAGCCAGCGCGCCGCGTCCACTCCGGGGGGCTCGGTGGGGCGGTTCCAGGTGGTGACCCGGGCCAGGTCGGCGCTCACCGCGAAGGCACCCAGCCACAGGGACGCCAGCCCTGCGACCCGGAGCCAGCGCAGGCGCGTGTGGGTGGGATCGAGCAGCAGGGCCACCGCCACTCCCAGCGCCGCCAGGCCCATGGGGGCCGCCCGCACGGGGTGGTGCATGCGCGCGAACCAAGACGAGGCGGCCATCAACGCGGCCATGGGGCTGGTGAGGGAGGGCCCTCCGAGGACCCAGGCCAGGCGTGGCCCCATGGCCAGCGCCAGCACCGCCAGCCCAGCCAGGGCCCAGGGACGGGCACGGACCGAGCCCAGGGCGAGCAAGGAGAGGGGGAGCGCCAGGGGCAGCAGCCGGAAGCGCTCGGGCACCGTGCCCAGGCCCAGCAGCCCCGCGGCGGGCATGGAGGTGTAGCCAGCCGGTGGGGGCGCTCCCGCCAGGGCCGAGAAGTCCGATGCCTGGGAGACCAGCCAGGGCAGGCCCGCCAGCCCAATGGTCGCCGCCAGCACCGCCAGCCAGAGCCCGCGGCGTCGCCAGGGCAGGGGGGAGGCCAGGAGCGCCACGGCGCAGGCCAGCCCTGCAGCGAGGCCGTGGAAGGGGTAGGCCACGGCCTGCAGCACCAGCAGCAGCCCGGCCGCCACCAGGAGTGCGGCGGGTGAGCGGATGCGGGGGGCGCGCAGCGCGGCGGCCACCGCGGCCAGCGCCAGCACCCCCGGGCAGATCATCATGCCGGCCATACGTCCCCAGCCCAGCTCGTGCAGCAGGGTGGGGCTCATGGCCAGCACCAGGCCTGCGCTGGCTGCGGCCATCCGCGAGGCGCCGGCCAGGCGAGCGGCCAGCACCGTGGCCAGGATCGCCAGGATCGGCAGCGCCAGCCCCATGGTGTTCCAGACGCGCCACCAGCTGTCCAGCTGGAACCAAGGCAGGGCCAGCCAGGCGTCTATTCGGTTGGGGAAGAGCTGGTCCAGGACGCCCCCCCCGCCAGGCCAGCCGGTGGCCTCGAGCCACTCCACGCCGGTGGCCTGCAGCTCGGCCTCGCGCCACCAGCACCAGAAGTTGCCCACGAAGTCGCCGTTGCCCCAGGGCTGCTCCGGCCCCCACAGGCCCTGCCCCAGGCTGGCCAGGGGCCCTCGCAGTGCCCACAGCAGCGCAGTGACCGGCGCCGCGAAGCAGGCCAGCTCGCCCAGCCCCCTCAGGCTGGACCTCACTGGGCTCGTGGGTGCATTGCGGCTCAAGACAGGAAGCTCCGGGTCCGACCTGGGTGTTAACCTTTGCAGCCCGCGCATCGGCGACATCCGCCTTTCGTCTGCCCTGAGGTCCCATGCGGCTCCCCATCCCAGTCCTGTCCGGTGGCTTCCTTTTCCTGCTCGGCGCAGCCGTGGTGGTCGCGGCCCCCCCACCGCCCATGCCCGACACCGCCGACACCGCCGACACCGCCCTGGATGACACGGGTGACACCGACCAGCCGGTAGATACGGACACCCAGGTCCCCGACGACACCGACACGGGGCCGGACGACACCGACACCCAGGCCCCCGACGACACCGACACCGACGGCGTGGTCGAGGACACTGCCTACTACGCTGGCGCCGCAACCCTGGCCGGGGAGGCCGGCGGGTGTGGGTGCTCCAGCCGGCCAGCGCCCGCGGCCATGGGGCTCGGCTTCTGGTTGCTGGGGTTGGCGGTGATGCGACGGCGGAGCTCTCCCGACCTCTGCTAGTCGGGAGCTATCCGCCTACTGGCTGTCGCTCCGCAAGCGCCAGTCCAACATCAGGCACTGGGTGAGGGGAGGGAGCTCGCCCATGGTGGCGGCGGCCTTTTCTTTGTCGACCTTGGGGTCCACCGCGGCCTGGCAGGGCAGGACGACGGATCGCGCGATGGTGCGGGCGGTCTGCTGCAGCACCCACTCACCCTTCGAGCCCAGGCCCGCGGTGACCGTGCTGACGGGGAACTCGGCGTAGCTGACGGCGCCCACTCCATCGGTGCGGTAGTCCACCTCGGGAAGGTCGGCGGTGAAGAGCTTGGCCAAGCGGGCGCTGGTGGCGTGGGCCGAGGCCTCGGGCAGGGGCACGTTGTCTGCTTCGGCGCCCAGGTGACGCGCCATCTTGTTGACCACCTTGTTGACGCGGGTGCGTTCGTCGTCGCCCTCGACGTAGAGGCAGCCGCCCTGTCCGCGGGTGAACTCGTTGACGGTGGTGGAGAACGACTCGGGGAACTCGCTCTGGCCGGCACCCTCGAGGGTGGCTCGCAGGGCCTGCTCGTGCAGCTGCTTGTCGTTCATGTAGCTGGACATCTTCGAGGCCGGGATCAGGGCGTCCAGCTGGGGGCTCAGGCCGAAGTGCAGGGCCTGGCGGTAGCTGAGCTGCGCCACGCCCCGGGTGCAGACGTCCTCGGTCTGGGAGTCCTCGAGCTTGTTCCACTCGTTGGAGTGGCGGCTGGGATCAGCGGCGATGTACGGCAACACCTTGACCAGCTCGGAGTCCAGATCTTCTTCGGCCAGCAGGCGCTCGCGCAGGTCCGCGAACTCGTTGGCCTTGCCGCCCTTGGACTCGATCAGCCAGGCGTACTGCTTGCCCTGGCTGAGGATGAGCTGGGCTTCGGACCACACCGCGTCGCGCAGCTTGGTGTCCTCTTCCAGGGCCAAACCCACGCCGCCGGGCTCCCGCAGCACCTCGGCCACCAGCTCGGCGAAGGTCCAGCTGGTGTCTTCGCCGCGACCGTCGGCGAAGCCCAGGGTCTTCTCGCAGCTCTCGAGCTTGACCGACTCGGACTGGAGCAGCTTGGCGGTCTTCTTGCCCTTGCAGCTCATGCCGCCCGCCAAAGCGTAGCCGCCGATCATGGTGATCCCCAGGAAGATGTACCGGGGCTGGAAGATGGCGCCGGACTTGACGAAGGTCCAGGCGCGCTGGACGAACTGACCCGGGCCGGTGACCAGGACCCTGGTGAAGGCCTGGCGCTTGGCCTCCTTGCCGAACGCGCCAGCGTTCAGTCGCTTGTCGCGGATGCTCGGCTTCTTGTCCCGGGCGTCCTTGACCTCCTGGGGGAGCGCGTCGAGCTCGATGATGAAGCGCGGGCCGTTCTCCGTGACCAGGGCGAAGCTGTCGTTGGGGCGCACCGCGGTGGGCGTGTCCACCTGCACGGGGGCGCGGGCGCCCTGCTTCCAGAGGAAGACGGTGGCGGTGCGCTCGGCCGGTGCCAGGATCATGGAGTTGTCGGCCTGCCGCATCACGCGCACGTGAATGGGGAGCACGCCGAGGCTCTGGGGCAGGGTGATGTCGCAGCGTGAGCCCTCTGAGCCCAGCACCACCTCGATGCCTTCGAAGAACCCGAAGCGGGTGCCACCAAACTCGGGGGTCAGGCGAAGATAAAGGACCAGCTCATCACTCATGCGACTCTCCGCAGGGTTTCGAGCAGCTTAGCGCACTGAAGAGGGTGGTGGGTGGGGCAGGGGGGACAGGATACCCCAGCAGGTCAGGCTTGATATGATCCCCGCGGGTCCCTCTGCGCCGTTGGTGGCCATGAACATCTTCCTCGTGCCCTACACCCCCATGCGCCACCTGGTGGTCGGCCTGTACTGCGCTGGCGCCGGGCTGCTCGCCTGGTGGTTGCTGCTGCTCTACACCACGGCCCTGGGGCCCAGCTGGGGGCCCGGCTCCGACGGCGCCATCTTCTTGGCGTTGGTGGGCTCCACGGTGGCGACCGCCTCGGTGCTGGCCGAGCACTCGCTGCGTCGCAGCCCCCTGTGGAAGCGCGTCATGTTGGCGTCCATCACCCTGGCCGTCTCATTCAGCCTGTCCCTGTTCGCCTTCTGGTTCTGGAACGGCGTGCTCGCCCCCGGCCTGCTCGCCCCGCTCGTGCGCCTGGGCATCGACTCGCTGGGGCTGTTCCACGCTGGCCTGCCGGCGGACGCCGCGGGCGATCAGCTGCGGGCGCTGGTCGACGCCGTGGATCCCGACGTCGGCGACTCCAGCCTCGTCTCTCTGCGCTACCGCTTGGGAGCCTTCACCGCGGTTGGCTTGGCCACCTCCATCGGGCCCCTGGCTGTGCGCAAGGCTCGTGGTGTCCTGTACCACCTGCTCGCCGGGCTTCTGGCGGCGCTGTTCGCCGCAGCGGTGTGGCATGTGTTCAACATCGTGGTCGGGTCGGACCTCTACTGGGCTGGGGCTGCCTCGGCCTGCGCCTGGGGCCTGGCCTTCGGCGCCTTCGCGTGGCCCCTGCCCGATGAACTCTACGCGGGCTGGCTGCGGATCCTCTCCTTCGATCGTTTCGGTCGCCGCATCCCCATCGACGCCCCCGACGGTCAGCCCAAGGAGCGCTTCGTGGGGCACTTCCCTCGGGGCCTCGACGTCTTCCTGCCCGGCGAGGCCGGCGTGATGGAGATGCACCTGTCCCTGGCTGTGGACAGCAAGCATCGCTACTTCGCCCGTGGCCTGAGCCTGGCCTCCACCAACGTCCGTCGCTTCCTCGAGCGCGTGAACTTGAGCTACGATCCGCGGCGGGCCGCCCCCCTCGAGACCCGGCTCACCTCGGGTGATCGAATCGTGCTCGGCACCGGCGACCAGAGCGCAGAGCTGGAGTTCCTGATGCTGCCCAGGGAGGAGCGATGAGCGTCCTCCGCACAGCGACCCTGCTCGCGGCGGCCTTGCTGGGGCTGGCGGGCTGCGGGTCCAGCGATCTCCAGGCGATCCCTGGCACCACCCTGCGGGTCTCCACCCCGGAGATGGCCAAGGGCACCGAGCTGGATCTCAAGATCTTCACCAAGGCCAGCCAGTGCGGGAACCTCACGGGCGCCGAGCCGGAGCAGTGCCTGCCCCGCGTCGATCGGGGCGCGGGCGAGGTCCACCTGGCCTTCCAGTTCCTGGCGGGCACCGACCCCTGGCCCATGGCCATCGATGAGCAGCACCTGCAGGTGGTCCACCAGGGCTCGCTGATCCAGGAAGGCCAGAACCAGCAGAGCTTCGACGTCATCCCCCACGACCCGGTCAAGACCGACCAGCTCTTCGTGGTGATCATCGACGGCTCCGGCTCCATGAACGAGCCCTCCTCCGACCCCAAGATCGACCGGGTCCGCAAGGCGTTGCTCCAGCCCGAGGTCGCGCAGGCTTTCTTCCCGCCGGGTCAGACCACGGGCCTGGTGTTGCTCGAGTTCGGCGGCACCAGCGTGCGCCCCGTCGGCGGCAAGATGCAGGTCATCACACGCCGCAGCGACTTCAAGAAGCTGGTGCGCGATGAGCTGCGGGCCAGCGGCGGCTACACCAACCTCTACCAGGCCGTCGAGTACGCCACGGGCGATCTGCTCAGCAACGTGCCCGAGGTCACCGAGTTCCTGCGCACCACCACGGGGGCCCCCACGGTCATCGCCCTGACCGACGGGTTCAACAACGAGCGCTCCGACGACACCTGCTCCACCAATGCCGCCAAGCTCGAGCGCTTGCTCAAGCACCTCGAGCGGGTGCGCGGCGAGGGGTCGGAGCTCACCGCGCGTCCTCGGGTGTTCACCGTCGGTCTGGGCCGGCCATTCCGTCGGCGCTTCGAGCTGCCCGAAGAGCTGGGCAACGTCCGGCCCGTGACCCTGTGCGGCAAGAAGTACAAGGACATGCGCATCGACGGGCACCTCGAGACCCTGGGCATCGACAACGCATCGTTGGCCTGGATCGCCGAGGTGGGTGGCGGCGGCAGCTTCGTCAAGCAGAAGACCGACGGCCTGGGCGTGGCGTTCCAGGCGGCGGCCGCCGAGCAGTACGAGTGGTTCGAGGTTCGATATCGGCTCGATCCTTTCTACCTGCGGCGCTCCTTCGAGACCACGCTGCGCCTGGCGGCCTTCGCCGAGGCCGAGGCCTCCATCGAGCTGCATCCGTCGGCCTGGCTCGACGGGCCTCCGGGCGATCGCGCCGAAGACGGCTGGACCCGCGCGTCCAGCCTCGCACACACCGTGGGGCTGGTCTTGCCCCTGCTCGGGTTGCTGGTGGCGTCGAGCTTCCTGTCCCCGGCGTGGCTCAATGCGCGCCGCATTGTCCTGGGCCGCTTGCGTCCGCCGCGAGCGAAGGCATCGGCCAGCCCGGGTGTTCCACCTTCGGGTCAGCCTCCGCAGAGCCAGGCTCCAGGGGCTTCTCCGGCAGGAGCCCCACCTGGCACGTTGCCCGGTGGGGATGCTTCCCGGTAACATCCATGGGCTCGCGCCCGCGCATGCGCTCTCATCGTGCGGTTCGTGACCCACAGCGTCGGTCGGGAGAGAGAACGTGGCTCGCTTCATTCGAAACTACGAGGTCATCCACAAGCTGGGCGGCGGCAAGTTCGGCGAGGTCTTCCTGGCAGCGGGCGAGACCCCGGGTCGAGGGCTGAGCGCCGGTCGCCGCCGCGTGGTCGCGGTCAAGAAGCTGCGCGACAGCTCCAGCCCTGATGCGGCGAACCTGCTCATGCAGGAGTTCGCCCTGCTCGACCAGGTCAAGCACCGCGGCATCGTGCGGGTCTTCGAGTACATCCAGGAAGAGAACGCCGTCATCATGGAAGCGGTCGACGGCGTCACCCTGCGCACCATGCTCGAGGAGTGCGACAAGGCCCACGAGCAGGTCTTCACCGAGGCGGTCATCGAGATCGCCTGCGAGATCGCCGACGCCCTGTACCAGGCCTACACCACCCCCGGCGACAACGGTGAGCCCCTGCGGCTGGTCCACCGCGACCTCAAGCCCGAGAACATCATGCTCACCCCCTCGGGTGAGGTGAAGATCCTCGACTTCGGTCTGGCCCGCGTGGACAACGCCGACTTCGAGCGCGAGGATCCCAACCGGCTGCGGGGCACCCCCATCTACATGGCCCCCGAGCAAGCCCAGATGCGCGAGGTCGACCACCGCACCGACCTGTTCACCCTCGGCTTGATCACCTACGAGCTGCTCATGGGCCGGGCGGCCTACCGCGTGCCCGAGAACTCCCCCGACCCGGTGGCCGAGGTCTACGACGCCATCGAACGCGCCGCCCTGTCCGAGTGCGTCAGCGAGCTCGAGTCCAAGATCCCGGGCATGGGCCCCATCATCGCCCGCTGCCTGCAGGCACGTCCCCAGTCCCGCTACCAGAACGGCCAGGAGCTGCTGGTGGATCTGCGCCGGCAGCTGTACCGCGACCGTGGGGCCTACCTCGAGGAGTTCTGCGAGTTCTTCTTTGGCTCCATCTACGAGCACGAACCGCTGCCCTCCATCGATCAGGTCGCCAGCTCGGGCCCCGCTCCCACTGGGCGACGCAAGCGCATGAGCATCGAGGAGCGGCTGCGCCAGTCCATGGAGCGCGAGCAGGTGGCCGTGCGCGAGACCCCGCGTGCCGCCCCGGCTCCCCGAGCTCCCGCGGCGCCGTCCCCGCGCGCGCCAGCCCCCCAGCGGGCCAAGCCCTTCGCGCCGCCCAGCC
>ERZ890953.64-NODE-64-length-60203-cov-7.206058_pt1 | contig 60203 bp, 54 predicted proteins | sample MGYA00521264_ERZ890953 | MGnify/ENA primary metagenome ERZ890953 (study PRJEB32303, sample SAMEA104408629) | aquatic metagenome | biome: Brackish water; feature: Chemocline; material: water | place: Baltic Sea | collected 2014-10-26T21:54:00 | depth 200 m ...
AATGGTCGGGGCGACTGGATTCGAACCAGCGACCACCTGAACCCCATTCAGGTGCGCTACCAGACTGCGCTACGCCCCGACGGGGGCTTGTCGTAGAACGACAGGGGCTTGTCAATGACGCCTTTGTGCGAGCACGCCCGGCGACGAGGCACCGCCTATTAATGAGAGCGGCGAAGTGGGTCAAGGCCCTGGATCAAGTCTCCCACAGGGGCCTGGCTTCGTCCTCGAGGGCGGCCACACGGGCACGCACATCGGCGATCCGGCCCAGGGCCTCTCGCACGGCCTCGGGGGAGATCCCCGGCTCGATGCTGGGGGTGCTCTTGAGGAACTTGCGGGCGCCGGCCACCGTGAAGCCCTTCTCGTGGAGCAGGTGACGGATGCGCAGGAAGCGGGCGATGTCCTGCTTGCGGTACAGCCGCTGCCCGCTCATGGAGCGCAGGGGCTTGAGGATGAACTCGCCTTCCCAGTACCTGAGCACATGGGGTTCGACACCCACGATGGAGGCCACTTCACCGATGCGGAAGTAGAGCTTGTCGGGCAGATCGCCTGGAAGCAGGTTCTCGTCGGCGCTCATCGGGACTCCTTGTTCATGGCATTGCGCAGCAGCTGGGAACAGCGGAACCTCAGCACATTGCGCTCGTCGATGACCACGTCCTCCATTGTACGGGGATTCCGGCCAAGACGGGAAGCCTTGCGCCGGACATGGAATGTCCCGAACCCCGTGATCTTGACCTCTTGGTGGCCAGGATCCGTCAGCGCCTCTTTCATGGTCTCGAAGACCTGATCCACCAGCAGCCCAGCTTGAGCCCCCGTGATCCCGACCTGTCCTTGCACGGCGCGAACGATCTCGGCCTTGGTCAGCGCGGGCACATGCTCACGGCGATTGGCCATGGATACCTCCTGAGCCTCGGACGGCACCGCGCCTAAGCACCGGTGTCGTCGCCCGTGCTCACTTCCTCGCTGTCATACCAGAGCCTGAAGGTGAGCTCGTCGCTGCGCTGCTCGCCCTCTTCTCCCACCGACACGATGACCAGGCCGTAGTAGCCCTCATCGGCCGGATCGGGCTCGAGTTCGTACTCGTCCGCTCCGCGATCACCGCTCTCGGTTCGCACGGTCACCCGCTCCACGTCATTCTCCCACTCGTCCTCGACCACCACCAAGAGGGTGTGCTCGGTTCCGACGGGACCTCCACCAGGCGTGACCGTGGCGCTGCCCACGACAAGGCTGGTGACGGAGCTGGTGAGGTCGACGACCACCGGGTCCAACAGATCTGCGGCCCCCACCTCGATGGTGACGGAGTCGTCGGACCCGTTGAACTGGACCCAGTTGGGCTCGGTGTCTTTCTGGCAGTCGTAGCCGAGCACGCTGCAGACCAGCAGCAAGCCCGCAGGCCACACGAGCGCACGCGGCGCGCGCGCCCGAGGCACTGTGCTACGCGAGGGCGCCACGAGCCTGCTCGACGATGGCGTCGAAGGTCGCAGGCTCGCTGACAGCCAGCTCGGCGAGCTGCTTGCGATCCAGCTCGATGCCGGCGAGCTTGAGGCCGTGGATGAACCGGCTGTAGTTGAGGTCGGTGACCATCAGGGCAGCGGCGATGCGCTGAATCCAGAGGCCACGGAAGTGGCGCTTGCGCTGCTTGCGGCCGATGTAGGCGTAGGTCTCAGCCTTGATCACGCCCTGCTTGGCCTGGCGATAGTTGCTGCGACCGCCGTGGAAGCCCTTGGAAGCCTTGGCAAGAGCCTTCTTGCGGGTCTTGCGAATCTGCGCTCTCTTGATGCGAGCCATGTTCCGTCTCCTTTGCGACCGGTTCCCTTCCCCACGACACGTGGAGAGGTAGCGGTGAGCGGATATTCGAGATCGAACGGGTCAGGATAGACCCCGCGCGACTACTTGTAGGGGATGCAGCGCCGGATGGCCTTGGCGTCGCCAGGGGCCAGGAAACCGGGCTTGCGCAAGCGACGCTTCATCTTCTGGCTCTTCTTGGCCAGGATGTGGCGCATCTTGCTGCGCTTGAACTTGATCTTCCCGCTTCCGGTGACGGAAAAGCGCTTCGCAGAAGCGCGACGGGTCTTCATCTTGTTGCCAGCCATGATGACCTCTCGAGGGGCTAACCCCGACGATTGGGGGCGATGATCATGTGCATCTGACGACCTTCCATGCGAGCGGGCTGCTCGACCGTGGCGAGATCCTGACAGGCCTCGTAGACACGGTTGCACTGGAGAACGCCGATGTCACGGTGGGCGAGCTCGCGTCCGCGGAAGCGAATGGTGACCTTGACCTTGTTGCCTTCTTCGAGGAAGCGGCGAGCATGCTTCACCTTGACCTCGAAGTCGTGCGTGTCGGTCTTGGGCCGGAGCTTGACCTCCTTGACAGTGACCGTCACCTGCTTGCGCCGGGCGGAAGCATCCTTCTTTTTCTTCTCGTACTTGAGCTTTCCAAAGTCTGCCAGACGACACACTGGAGGACGTGCGTTTGGGGCCACCTCGATCAGGTCGAACCCGCGCTCCCTGGCCATATCCTGGGCGTCCTTGGTGAGGAACTCGCCCAGCTTGTTGCCTTCCTCGTCGATGACGAGGACTCGAGGAACACGAATGCGCTCATTGGTTCTGAGCTCATCCCGCTCTGGTGGCTTGTCGAAGTATCTCCGGCGTCGCCTCAAGGCCTCTCCGAATCCGCTCGGTCTGTGATCGCGCGCCCTCGAGCACCCCAAATGGTGACCAGGACGCTGGGTTTCCTCGTGAATTCCACTGACGGTGGAGTGGGGACGAGGACACCCCGAAGGAAGGTGGTAGGCATGGACAGGCTTGAACTGTCGACCCCCGCCGTGTCAGGACGGTGCTCTCCCACTGAGCTACATGCCTCCAGGGTTCCCCTGATAACGCCGCTGCGTCGGCAGCGTCAAGGGCGCTGGCCACGTTCTATGCCGATGGGGCGAGACCGGCGCTGGGTCTACACATTCTTGAACAGGTCCCGCTCGTTCTCGGGCTTGGTGGACTTCTGGCGAAGCCGTCCACCGCGGCCCTCGTCGTCCTCGGACTCCACACCCGCGGCTTGCTCGGGGGAGCTGCGCTGCGAGAGGGTCATCACCCCCACCAGGTAGGGCTTGACGTCCTCCATGATGAGGATCATCGGCGAGGCCACGTAGACCGTGGAGTAGGTGCCCACGATGACGCCCAGGGCGATGGCCAGGGCGAAGGTCTCGATGACGGGCCCGCCCATGAACAGGAAGACGATCATGGCCGCGAGCGTGGTCAGCGAGGTGTTCAAGGTGCGGTTGAGGGTCTCGTTGACCGACGCGTTGATGAGCCCCTCCATGTCCTTGCGCCGATACCGCTCCATGTTCTCGCGGATGCGGTCGTAGATGACGATGGTGTCGTTCAGCGAGTAGCCGATGATGGTGAGCAGCGCGCCGATGATGGAGATGTTCACCTCGCGCCGCATCAGCACGAAGATGCCGATGACGATGATGACATCGTGGAACAGGGCGAGCACCGCGCCCGGCGCGAAGGTCAGATCGAAGCGGAAGGCCACATAGACCAGCACCAGCACCAGGGTGGCCAGGATGGAGATGAAGCCCTGCCGGCGCAAATCTCCACCGACCTTGGGGCCGACGCTGTCGACCTGGAGGACCTCGAAGCTGTGCCCGGCCAGCTGGGAACCGATGGCGCCCTGCACCTGCTGGGAGAGCCCCGGGAGCTTGACGTAGAAGGTGTTGTCATCGGGCGCCTCGCGCACCTCTACGTTGGCGAGCCCTGCGACCGCGGCCTCGACCTGCTCCATGGGCACGGCCGGACCCGTATACTCGAGGGTCATGCTCGCGCCGACCTCTGCCTCGAAGCGTTCCTCGGCGATCCAGTCCACGCCGAAGGTGGCCTGCAGCTGCTGCTTGACCTGCTCGCGGATCTCGTCGGAGCCGAAGGCTGCGTCCTGAACGCGGATGGAGTACTCGGCGTCCTCGGGGCTGCCGATGGACTGCACCGAGTCACCGGGAATGCCCACCGCCACGATGGCGTCGCGCACTTCACCGATTTCGACCTGCTCGGAGAACCGCAAGCGGATCTCGGCGCCGCCGGTGAAGTCGATGCCCCAGTTGGGCCCGACGACCAGGAACAGGGCGATGGAAGCCACCACCAGCACTGCGCTGATGGAGGCGGCGATGCGCCGCTTGCCTACGAAGTCGATGTTTACATTGTCGGGAATGAACTGCATGGCCCGCCTCCTAGAACGCCAGCCGCGTGGCGGCCTTGCGGGTGAGCAGGTCCAGCATCGTGCGGGACACGAAGATGGCCGAGAAGAGCGTGGTGGCGATGCCGATCATGAGGGTGACGGCGAAGCCCTTGATGGGGCCGGAGCCGTACGAGAAGAGCACCACACCGGCGATGAAGGTGGTGATGTTGGCGTCGAGCACGGCGCTGACCGCCTTGTCGAAGCCGGCGTCCACCGCCGCCCGGGCTGTCTTGCCCAACCTTAGCTCCTCGCGTATGCGCTCGAAGATGATGATGTTGGCGTCGACCGCCATGCCGATGGTCAGCGCGATGCCGGCGATGCCGGGCAGGGTGAGCGTGGCGCCGAAGGCCGCCAGCAGGGCCATGATGAAGACCACGTTGAGCAGCAGCGCCAGGTCGGCCACGAAGCCGATGGACTTGTAGTAGACGACCATGAACAGCAGGACGAGCAGGCCGCCCAGCAGGGTGGCCTCGATGCCCGAGGTGATGGCATCCTGGCCCAGGGTGGCGCCGACGACGCGGACCTCGGCGATGGTGACGGGCGCAGGCAAGGCGCCGGTGCGCAGCACCAGCGAGAGCACCGAGGCGTCCGACAGCTGCTCCTGGTAGCCGCCGCCGCCCATCTCGATGCTGGCCATGCCGCCGGCGATCTTCTCTCGGATGACCGGGGCCGACCGCATCTTGGCGTCGAGCACGATGGCGAAGCGCTTGCCCACATTCTGGCCGGTGACCTCGGAGAAGATCCGAGCGCCCCGGGGCTTGAAGGCCATGGAGACATAGGGCTCGTTGTACTGGTTCATGGAGACGTGGGCGTCGTTGATGTCGTCGCCGGTCAGCACCACATCTTCTTTGACCACCAGGGCGTTGATGCGCATCTCCTTGCCGTTGATGTCACGCTCGTACTTCCACAGCAGGCGATCGCCGTCGGGGATGCGCCCGGTGCGGACCAGCCAGTCGCTCAGGGCCCGATCGTCCTCGTAGTTGGCCGTGTCGAGCTGCTTCTCGGCCTCGAGCAGCACCTTCTCGATGAGCTCGGGGCGGATGTCCTCGTCCACCATCATGAACTCGAGCACGGCGGTGGTGCCGATGATCTTGATGGCTTCCTGCATGTCGTCCATGCCGGGCAGCTGCACGGTGATGCTGTAGCCACCCTTCTGCATGATGGTCGGCTCTTTGACGCCGGTCTCGTTGATGCGATCCCGGAGGGCCTCGAGGGCCTGCTCCACCGCGCGCTTGCGGATGTAGTCGGCGGAGTCTTCGCTGAGCAGAAAGACGTGGTAGTCGAGGCCGTCCTTCAGCTGGGTGCCCTCGTAGCTGTAGCCGTTGTAGCGCTGCTGCATGAAGAAGCGCAGATCCGCCAGGCTCTCACCCTCGGTCAGCTTGACCAGCAGGGCGGGCTGGCCGCGCATCCGCCGCACCTCGTCCACCGAGATGCCCTCGCGCTGCAGGGAGTCCCGCAGGGGGCGGGCGTCGCGCTGCACGGAGGAGAGCACGGCCTCATCGACCTCGACCACCAGGGTGAGGTCGATGCCGCCGGCCAGGTCGATGCCGAGGGCGAACTCGGTGTCGGGCAGCAGTCCACGCAGCCAGGAGACGTCCTGTTCGGAGTCGTCCTGGGCCGGGCCGTGAACGGAGTCGGCTTGCTGGGAGAGCTGCTCGAACTTGTCGACCGCCAGGAAGTTGGGGAGCAACGCGTAGGCGGACAGCGCCACCGCCGCGAGGATTAAAGCCAGCTTGGCCCACCAGGTTCCAGTCATGGTACGCCTCCCTTACTTCTGCTTGATGGGGGTGGCGTCGCTATCCGTGAGCTTCCGCCTGATGGAGCTCTTGTCCATCTCTACTCGTACATCGCGGGCGAGCTCGAGGATGACGGTGTCGTCCTTCACCGCCCAGATCTTGCCGTAGATGCCAGCCGCGGTGACCACGCGGTCGTCCTTCTTCAGGCTGGCGAGCAGGCCCTGGTGTTCCTTGGCCTGCTTCTGCTGGGGTCGGAACAAGAGAAAATAGAAGATGCCCACGATCATGACGACCATGAACAAGGTGGAGCCCATGCCACCGCCACCGAGGGCAGCGGGCGCGTCGAGCATGATCAAGACATCGTTCGAAATGTGAGGGGTCATGTGACCTCCACTGGGCGCTCAGGTTTCCTGGGCGGGGATGGTAACGGAGGCGGCCTCCGCCAGAGGTCGCAGCGCCTCGATGGATGAAGTTCCTCCCCGAACTGCCACTCTCACGCGCTCCATGAACTCCTGGTAGAAGCTCAGGTTGTGCAAGGTGAGCAGCCTGGGACCGAGGATCTCCTTCCCCAAGAAGAGGTGCCGGAGATAGGCCCGGCTGAAGGAGCGGCACGTATAACACCTGCAAGCGGGATCGACGGGCCTGGAATCTTCCCGGTAGCGGGCATGTCGGATGGTGAGCCGCCCGAGGGAGGTGAAGGCCTGGCCAAAGCGCCCACTCCTGGTCGGAAGCACACAGTCGAAGAGGTCGATACCTCTACGCACCGCCTCGAGAATGTCCAGGGGGTAGCCGACCCCCATGAGGTAGCGCACGCGGTCGCTGGGCAGGCATGGGACCGCCGCCTCGAGCATCGCGAGCATCTCGGCCTGAGGCTCGCCCACGCTCAGGCCGCCGACCGCGTAGCCGTCCAGGTCCAGCTCGGCGAGCTGCTGGGCGTGGGCGCGCCGCAGCTCGGGGTACAGCCCTCCCTGGACGATGCCGAACAGCGCTGTGCGCTCCGGCTGGCGCCGCGCCTCGAGACAGCGCTCGAGCCAGCGGGTGGTGCGCTCGGTGCTGGACCGCACACGCTCCACGGTGGCCGGAACCTCGATGCACTCGTCCAGGGCCATGGCTACATCGACCCCCAGCGCCTCCTGGATCTCCACGGCCACCTCGGGGGTCAGCATCCTCCACCCCCCGTCCATGGGGGACCTGAAGCGCACCCCCTGCTCCGTGACCTTGCAGAACTCCTTGAGGCTGAAGGCCTGATAGCCCCCCGAGTCGGTGAGGATCGGCCCTTCCCACCCCATGAACTCGTGCAGTCCGCCCAGCCGGCGCACCAGCTCGTGACCCGGCCGAACCCACAGGTGGTAGGTGTTGGCCAGGACCATGCTCGCGCCCGCGCCACGCAGTTCGGCCGGGGTCAGGCCCTTGACGGTCCCCGCCGTGCCGACCGGCATGAAGCAAGGGGTGGGCACCTGGCCGTGAGGCAGCTGCAGGACCCCTGTTCGAGCGTCGCCGGCGCTAGCTCGGAGCTGGAAGGACGAGCATCGCGTCGCCATAGGAATAGAACCGATAGCGCCGGGAGATGGCATGACCGTAGACCTCGAGCAGCCGCTCGCGCCCGAGCACGGCGGCCACCAGCAGGATCAGGCTGCTGCCCGGCAGGTGGAAGTTGGTGATCAGCGCATCGGGGACCCGGAGGCGGTCCCCTTCGCGCAGGAAGAGTCGAGTGACGCCGCTGCTCGCGGTGGGCAGGTCGCTCCCAGCGGGCGTGGCCGCCTCGAGGGCGCGCACGGTAGTGGTCCCTACGGCCACGACCTTGCCTCCCCGCGCACGCGCGGCCTGGATGGCCTGGACGGTGGCGACGGGCACGCTGTAGCGCTCGCCGTGGAGCTCGCCCCGCTCCAGATCGTCATCCCGCAGGGGCCGGAAGGTGCCCGGCCCCACGTGCAGGGTGACCGTGGCCAGCTGGACCCCTCGGCGCTGGAGCCGCTCCAGCAGCTCGGCGCCAAAGTGGAGCCCGGCCGTGGGCGCCGCCGCTGAGCCCGGGGGCTGAGCGAACAGGGTCTGGTAGCGCTCCCGATCGGACTGGTTGGCGGGACGACGAATGTAGGGTGGCAGCGGCATCTGGCCCAGCCGGTCCATCAGCGCCTGGGGCTCGGGTGAGGTCTGGACGCGCCAGGTGCCGTCCGGGCGCGGCTCGAGCAGCTCGACCCGCTCGCCCTCTGGACCGTGCAGGACCTCGCCGACCCGCAGCCGACGCCCCGGCCGCAGCATGACCTCCACCGGTCCGGGGCCCGGCTCGAGGAAGAGGATCTCCACCCGGCCGCCGCTGGTCCGCTCCACCCAGCAGCGCGACGGCATCACCCGGCTGTCGTTCACGACCATCAGGTCTCCAGGGGAGAGCAGCTGGTCCAGATCGGCGAAGGCGCGGTCCTCGAGAGCGCCGCCCCTCACCACCAACAAGCGGCCCCCGTCCCGCTGGGCAAGGGGCTGCTGAGCGACGAGCTCGGACGGGAGATCGAAGTGGTAGGGGAGCAGGGCTTCGGGGGGGCTCTGGGCCATAGCGGCCGCGGTTATCGCGACCCGAGAGGGGGGTCCAGGGGCCGCACGCGAATGCGCAAGGAGAAGGACGACTCGCAGCAGCGCAGGGATTCCTCACCGCATGACGAGCGGACCTTGAACCCACTGGTGGGCCCCGATATGGAGCGGGCTCCCTCGGGCCGACAGCCCTCCATGCAGGTTCCACCGTCATGAGCACGCCCCAGAAGACCGTCCGTCGCAAGGATCCATCGGCTGAGCCCACCACCGGCACCGCCGCAGAGGTCGGCCTGCCCAGCGCCGCCCAGTCGGAGCCAGCCCAGGCCGCCCAGCCGGATCCGCCGGATCAGCCAGCCCAGGCCGAGCGTCAGCCCTTCTCCACCGAAGGGCTCGTCGAGCTGGCCGAGATGGACAGCGCCGACTTCGAGGCAGCCATGGAGCAGGCCACCGCCGTCAACGCCGACTTCGAGGTCGGCCAGGAGGCCACCGGTCAGATCGTGCGCCTCGACGGTGAGAACGCCTTCATCGATCTGGGCGGCAAGTCCGAGGCACGCATCGCCATCGACGAGCTGCGCGAAGAAGAGGCGGTCCTCGGCGCCTCGGTCACGGCCCGCATCCTCCACGTCCGGGAGAGCGGAGTGCAGCTGTCTCGCCAGGTGCGAGGCGGCGGCATGGAAGCTCTCGAGGCGGCCATGGCGGCGGGCATCCCCGTCGAAGGTCGCATCGAGTCCCGCAACAGCGGCGGCTACGTGGTCAAGCTCGCGGGCGCCCGCGGGTTCTGCCCGGTCTCCCAGATCGACCGCTTCCCCGGCCGCGATCTGGACCGCTTCGTAGAGCAGACCTACGAGTTCCTGGTCACCGAGGTGCGCGAGCGCGAAGTGGTCCTCACCCGCCGTGCGCTGCAAGAAGCCGCCGCAGCCGAAGCCCAGGAGCTGTTCTGGGCCACCGCCAAGCGCGGCGACGTGCTCGAGGGCGTGGTCACCTCGGTCCGCGACTACGGCGCCTTCGTCGATCTCGGCGGCGTCGAGGGCTTGATTCATCGCAGCGAGATCTCCTGGGGCGGCGACGACAAGCCCGAGGACGTCCTCAAGCGCTGGGATCCAGTCCGCGTCAAGGTGCTCGAGGTCGAGTCCAAGCGCAAGCGCGTGGCCCTCTCCATGCGCCTGCCCGAGACCAGCCCCTGGCAGAACGTCAGCCAGGAGTTCGAGGTCGGCAGCGACTACGAGGGCAAGGTCGTGCGCCTCGAAGACTACGGCGCCTTCGTCGAGCTGGCCCCCGGGCTCGCGGGCCTGGCGCGCATCGGCAACCTCTCCTGGGACCGCATCAACCATCCTTCCCAGGTGGTGGAGCTGGGCCAGACCGTGCAGGTCCGGGTGCTCGAGATCGACAACAAGCGGCACCGCCTGGATCTCGGCATGCGCCAGCTCACCCCCGACCCCCTCCAGGTGCTGGCCGACAAGTACCCCGTGGGCGAAGAGGTCGAGGGCGTGGTCCAGCGGGTGGAGCGCATGGGCGTCGAGCTGCTGGTGGACGACTCCATCAAGGGCTGGATCCCCGGGCGCGAGGTCGACCTCCCCCCTGGCGTGCTCCTGCAGCAGAGCATCCGGCGTGGCAAGCGCATGAAGGCGCGCGTGGTCGAGCTCGACCGTCAGCGCCGGCAGCTCAAGCTCAGCCAGACCGCCGACGCCGACAGCGCCGAGCACGAAGCCCGCAAGGAAATGAAGAAGCAGGCCAAGCAGAGCAAGAGCCTGGGAACCTTCGGCGATCTGCTGGGCGGGCTGAAGCTGGACGACTGACGGTCAGGCCTCGGGCCCCGCGAGCCGGCGCTTCAGGGTGAGCAGATCCTGGAGCGTGAGGCGTTTGTCGGCCGGCGTGCGCAGCAGGTAGGCCGGGTGGAAGGTCGGCATCACCGGGACTCCCCGGTATTCACCCCAGCTGCCCCGCAAGGTCTTGATGCCTATGCTGGTGTCGAGCAGAGTCTGTGCGGCATAGCGCCCCAGCGCCAGGATGGCGGTGGGACGGATGACGTTGATCTGCGCGTCGAAGAAAGGCCGGCACTCGGCGACCTCGGCGATCTCCGGATCCCGGTTTCCAGGGGGACGGCACTTGAGCACGTTCATGATGTAGACCTGCTCGCGCTTCAACCCCAGCACGTTCTCGAGCATGCGGTCGAGCATCTGCCCCGCGGGCCCCACGAACGGCTCCCCCTGCTGGTCCTCGTGGAAACCTGGCGCTTCTCCGACGATCACCAGATCAGCGCGGGCGCTCCCCACGCCGAAGACCAGCTTGGTGCGGCCGCGGTGCAGGGGGCAGCGCGTACACTCGCCCAGCTTCTCGCGCACCTGGCCCAGGGTCGCGTCAGCGGTGGCCCTGGCGCCGTAGCCTGCCCAGAGGCCGAGGCCCTCCGCCGGTTCCTTGCGGGCAGGCAGCGCATGCGGTCGAGGCTGGGACGGAGGAAAGAGCGCCGCGGGGGCACCGGGCTCGGGTGGCAGGGCGGCTGCCTGCGGCGCGGGCGTCGTGAGGACGCCGGGCGGTTCCAGCGGAGCGGGGGCAGCTGCTTCGGGCTGGTGGTCGGGCCAGCAGGGCTCGGTACCTGCCCAGCCCACCTGCCGCGCCCCCACCTCTCGCCATGACTGGGTGAGCTGGCGTAGCTCGGCCACCAGCTCGGCCAGCTCCTGGGCGGGGTGTGGGTCGCTGCTCATGAGGAGGCTCTAGCCCGGCCCGCGGTCCGCCGCGAGGGGGAAGCGCGGCCTCCAGCCCAGCTCCCTCAGCTCGTCGATCAGGCGAAACAGGGGCAGCCCGATGACATTGTTCCAGTCCCCGTGCACCACTGAAAACAGCTGGGCCCCCAGGGACTCCACCATGTACCCGCCACCGCAGCCGGAGGCCTCGCCGCAGTCCACATAGGCGGCCAGCTCCAGGTCGCCTAGATCGGCACGCATCGTGAGGGTGGTGGTGACCTCGAAGGACCGCGGCGGACCCGCACCGGGCCCGGTGGGGATCAGCGCCACCGCGGTGACCAGCTCGTGGGTGCGCCCGCGCAGCGCGGTGAGCATCGCCAGGTGCGCCCCACGGTCGCGCGGCTTGCCCAGGATCGAGCCATCCAGATGCACCACTTGATCGGCCCCGAGCACCACCGCGCCAGGCCCGAGCTGCGCCGAGACCCGACGCGCCTTGGCGAGGGCCCTGGCCCTGGCCACCAAGGCAGGAGAATCCCCTGTGATCGCGTGTTCATCGACACCTGGGACCACCGCGCGGCACGGGATGCCCGCCCCCTCGAGCAGGGCCCTCCGCCACGCGCTGCCGCTCGCGAGAACAATCTCCATAGCGCCCTCGAGTCGTAGGTTTCCGAGTCGAAGTGTTAAGGTCTCGCGAGCAGATATAGTAGCTGATCACGCGAGACGTCCGGACTTTCCTCACCGGAGAGCGACGGGCCAGAGCCTTTGGGAGGCAGCAGCACCATGACGACCAAGGCCGTGGGAATCGATCTGGGCACAACCTTCTGCGCCGTTGCGCACGTCAACAGACACGGCGTGCCGGAGGTGCTCCCCAACGCCGAGGGCGACCGGCTCACGCCGTCGGTGATCCTCTTCGACAAGGACGACGTCATCGTCGGCAACTACGCCAAGCAGAGCGCGGTGGTCTACCCCGAGCAGGTCGTAGAGTTCGTCAAGCGCCACATGGGCGAAGACGACTACGCCTTCCACTACCGGGACGAGGCGTTCAACCCCGAGCGACTGTCGAGCTTCATCCTCGCCAAGCTCAAGCACGACGCCGAGCTCCGCCTGGGACACCCCGTGGACCAAGCGGTCATCACCGTGCCCGCCTACTTCGGCGACAAGCAGCGGCGGGCCACCATGATGGCTGGCGAGATGGCCGGGCTGCGGGTGCTCAAGCTCGTGAACGAGCCTACCTCGGCGGCCTTCGCCTACGGCCTGTCCAACATGGGGCAGGACCGCCAGGTGCTGGTCTTCGACCTGGGCGGCGGCACCTTCGACGTCAGCATCGTGCGCATCGAGGGACGGGATCTCACCGTCTTGGCCACCAACGGCGACCACCAGCTGGGTGGCAAGGACTGGGACGACCTGCTCATCGAGTGGGTGGCCAAGCAGTTCAAGGAGCGCCACGGGCTCGATCCTCTGGACGACATCGCCGCCTACCACGACCTCCGCCAGAAGTGCGTCAGCGCCAAGATCAGCCTGTCCAGGCGTCCCAAGGTCCACATCTTCTACGACTTCCAGGGCAAGATCCTGCGGGCAGCGGTCACCCGCGAGCAGTTCGAGGACCTCACCGTCGGCCTGCTGCGGCGCTGTGAGATGCTCACCCGCGACGTGCTCGACGACGCCAAGATGCACACCGACGAGATCAACACGGTGCTGCTGGCCGGTGGCTCCACGCGCATGCCCATGGTGCGGCGCATGGTGGAGCGCCTGTTCCGCAAGGCACCAGCCACCGACATCAACCCCGACGAGTGCGTGGCCATGGGCGCGGCCCTCACCGCCGCCCTCGAGGCGGCCCGACTCACCGGCGACGCCCCGCCCATCGACATCCGCACCCACGACGTCACCTCCCACTCCCTGGGCATGGTGGTCTTCCGCAACGGCAAGCTGCACAACAGCCGCATCATCGGCCGCAACAGCCGCATCCCCTGCGAGCAGACCCGCGACGACTACGTCACCACCTACGACAACCAGACCACCATGGACCTCTGGCTGGTCCAGGGCGAGAACGCCGATCCCATGGAGTGCAACGTCCTGGGGCACTTCGAGTTCTACGGCATCCCGCCCCGGCCCATGGGGGCCACGCGCCTGAGCGTCACCTTCCGCTACAACGTCAACGGAATCGTCGAGGTCGAGGCCATGGACCTCAACACCGGCCAGGCCCTGGCGCATCGCCTCTCGTCCGGCCTGTTGACCCTCGAGGATCTCGCCCACAACCGCATCCCCATGCACATCACGCTGCTCATCGACTGCTCCGGCTCCATGTACGGCCAGAAGATCGAGGACGCGCGCAAGGCCGCGGTCATGTTCATCGAGCGCACCCTGCGCCCCGGGCGTCAGGTGGCCATCATCGCCTTCCCCGGCGGCGTGCTCACGCCCCCCACCGCCGACCCGGATCGCCTGCGCGAGGCCCTCGAGCACCTCACCCCCATCGGCTCCACCCCTCTGTCCGGCGCCCTGCACGCCGCCCGGCGGCTCGTGCGCCCCAAGGCGGGCATCCAGCGCGTGTTCGTGGTCCTCACCGATGGCCACCCCGACAACCCCCACGACACCATCACCGAAGCCCACCGCATCAGGAACTCGGGCGGCCGCATCGTCAGCATCGGCGTCGGCCGCGAGGTCCGCCAGAGCTTCCTGCGCAGCCTGGCCTCGAGCCCCTCGGACTTCCACTTCTGCGACGAGTCCATCGCCCTCGAGGACACCTTCATCAACCTGGCGACCGAGCTGGCCAAGCCCTAGGAGACAGGACGATGAGCGGTGACAAGAGCAACGACAGAGACAATGCGGTCACGCGAGAAGAGCTGGCCTCGGCCCTGGTGAGCATCCGCAAGCTGCTCGAGCGACGCAAGAAGGAAGAGAGCGTCCAGAAAAAGGCCTTCGACCAACTCTACGAAGAGCTCGCCCAGTACAAGGAGAACTTCGTCTTCCAGGCCGAGAAGCCCCTGCTGCTGGACCTGCTGCTGTTCTACGACAGCCTGTCCTGGTTCCAGGCCAGCCTGGTCCAGCAGGAGGCCTCCCAGGAGGTCATCGCCGACAGCTTCCAGTACCTGGTGGACGAGTTCCTCGAGCTGTTGTATCGGCGGGACATCGTGCCCGTGGAGCACAAGGAGTTCTTCGACCGCCACCTCCACCGCGCGGTGCAGGTGGTCACCACCGAAGACCCCGAGCGCGACCAGGCGGTGCAGCAGGTCCTCAAGCGTGGCTTCATGCGCGCGGACCGCGTGCTCCGGCCCGAAGAGGTCGTGATCGCACGCACCGGGGCTGCCGGCCCCGCGACGAAGCAGTGAGGCGCTCATGAGTGACCTCGACATCGTCCTGGGCATCGACCTCGGCACCACCTACTCGGCCATGGCCTATGTGGACCGCTTCGGCAAGCCCCAGATCATCGTGAGCGCCGACGGCGAGGCCACCGTCCCTTCGGTGGTGTACTTCTACGACAACGACGCGTTCGTCGTAGGCGGCGAGGCCGTCAAGATGGTGGTGGCCGATCCTTCGAACGTGGCCCGCTTCGTCAAGCGCTCCATGGGAGAAGAAGACTTCACCCTCGAGTACTTCGGCCAGGGCTACACCCCCCAGGAGCTGTCCGCCATCGTGCTTCGGCGGCTCAAGAACGACGCCGAAGAGTTCTTCGGACGCCCGATCAGCGACGCCGTGGTCACCGTGCCGGCCTACTTCAACGCCGCCCAGCGGGCCGCCACCGCCGAAGCCGGCGCTGTCGCCGGCCTCAACGTGCTGTCCATCATCAACGAGCCCACGGCGGCCGCCATCGCCTACGGCCTCGACCGCATGGGCACCACCCACAACTTCATGGTCTTTGACCTTGGGGGCGGCACCTTCGACGTCACGATCATGCGCATCGAGGGCGACACCCTGCGTGCCGTGGCCACCGATGGCAACGCCGAGCTCGGCGGCAAGGACTGGGACGACCGCCTGGTGTCCCACGTGGCCGAGCAGTTCGTCTCCCGCTTCGGGGTCGACCCCCGCGACGATCCCCAGCCCTACCAGGAGCTCTACGAGCGCTGCCTGGCGGCCAAGCTGGCGCTCACCACCCAGCCCCGTGCGGTGATCCCGGTGAACTACCGTGGCCGGCGCATGGCAGTGCCCATCACCACCGCCGAGTTCAACGACATGTGCCGGGATCTGGTGGAGCAGTGTACCGACACCTGCGAGATCGTGCTCGAGAAGGCTGGCATGCGCTGGCCGGACCTCGACGATGTCGTGCTGGTCGGCGGCGCTACCCGTATGCCCATGGTCCACGACGAGCTCGCCCGCCGCTCGGGCGTCCGCCCCAATGCCGAGCTCAACCCCGACGAGTGTGTCGCCATGGGCGCGGCGCTGGCCGGCGTCTACCGCCACCGCCGCGGTCACCCCGCCATCTCCGGTTCCTCCCAGGCCCTGGGCATCGAGGAGACGGTCCAGCCTGCCCCAGCCCACCCCGAGCACTCGGAGAGCCCTACACTCCGGGACGAGGAGGGGCCCAGCCTGGTGGAAGCCACCATTGTATTGCCGCCCGCAGCGGCCCAGCCCCACGCGCCGGCGAAGCTCAGCGGGGGCCTGCCCGGGCTGACCATCACGGACATCGCCACCCACCCCCTGGGCATCATCGTGCTCGACGCCAACCTCCGCGAGCGCATCGTAGAGCTCATCCCCGAGGCCTCGGCGCTGCCAACCGAGAAGCGGGGTCGCTTCGCCTATGCCTACGACAACATGACCGCGGTGCGTGTTCAGATCACCGAAGGTCACGGCACGTCCCGGGACGAGGTCATGGTGATCGGCGACGTCATCCTCGACCGCCTGCCTCCCCGCCCCCGGGGCACCCCCATCGACGTCATCTATCGCTACAATACCGATCAGATCCTCGAGGTGGACATCATCGACGTCGAGACCGGCGCCCAGCGCAGCGCCACCATCTCCATCAAGGGCTCCCTGTCCCAGGACCGCATCGAGCGCGCCCGCGCCAACATCGGCCGAGCCCGAATCCGCTGATCGCCCACCTTGAATCTTCCCCACCACTCCAGCCACCTCTTGCCGTCGTTGACTGCCTCTCCGTGCGAGGCTAGGTCAGTCGTCTCAGACCTCGAGTAGTCCATGGATGCACGGGACCTCCAGCAGATCGATGCCTTCCTCACGGACCTGGGTCAGGCCTCGTTGCTCGAGTACTACGGCGTCACCGCCGACACGCCTTCCGACGAGGTCAAGGCGCGCATCAAGGCCAAGCGCTCGTGGGCCCAGGCCCAACAGGCCAACCCCAAGTTCCGCTTTCAGGCGCTGTGGCTGATCAAGAACAACAGCCTGGTGCAGCGCGTGCTCACCGCCGAGATGAAGGCCTACGTCGAAGCCGTGGCCGCTCGCGAGCGCGACCGCAAGCTGCAGATGCTCGATCTGTTCGTGCAGGGCAGCCTGGTGAGCGGGAAGCTGTCCAGCGAGTCCGAGGCGGCCATCCGCCGCCAGGCCTCCGAGATGGGGCTCACCGAGTCGGAGACCACCCGCTACCTCGAGGAGAAGGTCGGTCAGGACGATCAAGAAGATCTCTTCGAGCCAGCCAGGCCGGCGACCGCGCCCCCCGAAGCCGAGTCCGTCGATTACTACGAGCTGCTGCGCATCACACCCCAGGCCACCGCCGAGGAGGTCGAGGACGCCTACCGCGAGCGCTACCGCTGGGCCCGCACCCTCAAAGACCTCCAGCGAGCCAACGAGATCTACCTCCAGCTGGAGCAGGCTTGGCGGATCCTGTCAGACATCACACGGCGCCGTGACTACGACGACCAGCGCCGCAAGCAGTCCCGCGCGGCCAGCGCGCCGCAGCAAGCACCCCAGGTGCCCTCCGCGCTGCGGGCCACCAGCACCGCCGCCAGCGAGCCCACGCCGTCTCCCAGCGGGGGAGCAGCCCTCGACGACGATCTCGAGCGTGAGCCTCCCTCCGAGATCCGGCTCGGCAGGCCCCAGTGGGCCCAGGAAGCCCAGGGCTCCTCCGCCCCCGTGAGCCCGCCTCCCCAGTCCGCCCAGGCTCCCATGCCCAAGCAGCCTGCGCTCGAGCCACCCTCCACGCCCACTCCACCGCCGGACTTCCAGAGCCGCACCTTCCAGCCGGGCACCCCAGAGGCACCGGCCAAGCCGAGCCATACACCGCAGCTCTCCGTCGAAGGCTCGGACCAGATCAGCCTGGGCCTGCTGTTCAAGCCCGTCGTCCGCACCATCACAGTCCGGAACACAGGCAAGGGGCGCCTGCGCGGCAATGTGGCCAGCTCCCAGCCGTGGTTGCAGGTCACTCCGCGCACGCTGCACCTCAAGCAGGAGTCCCAGGTCGTCGAGCTCCGCGCCTTCCCCGGGCGCCTGCCCGGCCGCAGTGGGCGCGCACGGGTCACCATCTCCACCACCCACGGCGAGCGCTGGGCCACCAATGTCGACGCCTACAAGCGTCGCATCGGCAGGATCTTCGGCGGAGTCATCACGCTCCTGCTGTTGCTGCTGCTGGTGCTCTACCGCCACGGCTGCTTGGGCCCACAGCCCGAGGACCCCATCCACACCATCCTGCAGATCGAGGTCGACCCGCCCGGTGCCACCATCATGCTCAACGACAAGATGGCGGGCAAGGGTCCCGAGAAGCTCTTCTTCGACCCGGTCCAGCCCGGCGCCCCCCTCGAGCTCCGGGTGGAGCACGTCGACCGCGAGCCCTATGTCGAGAACATGGTGTTCGTGGACCACCAGCGCATCCGCCGCTCGGTCAAGCTCGTGAGCACTGGCCTGGGGCCGAGCTACGCCATCGACAGCGACACCGAGCGCAAGCTCACCAGCTCCAACGCGGCGCCCGCCCCTCCCCCTGCGCCCCCCCAGCCCACTCCGACCCTGCCGCCTGGAGAACCCCAACCCATCGTCGACGCCCCCAGCACCCAGGTTCCCACCGAGACGAGTCCATGAGCGACTCGGCACAGACGGTCCTGGACCACCTCGAGCACGCGGATCTGGCGCTGCAGAGCGGCGACCCCGAGGCGGCCCTCGAGAGCTGCCTGCAGGCCCTGCTGCTGGAGCCGCGCAATGACGAGGCGCTGTTCTTGTTGGCCGAGGCACACCGAGAGCTGGGCGACATCGAGGGCGCCCTCGAGAGCTACCGGCGCTGCGTGCTCGCGCAGCCGCAGCGGGCCGACGCCTGGACTGCCCTGGGCACCATGCACCTCTTCCTGCTGCAGCTCGAAGAGGCGCGGCGAACGCTCAACCGCGCTATCCGCGAAGATCCGGGCAACCCCGAGGCATGGTACGCCCGCGCGCTGCTCCGTGAGCGCCGCGAGGACTGGGAAGGTGCAGACCGCGACATGGCCAGGGCCGCACGCCTCGATCCAACAACCTACCCCTTCCCTGTGCTCCTGACGGACGAAGACCTCGAGGCCGCCATCGAAGAGGTGCTCGGGACCCTCCACCCGACCCTGCGCGACTACCTGGCGAACGTGGCCATTCTGGTCGAGGAGGTTCCGAGCGAGGAGATCCTGCGGCAGTACGACCCACCCCTCTCTCCTGGGGAGCTGCTGGGGTACTTCAGCGGGCACTCGCTGTTGGAGCGCTCCATCGAGGACCCCTGGTCCCACCTCCCCGCCGCCATCCTGCTCTTCCGGCGGCCCCTCCAGCGCTACGCCCAGGACCGGGAGCAGCTGGTCAAGGAGCTGCGCACCACCATCTACCACGAGGTCGGCCACTTCCTGGGCCTCGAGGAAGACGACCTCGAGGATCGCGGCCTCGAATAGGACCGCCGGGCTGCACCACGGCGGTCCAGGGCCATCCCACAGAGCAGGCCGCGCACGAGGCCCAACAGCCAGCCTGAAGGATCGAGAGCCGGCGAAACGCCGGCTCTCGAAGAATGGTGGAGCAGAAGGGACTCGAACCCTCGACCCCAGCGTTGCGAACGCTGTGCTCTCCCAGCTGAGCTACTGCCCCAGAGGCATCGCCAGATAACCGTGGCTCATAGGGGCGTCAACGCTCAGCGCGCGCTGGGTGCAGGTGGAGGCCACGGGTCCACCCGGTACCAGATCCAACCATACTCGTCTTCGCGATCCAGCTCCTCGAGGATGACGGACCCCAGGCGCTGGCTTCCCCCTCCCGCCAGCCACGGCGCCACGACCGGAGCCTGAGTCCACTCCTCGCGGAACCACAGCACGTAGCGGACCTCCTGGTCCTCCAGCCACGCCCCCAGCTCCGCCCGCCCAGCGGGCACCGGGATGTCCATCCACGTCCACAGGCTGCGCGGGTGCACCACGCGGCCCAGCCAGCAGGCTGGGATATTGTCCAGGATCATAGTGGCGGACTCGGGGATCTCCGCCTCGATGCGCTGCGCCAGGAGCAGCTGCGGCTTGTACAGCTGCTCGGAGACCGCGATCTGACGGCGGGTCTCGTCCAGCTGCTGCAGCCAGGCGCTGCCCAGGCCCACGAGCAGCAGGGCCCCCAGTGCGAGTGCAGGCAGGCGGCCCCTGAGACGGGCCAGCGCACCAGCGACGCCGACAGCAGCGGCGATGCCCCAGAAGGGGACCAGCGGCAGCAGCCACTTCCAGTACAGGTTGTGGCCGGGCTCGTGCTGGCCCGTGAAGCCGATGGCCAGCCAGAAGCCGGTGATGAGCACCAGCACCAGCGCCAGGCTGCGTCGGGCTCCGTGCCCACTCGCGACCAGCCCGGGCAGCGCGGCTAGCCCAGCGATGGGCAAGACGAAGCCCAGGTGCGTCGGCAACACACGCAGCCCCAGCGCCATGGACACGCGGGCGCCGTTGGCCATCCACTCCAGCCAGCCACCAGCCTCCTCCCCCAGCCCGGTCTCGAGGTTGACGGTCACCGAGTGCTCCCAGAAGCGCCAGATGCCGTGCATGAAGTGGCAGTAGGTGGACCACAGGGCGACGCCCAGCAGCAGCGGCAGCAGCACCGCGATGGCGCGCCGTGGCCGGGGTGTCCGCCCCGAGGCATGCACCACCAGCACCGGGCCCATGATCACCAGCGCGTCGAAGCGCACCAGAAACGCCAGCACGGTGAGCGCCGAAGCTGCGACCAGCCGCTCACGGCCCAAGGCCGCCAGGCTCCCCAGCAGCAAGGCTGCGTACAGAGGCTCCCGCAGCGCCGAGGTGCTGTACAGGGCGAGCTCGGGCTGAAATACCACGAGCAGGCCCGCCAGCCACGCGGCCTCCCTGCCCGCGAGCCGCCACGCGATCAGCACCACCAGCACGATGGCCGCCATCCCGGAGACGAGGCTCACTAGGTGCGTGGCCAGGACCGTATCGCCCACCACCGCCAGCACCAAGGCGCTCAGCCCGTAGTACAGCGGCAGGTGGTTCATGTCGTACTGGGTGAAGCCGGACTCGAGCACGCCGCGGGCCATGGCCAGGTTGCCGTAGTCGCTCTCTTCCCAGCCATAGTAGCGAGGCATCAACCAGAGCCGCCAGGCCAGCCCCAGCAGGCAGAGCGCGCCGACAGCGGAGGCCCAGCCTGGCAGCCGGCGGCGCTGAGACGCGGGGCTGGCCTGCGGGCTGCTCACGGCGCCCACCCTGGAACCGGACGCGGCACGGAGCGCCCGCGGGCTGGGCTTGATAGGCGAAGAGGCGCGCACGACGCGGTGGAGGCGGCGCCATGACCATCCGGAGCGGCTTCTTCCAGAGCGAGGATGGGCTGGCTATTCACTGGCGCTCGGCGGGCGAGGGCCCGCCCCTGGTGTGCAACAATGGTGTGGGCGTGTCCGTGGGCTGGTGGCGCAGCTTCGTGGACAGCTTCGCCCCACGCCACCAGGTGGTCGTGTGGGACTACCCGGGCCACGGCCTGTCGCAGGCACCACGTGACCCGAGCGTGACGGATCTGAGCGTCCCTCGCCTGGCCCGGGATCTGCAGCGGGTGATGCAGGCCAGCGGCGCCCACCGGCCGGTGCTGGTGGGCCACTCCCTGGGCTGCCAGGTGATCTTCGAACACCACCGCCTGTACCCCGAGGCGGCCCGCGCCCTGATCCCCATGCTGGGCAGCGCCGGCAGCACCCTCTCCACCTTCATGAACCAACCGGGCACCAGCGCGCTGATGCGACGCACCCGCGGGGTGGTGCGGGGCACGTCCTGGGTCAGCCGCTGGCTGCCTCAGCTGGCGTTCCACGGCCCACTGCCGCCGCGGATAGCCCGGCGTCTGGCGCTGGTGAATCGTCATACCATCTCCAGGGTGGACTTCCAGAGCTACCTGAAGCACCTGGGCGATATCAACTGGCACGTCTTCGTCGAGACCGCCGTGGCTGCGGACGAGCACGACGCCTGGGACACCCTGCCGAGAATCCAGGTGCCCGTGCTGGTGGTGGCGGCGGAGCGCGACCTGTTCACGCCCCTGCACCTGTCGCGGCGCATGGCGCGGATTCTGCCCAACAGCGAGCTGTTGGTGCTGGAGGGAGGCTCCCACGCGGCACCCCTGGAGCAGCCGGACCGCATCGAGGCTCGGGTGGACCGTTTCCTGAGGCTGCAGGTGTTCCCAGAGCTCGAGCTGCGCCCTATCCCTGGGCACGGGCAGCGAAGCGCTCGAGGGTCGCAGGCAGGCTCTGGCCCACCAGGGAGTTGACCAGCGCCTGGGGCACGAAGACCCCCAGCACCAGATCGATGCTGTAGGTAGCGCGGGTGCGGGCAGGCGCGCCGTCGGTGGCAGGCACGAGCTCGAGATCCCAAGCACCGTCGTTGCTGGTGAAGAGCCCATCCAGCATGGTCCAGGACAGCCGCCGATCCCCGTCGCGCTCGAGGCGGAGCGTGTACTGGAACGGCCTGATGACGTGGGCGTGGAAACGCACCTCCCACACGTCCCCCCGGGTGGAGAGCAGCTCCACCTGACGGATCTCCGGGAGAAACGAGGGGTAGGACGCGAAGTCCGTCAACACGGCCATGACCTCACCGGGCGCTGCGTCCATCACGATGTTCTGACGGGCACTGGGCATGGTGGGTCCCTATCGCGAGCGGGTGCGACGGCTGCGCCGCCGCCCGGAGCGTCCGCGGTTGGAGTTGCTGGCCTTCTTGCCGAGCACGGGCTTGCCTGGGAACCAGCGCTCCCAGCTCGCCTCGAGGGCCTCGCGCAGCTGCGCGTTGTCGGGCTGAGTGAGCGATGCGGACTGGCCCAGGATGGAGAATGCCTCGGAGCGAGCGCGGACCAGTAGATCCCGATGCTCGAGCGGGTCCATGTACCGGAACCGCGGCAGCTCGCTGGCGCGCTCGCCCAGCAACGCCTCTGCGCCGCGAGCGGCGAGGTCCATCTCGGCGATGCGGAAGGCGTCGTGCTCACTCACCATCAGCTCCACTCGCTGAGTGCCCTCGGGATCCGGCTGCTCGCTCAGGACGAACAGGCAGCAGCCGGGGCGCACGCCCCGGGCCACGTGGGCACGGAGCCGGTGGAGCCTGACGAGATCGAAGCGGTCGGCCTCGAGGACCACGCACGCGGTGGCGTTCTGCACCGCGGGGCCGTCTTCGATGATGGTGGTGGTGAGCAGGACATCGATGCGGCGGTGCTTGAAGTCCTCGTAGGTGCGGTGGCGCTCTTCGCGGCTCTGCACCTTGGAGAAGACACCGATGCGCGCCCCTGGGAACGCGTCGCCCCGCAGGGCGTCGGCGAAGCGGGCGAGATCGCGCTGGTTGAGCCGCTCCACTCCCCCGATCATGGGCAGGACCACGTAGATCTGACGCCCAGCCTCGAGCTCGGTGCGCGCGCGGGCGTAGGCCTCCATGTGCTCGGCCCAGGGGCGGGAGGTGACCTCCAGGCCCGTGACGATCTGCCCGGGGACCAGGGAGAGGTCCATGTCGGCGAAGACGGTGAGCGCGATGCTGGTGGGGATGGGGGCGTCCGTGAGGACGAGGAGATCCGGGCGCACACCCGAGCCGGGGAGGTCGGCCAGCGTGACCGCGCCGTACTCCTCGCGCTCCTCGACCACCACCAGCCCGAGCCGACGGAAGCCAGGCCAAGCGGAGGCGATGGCAGGGGTGGTGAACACCACATGGATCTCGCCACGCTTGAGGGCGTCCGCCTGGGCGACGTCGGGCTTGTCGAGCAACAAGGCAGGCATCAAGCCCACGGAGCGCAGCAGTGGCTCGGCGAACAGGAAGCGATGCTCGGCAGCCAGCGCGTCAGGCGTGATGAAGACCACCTGCTCGCGCCCCTCGGCCACGACCACAGCGGTCAACAGCGCCACGAAGCCCTTGCCCACGCCGACGTCGCCCTGAAGGAGCCGGTTCATGGGCTTGGGCTTGGCGAGGTCGCGCCGGATCTCCGAGAATGCGATCTCCTGGCCGTCGCTCAGGGGCTGGGACCGCGTGGACATGATCTGGGACACCAGGCGATGGTGCACGGTGTGAGCTGATCCGCGCTCCTGGGGACGGCGGCTGTTTCCGATGCTCTGACCGAGCTGGTAGAGCAGAAGCTCATCGAAGGCCAGGCGCTCGCGCCCACGACGGGCGCCGTGGATGGGGAAGTGCAACCGCCGCAGGGCCTCGCCCATGTCCAGCAGCCGCACGCGCTTGCGCACGCCCTCGGGCAGGGGATCGCTGAGCTTGTCGGCGAAGGCGGCGAGGGCCGAGCGCACGAGCGCGCGCAGCTCGACGTCCGCGACACCCTCGAGCCCGTAGCAGGCCTGGCGACCTTGACCTCGGCTGTCGACCCACACCGGCTCGGCCTCGTGCAGCAGGGTGACGTCGCCTTCGAGCTCGACCAAGCCGTGAAGCGCTACGCGGGTGCCTGGGGCCATGGAGGCCCAGAAGGTGGCGTCCCTGGGGGTGACCCAGCGGCAGACGACCTCGGCCTGGCCGTCGCCGACGACCACGTCGTGGCGCCGCCCCAGGGGCGTGAGGCGGGTGAGCCTGCGGAGCACGGTGCCTCGCAGCACCTGCTTCTGGCCCGAGGGCAGAGACTCCGAGGGCTCCACCGAGCGCGGGAGCAGCTCGTACTCGACGGGCGGCAGCCGCAGAAGGTCGGCGACCGTGTCCACGCCGTGTCCATCGAGCGCCCTGGCCAAGGGTCGAGGGAGGGCTGGAAAGAAGCTGGACAGCGGCTGCCCAGCGCCCTTGGGGTCGTCGATGCTGCGATGGGATGGTTCGCGAGGCTTGCGCGGGGGCGGGGGCTCCGGCTCGGCCGCCGCCGCGGGCTGGGTGTCGGGCTCGGCAGTAGGCGCGTCGTCCTGGCCGCGCTGGTCCCGCCGCCCCGAAGCGGTCGGCCGGCGGGAACGGCGGCCACGGCCACGCTTGGGCTCGCTCGCCTCGTTGGCCTCCTGCTGCGGAGCGTCTTCGGCTCGCGCGGCCGGCTTCTCGGGCTGAGGGGTCGGTGCTTCGACGGCCGCAGGGGCGGCCCGAGGCGCCTCGTCGGAGTCAGGGAGCGTCACCTCAGGGGGCGCCTCCCGGGCTCTGCGCCGCTCCTCGAGGGCAACGAGGCGCTCACGCATTTCGCGGGCGCGGTCGGCTTCGCCTGATGGCAACAGCTGCGCACAGGCCTCGAGGCTCGAGCCATCCACCAACCCGAGCAGCCCTTCGAGGCCGACGAGGCCCTGATCCAGGGACTGCAGGAGCTCGACGGTGGCGGGCTCGGGAGGCTCGCAGGCGACGAGAGCCAGGCGGAGGGCCCCCAGCGCCTCGCGCTCGGAGGGCTCGAGATCTTCGTCCCGTACCCGGGCAAGCCAGGGGCTGCAGGTGGCGTGCAGGTAGCGCGGCGCGGCCTGGGGGGAGGCTGCGCGCAGGCCATAGCTCACCGTGCGCCTGAGGACGTCGAGGGCCAGCGCTGCCTGCAGGCGCGCGGGAGGCGGCGACGCGGCCTGAGGCGCGGCGGGGGATTCCAGGTTCGAGTCCGCGGCGAGAGCTGGCTCGCTGGGGGGCGGAGTCACGCTGCTCATGTCAACCTCGATGGGCCACAGGTGGGGGACCCAACAGCTGGGGCCGGTCCAAGCTAGATGTACTTGACCTCGAGGATCTCGAACTCACGCACGCCCCGGGGCGTGATCACACGCACCTCGTCACCCTCTGATCGACCCAACAGGGCGCGCCCGATGGGCGAAGTGGGCGTGATGAGCCCCGCACGCGCGTCGGCCTCTTCCTCGGAGACGATGCGGTACTGCACATCTTTTTCGGTCTCGACCTCGTGCAGGTGTACGGTCACACCGAAGATCACCCTCTCGCTGGGGGTGATCTTGGTGACGTCGATGATCTCAGCGGCGGCCACGCGCATCTCGAGCTCGATGGTCCTGCCCTCGAGCTGAGCCTGGCGCTCCTTGGCAGCGTCGAACTCGGCGTTCTCGCTGATGTCGCCGTGGGCGCGGGCTTCTTCGATGGCCCTGACATTCTCGGGTCGAAGGACCTCTTTGTGGCGCCGCAGCTCGGCGACGACGATCGAGTAGCCACGGGGCGTCATGGGAACACGCTGCATCGGTTCGATTCCTCGGCTTCGGGACTCACGCCGAAGGCTTTTCAGGAGGCAAGGGCTACAACCCACAGGCTGCCAACGCGCTAGCTAACACGCCGTGCTGGGGCTGCCTGGTCGCGGGTGCCGGGGATCAACCCCAGGCGGCATCAATCGATGAAGCCGTGGGGTCCACGCTTGGCTTCGACCTCGAAGCTCATGTGCCGGCTGATGCTGGTGAAGGGCCAGGAGACATCGACCGCCCAGGCGCAGGTCACGATGAAGGTCTGGCCCCGGTTGCTGAACTTGCAGTCCTTCTCGACGATGTAGTCGGGAATGTCCCGCTGGTAGAGCTCCTGGGTGAGGCGCTCGAGGCCCTTGGCCTTGCCACGGTCTTGGTAGGTGAGCGCGGTGTTGCGCGCCACTTCCTTCATCGTGACGGAGTCCCAGTAGTACGGGCCGAAGGTGTAGGCGAACACACCCCCGATGATGAGGGCCAGGATGATGAGGATTCCGACGATGTTGATCTTCCCTGCGCGCATCCACACACCTCCGGGCCTCAGGCGCTGCAAAGCGCCACGCGATGTTGCATATCCATCGCTGTGGATGATGGCGAGCCGCCACCTGTCGAACGGACGGGAGATCAGGCCGGGTAGTCGGGCTTCCCACGGCCGATGCAGTAGTACTCGAAGCCCAGGGCCGCCAGCTCGGCGGGGTCGTAGATGTTGCGGCCGTCGAAGATGATCGGGCGAGCCAGGCGGGCCCTGATGACCTCGAAGTCAGGGCTGCGGAACTCGTTCCACTCGGTGATCACCAACAGCGCATCGGCGCCGTCGAGGGCCTCGCCGCTGGACTCGGCGTAGGTGACGGTGTCGCCGAGGGAGTGGCGTGCTTCCCCCATGGCCTCGGGATCATAGGCCACGACGGTGGCGCCAGCGTCCAAGAGCATCTGGATGATGACCAGCGAGGGGGCTTCGCGCATGTCGTCGGTGCGCGGCTTGAAGGCCAGGCCCCACACGGCGAGCTTGAGACCCGTGAGGTCCGGCCCGAAGCGAGCGAAGATCTTGCGCGCCAGGAGCCGCTTCTGCTCGAGGTTGACCTGCTCGGCGGCATCGACCACGTGCATGTGCAGGTCGTGCTGCGAGGCGGTGTACTGAAGCGCGCGCACGTCCTTGGGGAAGCAGGAGCCGCCATAGCCGGCCCCCGGGAAGAAGAAGCGCAGGCCGATGCGGGAGTCCGTGCCCGCGCCACGCCGCACCGCGTCGATGTCGGCGTCCACCAGCTCGCACAGCCGAGCGAGCTCGTTGATGAAGCTGATGCGCGTGGCCAGGAAGGCATTGGCCGCGTACTTCGACATCTCGGCCGAGCGGTTGTCCATGAACAGGATGGGCTTGCCGGTGCGTAGCAGGGGCTTGTACAGGCGCTCCATCACACGACGGGGGCCCTCGCTGGCGCAGCCGACGATGATGCGATCGGGGTTGCGGAAGTCTTCGACCGCGGTGCCTTCCTTGAGGAACTCGGGGTTGGAGACCACGTCGTGGGGCAGCGTGGAGGCCTCGCGCAACACCGCACGGACGCCGTCGGCCGTGCCCACGGGGACCGTGGACTTGATCACGATGGTCAACGAGCGGGTGGCGTGGCTGCCGATGGAACGGGCCACCGCGAAGACGCCGCTGAGATCCGCAGAGCCATCGTCGGCGGAGGGGGTGCCCACGGCGATGTAGGCGACCTCGCTGGCGGCCACCGCGGCCTGGATGTCTTCGGTGAAGCTGAGGCGCTCCTCGTGGAGGTTGCGCTTCACCAGGTGGTCCAGACCGGGCTCGTAGATGGGGATGATCCCCTGACACAGCGCCTCGACCTTGCGCCGATCGTTGTCGACGCAGATGACCTGATGGCCCATGTCGGCCAAGAGGGTCCCTACGACAAGCCCGACGTACCCGGTTCCAACAACGGCGATATTCATGTTTTCTTCTCGCTTTTCACTGTTTCCAACATCGCAGGGGCGCGCGCTGCGGGCGCAGACTAGCCGCCCAGAATGCCAGTGTCAATCGCTGGAGGCCCCCGGCAGCGCGCTTGGTGATGCAGGCCGCGTTGCGCCTCGGAGCGACGACAAACCCCCATGGCGCAGGCCCGACCGCTTGACGACGAGCCTCTCCCGGTTAGACCGGGCCGGCTCGTACGCCGTGGACGGGTTCACGCCGCACCTGCGGTGCCCCCACCCACGAATCCCGAAACCAAGAACAGGAGTCTCACCTTGGCCAATCACAAGGACGCCGTCAAGCGCGCGCGCCAGAGCAACGAACGTCGGCTGCGCAATCGCCACTACCGCTCCCAGATGCGGAACCACATCAAGCAGCTCCGCGCTGCCATCGACGCCGGCGACGCCGACAACGCCAAGGCCCTGCTGCCCGGCACCGTGAGCGTCATCCAGCACGTGGCCCAGAAGGGCATCATCCACAAGCGCAACGCGGCCCGCCGCATCAGCCGCCTGGCCCTGGCCGTCAACGCCATCGGCGCCGCAGAGTAGGCCTCGCGCACAGCTCAGGACGACTGGCGCGCCAGCGCCAGCACCAGAGCCTCGAATACATGACGCTCACCAGCCTTGCTGATGCGCATCTGTAAGGTTGCGTCCGCGAGCAGCTCCAGGGTCTTCTCCCCGCGCAGGGGGTGACGCTGAAGGGCGCCGCGGGCGGCCTGCATCTTGGCCTGAGGCATCCGGAGGCCCTCGCTGAAGGGGTCCGCCCGGCGCCGCAGGCAGTCCTGCAGCTGGATGAGCTGCCGAACCTGCCAGGCCACCAGGGGTAGAATCCGCGCTGGCGCGTGGCCCTCTTCGAACAGGCGGTGGGTGATGGCCAGGGCCTGCCCCACCCTGCCACGAACGATGGCGTCGGTGAGCTCGAAGATCACGGTCTCGGCCAACAACGAGCAGACCTGCTCAACCTGCTCAGCGCGGATGCGCCCAGCGCCGCCGACGAAGGCGATGAGCTTGTCCACCTCGCCCGACAGCCTGCCGAGATCCCGCCCGACCACCTCCACCAGCAGCTCGGCTTCCCGCCGCCCCAGCTCGCAACCCGAGGCCTCACAGCGCTGCCGGACAAAGGCCACCGGATCCTGCTTGGCGGCCTCGAAGCGCAGGGTGCGCCCAGCCTTGTTGACCGCGTTGCGGAGGCGGACGCCCATGTTGGCGCCGTCGCTGGCCGGAGGCAGCTTGGCCCCGGTGATGGCCAGGACGGTGGTGGGCGAGGGCGACTCTACGTAGGCGATCATCGCCTCGACCTCGGGGTTCTTGGCGTTCTCGAGCTCGCGGATCACCACCAGGCGTCGAGGCCCCATCATGGGTGGCGTGCGCGCCTGACTGAGCAGGCCCCGGACCGCGCCTGACCCGGCGACCCCCTCGGCTCGGTTGAACGCGGCGGGCCCGCCATCGAGGGCTCGCTCGGCCAGCTCGTCCAGGCTGCGGCGCACCAACAGCTGCTCGTCGCCGTAGATGAGGTAGACGCTGGCGAGCTCGTTGCCGAGCTCGGTGCTCGCGGCTGGTGCGTTGCTGCGGCGGGCGCTCATGGCTCCACTCCTTGCATGGGGGGGCTGGATGGCGCGTACAAGAAGCTGGAGACGGCTTCTTCCGCGAGGATCCCGGCCAGCTGGGCCAGGGCTGGGCTGCGCAGCTGGCTGGGCTGGATCGCACCCGGAGGCGTGGCCACCAGTGTGCTTCGCTCCAGGCTGAGCTCACGGGGCTGGGGCCCCGTGAGGGTGAAGGTGACCGCGAGCGCCACCTCCCAGGTCATGACCTGCCCCTCGCGACTGGAAGCCGGCTGGTAGCTGGCCCGATCGATGCGGGCGAGGATCGGCTGGGCGCCCTGGGCTCCAGCGCGTCGAATGGCAGCCCCCAGGGCAGCGGCCAAGGCGTCGGCTACCCCGGGCTCGGCCACCGGTGCCTGGATCTCCCCCACCGACAGCCCGATGGAGGCTGGCGGGTGCCCCAGCTGGTAGCGGCAGGCGCACGTCAGCGCCACCAGGGGCAGCGTCGCGAGGATGCAGGCGCGCAGACGCCGCGCAAATCGAGCCGAACCGAACCGTCCAGGAGAGGTGACAGAGGCTGGCATTCGATAGGACAAGGTGGTCGGGCTCCCTGCTTCTCGCGTATCCGGTTGACAATCCGGCACGCTGCCACCAGGATCGGGGCACCCAATCGGAGGAAGCATGATCGTCCGCTCCCTTATCACCCTCGCGCTGCTGCTCCCCACCACGGCATTCGCCAGCGCCGGCAACCACCAGTCGTGGGCCTGGCGCGCCGCCAGGGCCGACAGCCCACTGAACGAGGACCTCCTCTTCCTGGAGCGCCAGGAGGCCGAGGTCGCGGCGCCCGGCACCGGTGGGCCAGAGCGCACGCGGGACTTCCTCATGGAGATCAACTTCCGGGGCCGCTACCTCACCTTGCCGGACGGGCTCCTGGACATCTGGTACTACGACAAGGGCGACGATGGCGTCACCATGGACCGCCCCAAGGTCCGGGCCTGGGGTGTAGGGCTCGAGTGGTGGGCGCGCTGGGAGACTGGCGCCTGCTTCACTGTCTTCTTCGACTACCTCGGCCACATGATCGACGAAGGCTACTGGGACGACGTCGAAGAACCTGCGAACCACCACGACGGCGAGTACCTGGTGCCCTCCCGCCTGGGCATCATCGACTTCGGCTTCGGCCCTGGGTACGAGGCCAAGATCACCCCGTGGATGGGCTTCATGTTCTGGGGCGGCCTCGGCCCCCTGTTCCTCACCGGGGAGTTCGATCACTGGGTCCACGGCTCGAACGCTGAGAACGACCCTTACTGCGAGCAGGGCGACGGCACGCTCTCCGACCCGGTCAACTCCCCGGCCTACGAGCGCTACGCTGCGGGCTGCGGCAGCGACGGCGCCAAGCGCATCCCAAGCGTGCTGGGCGTGGTGGACCTGGTGGTGGCCCTGCACTTCGACTTCAACCAGCGCGCCAACCTGCGCATCGAGGGCGGCATCCACGACCTCCCCTTCGTGGGCATGGCCACCGGCGTGACCTTCTAGCAGCCACGGCGCTCGTCTTTGCTCTCCGCCATCCTAGCCCTGCTCTCGGTGGTCTGCGCGGGGCTGCCGATCCTGTGCTTCCTGGGCCTGCTGTGGTGGCTCGACCGCTATGACCGCGAGCCCATGTGGCTGCTGCTGCTGGTCTTCGCGTGGGGCGCCATTGGCGCAGTGGTGCTGTCGCTGGTGGGCAACACCATGGCCCTGCTACCCCTCACCTGGGCGCTCGGTGGAGCGGCGGCCATGCACACCGGCACGGTGCTCATCGCTCCCCTGGTCGAGGAACCCACCAAGGCCATGGTGCTCCCGCTGGTGCTGCGCTCGAAGCACTTCGACAACGCCACCGACGGCTTCGTGTACGGGGCCGCTGCCGGCCTCGGCTTCGGCATGACCGAGAACTTCCTGTACTTCGTGGGCGGCGCGGCCGAGGGCGACGTGGCGGCCTGGGCGGCCACAGTGGTGATCCGCACTTTCTTCAGCGCGGTGATGCACGCCACGGCCAGCAGCCTCGTGGGCGCCTTGCTGGGCTGGGCCATGTTCCGCGGCTGGCCGGCGAGGCTCGCCGCGGGGGTCACAGGCCTGGTGCTGGCCATGACCATCCACGGCATCTGGAACGGCCTGATCACCGCCGACCAGCTGCTGGGCACCGGCGGCATGCTCTTCATGGCCGACCTCATCCTGTTCCCCCTCGAGGTGGTGGTGGTCTTCGGGGTATTCCAGCTCTGCCTCTGGGACGAGCACCGCCGCATCCGAGAGGAGCTCCGGCAAGAAGCGCGCGAAGAGGGCACCATCCCGACGGCCCACGTCCCCATCCTGGCCTCCTACCTGCGCCGGGCACGACGCGGGTGGCTTGCGCCGGGAGTGAACCACCACGCCTATGTGCGGGCGGCCACCACCCTGGCATTTCGGCGCAGCCAAGCGCGGGTCAGCAAGGGCCCTCGCCGCGCTGGCTACGAGCGCGACATCGACCAGCTGCGCTCCCAGCTACGCGCCCTGCAGTGCGCCGACTGACGGAGCGCCGACTGACGGAGCGCCGACTGACGGAGCGCCGACTGACAGCGCACCAGGCACCGCGCGCTACTCCGCGACCGCCACAGCGGGTGCGTAGTAGACGGACACAGCCCTGGCCAGGCTCAAGCCCTGGTCGTCGTGGGCCAGGATGACGAAGGTGTTGGCACCCTGGCGCAGCTTCTGTTCCACCGAGAACGGCATGACCGTGACGCCGCTGGAACCGCCCCGGTAGTACACCTTGCTCTCGCCCGCCAGCATGGACTCGTGCAGTGCTGCATCGGTGGCCGCGGGGGCCTCGCCGAGCAGGGCGTCAGCCCGGAACTGGAGGGAAGGGTCGTCTTGCCAGGTGTGGAAGATGATGACGTCCTGGATTCCACGGTCGTCCTCGACCTGACCGGACAGCACCACCCAGGGATCGTCTACGACCAGCTCCGGACGGCGCGTGATGCTGAGCTTGGGGGGCTCGCGGGGCTCGAGCAGCGCCCCGATCGCGGCATCGCGCTGGGGCCCCTCGGCCATGGGGATCTCGATCTCCTCGCCGATGGTGGCGTAGTCGTAGAAGCCTGCGCGCAGCACGGCACCGTAGTCGTACAGCTCGTTGTCGCCGACCACCAGCTCGAGCTCGATCTCCTCGCCCGGCTCTTCTTCGCGCACTCCGAAGGTGAAGCGACCGGACACGGCCTCACCCGCCGCGGGCGCGCCCAGCTCGAGGGTCCCGACGCTGAGGTCGATGGTGGGGCCGGAGCGGTTGCGCAGCTTGGCGAAGGCCTCGACCGCGTCGACGGCGCCGACGTTGGTGAGCTCCAGCGCCAGATCGATGACCTCGCCGGGCTCGGGCACGCCGTCGCCGTCACCGACGCTGTTGCCGGAGCCATCGTCGAACAGCTGCATGGTGTACGCGAAGGAGGGCACATCCGAGCCAGAGACCTCGATGCGAAGGGCCTCTCGCCCCAGGCTGTTGCCGTCGCCGTCGCGGATGTCCAGGACGACCTGATCGACCTCGTCGGGGAAGCCGTGGTCCAGCTTGACCGGCTGGACCCAAGAGCGGGTCTGGCCCGGCTCGATCAGCCCGAAGAAGTACTCGTACCCATCCAGGCGCTCGTTGTCCGACGCCGAGACGGCCATGACCTGGTAGACCGGCTCGGAGCCCACATTGGTGAGCTCGAGGGTGATGTCCTCTTCCTCACCGGCCGTGAGCCGCCCGTCCTCGCCCATGTCCATGCGGATCTCGAGCTGGGGCTGCACGGGTTGTGTGCCGGGGGTCCAGTCCACCCCCAGCTCAGAGAACGCCGCACCGATGGTGGCGGCTTCCGCGTCCCGCCGCCGGGCGACGACGGTGGCGGCGGCGGCCACCACGTCGGCCCTGCGGGAACCCTCAGCGTTGAGCAGCACCTCGCGGGCCAGCTGCACTTCCCAGTCGCGGGAGAGGTCGCGACGCTCCTGCCGACGTGCTTGTTCGTCGGCCTTGATGTCTCGCAGGTAGGCGATGCGGGCTGCTGATGGCTCGATGTCCAGGGTGTGCGCCCGCAGGTGCCGATCCAGATCGGCCTCGCGGGTGACCCGATCCCGCCAGAGCAGGAAGACCATGCGCTCGTCTTCCTCGCCGGTGACGGGGTCCTTCTCGCCGCCGCGGTAGACCACCTGGGGGACCAGCTCGACGTCGGGGGGGATGCCCACGGACTGGATGGAGTGGTCGCCGGGGGTGAAGTACTCAGCCACGGTGAGCTTGAGCTGAGACTCATCTGCGTTTTCGTACAGGTGCTGCACCGAACCCTTGCCGAAGGTGCGCTCGCCGAGCACCGCCGCCCGGTCGAGGTTGCGCAGGGCGCCGGCCACGATCTCGGAGGCGCTGGCGGAGTGAGCGCTGACCAGCACCACGATGGGGTAGTCGGGCTCGGTCCGGGACGTGGTGGCCCGCTCGCTGTTGTTGCGACCATCAGACCCCACCGTGGAGACGATGACGCCGTTGTCGATGAAACGATCGGACACTTCGATGGCCTGGGTGAGGAAGCCACCCGCGTTGTCGCGAAGATCCAGGACCAGGCCCTTGGGCGCCCCGCCCAGCTCACGCCGGAACCCGGCGAGCACGGCGTCCATGTCCCGCGCCGTGTTGGCGTGGAAGCTCTTGATGCGCAGGTAGCCGACGCCGCCCTCGAGCACCTCGCCTTCGACCGGGTTTATGCGGATGGTGTCGCGCACGATGCTGAACGGACGGTCTTCGTCCCACATGTCCCGCCGGACCATGATGGTCACAGGCGCCCCCACGGGCCCGCGGAGCTTCGAGACGGCCTCGTCCAGGCTCATGTTGATGGTGGACTCTTCCTCGATGCGGACGATGTGATCGCCGGCCTTGAGCCCCGCGCGGTAGGCAGGGGTGTCCTCGAGGGGGTACTCCACCGTGAGCCGGCCCTTGCGGAGGGTGATGGTGATGCCGAGGCCTCCGAACTCGCCCTGGTTCTCGGTGTTCATGTCCTTGGACAGGTCGGGCGCCATCAGCACCGAGTGGGGATCGAGGGTGGAGAGCATGCCGTTGCACATGGCGTACTCCACCGCCGGCAGATCCACCGTGTCGCCGTCCAGCCGCTCTTGCAGCACCGCCGCCACCTGGCCCAGCCGCGCCCGCAGGGCGTCGAGGCTGTCGATCGGATCGATCATCAGGGTGGTGGTGTAGCCCCCCACGGAGACATGCAGCAGCCGACCGCCGGGCTCGCGCACGAGCAGCACGCTGTCGACCTCGCGCTCGACCGCGTCGAGGGCGGCGTCGAACATGGCCTCGGGCTGGACGCGGCCAGGCTCGACGTAGCGCTCGCGCACGAAGTAGCGGGTGCGATCGAACAGCTGAAGATCAGCCAATTGGTAGGATGAACCATACACGGAGCCCATGCCGCCGAAGGGCCCGGCCTGCACCGTGGCGCCCTCGAAGCCCCCCAGGCACACCGCCATGTTGTAGCCAACCACGCTGACACCCATGGCGCCAGTGAGCATGAGCACGTGCCTCGAAATCCGCTTCAGCATGTTCTTCTCGGGTCTTCTCGGCTGCTCGCCGCGAGGCGGGGCATCGGGGGGGGAAGATGAAACTTAGGGCCACGATGGGCAGCCTGTCAACGCGCTCCCCGCCTGACGGTGTCCCTGCGAGGGCATCCGATCGGCGGAGGACGACGAACAGCCTGCAGAACCCTCCGCCACTGGACGGGATTCCTCCCTTGCCCTGGGGTGGGAAAGACAGGTTATGGGCCCGGCTCCACGGCGCACCCCCATGCGCCCTGCTGCCTCCGGAGACCGCCTCGACCATGCCGGTCAAGATCACCTGCCCCCACTGCAGCCTCGTGCATCGCTTCTCGCAGCCCTACCCTCTCCCGGGCTCCGAGGTGCAGTGCGCCTGCGGCAAGGTGCTGGTCATCTCGTTCCCCCCCGACATGATGACCAAGCTGCGCGCCAGCGGTGCCAGCTTCTCCGACCCGCTGGCGCCCCCATCGGGCGCCGACCAGAGCCCCTACCAGCCCGCGCCTACGCCCGCCCTTCCCCGCCGACGGGGGCTGGCTGCCGACGGCCCGCCCGACCCCACAGGCCCCCAGGGGGACCCCACATGAGCCGCACCACCATCCCCTCCCTCCTGCGCACCTTCACCGTGCTGACGGCCGGGGCACTGCTCTTCGGCTGCGACAGCACCTCCACCTCTTCCCTCAGCCCCTGTGACGTTTCGCTTCGAGCGATAGAGCCTACCCAGGCCATGGTCGGCGACCAGGTCACCGCCAGCGGCGGTCCGATGACCGACGCCTACGACACCGCGGTGTACGTCGGAACCGCACGCGCGACCCTCAGCTCCGTCACCCGGGATGGTTGCGACGCCTGCGACGACTGCCTCACGGACCAAGCCTGCACAGGCTGCGACGACTGTGATTCCTGCGACCTGCTCTGCGCGGACTGCCTCGAGCAGGTTGCGTTCACCGTGCCAGCGGGAGTGGCCGGAAGCACCGTTGTCACGCTGTTCAACCGCCATGGCCAGAGCAACGCGCTGCCCTTCGAGGTCCTCGTGCCTCCCCAAGACACAGCTCCCCAAGACACCGGCCCCTCAGACACGGACCCAATCGACACCGGCGCTGACGACACCGGCGCCTCAGACACGGCCGAGGACGACACCAGCTCGACGGAGACGGGATCACCGGACACCGCGACCCCGGATACCGGGGTGGTCCCCGACACGGGCACCGCGCAGGGCGACCCGCCCGTCTAGCCAACTCCCACTCTGCCTGAGATGCTGGGCGGCAGTTCGTCCGCCTGAAGCGCAGAAGGCACCGCATGTGCGGTGCCTTCGTTCATCCGGCCTGGTGTGTGCTGCGCGGCTCTGCGGAGCAGCGCAGCGAGGCCGGAACTCCACGGCGCAATTAGGCGGAGATCAGCTCCTTGAGGGTCTTGCCGGGGCGGAAGGAGGGGAACTTCCGCTCGGGGATGTCGATCTTGGCCTGGGTGGAGGGGTTGGTGCCAACGCGGGAGGCGCGGGTCTTGGTGATGAAGGTGCCGAAGCCGGGGATGGAGACCTTGCCGCCGCCGACCAGCTCGCCGCCGATGATGCCTTCGTTGGCATCGAACAGGGCGTTGAGGACTTCCATGGACTTGACCTGGGTGAGGCCGGTCTGCGAAGCGAGCTTGACAGCGAGTTCCTTCTTGTTCATTTCGTACTCCCGAAGATTGCATGAGGTGGTTGAATGCGGAGCTGGACTGACTCCGACGGGTGGTTCATAGCGTAAAGTCTGCGCAAAGGCCAAGGCCCCGATCTCACATTTTTCCCGCGCCAGTCGGGATCGTGGACGATCCCGATGAGCACCTGCGGGCATGTTCTTGTGTTGTCTATCCGTGTTTATTCAGGCTTTTCAACCGGTTAGGCGCTTTCTCCTGCTCCTTTCCCGACCTAGAAGAATTCCGATTAAAAGGGGGATAACTGGGTTATGGGCGGCAATATCCCAGTGCATCTTTTTTTGTTGGCGCCCACATTCATGGGCTCCTTGGGTTGCGCGCAAGGTCAGGACGCGGCGCGCGGGCGCAGCCCGACACGCCCCGCGAGCACGGCCAGGACCACCGCCACGAGCAACAGGCAGGCCGCCGCCACCCCCAGCACCAGGCTCCCAGCGTCCTGGACCAGGTGGCGCCAGGCGAGCAACCCCAGGGAACATGTGGTGACGGCGTACATGATGACCATGGGGATCAGGACGAAGAGCCTGCGACGTCCCCGGTGGGCCAGCCACACCGACACGGCGAGCAGCGCCAGGGCCGCCAGGAGCTGGTTGGCGGATCCGAAGATGGGCCAGATCTGCTTCCACGAGCCAGACCAGGCCAAGGCGCCCGCAGCGAGCACCGAGCCCGCAGTGGCAAGGAAACGATTGCCCGCAACGCGGGTGAGCAGGCCCGGCTCGGTGGGCTGGGCCGAGCCCCGCCGGGGAGGCTCGAAGAATTCCTGGAAGGCGAAGCGCGACAAGCGGGTGGCGGTGTCCAGGGAGGTGAGCGCGAAGGCGCTCACGGCCAGCGCAACGAAGCTCGTAGCCCCCTCGGCCGGCAGCCCCAGGGTCCCGATCAGCGCGCCAAGGCCGGCGGAGAAGGCGGCCACGGGGCCTCCCCCGCCCTCGCCCATGTAGGCGGCGTAGTCGGCCGACGAGAGCCACGCCACGGCGACCAGCGCCAGCACCGCGAGCAGAGACTCCACCAGCATGGAGCCGTAGCCCACCGCCTGGGCGTCGGCTTCGCTGTCCAGCTGCTTGGCGGTGGTCCCCGAAGAGACCAGCGAGTGGAAGCCGCTGATGGCGCCGCAGGCGACGGTCACGAACAGCACCGGGAAGATGGACCCCAGCTCTGGGACCTGCCAGCCGGTGAAGGCCGGCGCCTCGAGGGTCGGGTGGGCCCAGATCACGCCGGCGAAGCCGAGCAACAACATGGCGTAGAGCAGAAAGCTGTTGAGGTAGTCCCTGGGCTGCAGCAGCACCTGGACGGGCGTCACCGATGCCACGAAGACATAGGCCATCAACACCACCAGCCAGGTGTCGAAGGACAGGCGCAGAGGAAAGGCGAGGCCCAACGGGATGCAACCAAACAGGGCCGCCACCCCAAGGACCGTAGCCACCGCCAAGGGCACGCCCAGCCGGTAGACCGCTGCGCCGAAGGCCAGGGCCAGGAGGATGAAGAGCACCGAAGCCGTCGCGGCCTCGGGGACCTGCACGAAGGTCTTGGCGACGACGATGGCGAACACCGCCACCACCAGCACCAGCGCGGTCCAGGAGAAGAGCAGGAAGAGCGTGCGGCCACCGTAGCCCAGGTGAGCCTCGATGATCTCACCGATGGACTTCCCGTCGTGCCGAAGCGAGGCCATCAGCGAAGAGAAGTCGTGCACGGCTCCCAGGAAGATGCCACCCACGAGGATCCACAGGAACACCGGCCCCCACCCGAAGGCCAGCGCGGTCACCGGCCCGATGATGGGGGCGGCCCCGGCGATGGAGGCGAAGTGGTGACCCACCAGCACCGCCCGACGGGCTGGCACGTAGTCGACACCGTCATTCAGGCGATGAGCTGGAGTGAGCCGCCCTGGATCCACGCCCAACCACCTGGCGACCTTGCCGCCGTAGACGACATAGGCCACGATCAGGACGACCAGGGCGAGGATCAGGAGGAGAGCGGAGCTCATGGAATCACCTCGAGGGAGGACGCTCACAATCACCTAGCCCGCAGGGTTTCCGTCGTCCCGGTGTGGATGTCACCACCCGAGGGGGGGCCTTCGGGTTGCGTGGTGAGGGGGTTTCGGTGTATTCCTTGCTATCTCGCGCGCGCGAGGGCTAGCTTCGACCACCTGCTTCCCCTCCCCTGCCCTCTCCCCCACCTCCCCTCAGAGGTCTTCGATGCGCCACCCCTCCTCCCTTGCCCTCCTCCTGCTGGCTGGTACGGCCCTTCACAGCGCCAGCGCCCACGCGGGCGGCATCGGCCTGCTCGGCACCGCGGGAATGCACCAGGCCCGGGTGTACTACTACGACGCCGACGAGACCCAGTACCTCAACCGCCAGAACCAGCCCAACACCGGCTTCGGCTTCGAAGCGATCCTGGGCGACAAGGACGATCGTTTCCTGGGTGTGGCGCGCGGCATCTTCTTGATCGACTCCCCCCCCGAGGGCCCGAAGAATCCCATCGTGGAGGAGCCCACCTACGCCGTGCCCGATGGCCCCACCTACGCGGGCATCGCAACGGTCGGTGTGCACTGGGGCGTGATCGGTGACCCCACCGGCTTCCAGGCCCACATCGCCACCCATGTCGGCGCGGCCATGGTCACCGTCGAGCCCACCACCGGCGAAGGCACCAGCCAAGAGTTCCTGCTGGGCGAGGTCGGCATCGGCGCTCACTACCACTTCGCGAGCAACATCCAGGTCTATGCCGACGTGGCCTACTCCATGCGCTACCGAAAGTCGTTCTTCCCGGGCGCCAACGCCTACCTGGGCTTCCGCTACATGTTCGACTAGACCATCCGGCCAGCGCCGCGATGCTCGCCCTCCTCGTCTTCCTGGCCGCCTGTGACTTCCAGGACGACCCCAGCAGCTGGCACGACCAGCTGCATGCCGACAGCCCGTGCTACCGCGTGGACCTCTTCGATGGCCTGTCCGAGGAGTCCACGGCCGAGCTGCACGATCTGTACGACTGCGTAGACCAGGGCAACCTGGGCGCCCTCGCGGGGCTGGTGGACTCCCTGGACCAGGACGCCCGCGCCGGCGAGCCAGCCGGCGTCGAGCTCGCCCGTCTGATCAACCACCTCCCCGACACCGGGATCGACCTGGCGGCCATCTTCGACGCCGCGGTGGTGTTGCTCGAGGACCAGGGCTCGGCTGTGGTCACCGCCGCAGAGCTCGCGGTCGAGCTCACCTACGGCCAGCCTTTCGATCAGCTGGCCGCCGAGGGCGCACCCAGCGACGCCGCAGCCATGGACGCCGGTCTGGTGACGCCTGCTCTGCCGCTGGTGCGAGCGCTGGCCACCCAGGCACAGGACCGCGACGATGGGCTGGCTGCGCTGATGGCCAGGGCGCTCCGTGCCGATCCGACCTTCGATGCCGTCGCCACCTTTCTGGCTGTGGCCGCCAGCGACGAAGTTCTGCTGGCCTCCATCTCGGACGACCTGTTGTCGGACCTGGGCGACGCCATCGAAGCCGCCGAGGACGCCAGCAACGACCACGCGGTGGGTGCGTCGGGCAACTCCCTGCGCGACCTGATGGATGCCCTGGTGGTCGCACCCACCGGTGACCAGACAGTGCTCGAGCTGGTGCTGGATCCCGCACATGCCATGCTGTCCGATCCCGTGGTAGGCTCGAGCCTGGCGGACTCCCTGGGGGCCAGCTCCCGGGGCGGGCACCTGGACGTGCTGCCATCGCAGCTGGTGATCCTGGCCACCAGCGACGTACACGGCGACAGCCTCCAACCCGGCGAAGACTCGGCGTTGGTGGCCATGCTGCGCCTGCTGCACACCGCCGACCGAGAGGTGTCCTGCAGCACCCTGGGCATCGAGTGGCTGCACACGGACAACATGAGCGTCTGGCTGCTGCAGCTCATCGCGGATCAGGAGCCCACCAACGTCGACTTCCTGCTCAACGTCGGGGGCTTCACCCTCAGCTATGGCCAGCTCATCGAAGCCCTGGCCGGCCAGTGCACCGTCGACAGCCAGCAGTTCGCCGCCGACGCGCCGGCCCTCGAGCGCCTGGTGGACCCGGAAGTGGGCGATCTGCTGGTGGTGCTGCTCGAGCTGCTGCAGGCCCTCGAGCCCGAAGGCGAAGACAGCCGCATCCCCGAGCTGGTGCAGGTGGTCTCGCTGGTGCACAGCCACCAGCTCTCGGAGCCCATCGAGGAGCTGCTGAAGGATCTCGCTGGCACGCGGCTGGTCTCCAGCCTGCTGTCCCTCGTTCCACCGCTGATCGACCCCTGGAGCGACCAGGCCTGGTGTGCCAACGGCACCGACTCCTGCGTCGAGGAGACCTGGGGCGGCTACGCCAGCGATGCCTTCGAGGCGGGCCGCTATCCTCTGGACATCTACGCCTTGTACGAGCTCATCGGCCTGCTCATCCAGCCCGACGAGACCGGGCGCAGCCCCGCGGCCCGCCTGCGCACCACCCTCCAGCTGGTGGTGGCCCACCAGGCCACCTGGGCTGTGGCCCACAACGCGGCCGGCTTGCTCCAGGCCCCGGGCTCCCGCACCGGGGGCATCCTGGCCGCACTGCCCAGCTGGACGGAGGTGGACCCGAACTGGAAGCTCCTCTCCACCAGCGCAGACCTGTTAGAAGACGGGGCTTGCACCACCCCGGCCCTCCGGATCGCCGAGACCGAACCTGTGTTGGACGCCCTGGGCGCTTCTTCCGCTCAGCGAGAGGGCCCCCTGCCCTTCCTCTCCACGCTGGTCATCGATGGCACACTGGCCGAGGTGCTCGCAAGCCTATCGTTGATCCTGGATCTCTTGCTGGAGGCTCGCTCGTGACCCACCCCACCGACTCTCAGTTCCGCGCCCTTCCCCTGCCCTCCCGCGGCGTCGACCATCGCTACGGCGACCGGGTCTGCCTGCACTCCTTCCCTTACCCGCTCACCTTGCTCACGCGGCTGTCCTCTCCCCAGACCACCCAGCCCCTGTTCAATCTGCTGCTGGGTGACCTGTACCGCTTCCTCATCGGCAAGGTGGCCAGCCTCGAGCTGGCCCAGGTCTCGGTGGAGCAGCCCACCCGCATGCAGCCCATCAACCCCGAGGGCGTGATCCGCGGCAGCGTGCTCGACCCCCACCAGAAGATCATCATCGTCGACGTGGCCCGGGCCGGCATCATGCCCTCCCAGCTGTTCTTCGACGGCCTGTGCACCCTGCTGGACCCCGGCGCCGTGCGCCAGGACCACGTCTTCATGAACCGTCGCACCAACGACAAGGGCGAGGTCATCGGCGTGGACATGTCCGGCTCCAAGATCGGCGGCCCGGTCAACGAGCGCCTGGTGATCATCCCCGATCCCATGGGAGCCACGGGCTCCAGCATGATCCGCACCATGGAGCTGTACCGGGAGCGCGCCGAGGGTGCCCCCACGCGCTTCGTGTGCGTCAACCTGATCGTCACCCCCCAGTACATCAAGCGGCTGGTCACCGAGGCCCCGGACGTCACCATCCACGCCGTGCGCCTGGACCGCGGCCTGTCTCCCCAGGAGGTCCTCGACCGCGCTCCCGGCGAGCTGTGGGATCGCGAGAACGGGCTGAACGCCGAGGACTACATCGTCCCAGGTGCAGGCGGCGTGGGCGAGCTCATCAACAACGCCCTGTTTTAGGAAGCCTCCATGGAAGCCATCCACAGCTCTGGCGCGCCCAGCGCCATCGCCCCCTACAGCCAGGCCATCCGGCACCAGGGGCTGCTGTACACCTGCGGCCAGATCGCCCTGGATCCAGCCTCGGGCAAGCTCGTGACGGGGGGCATCGAGGCCCAGACCCACCAGGCCATGAAGAACCTGGCGGCGGTGGTCAAGGCCGGCGGTTCGCGCATGAGCCAGGTGATCAAGACCACGGTGTTCCTGGCCGACATGGCCGACTACCCCAAGGTCAACGCGATCTACCTCGAGTACTTTCCCCAGGCGCCACGCCCGGCCCGTTCAGCCGTGGCCGTGGCCGGGCTTCCCCTGGGGGCCCTGATCGAGATCGACTGCATCGCAGCTTGCGAGCCGGCAGACCAGACCTACCAGTACTAGCAGTCAGCGGTACCAGCGGCCTACTGGCCCGGAACCTCGACGGCCACGCTATGTGCGGCGACGGCGACGGCGACGGGACTTGCTCTGGGGCCTGCCGGCCTCGATGCCTTGGGCCACGACCTCGAGCAGCTCGGCGCCGTAGCGCTGGATCTGCCAGCGGCGAAGCTCGCTGACCTCGGAGAGCTGGTCCAGGGTGCTGGGCAGCACGGCCGCGAGGTCACGCAGCACCGCATTGGAGCCGATGATGGCGGGCGGGAGGTTGTCCTTGGCGACCTGCCGGCTGCGCCAGGTCTTGAGGGACTCCACAACGCTGGCGTTGGCCGGTCCATGGCCGGAGCGGGCTTTCTTGCGGGCGGGGGCGCTGGGGAGGGGGCGCTCGTCCTCGAGCCCCTGTGCCACGGCAGCGACCAGAGCATGGCCGTGCTGGCGCACCAGCGCGGAGGTCTTGCGCACCAGAACGCCCAGCTCATCAAGATCCTTGGGCTGGCGCTGGGCCACCAACGCGAGGACGCGATCGGGGATGACCTTGAACACCGGACGGTCCATGGAGCTGGCCTGTTGCTCCCGGTACTCGTACAGCGCCCGCAGCACCCTGGTGCTGGTGGCGTCCAGGCCGCTGATCCCCTTGATCCTGAGGAAGTCCCCGGGATCGGGCGTGCGGCCCTGCCACTCCCGCTTCTGGATCAGCTCGCACTCTTCGGCCACGGCCTGTGACCAGCCGGCGCGCTCGAGCCGATACTGCAGCACCTCGCGCAGCGCCAGCAGCCAGTGGGTGTCGCCGCGGGCGTACTCGAGGTGCTCGTCGAGCAGAGGGCGACGGGCCCAGTCATGGCGCTGGTAGCGCTTGTCCAGGTCGACCGCGAAGGTCCCGCCGAGCAGATCGGCCAGCCCCAGCCGGGGCAGGTTCAGGAACTGGGCCGCGATCATGGTGTCGAACAGCCCGGCCAGCGAGACGTCGTAGTCACGCTTGAGGCTGACCACGTCGTAGTCGCAGCCGTGCAGGACCTTGACCTGATCGGGATCCTGGAGGAGCTCGGCCAGGGGGCCCAGGCCCGAGATGGCGAGGGTGTCGATCACGAAGTCGGTGCCAGGGATGGAAACCTGGATCAGGCAGACTTTTTCGCGGTAGTGGTGGAAGGAATCCGCCTCGAGGTCCACCGCGATGGCCGGCAGCCCGCGCATGGCATCTACGGCCGCGGCGAGCGCCTCATCGCAATCGACAAGTACCAGGGGGACATCCCCAAACATATTCACTCCAGCTCAGCATCTGCTGTCAGCCAGACAACACCAGATCCGGATCTGCCCGACTTGGCGAGCTTGATAACGCGCTGCCCCTCTCCCCGCAGTCAGGGCGGCTTTCTCGCCTGGCTACGGGAGGCTATCATCCAGGCGTGCGCCGCTCCCTCCCCTTGCTGCCCCTGGCCCTCGCACCCGTCGTGCTGCTGCGGGGCAGCCTGGCGCCCGGGCGAATCCCCGGCCAGCCCTTCGGCGAGGGCTGGGGCCACCTGTTCGCCATGGGCCAGCTCGGCCGCTGGCTCTGCGGAGAAGCGCGGCTTGGGCAGGCCGACCTGCTGGCCTACCCGGACGGCATGAGGTTCTGGCCGGTGGACCCCCTCACCACACTGCTGGCCTCGTCCCTCGACATCATCGCTGGCCGCAGCGCCCACGGCGGCGCCGCCGCCCTGAGCGTCACGGTCCTCCTGCTCGTGACGCTCACGGGGGTGGGCGCCTGGTTGTTGGCCCGCAGCCTCGGTGCCAAGCCCTGGGCTGCGAGCGCGGCGGCCCTGGCCATCCAGCTCCACCCATTCCTGCTTCGCAGCGCCTCTGACACCATCGTCGAGGTCCTGGCGCTGGGCCCCCTGCTGATCCTGGGGGCTCTGGCGGTGCGCCTGTGGGAGAACGTCACCCCGCGCCGCTTGCTCGCCTCGGCGCTCGCCATGCTGGCCACCGCGCTGTGCAGCCCCTACTACGCTATCTACGCCATGATCCTGTGGGCCGCACTGCTCCCCTGGGCCATGTGGCGACGAAAGACTCCCCGTTGGCTCGGCTTGGGGGGGGTGCTGCTGGTGGCGGGAGCCTTGGCCGCAGCTCCGCTGCTCTGGGCTGAGAGCGGCCCGGGCGGCCGCATGGACGAGCGCTTCGGAGGCGGCGGGTTCCAGCTGTCGCCCTCGGGCCAGGTGCTGCTGTCCGAGAGGGGCGCCATCGAGCCCGCGCCGCGCAGCGTCCGGGGCCCAGGTCCAGGCCCCACGAGCGTCCGGGCCGCGGGGCACTCGGGGGAGCAAGGGACGCCCCCAGCGTGGATGTGGCTGGCGCGTCGTTTCCCGGGTGGGCTGTGCTGCATGGTGGCTCTGCTCATGGGCCTGGCCGTCCGTCGCAGCCGCCCACTGGCCGTGCTCGCGCTGGTCATGTTCGCCCTCGGCGCCGGCCCACCGCTGATCAGGCATGCCATGACGCCCGGCCCCAGCGATGTCTCGAGCCCCCTACAGGAGCTGCTGCAGCTGCTGCCCATGACCGATCGCATCGGGAACGCCCAGCGCTTGGTGTTGCTCTACGCCCTGCCCGCCCTCGTCGCGGGAGGGGTCGCCGCCGCGTCCCGCTGGCCACTGGCCGTGCTGCTGGGCGCCGTGGCCATCGCCGAGTCCTGGATGATCATGCCCGCGCTGCGCCTTCCCCACACCGAGATCAGCGTGGACACCGCCCTGCTCGAGCAGATCGACGGGCCGGTGGTGACCTTTCCAATGGGCGATCCGCCCACCTGGAATCCGCAGGCTACTCCCAAGCGGGCACTCTACCTGGCCACCCTCCACGGCGGCGCGACCGCGGGCGACTACGGTCGCGGCCGCCTCCCCGCAGATCTGGGCCTGGTGGCCACCCTGTCCGCCTGGGCCCGCGCTCCCCTCGCGCCTCAAGCCGCGAAGGCCGCGGCCCAGGGCGAGCTCCCGGCCCCGGCTCCCCAAGGGTTCGCGTGGCTGCTGGTGCTCCACGAGTCCCTGGACAGCGCACAGATCCAGTCCCTTCACCAGCGGGCGGAGCAGCGCTGGGGCGCCCCCGCGATGCGCAGCGACTGGGGCGCCGTCTACCCGCTGGGCGCCACCGACCAGCCTGACGCCGGCGACGCGCTCTGATCAGTGACGCTTGGCGGGCGGACGATGGCCCTTCTTGCCCTGGCGGGGCGGACGTCCTTGCTCCATGAGCGCCTGGTAGGTGGGCAGGGTGCTGAGATCGGGCAGCAGCACCACCTCGATGCGCCGATTCTTGGCCTTGCCGGCGGCGGAGTCGTTGGGTCCCACCGGGCGCGTCTCCGCGAAGGTGGCGGCGGAGATGTGGTCGGCGGCCATGCCGGCCGCGATCATCACCTGCACCACGTTGATGGCGCGGGCCGAACCGAGGTGCCAGTTCGAGGGGAAGGCGGCGCTGGCGATGGGCTCGCTGTCGGTGTGGCCCTCGACCTGGAACTCGCGATCGCTGCGCTTGGCCAGCAGCCTGGAGACCTCGGTGACCGTGGCCCGCCCCTCGGCAGAGAGATCGGCGGAGCCCGAGGGGAAGAGCACGTCCGCGGCCATGCCGATGACGATACGCCCTTCGTCGACGGTGACCTCCAGCACTCCGCGATCGACGAGAGGCTGGAACTCCCGGCGCAGCTCCGCCAGCTTCTGGGCGGCGGTCTCGGCCAGCACGGAGCCCTTCCTGAGGTCCTCGTCGAGCTTGGCGATGCGCTGCTGCTGTGCAGTCACGGTTTCCTGCGAGGCCGCGTACTGGCTCTCGAGGGCGAGGTACTGGGACTTGGACACGCAGCCAACGGCCAGGGCCAGCGACACGGCGACGACGAGCTTCCTCATGGGATTCTCCTTGCGATTGAACAATGGAGGGTAGCACGACTCCCCACCCCGACGCGAGACGGGTCCAGGGCTAGGGCCGGCCGGTCCAGACGGGGGCGGTGACTGCCCATTCGGGCGCGGGAAGATCCTGGGGACCCCAGGCCAGGGCCAGCACATAGCGCCCGCTGGGGACCACCCGCCGCACGGCGAGGCGGCTTGGCTCGGTGCCGCCGGACAGATCCCACTGCTCGAAGATCTCGCCATCCACCACCAGGGCGGCGCCGGCGAGGGCCCGATCCCGCGGCGCCAACACCTCGAGCCACACCGTGCGGGGCTGGCGCCCGGTACAGAGCCCCCCGGACTCTACGCCGTCCACCTCGAGGGCCAGGAACGGGCCGGTGCCCGCCACCGTGCGCCCCTCGAGCAGGCCGCTCTGGACCTCCACGGCCGGGAAGCTGGCGTTGTGACCCAGCCGAACCCAGGTCAAGGGGCCGGTGGGGGTGAGGTCTACCCAGGCGTCGTAGAGCTCGAGCAGGACGTCGAGCTGGTGTAGACCCTCGAGGCGCACCATGTCCGGCCTGGGTTCCCACTCCATGGCGGGGCCGGCCGCCTCGAGCCAGGGCACGTCCACCGCCAGCAGCCTGTGCTGGCTTTGGTTTCCCGCGGCGACCCTGAGGATGTCCTCCGCCACCAGATCCTTCCACGCCACCGCGCCGTGGGCCGGCTTGCGCCGGTTGCTCGAGACCGGCCACGCCAGCACCGTTCCCTGCTCAGGACTGACCGCCCAGCTGGCGTCGTCCGTGCGCAGCCCGCCGTCCCACGGCTGCTCCAGCTCGGCGACAGCGACCTCATCGGGGGCCCCCACCACGGCGTAGGCGACCCCGCGGGCCGCGACCCTGGCCAGCGCCTGGGCCGCGGGTATCCGAGAATAGCGGGAGGGCCAGGTCTCGACCTCGAGCTCGGCCAGGGCCCAGCCCGCGGGTGGGCCCGGCCCGTCCACGACGACCTCCAGCTCGACCCGCCCCTGCAACCGCGCCAGGCTGCGGTGTGCACGGGGATAGAGCGGGCCCGCATCGACCTCGATGTCCCAGGTGCCAGCACCCAGCCCGAGCCAGCTGCCTGGAGGCTCCACCGGGTGCTGCGTCATGCGTCCGTGGGAGTCGATGGCCGTGGCCAGCGCAGGCAGCGCCTGGCCCTGACGATCCACCACCCGAACCCCCAGCCAGCCCTCGGCCCCCAAGGGCAGATCGCCCCCAGCGCTCAGGTCTTGCACGGGGCCAGCGCCGTAGCCCGTCGCCAGCGCCCGCAGCCCGGTGGCGCCGACCGGCGCGAAGCCTGCGAACCCGCCATCCTGGTCCACTGGCAGCCAGCCCACCGGCTCGGACCCGGCCAGGATCTCCACCCCCTGCCCAGCGGTGACCCCCTCCACCGAGACCCCTCCAGGCCACAGGGCGGCCATCACCTCGGAGGGCTCCCCGGCAGCGAAGCGCTCGCCGCCTTCGAACAAGACGCCGCCACCCAGGTCGGTGGCCCGCCCATCGATGCCCACCATCACGCCTTCGCGGCGCAGGGTAGAGCCCGCCAGCTCCGCGCCCGCGTTGGGCATGAGCCAGAAGCCATCGGCACCCTGGATGCCCAGGGCGAAGTCGTCGGGGCCCAGGGTGTAGTGGATGGTCACCGTCTCCGCCGGCGGCTCTGCGGCGCCGAAGCCTTCCAGGAACGTGATGGGCGTGGGGACGCCGGTGACGTGGATGGCCGCGCCGTTTGGGCCTTGCTCGAGCTCGACGGAGGTCTGAGACAGCCAGCCCATGCCCACCAGGGGCACCAGCTCGACCAGGGCATCCTGGCCCCCCGGGGGGGCCGCGTCGATGAGCGTGCCGCCTCCCCCTTCGAGCAGGGAGAGGGGAGCGCCGGCGTCGCGGATGACGAAGCGGGCCCAGGCGTTCTCGATGAGGTAGTCGGCCCGCCGACCCTCGCCACCATCGATGGCCTCGTCGTCGCAGGGGATACGGCGCGCCCGCGCCATACCTGCCTCGACGCCGTCGACATCGCAGCTCTCGTAGGGCCCCGTGTCGGCCACGAAGTCCCTACAGCCCAAGATCCCCAGCGCGAGCAGGCAGGGGACCAGCAGCCGAGCCTTGGGGCAGACCGCCAGGAGTGCTACTCCTCGTCGTCCTCGAGCTCTTCGAGAGCCTCGGGGTCGTCGGTGAAGATGATGTTCACGGGCACGATGCGCACCTTGCGGGACCAGCCCTCGGGCACGTCGCCGTCCATGTACTCCCACGTGCGGGTCTCGCCAGGCTCCATGGGCTTGTCGAAGCCGGTCTCGTAGGGCAGGTAGCCGGGCAGGTACTTTGCGACGACGGGCCAGTCGCGACGGTCCACCACGCGGCCTTCGTCGTCGAGGAAGTACAGGCCCATGGTGAGCTTGTACCAGGGCTTGGCGGTGTTGTTGGTGACGTCGACTTCCCAGCCCCAGCCGTTGAGGGGACCCTCGGGATCTTCGGCCAGGTTGACGCGCTCCTGGCGCACGGGGCCCACGGCCACCTGTGAGACGTACTGGCCCATCTTGATGCGCTTGCGGGCCTCGAGCTTGCGCTTGCGCTTGGTCTTGGGGAACTCGGTCAGGAACTGCTCCCACGCCGCGGCGGTGCCGGTTTCGTCGGCCCAGTTGTAGACCACGTCCTCGCGCAGAGCGTCGCACTGCTTGCGGATGGGCTCGAACTGGGGCGCGGCGAACTTCTCGAGGAAGGAGTCCAGGGCTGCGGGGGTGCCCTCGACCTTGGCCACCTCGAGCTCGAGCTCGGCCAGCCGGTTCTCGGCCTTGTAGTAGTGGGGGTTGTTGGGGTTGGACTGAGCCAGGAACTCCTCCCACCCCTGGATGGTGTCGGTCTTGCGGTACTCCTCGTAGGAAGGGCCGCAGGCGGTGAGGGCGAGAGTGGCGGCCAGCACGACGTGCGTACACCAGCTGAGCGGGCGACTGCGTTGCATGGGCTGCTCCATAGTTGCGAGGAAGCGGGCGGGGTTCGCATGGACCTGCGGAGTGTAGCCAGCCCGAGCCCTGCGCGGTAGTTTCCGGGCTGGTCGAACCCCCTCTCGAGGTCAGGAGACAACATGAAGATCGCCGTATTGGGTGCAGGCATGATGGGACGCGCAGCAGTCCACGACCTGGCGCGGGCGCCAGGCGTCCAGGAGGTGCGGGTCTTCGACGTGGACGCCGAACGCGCGCAGGCCGTGGCCCGCGACCACGGCGCCGGCAAGGCCGTGGGCAGCGCCTTGGACGCCTCCGACCAGGCCGCCCTGGAGCAGGCCATCGCGGGCTGCGACGCCGCCTTGGGCGCCATCAGCTACCGCTTCAACGCCGATCTCACCCGGGCGTGCATCCGCCAGGGGGTCCACTTCTGTGATCTGGGCGGCAACAACACCATCGTCCAGGAGCAGTTCTCCCTCTCGGATCAGGCGCGCCAGGCCGGGGTGGCCATCGTCCCGGACTGCGGCCTGGCGCCCGGGCTGGTCAGCATCCTCACGGCGCGTTGCCTCGAGCTGATGCCCGACGCCGACAGCGTGAAGATGCGGGTCGGAGGGCTGCCCCGCGACCCCAGCGGCCCCTTCGGCTACCAGATCGTCTTCTCCGTCGAGGGCCTGATCAACGAGTACAAGGAGCCCAGCTTCGCCCTCGCTGACGGCGAGATCGTGGAGGTCCCCACCCTGGGTGGCATGGAGCGGCTCTCCTTCCCGGCCCCCTTCGAGGAGCTCGAGGCCTTCAACACCTCCGGCGGGGCCTCCACCCTGCCCTGGACCCTGCAGGGGCGCGTACGCAACCTGGACTACAAGACCATCCGCTACCCGGGCCACAGGGATCTGGTGGCGGCCCTGTTCGCCCTGGGCCTGGCCGACGAGCAGCCCCGGCCCATCGACGGAGGTCAGGTGCGCCCGCGCAAGGTCCTAGAGGCCATGATGAACGAGAAGCTCTCCAGCGACGGGCCAGACTGCATCCTCTGCCAGGTCCAGGCCACAGGCCCCCAGGGCGCCGTCACCTTCCGCCTCGTGGACTACCACGACGACGCCACGGGCCTGAGCTCCATGATGCGCTGCACCGCCTTCCCGGCCGCCATCGTCGCCCACATGCTGGCGTCGGGCGTCGTCCAGGCGCGCGGCACGCTGTACCAGGAGCACTCCATCCCCGCAGGCGCCTTTGTGGACGCGCTGCTGCAGCGGGGGCTGCCCCTCGAGCTGATCGACGATCGGACCCCTGCGGGATCCTGATCATGGGCGGGAAGACAGACAGACACGACTATGACCTCGGCGCCATCCTCGAGGACGGCTCCAGCCGCCCAAGCCCCGCCAAGGGCACCCGGGGCAAGCTGCTGCTGGGGATGTTGCTCGGCGCAGGCCTGCTGGCCCTCGGCTTTCACCTGCTGCAGGGCGCGCCCCAGCCCGCACACCCCGACCTGAGCGACGCGGTGGGCCTGAGCGCCGAGCTCAGCACGCTCATCGACGTCCGGGGGGACTGGATCGGGACCGTACGCGACGACTGGGCCGGTGCCTCCACCCCCCGCGCGGCGGAGCAGGCCTGCCAAGATCTGGCCCAGCGAGCGGGCCTGCGCACCGGCGAGATCCTCACGCTGATGACCAGCTCGGGGACCACCCTGGCCGAGTGCGAGCGCTGACGATCAGTACCAGTCCGGGTGGACGTCCACCCAGCTGTCACCACTGTATTCGCTCGAGTAGCGGCGGATGATGGCGATCTGGTTGTCGTCATCGACGTCGCAGTTGGCGGTGGCCCGGAACCAGGTGCCGCCGCCATACAGCGCCACCATGTAGTTGCAGCGCACCGCGCCCGCCGGGGAATAGCCCAGCTGCTCCCAGCCCGAGATGGCGGGGTTCCAGTTGCGCTGCTCCTTGCCCAGGGCGCTACCAGGGTTCGAGCTGGCGTCGATGTAGGCGTCGAAGGCCGCATTGTAGGCTTCTTCGGCGGTGTGGATTCCGTCGAGGCAGACCTTGGCTTCGGAGCGACGGGCCTTGAGCACCGCGTTGTTGAAGTTCGGGACCGCAATGGACGCCAAGATCCCGATGATGGCCACCACGATCATCAGCTCCACCAAGGTGAAGCCGGCGGTGGGGTGGTTGCAGGTGCGTGGCATGGAATCACCCAGGCCGGAATGGCAGCGCATCATAGGCAGTCGCCCGCCCGTCAGCGACCAAATTCTCGAAGCAGCGTGCTAATCTTCAGCGTCACCGCACAGGAGGCCTCCACGTGCGAGCACCAGAGCGCGACTCAGCTCCGCGGACAATCCTGACACGAGCGCTGACCGACGCCTCCCAGGAAGAGCTGGCAAGCCACACCCTGGGCAGCGCGCTCGCCACCAGCGGCGCCGAGCTCGGCTGGGTCGGGCTGGTGAACGCCCACAAGCGTCTGGACACCCTGGCCATCAGCCAGACCACATGGGATGCCTGCGGCATGGGCGAGCATGGCGTCCGACAGCTCCAGAACATGCAGCTGCGAGGGCTGTGGGCGACCACCATCCTCACGGGCAGGGCGACCATCGTCAACCACCCGGCCCAGCACCCCGAGCGAGAGGGCGTGCCCCTGGGGCACCCGCCCATCCGCAACTTCATGGGGATCCCACTGCTGGTGGGCGAGCGAGCGATCGGGATGATCGCACTGGCCAACCGGCCAGGCGGCTTCGAGGACCACCAACCGGCGACCCTGCAGCCCCTCTCCGAGGCGCTGGCCATCGGGCTGCAGCACCAGCACACCAAGGCGGAGCTGAACCTCCAAGCTGCCGTGCTCGGCGCCCTCCCCGACGGCATCGCCGTGTGCGATCCCGCTGGCGTCGTCACCCAGGTCAACCCAGCCTTCCTCGCCATGTGGGGCCTGAGTGGCGAGGACCAGGTGGTGGGCTGGCCCCTGCTCGACACGCTGCGCCTGGAACAGGTCGAGGCCGCCCAGTGCATCGAGCGGCCCCTGCGGGGGATCCCCTGGCGTGGCGAGGCCACGGCCTCCCCCACGGACGGGGGCCGCTTCCCCCTCGAGGTGCTCGCCAGCCCGATCCTGAACAGCGAGGGCACGCCCGTGGCCGTGTGCGTCACCATGCGGGACGTCACCGAGTGGAAGGACGCCGAGGATCGTATGTGGGCGACCACCGTTGATCTCAGCCGCTCGAACCAAGACCTGGAGGGCTTCGCCCACCTGGCTGCCCGCGAGCTGCAGGCCCCCCTGCGCAAGATCCTTGCCTACGGCGAGTTCCTGGAGTCCGACTGCGGCCACCAGCTGAACAAGCTTGGCCGTGAGTACCTGGGACGCATCCTCGAGTCGTCTCGACGCCAGCAGCAGATCGTGGACGGGCTGCTGCGCTACTCCCGCATCCGCTGCAACGAGGTCGCCTTCACGCGAGTGGACATCGCCCAGCTCACCCGCGACGTGGTGAGCGATCTGCGGCCTCTGATGAGGGAGCTGGGCGGCAGCGTGCAGGTGGATGGCGGCGTGAGCCTGCGCTGTGACGAGCCCCTGGTGCGCTTGTTGCTCGAGAAGCTCATGGACAACGGCCTGCGCTACCACCGGCCCGGGGTGGCCCCCGAGGTCAGGGTGAGCGCGCGCTGCGAGGGCAGCTGGTGCGTCATCTCCGTCGAGGACAACGGCGTGGGCTTCGACGACGGGGACCTCCACCAGATGTTCCAGGTCTTCGGCAAGCTGCAGGGGTGCGACACCCACCAGGGCACCGGGCTGGGCCTGCCCATGGTCCAGCGCATCGCAGAGCAGCACGGCGGCACCGTCACCGCCACCTCCACTCCAGGGCGCGGGTCGGTGTTCACGGTCAGCCTACCCCACCTACACGAGCGCGAGCCCTTCGTCGCCCCGGCCCTGCGCACCAACACCTTCTCCCGCGACGAAGAGTAGGCGCGCTCCCGGCCCCTCCGTGACGTCCTGATCGACGTCAGGGCCCGGGCTCCGCGGCAGCGAGCCCCCTCGCCCGGGCGGATCAGCACCGGCGCCTGCGTTAAGCCCCGCTCCCCCTCTCCCACCGAGGACCGACATGAGCTCTGGCAACCCCATCGTCGAGTGCGTACCCAACTTCAGCAACGGCCGCGACAAGCGGGTCATCGAAGCCATCTCGCAGGCGATCCGTGAGGTGCCAGGCGCTGCCCTGCTCGACGTCGACCCCGGTGAGGCCACCAACCGCACCGTGTTCACCATGGTCGGCGCGCCGGACGCGGTGATCGAAGCCGCATTCCAGGCGATCAAGAAGGGCCAGGAGCTGATCGACATGCGCTCGCACCACGGAGCCCATCCCCGCATGGGCGCCTGCGACGTGTGCCCCTTCGTGCCCGTGGCGGACATCACCATGGAGCAGTGCGCCGAGCTGGCCCGTCGGCTGGGTGCCCGGGTTGGCCAGGAGCTGGGAATCCCCGTCTACCTCTACGAACACGCCGCCTCCAAGCCCGAGTGGAAGAACCTCGCGGTCGTGCGCCAGGGTGAGTACGAGGGCCTCGAGGCCCGCTCGAGCGATGACTACTGGAAGCCTGACTTCGGCCCCGTCTTCAACGCGCGCTCCGGCGCCACCGCCGTGGGCGCCCGCCCCTTCCTGGTGGCCTACAACATCAACCTGAACACCCGCGAGGTGCGCAAGGCCCAGAAGATCTCGGCCATCCTGCGCGAGAAGGGCATCGCCCGCCGGGACGAGAACAACCTGGCCATCCGCGACGCCGCCGGCGAGCTGGTGCGGGACCCAGGCATGTTCCGCTGCGTCAAGGGCATGGGCTGGTTCATCGACGAGTACGACTGCGCCCAGATGACCTTCAACATGACCGACTACACGGTCTCCTCCCCCCATGAACTGCTCGACGCCGCTCGCCGCCTGGCAGACCAGGAAGGCGTGGTCATCACCGGCTCCGAGCTGGTCGGGCTCATCCCCCTGGACGCCATGCTCCAGGCCGGCCACTACTACCTGAAGCGCCAGGGAGTCTGCCAGGGTGCACCTTGGAACGAGGTCATCGAGTGCGCCATCCGCTCCATGGGCCTGCGGGATCTCAGCGAGTTCGATCCCGATCACAGCATCATCGAGCGCCAGATCCAGAAGGACGGACCCCTGGTGTCCATGACCGTGCGCGAGTGGGCCGACACCCTCTCGTCCCAGGCTCCGGCGCCGGGCGGCGGCTCCGTCGCGGCCCTCTGCGGCTCCATGGCGGCTGGCTTGGCGGCCATGGTCGGCAACCTCACCGTGGGCAAGAAGGGCTACGAAGACAAGTGGGAGCTGCTGGACGAGCCGGCGGTCAAGGCGCAGGCCCTCAAGGAAGCCTTCCTGGCGGACATCGACAACGACACCGCGGCGTTCGACTCCGTCATGGTGGCCTTCGGCCTGCCCAAGGGCACCCCCACGGAGAAGCAGGCCCGCGGCGCCGCCATCCGAAGAGCCAACCAGCACGCCACCATGGTCCCCCTGGGCGTGCTCGAGCGCTGCGTCGCCACCCTGCCCTGCATCGAGGCTGCCCTGCAGGGCAACGAGAACGCTCGCTCCGACGCCGGCGTGGCGGTGCTCATGTGCAAGGCCTGCGCCGAGGGCGCCTGGTACAACGTGTGCATCAACACCAAGAGCATGAAGGACCGGGAGTTCGTCACCATGGTGCGCGAGCGGGCCGATGCCGCCCTGGCCACCGTGGACGAGGCCGCCGCCCGTCTCACCAAGCTGGTGCGCGAGCAGCTGGGGGGCTGAGGCCGGGGGCCACAGTTCCTCTGCCCGCTGCAAGAAGTCGGGCCGGGCGGCGTATGCTCCACCTGTGGAGCGTCCGCGGCCGGGGTGCCCGGTTACGCTCCCACGCTGATCCCGTGGAGCATCCATGACACCCGAGAGCCCGGACCGCCCAGAGCCGCCTGTGGTCGATGCGCCCGAACCTGGAGCGCTCGACGCGCTGGGGGCCCAGCTTCCGTCCCCCCGGGCAGCGCCCGAGCCCGAGCCCGAGCCCGAGCCCGAGCCCGAGCCCACCCCCGAGCCGCCGGAGAAGGCCAGCTTCTTCGAGGAGACCTTCAAGAAGCTCGGGGCCAGCCGTGAGCGGCGGGACGAACCCGGCAAGACTCCCCGCCCGGCAGGTGCAGAGCAGGGCATCCTGGTCACCGGCTCGCTGCTCGTGATCGCGGCGGTGACCTTCACGGTGGCGCTGATCTGGGCCCGCGCGGTGATGGTGCCCTTCGTGTTGGCCCTGCTGCTCACCTACATGGTCACCCCCATCGTCGACCTGCTGCAGACCCGCCTGCGCGTGCCGCGCTTCCTGGCCTTGCTGGCAGCGTTCGTGGTGATCGCCGGCGGCGTCACCGTGGTGGTGCTGCTGCTGATCACCTCCATCGAGGGCCTGGCGGACAACACGGATCAGTACCAGCAGACCTGGAACCAGCTGGTGGGCTGGGCCCAGCAGACCTACGTGGAGCTCAGCGACCGGCTGGGAGTGGACCTGGGCCTCGAGGGCCAGGTCAACGATCTCGCCGACAAGCTGGGAGAGCTGCCCATCCTGGCGCTGGGCTGGGCCAAGAACACCGCCGGCGGAGTGCTCAACTTCCTCTCCACCACCTTCCTGGTGCTGATCTTCGTGATCTACCTGATCCTGGGCCACACCCCCGCGCAGAAGCGCAGGGGCCTGTGGGGGGAGATCGACGGCAAGGTCCGCCGCTACATCATCACCAAGGTGCTCACCTCGGCCACCACGGGCGTGCTCACCGGCCTGATCCTGTGGGCCCTGGGGGTGGACCTGGCGCTGGTGTTCGGCATGATGGCCTTCCTGCTCAACTTCATCCCCTCCATCGGGTCCATCATCGCCACCATGCTGCCACTGCCCATCGCCTTGATGCAGTTCGGCTTCGGCTGGCAGCTGGGCTTGGTCATCCTGCTGCCCGGCGCGGTCCAGATGACCGTCGGCAACGGCATCGAGCCCAAGATCATGGGCGACAGCCTCGACCTGCACCCCATCACCATCCTGCTCACCTTGATCTTCTGGGGCCTGGTGTGGGGTCCAGTGGGCATGCTCCTGGCCGCCCCCATCACCGCCGTGCTCAAGATCGTGCTCGAGCGCTTCGAGACCACCCGCCCCCTGGCCGAGCTGCTGGCGGGCAGGCTGCCGGAGATCTGATCAGCCCTTGCGCTCCAGAGGCGCGTGCCCATTGTGGGCCAAGCGGCAGTAGAGCAGGGCCCCACCCACGTGGGCAAAGGGCAGCATGATCAGGTTGAAGCCGGGAATCCAGAACAGCACCATCGTGCCCAGGCCGAAGCCGATCATGAGCGGCGCATGCCGCGCCACCAAGCGCTGCTTCTCCAGCCAGGCCAGGCGACGGCGGGTCATACAGCCGTCGTGCATCTCCCGGGCCAGGAAGTAGGCCGTGGCGGTGGCCGAGAGCGCTCCGAAGACCACGCTACCCAGCACAGGGACCAGGTTGAGCAGCAGCAGCAGCCCCATCACCGCCGCCCAGGCCAGCACGTTGAGGAGGGAGTGGCTCAGGGACCAGAACATGTCCCGCAGGAAGCGACCGAAGCGGAAGTCCTGCCCCTCGAGGCCCAGCACCTTCAGCTCCACCTGCTCGGTGAGGTAGTCCGTGAATGGCGTGGCCACCAGGCCGGCCACCGCGTAGACCAGCACCAGCCAGAGGGTGGCCACCAGGGCGCCCAGCAGGATCGCGACGAGCACCCACAGCGCCGCCAGCAGCCAGGTCCCCAGGTCGGTGGCCTGCGGACGCTGCCAGAGCCAGCCCACCAGGAACGGTGCCTGCAAGAAAGCCAGCACCAAGCCCACGACGGCCAGGCCCAGGTTGAGCACGGCGGGCATGATGGCCAGAGGCAGCAGCATCGGCTCCCTGCGCAGGAAGCCGAGGCCCCGGAAGGGGTAGGTGAAGCCGGTCAGCGCTTGCTTCCAGCGGCCGCTGGGCAGAGGATCGAGGGCCCGAGCCCAGGCCGACTCGCGGGGACAGGAGGGATCGGGGGCGCTGCTGTCTTCGATCATGGTGCTCGCTCCACACGGGATGATACTCCGGCGACGCAAGAAAGCTCGCAGGTCCAAGGGACCTCGCAGGCCGAATGCGCGAGCGGACAGCCCCTTTCCGAGTCACAGGTTCTGCTCGCTTTTCTCATTTTTTGCTTGCGGTTCATCGAATCTCAGGGTCTTAGAGCCTGCGGCCGAACCCATCGCTCATGGAGACAAGGAATGCAGCAAACCTGGCTTCTCTGCTTCGCCCTCGCCCCCCTGCTCACGGCGTGCGTCTCCGACCAACAGTTCCACATGGATCAAGACGTCCCGGCCCCCCTCGAAGAAGACACCGCCCCTCCCGTCGAGCCCCCGCCCGATGTCCCGGTGGCGGTCTGCAGCGTCAGCCCCAACCCGGTCACCCCTCCCTTCGAGGAGGCCCGCTGGGACGGCCGCGACTCCTACGACCCCAACGGCTTCGAGATCGTGGAGTACGCCTGGACCCTGGCCTCCCAGCCCGAAGGCTCCGCCATCCGCATGCCCCCGGGCGCCTCCGCCGTGCGCGACGGCTTCGTGCCTGATCTGGCCGGCGAGTACATCGGTCAGCTCGTGGTCACCAACGACAACGGCGACGTCTCCGAGCCCTGCCTGGTCACCCTCGAGTCCATCCCGGCCGAGAACCTCTGGGTCGAGATGTACTGGGACATCCCCGCCGACGACATGGACCTGCACCTGCTCAAGCCCGGCGGCAGCCTCGAGAGCAACGGCGACTGCTACTACGCCAACTGCGTGAACAACAGCCCGGACTGGGGCGATCGCAACAACGCGGCCGACGATCCCAGCCTCGACCTGGACGACATCCCCCTCACCGGCCCCGAGAACATCAACATCCTGCAGCCCGAGCCCGGCGACTTCACCGTCTACGTCCACGACTACACCGGCAGCAACTGGGGCGTCTCCAACGCCGACACCCGCGCTGCCAACAACGTGACGGTCAACGTCTACCTGAACGGCTCCATGGTGTGGACCAACACCAAGGGCATCAGCGGCGACGACACCTACACCCCGTTCTGTCGCATCAACTGGGAGACCGGCGTCGTCACCACCATGTAGGTCGGCCGGTCCTCACAGCAGCTGGAACAGCGCGTGGTAGAAGCGCGTGCCCCTGGCGAGGTTGTCCAGGGACACCCGCTCGTCCACGCCGTGGATGCCGGCGCGCTCGGCAGCATCCAGCAATAACGGATGGAAGCGGTAGGCCTCGAGCCCAACCTCCGTGAACCAGCGGCTGTCCGTGGTGCCCGGCGTGACCACGGGGACCACCACCAGCGGATGCTCCAGCGGACCCACGGTGGCCGCGATGGACGCCTCGATGGCTCGGAAGGTCGGGGTGTCCCAGCCACCCATGCGGTCCTGTCCCGGCCAGGTGGTCATGCTCAGGTGGACCCTGGGATCGGCGATGCGGGCCCGCAGGAGATCGAGGAAGCGCTCGGGCTGCTGCCCGGGCAGCAGGCGGGCGTTCAAGGTGGCCTCGGCCAGACCCGGGAGCACGTTCTCTTTCTCGCCAGCGCGGACCACCGTGATGGCCACCGTGTCTCGCACCACCGCGTTGCCGGCCGTGGTGCGCTGGAAGATGCCCAGCAGCAGGGGCTGGAAGAGGCGGCTGTTGCGCAGAATCCATGACAGCGGAAAGCCCTTGGCGCCCCCCAGGCGCCACAAGGTCTCGCGCATGGGGGGTGACAGGTGGGCAGGCGGATCCCAGTCCGCCACCCGCTGCAGGGCGCGGACCAACACGGCGCTGGGAGTGTCGGACGAGGGCATGGAAGCGTGCCCCCCTTGCCCCGTCACCTTCAGCTCCACCCGCAAGAAGGACTTCTCGGCCACCGCCACCGCCGCCACCGTCAGCCCCGGGTAGAAGTCCGGCAGCACGAAGGAGCCCTCGTCCAGCACCACCTCGGGAAAACCGAGCTCCTCGAGGTGTTCGCGGACCACCCGGCCCGAGCCGCTGTGGCCGTCGACCTCCTCGTCCGGCGTGACCAGCAGCACCAGGCGCCGCGACGGCGAGCGCCCCTGTTCGCGCATCAGCGTCAGGGCCTCGAGGGCCATGGCCAGGCAGCCCTTGTTGTCCAGGGCACCCCGGCCCCAGACAAAGCCGTCAGCGATACGGCCGCCGAAGGGAGGCTGGGTCCAGCGCCTCGGCTCGGCCACGGGCACCACGTCCACGTGATCCAGGAAGAGCACCGGGGGACGAGGATCGTCGCTGGGCACGAAGATGGCCAGGCTGCCCCCGGGCAGCATGCGGTGCTCGAGCTCGAGGGGACGAACCCAGCGCTCGAGCAGGTAGGCCACCCAGGCGGGCTGCCCGTCCAGCTGATCCCAGCGCTCCTGGCCCGGAGGGATGGACGTGTCGATGGCCAGGTAGCCGGCCAGGCCCTGGGCGACGCGCTCGGCGTCCACCGTGGCGGGCCGCGCGGAGCAGGGGGGCGGGGACCAGGCCGGGCCCCGGGCGCCCCAGGCCAGGGCCAGGGCGATCAGAAACACAGCGAGGAGAGGAACCAGGAAGACGAGCCAGAGCATGGGCCATCGTCCACCGAACGGCGGCCACGCGCAAGGCCCCCGCTCAGCATCCCTGCGGGGGTGCCGCCTGGCGCCCTGGGCGGCTACACTTGCGCAGCTCGATCCCGCGAGGTCCCATGCGCCCCCTCACCCTGCTGCTCCCCCTCCTGGCCACTGGCTGCCTAGGCGACGATCACGAGATCACCTGGCTCGAGGGCTTCGGCTTCGCCTGGACAGGCTTCAACCATCGGGTGTCCTACCTGCACTTCGAGGCCGACGAAGCGGGCCTCGAGATGGCGGTGATCGGCGGAGCGTCGTCCACCTCCTACGTGCCCGACCTGCCTGCGGGCTGCGACGAGGAGACCTGCAGCGAGCTGCCCTTCGAGGACACCACCACCGTGTCCATCGGCTGGGGCCACTCCACCACCCGCCTGGCCGTGGGCAGCGCAGACGTCACGGTGATCGCCACCCCGTCGGGGGCTGAGACCACCCTGGAGATCCCCCTCGAGGGGCGCGGTCGAGGCCAGGCCGCGGTGATGCTTCAGGCG
>ERZ890953.65-NODE-65-length-59965-cov-7.181923_pt1 | contig 59965 bp, 57 predicted proteins | sample MGYA00521264_ERZ890953 | MGnify/ENA primary metagenome ERZ890953 (study PRJEB32303, sample SAMEA104408629) | aquatic metagenome | biome: Brackish water; feature: Chemocline; material: water | place: Baltic Sea | collected 2014-10-26T21:54:00 | depth 200 m ...
CGGACTTCACTCTCTACAACAACAACGCGGCGGGAAGCGGCACTGTCTCATGGTCGGCCGTGAATGACGCCGGCGGGGCCGTCTACGAAGTGACCCAGGCGCAGGGATTGCTGGATTGCATTTGGACTTCATCATGGAACAATCTCGTCACGACACCACCGTGGGTCACCAACCTCGGTGGTAACGGGCCCAATGTCATGTATGCCATCTACAACGCTCTTGCTTCGGGCGTTATCCACAAGAACGAATTCGTCAACAACACATCACTTCCAACCACGGGTGCCTGGACAGGATACGTACCACGCATCGTCGGTGTTGACACCTACAACTTCGAGATTTTTACCGCAGGGGCACCGGTAGCAAACGATGGGCAGAACCAGGGACTCGGCGGCCTTCTCAATGGCCAAGACATGATCACCCTGCTAAAGGCTAATGCTAGTGCACTCGTGAATCCATACATGCTTGAATTGCTAAGCACGCAGGAGGTCACGCCAGCCTACCTGTATCCATCCCAGGACGTCTGGGCCTTCAATGGAATCGCAGGTAGCTCGCCGGTGCTCGGATTGCAGACTGGTCCGCTGAACGGCCAAACTGCCTTTGGCGACGCCGCGACGTTAGATTGGTATCTCGGTGGGGGCCTGTAATACCATCTGTACGTGGGGCTTGGTCCTAACTTAGCCCACCTAGATGGAGAAACGGAAAAGAAGTTCAATTTGATTGAGTACGGGATATTTTAAGTCGATGGGGAGGTTGCATGGTTCAGAGGCCTGAAGGGCCGTGACATACCAGCCCAGGGCAACCACAGGAGGTTGCCCTGTCGTTGACGACAATGTTTTTTGCGGAGGTGTCTGTTGGAAATGGCATCCATCTTTCTAACCACCCCTGAGGCAGTCCAAGCCATTACAACAGACTTCCGCCAGTATGAGCCTCAGATCATCCTTTTTTCAGGCATTATCCGCCTGATCACAAACGACCGATTTCATTTAAAACGAGAACAGACAAAAAACGGCGCGTGGATCAACCGCTCGGGAACATCCCAAATGAAATGGCTGGATGGCCATGAACTGGTCGAGTATATGTGTGACGCCATCGCTCATACCCGTTGGGATCCTGGTCTGTTAGCCAACGTATGTGCCAGGGTTTTTCAGGCACGGGCTGTACCGGACCTCCATCCAAACACAGGTACAGCCGGCGTGCGTATTGGAACCAACATGGAAGCGTTCACCTGCCGACAGTGTGGTCGTTGTTGCTTCCTGGATTACCACAACGAAGTGACGGCCGAAGATGTGGCCATATGGAGGACATTAGGGAGAAAAGATATTCTGAAATGGGTTTACGAAATCAGATGTGACGGACAACCGGAAAAATATCAGGCATGGGTCGTCCCGGGAACACTAAAGCAAGCCGAAACCTGCCCCTTCCTGGAAAATGAACCGGGAAGCCGGCGAAGGCGTTGCCGCATCCATGATGTCAAACCCGCCATCTGCCGCCAGTATCCTCTGAACCGCAAACATGCGGTCATGTCGGGCTGCCGAGGTTTTAATAAAGGACCACTCTAGACCAAACGCAGGCATTCATGCGTTTCAGCTTATCTTTGCTGTTAATTCATCTTCAAACCGGATGCGCGTATTGATCATCGGTGTACGGAACATATCGAGTACTTTGCTGAGATCGCTGTAAACAAGTCTCTGTCCAGCTACCACTTTATGCTGGAAGATCATCTGCTTGATCTTCTGATAGGCATACTCAATTTAAGTCTTTGTGGCTTTTTTGCTATTCATATCCTGCCTTCTCCCTGCAACGCAATATTTAATTCCACTTTTAATTCGATAAAAAAATCATGCCAAAAAAAATCAAGCCAGCCAATGGGTTACTGGCCATTTTTAATTCCAAAATATTCAGTAAATAGCTGTTTATTCGAAATATTAATGCTTATCCACCCGGAAGGATTAGAATTTCCTTGACATACCTGACAGGAGAAATATAATGCTAACAAAATTTTAAATTTAATTAAATTTCAAAAAGATGAAAAGTAGGACGTTGTCGCCCTTAGGTAAAACGAAGGAGACAGAACAAAAAACGTCTATTTTCAAAGAGAACATATTGCATGAAACAATTGCCTCCGCAATCCCTGGATGATATCCGCGTTTTGGACTTTACTTTAATGCTGGCGGGACCTTTTGCCACAATGATGCTGGGAGATTATGGGGCAGAAATAATCAAGATCGAACAGCCGGGCAAAGGAGATAGTACACGAAATATCGGACCCTTTTCAGACCATGACACTGAGCACAAAGCCGGCGGTTTTTTTCTCTCCATCAGCCGGAACAAAAGAAGTATGACCGTGAACCTGAAACACCCTAAAGGAATCGAGATCATCAGGGAACTGACAAAATCATCCCATGTTGTGATAGAAAATTTCCGCCCGGGCGTCATGGACCGCCTCGGCCTTGGATACGAAACCCTTAGAGAAATCAATCCGAAAATCGTTTACACAAGCATCTCCGGGTTTGGTCACACCGGTCCCTATCGGGAAAGACCCGCTTTTGATATCATTGCGCAGGCCATGGGAGGCATTATGGCCATGACAGGGCCAAAGGGAGGCCCCCCTTATAAAGTAGGACCTGGAATTGGAGATATTTGGCCTGCCACTATTGCCGCATACGCCACCATGGTTGCCCTTCACGCTGCAGAAAAGACCGGCCAGGGCCAACACGTTGATTGCGCCATGTACGATTCAATGCTCTACATGGCAGAAAGAGCGATCATGATGTACTCAATGGCTGGAATTGTCTCCGGTCGTGATGGTAATGCCCACCCGCTTTACGCGCCTTATGACTGCTTTGAGACTAAAGATGGGAAGCATGTGGTAATTGCAGGACATTGGGAAAAGCAGTGGAAAAACCTGTGCAATGCCATAAAGAGAAACGATCTCCTTGAAGACCCGCGTCTCGAGACCATGTGGGGCCGATCAGAGCACTATGGTTATCTCAAATCAATCATTTCTGATTGGACAACCTCCATGGAACGAGACGAAATCGTCAGAATACTTATGGAATGCGACGTACCGGTAGCACCTGTAAACACAGTTGATGATATTTTTAATTGTCCACAGGCGGAAAGCAGAGAAATGTTGGTGGAGACGGAGCATCCCATCGCAGGCCCGATGAAGATCGCCGGCATACCCGCCAAACTCTCCAGGACGCCCGGACGAATTGAAACGGCAGCCCCACTTCTTGGCGAACATACGGATGAAATCCTGAGGGGGCTGTTGGGTTACGATGATGACAAAATCCAGGAGCTGAGAGCTGAAAAAGTGATTTGATTTCTTTATCTTAAGGAGTCAAGAAAACCATTTTCAAGGAAACGGATATGAGTCTTATGAGAGAAAAAATTCAGACGCTCAATGAACGGCGGACGAATTTGGAATCAGGCGGAGGACCTACCAAGATTGAAGCCCAACACAAAAAGGGAAAGCTCACTGCTCGCGAGAGGATTGACAGACTCTTAGATCCCGGAACATTTGTGGAACTGGGCCTTTTTGCAAAGCATCGGTGCACCCGGTTGGGCATGGATAAGAAGGAACTTCCGGCTGACGGCGTTGTAACCGGTTACGGAGGCATAGAGGGTCGAACTGTATTTGTATATTCACAGGATTTTACAGTGATGGGGGGATCCGTTGGTCCGGTGCATCAAAAGAAGATGGCCGACACGGCCGCTATGGCCCTCGAAGCCAGAGCCCCTCTGATCGGCCTGTATGATTCTGCAGGCGCGAGGCTTCAGGAGGGCTCCGAAAATATAACCTTTGCCCGGCTCTTTTTTCAAAACGCAAAGTGCTCCGGCGTAATCCCCCAGATCGCCGCCATCATGGGTCCTTCCGCGGGCGGATCGGCATATTCACCGGCCCTGATGGATTTTATCATAATGACGAAAAAGACCAGCTTCATGTTTATCACGGGCCCTGCCGCCATTAAGGCTGTAACCGGGGCGGAGACCGATAATGCGGCCCTTGGGGGCTCGGCAGTCCACACTCGCAAAAGTGGTGTTGCAGATCTCGAGTCTGAAAATGATGAAGACTGTATCGAAAAGATCAAGGGGCTCCTTTCCTACCTGCCTGCAAACTGTTTCGAAAAACCCGGAAAAACCACACCCGCAGATGATCCTTTGAGACTTTGTCCAAACCTGGAAGAGATCGTTCCCGCAGGTAGGCGAAAGGTTTACGACGTTCGTCTTGTTATTAATGAGATCGTGGACAAGGGGAGCTTTTTCGAGATAAAGCCCGATTACGCACGAAACATGGTCATCGGCTTTGCCAGAATGGATGGCCGGAGCATCGGCATCATCGCCAACCAGCCAAAATTCCTGGGCGGCGCCATTGATATCAATTCATCTGATAAAGGGGCGCGATTCATTCAAATCCTGGATGCTTTCAATATCCCCATTGTAACCCTGATGGACACACCTGCCTTCCTGCCCGGTCTCAACCAGGAGTACGGAGGGATCATAAGACACGGGGCCAAAATGCTTTATGCCTACTCAGAGGCAACCGTTCCCATGGTGACGATTATTCTCAGAAAAGCCTATGGCGGCGGGTGGTCGGCCATGGGGCCCAAAGAGTTGGGGATTGATCTGGTATACGCCTGGCCAACGGCCGAGTGTGCTTCCATGGGGCCCGAAGGTGCTGCTGAAGTGATCTGGGCAAAAGAGATTCAAAACTCGCCGGACCCTGTGGCCGCAAAAGAGAAATTCGTCGAAGAATATGACACCCATTTTGCGAACCCTTATCTGGCAGGCGCCTTGAGGGTGATAGATGACGTGATCTACCCCGCTGAAACCAGACTCAAGATCGTATCGGCCCTCAAGATGCTGGAAAAGAAGGATAAACCCCGATTGCCGAAGAAACATGGAATTATGCCGGTTTAAACGCGCGGGGTGAAACCCAATATATGGCGCCTGAACAAAAATTTGAGTTCGAGTGCTGAGTTAGTGCCCGTCCACGAATGAGAAAATTTGTTCGAGTTTAAGGAAGACGATAATTGTAACCGCAGGAATACATAGTCGTATTTCGAAGATTACAATTTGGGTCTGACGTCAAAATCGGGCAAATTGGCCATTTGTGGATGGGCACGAATTAAGGAGATATGAAAATGGATGATGGCAGAGATGTGGTAATCGTCAGTGCAGTCAGAACCCCCTTTGGCCGTTTCGGAGGCGCAACGAGCAATATTTCGAGCATTGATTACGGCGTCATGGTGGTCAAAGAAGTAATCGATCGCATCGGACTTGAACCTTCGGAAGTCAATGAACTGTATTACGGAACATGTATTCCCGCGGAATATGCGCCCTATCTGAATGTGCCCGCCAGACAAATTACCCTTCTCGCCGGACTCCCGGCGGAGAACGTTTCCCTGACCCTGGACAGGGCGTGCTGTTCTTCAATGACGGCCATCCACCTGGGGTATCGGGCCATCCGATCCGGAGAAGCGGATACGGTGATCGCCTGTGGCGCGGAAAATATGGCGAACGCATGTCATCTGGTTGAAGCAAAACACTCCAGATGGGGTCAGCGGTTGGGCCATGTGCAAATGACCGATATTCTATTTGAGCTGGGTTACGCGAAAAAAGGGTTCAATGCGGTTGCGCTAGATTCAGGTGAAGTGGCGTTAGAGTATGATATTTCGAGGGAAGATCAGGACAGATGGAGTTTCCGAAGCCAGGAGCGTTGGTCGAAGGCCTACCAGGAAGGAAAATTCAAGGTAGGTGAGGAAATTATGTCTTTTGAAATCCCCCAAAGAAAAGGCGGGCCGATCCTTTTTGACAAAGACGAACCCCCCCGGGAAACGACCATGGAACGATTGGCCAAATTGAAACCCATTTATGGCAGTCCTACGGTGACCGCTGGAAACGCGCCCGGCTTGAATTCCGGTGGCGCGGCCATGGTCATCATGAGCAGAGAAAAGGCCCTCGCCAAAGGCCTGAAACCTCTGGCAACCATCGAGGCAATGGAATGGGCCGCAGGTGAACCGAGATACATGGGTACTCTACCCGCCAAGGCCATAGAGAAAGTCTTGAACCGGTGCGGGAAGGGGATAGATGATATGAATCTGATTGAAATCAACGAGGCCTTTGCCGCCGTAACATTGGTGTCTTTGAAGATGCTGGCGGAGATGGATCCGGATAAATTTAAGGACCTCCGAGATAAGACCAATGTCAATGGCGGAGCGATTGCCATAGGACACCCGGTGGGAGCAAGCGGCGCCCGAATTACCATGACGTTGATGTATGAGTTGATGCGGCAAGGCGGCGGTCTCGGTGTGGCGGCTATCTGCGGGGGCTTGGGTCAGGGCGAATCCATCTTATTGAAGGTATAGAAGCGACCAAGGAGGAAAGAGATTATGGCCGATATTTCAAAGGTGGGAACGGGTTTACCGCCTTTCATCTTTGAGGTGGACAGGGTAAAAATAAAAGAGTTGGTTCATGCCATAGGGGATGACAACCCCATTTTTGTAAATAAGGAGACAGCCCGCGCAGAAGGCTACCTTGACACCCCGTGCCCCCCTACTTTTGTTACCCTGGCCTTTCAGGAATTTACATGTGCATATCTGAAGGCCTTTGAGGAATTGGGCGTTTCCCTGGAAAATGTCCTGCACGGGGAGGAAGAATACGAATATCTCAGGGAGATTTATCCTGGGGACCTGCTCACATGTGGCATGGTTTTTGAGTCGATCGTCCCAAAGCAGACGAAATCGGGGCAGATGGTTTTGATCACGCTTCGCACATCTTTCACTAATCAAAAGGGAGAAGAGGTCTTGAGGGCGAGATCCCTCATCATAGAGAGAAAATGATCGGAGAGACGAGGTGATAAAGAAATGATTCAGTATGTGGACTTCAACGTTTTGGAAGTGGGCGATCCGCTGCCGCCCCTGGCAAAGGATCCCATTACCAAGGTCCAGTTTGTTCGATATGCCGGAGCATCGGGCGATTTCAATCCCCTCCACACCGATGACAGTGTGGCGCAAAAAGGCGGCATGAAAGGCGTAATCGCTCAAGGGGTTCTCATTATGGGATTTATGGGACAAGCCATCTCAGGATGGGTAAATAAGCGCGATCTGAAAAGATTCAAAGTCCGATTTATGGGCATGACCTATCCCGGAGATATCATCACGGTAAGAGCGACTGTAAAGGAAAAGAAAAAAACGGAAGCGGGATTTTTTGTCTTGTGCGACACAGTGGCTCTTGACCAGAACAATGAGATAAAGGTTTCCGGACAGTTTGAGGTGTCTGTGGGAACAAACACCTAACTTCTTTAAAACTTGGAGGATAATAATGAGACTTGATAACAAGGTAGCCATTGTGACGGGCGCTGGTAGAGGGATCGGAGAGGAAATTGTTTATGGCTTCATTAAAAATGGGGCCAAGGTGACCCTATGTGATGTTGATCAACCTGCCCTAGAAGCGGTGAAATCAAGAGTGGATGAAATGAACGGCGCGTGCCTGCTGGCCGTAGGCGATATTACAGACAGGGATTTTGTCGGTAAAATGGTCGACGATACGATAAATGAGTTCGGAACGCTGAATGTGATGGTCAACAATGCCGCGATCACCCGGGATGCTATTTTACATAAGATGACCCAGGCGCAATGGGAAGAGGTAATGGACGTAAACCTGAAAGGCACGTTCAATTGCATTCAAGCCGCCGCCACATACATGCGCGCCCAGGGAAAAGGAACGATTATCAACGTAAGCTCCACCTCAAGATACGGAAACGTGGGGCAGCTGAACTATGCTGCTTCAAAAGGGGGTGTTGTGGCGATGACCCGAACGGCGGCAAAAGAACTGTGCCGAAAAAACGTTACCTGCAATTGCATCTCGCCGGGGACCATCTGGACCGATATGCTGAAGGCGGTTCCGGAACAGGGTCAGGAACGGCTTAAGGCCGGTATCCCCTTAGGACGGTTCGGCATGCCGGAAGAAGTGGCCCATCTCGCCGTATTCCTTGCTTCAGACGAGGCATCATATATCACCGGGCAGACCATCAATTGTGACGGCGGTTCATTTATGGCTTAAGCCGGCCCTAAGGCATAGGGGAGCGGGGGAGCAGGAATATGGCCATTGAGATTGATCTAAAGGGAAAAGTAGCAGTCGTGACCGGCGCCGGAAGGGGTATCGGAAAATCCACAGCCATCGCTTTGGCCGAAGCGGGAGCCGATGTGGTCCTGGCAGCCAGGACCGGTTCCCAGCTTGAGGAAGCCGCCCGGCAGATACGTTCAAAGGGAAGGCGGGCGCTCCCGGTCCAAACGGACGTTACACAAAAAGCATCCGTTGAAAAACTCATGTCCACGGCTCATGACCAAATGGGCGGGCTGCATATCCTGGTGAACAATGCCGCAATTATGGCACCGGGACCATTGATGGAACAGACCGAAGAAGCGTGGGACAAGGTCATGGCCGTCAACCTTAAAGCGGTTTTTTTGTGCACCCGTTCAGCCGGTCGTTATATGATAGAGCAACAGTACGGAAAGATTATTAACATGGCCTCCACGGGAGGGATTATCGCCGGACCTAATAATGCATCCTATCATGCCAGCAAGGCGGCCATTATCCATTTTACCCGGTCCGTGGCCATTGAGTGGATCCGGCACAATATCAACGTCAATGCCGTCGGCCCGGGCACAGTGGACACTGAGTTGGTGGATCAATTCATCAAGGGTGGCAATAGAGAGCGCATGCTGAAGGGGATACCCATCAGACGCTTTGCCGCCCCCGAAGAAATTGCGAACCTTGTGGCCTTTTTGGCTTCAGACCTGTCTAATTACATGGTGGGTGAACATGTTATCATCGATGGGGGCCTGACGATCCCTTGAGGCAGGAGAAACCACATTAACACCATCGTATATCATCTTGGAGAAAAGCATGGATTTTCGTTATACCGAAAGCGAACAGACTTTCAAAGATAAATTTGAGACATGGCTGAGTTCAAACACCCCGGAGGGTTTTGGCAAACCCGGGTATGAAACGCCAGGCACTTGGGAAGAAATGGCCGAGGAATACAGGCGTTTTCAGGCCAACCTCTTTGATGCCGGATATGCCGGGATCAATTTCCCCAAAAGCTATGGGGGTGCTGAAGGCAGTGTCATGGAAAATATAATTGTATCGGAATTGACCGGACCCGTCTATTTCCATGCCATGGGCGGATGCCACGTCATTTCTCTGGGTCTTGCGGCCCCGACCATCCTCGCTTGGGGAAACCAGGCCCAAAAGGAAGAATTCCTGCCAAAAACCCTCAGCGGCCAGATTATCTGGAGTCAGGGATTCTCAGAGCCCAACGCAGGCTCCGACCTCGCCAACCTCGGTACCAAGGCGGTCAAAGAAGGGGATGAATATATTATTAACGGGCAAAAAATCTGGAGCAGTTTTGCCCAAGTGGCCGATTGGTGCATATTGGTCTGCAGAACAGACCCAACCGTTGCCAAACACAAAGGCCTGAGCTACTTCCTGGTGGATATGAAATCACCAGGGATAGAAGTTCGTCCCATAATGAACATCGCGGGAGACCCCGAATTTAATGAGGTTTTTTTCGAAGATGTGAGAGTCCCCGAAGCCATGCGGGTCGGCAATGAAGGCGATGGATGGAAAGTGGCCCTGACCACATTGGGACATGAACGGTACCTTGGCGAAGTGGCCATGGTCCCCACTTTTTTGAAGGAATATGATGAGTTGGTCCATTTGGCAAAGAAACTGAAGTTAAATGGACGGACCGCATCAAAAGATCCGATAATTCGGCAGAAACTGGCGCAGATCTATGTTGAACTGTCCGTCATGCGGTGCAACGGTTACAGAAATATGAGCAAGCTTGCCAAGGGGGAAATGCCGGGTCCGGAAGGCTCCGTGGGTAAGCTATTCTGGAGCCAACTCCACCAGAGAATGACGGAAGCGGCAATAGACATGTTAGGCCCTTATCACCAATTGACCGCCGACAGCAAACACACCATCGATAATGGACAATGGGGATTTTACTTCCTTCGGGCCAAAGGAAATACCATTGAACAGGGAACTTCCGAAATTCAAAAAAACATTATCGGCGAACGGGTTTTAGGCCTGCCCAAGGATTCGGCCAGGACATAGAAAAACCATTAGGGGGGAATATTCCAAATATGGACTTCACTTTCAGCCAGGAGCAGGAAATCCTGCGGGATTCAGCGAGACGTTTCGTTGAGAAAGAATGCAGTATTGACTATATAAAGCAGTTTGTCGATAACAAGACCTCTTTCACCGAGGAGATGTGGCGGAAAATCGCCGAATTGGGTTGGACGGCGGTCTTAATTCCGGAAGAATACGGCGGTTTGGCTTTAGGATTTGTGGAACTTGCCGTTATTCTGGAAGAAATGGGAAGAGGCCCCATGCCGGGACCATTTATATCGTCGGTTGTGCTGGCGGGCGAGGCCATACGTCTGGCGGGAAGTCCTCAACAGAAAGAGACCTACCTCACGAAAATGGCCACGGGAGAGCTTAAAGGAACACTGGCCTGGGCCGAACCCGGTGATTTGAACAGCCTGGAGAATATAACATTCACCGCCCATAACGCCGGAGAATCCTTTACCCTGAACGGCACAAAGATCTTTGTACCGGATGCAGACATGGCCGATTTTATCATCTGCGTTGCCAAGACCGAAGAGGGGACAGCGCTGTTCCTGGTTGAAAAAGAAGATCCGGGGATCGAAATCAACGCTCTACACACCATGGACAGGACCATGAACCTTTGTGAGATCGTTTTCAAGGATGTCCAAGTCCCCAAAAATGCCTTATTGGGAGAGGTCGGCGCTGCCACCCCGGTTCTAAGGCAAATCCTCAACAAAGTTAATGTCGCCTATTCCATGGACATGGTGGGTGGTGGCCGGAGGGTCCTTGATATGGGGGTTGAGTACGCCAAGACAAGGGTTCAATTTGGCCAGGCTATCGGTAGTTTTCAGGCCATAAAGCATACATGCGCCGAGCTATTGATGGAAGTGGAGTGTTCCCGATCCATTGTTTATTATGCCGCATGGGCACAGGAACAGGAAGAAAATGAAGCCACTCTAAATGCATCCGTGGCCAAGACATTTTCAAGCGACATGTATCGCAAAGTCACCAAGGAAGTCCTTCAAATATTGGGCGGCATCGGTTTTTCCTGGGAGCACGAGCTTCACATCTATCTCAAGAGGGCCAAATGCCTGGGCGCCCTTTTTGGAGATGCGGTTTTTCATCGGGAAAGAGTGGCTCGGGAATTGGGATATTGAGGCCGTGAATAAATCCGACAACGCCGGGGAACCCCTAGAAAAAGTGGTTCAAAAACTAACGGGGGTTGGTATTGAGGAAGCGATGAAATTCTGCCCTCAGTGTGGGAATGAATTGGTGATTGCCCAAGTTGACGGAAAACCACGCCAAAAATGTCCATCTGAATTCTGCAACTACGTGTTCTGGAACAATCCGATACCCGTTGTAGGCGCCATAACAGAACTGAATGGAGACGTCATTCTCGTTCGCAACAAACAGTGGCCGGAGAAAATATTCGGACTTGTTACAGGGTTTCTTGAGAAGGGAGAGACCCCTGAAGAGGGCATTCTCAGGGAAGTCAGGGAAGAACTTGGCCTCGAAGCCAAAATTGTCGATTTTGTGGGCTACTATTCTTTTTTCCAGATGAACCAGTTGATATTGGTCTTCCACATAAAGGCCGAAGGAAAAATCGTCATGGGTGAGGAACTCGTTGAAACCAAACCCGTTCCCCCGGAAAAACTACGTCCTTGGCGCTTCGGCACTGGATATGCAGTAGCGGACTGGTTGAAAACCTGGAAAGCAACAGGTGCAAACCCGAGCCTAAAAAAGGACTGATTTCCCTTCCTCCCGGATGTACTTGAACCGATCGATCTCATCTTAAAGAAATTGACCTATTGGACCCAAGCATCGACAACATAAAACTGAGTCCGGAACTGCAGAAAATCGGCAGGAATCATTTTTTGTGGTTCGTCAGAATAAACACTATTTCATACTGCTGTCTATCTGACACCATCCTTATTCTATATGCCATAAAAATGGGTGCTGATGATTTATTCATCGGTTTCATGGCCTCATTCCTGTATTTAACCATGCCTTTGATGTTTATAGGTAAACGGTTGATTGGCAAATTTGGTGCGGCTCACACTTTTGGAACGAGTTGGCTCATCAGAAATGCTTTTGCAACATTGATGGTTTTAGTACCCGTCGTCATTAGCATTTCTAATCAATCATTTGGTCTGAATTTATTAGCGCTTAGTGCATTCCTCTTTTTTGCTTTTCGCAGCATCGGTTTCACAGCAAATACACCACTCATTGGAGACATTACAGGCAAAGACAATTGCGGACACTTTCTCTCAAGAATGTGGCTACATTTTAATATGTTCTATTTTGTAACTTTGCTCGTACTAATGCTTATTTTTAGACATTCTGATAGTACACAAACCTTCCAATTCATTATCCTGGGTGGTTGCGTATTTGGAATTGTAGCATCCATTCTTGTTTATCACATTCCTGAGTCTACGGGTCCGATGATCTCGGGTCGCAGACCCGTTTCTCAGTCATTTTCTTTTTTGTGGAGAAATATCCAATGCCGAAAACTGTTGTTTTCATGGACTGCCGCCACAACTGCAAATATGCTTATGATTCCTTTCTCCATGGTGGCCCTAAAAAATGGTTACGCTGTATCAGATCATAAAGCCTTGTTTTTCGCTTTGATTCAGCTTTTTGGAGGAATCGTCGCCTCCTTATTAAATATCTTTCTGCTCGGCCGGGTCGGCCCCAAACCCATGCTCATACTTTACAGCTTTGGACTTGTTGTAAATGCATTTTTATGGGTAATTTCGCCTCAGCAATTTGTTCCATTCTATCAGGCAGCCATTTTTTTTATAAATGGCATGGCGCTTGCCGGAATAAATACATCTCTCTCTCATTATTTTTTAACTGCAGTTCCGGAGACGGAAAGAGTCGGAACAAATATGTTTTACCTGATAATTTCCGGAGCTGCGGCAGGAATAGCGGGAACAGTTTTGGGCGGCGGACTTTTGGCATTGTTGCGTATTTTTGATCTCAGTAGCCTTTCTATTTACCGAACATTTTTTGCTATTATTCTATTTATTTTGCTACCACTCTTCTATATCATCAAAGGAATAGAGCGGATTGAAGATTGGCGTGTAAAAGATGTCCTGAAAATATTCTTATCCTTTCGTGATCTACGTGCACTACTTGCGCTAAAAAAGCTTGAAAATAAATCATAACCCCGCAGGCCGGGTTCGTGACACCACCGGCCTGCAGGAACTAGCCGTTGTATTCCTGAAATACCGTAAAAGATAAGGTGTATACGGATTGTAGATAAACCGATCATCTTGCCAAATTCTTTCGGCAATGCCGACAATGATTTTAAAAAATGTATTTCAAAACCGCAATCTCACGCTCCTCTGGTTAGGACAGCTGGTCTCTCAGAGTGGTGATTCCATATACCAGGTCGGCCTGCTGTGGTTTGTGTTAGAGCTTACGGGCTCCTCGTCGGCAACCGGGCTTGTGGTCATGGCCTCATATTTACCGGCGGTACTTCTCTCATTATTTGCCGGAGTTGCCGCAGATCGTGGCGACAAAAGGCAAATCATGCTCATATCGGACGGGGCGCGTTTTGGGTTGGTGCTGCTAGTCCCCGTGGCCCTTCTGTTCGGGATATTAGACCCCATTTTTCTGGGAATAAACGCCTTTGCGGTGGCGATTGGTGCCACTTTTTTCAATCCCGCAAGGGACGCTTTTATTCCTCAGATTGTTTCCAAAGAAGGCCTCATTCGCGCCAATTCCCTGATACAGACAACATGGCAGTTTGCCTTACTCCTGGGCCCGGCAATTGCGGGAGGGCTGCTGCACTATCTGGGAAATTTTCATCTTTTTGTTGCATGTTCCTTCACCTATCTTTTCTCGTTTATCTTTATTCTTTTCATCCGTTCAGGTGGAAGGGTCATTTCGGCTTCCAAGAACTCTCCCGGCATGAAAGAGATTAAGGACGGGCTGGTTTTCGCCCTTAAGAATCCGATCATTTTCCCCCTTCTCCTCCTAACGGCAGCAGACAATATGTTCATCATGGGGCCGGCTATCGTCGCTTCTCCTGTGTTTGTAAAACAGACACTGGGGCTCGGAGCCGGAGCTTTTGCCCTGATTATGTCATGCCATGCCGTCGGGATGCTCATTGGCAGCAGTGGACTGTTTATGATCGGAAACCGTTTCAAAAAGGGTCATATTCTGCTGGTCGGAATGGTACTGGACGGCATCACCTTTATCCCTCTGTATTTTGTGGAATCGTTGGTGAGTGCGGGTATTATCATCGTAATTCATTCTTTGTCGGTACCGATGATGACCGTAAGCCGCGCGTCCCTGATTCAGGATATGGTCCCGCCTCATATGACCGGAAGGGTTTTTGCTATGGTTAATCTTTCCGTGGTGGGTGTCACTGCCTTATCTTCCGGGATCACCGGCCTGGCGCTGGAATTTATGGACGCGCCCACGCTTTTTTTGGTAATCGGAATGGGTGGTGGGCTATGCGGGGTTGTAGGGTGGATATTTGCAAAAGAGTTAAGGACAAGTGCTTAGAGCCTGTTTGGGCTTGCTATTCATCCGTAATCATATCGATCAAGTCAACGAAAACAGCTTCAATGGTATGACCTCGAACCAAGGCCGAAGCACCGACCATGGACAGGGGCGTCGACTCCTTTAACAGCAAACGAACCGCCTCTCTCACTGTTGGATGGCTGATGGTTTTTCCTTTTAAATAACGCTCTGTCTTTCTTGCCCGAATCGGTTTCGATGAGACACTGTTCAGGGCAATTCTGGCATCATCAATACCTTTCCCATTTGTTTTGAGACGTAAAGATAGAGAGGCAATGGCAAAATCAACAGAGCCTCTGGGGCTTTTTTTCATAAACCCTTCCCGCCAGCCACGCCCGGACGGCGGAATCAGAATCGCGGTGACGACTTCCTTTTTGTCAAGCAGGTGCGGTTTTCCCCCGTCTCCGGTATAAAACGTTTCCACAGGAGTTCGTCTTTCCTGTCCACGCTTCTGAATGATCAATTCCGCCCCCAATGAAATCAGTGCCGGGACCGTATCTGCCGCCGAAAGCGCATGACAGCCCTTTCCAGCCTTCACCACATAACATGTGTCTCCCCCCCGCTTGAAACAATTCCTTCGAGACTTCCACCAGAACGCGGATTGATTAAAATAGGTGCATTTGCTATCGAGACAGATATTGCCCCCGAGGGTGCCCATATTTCTCAGCTGGTTAAACCCTACCGAACGGGCAGCCTTTGCCAGAAGAGGATAACGCATTGAAACAACAGGATCGTTAATGATCTCGCGCAGGGTTACAGCGGGGCCTATGCTGAGTCCATTTTCTTCATCATAAGAAACCTCCTTCAGTTGGGGGATCTTCTTGATATTGACGAGGTGCCCGGCGGAAGTGTTGCGACGTTTCCACATGGGAACCACATCCGTACCTCCGGCAAGGATCGTACAATCTTCTCCGAGCGCCTCCAACAATTCCAGGAGCTCTCCGGTGGTTCGCGGTTCCTGATAATCAAGCCTTGGCATTCGCATAGTATTCATTGTTTTTCACTTCCGTACGGCCTGTATGGCCTCAATGATTTTGACATAGCCGGTACACCTGCAAAAATTGCCGGAAATGGCTTCTTTTATTTGTTTGGTAGTGGGCCTGTTTTCCCTCTCCACCAATTCTTTGGCGGTCAGGAGCATCCCGGGCGTGCAGAACCCGCATTGCACGGCGCCGTGTTCAATAAACGCTTCCTGCAAAGGATCCAATGCATCTCCGTCTGACATCCCTTCAATGGTCATAATCTCACTATCAGCCGCGTCCATAGCCATTGTAATGCAGGATAATATGGGATTCCCATTACTTAAAACGGTGCAAGCCCCGCATTCACCAACGCTGCAGCCCTCTTTTGTTCCCATAAGTCCCAGTCTATCTCTCAAAACCTCAAGAAGGGTATCGTTGGCTTTGACCGCAACCTCATGACGTTCGCCATTTACCGAAATTTCAATCAGTTTTTTTTCCATAACCCCTCTTTTTCTTCCTAAGCGCTCTCAAGATCTTTTCCGGTGTGACCGGGAGCTCCTTGAACCGGATACCGATGGCGTCATAGATGGCATTGACGATGCTCGGGGCAGTGGGATCAATGGACCCTTCACCTGTCTCCTTTGCCCCAAACGGGCCTGCCGGGTCTTCCGTAATGATATGATGGATATCGATTATGGGCATCTGATTGGCTATTGGCGCCTTGTAACCGAGGAATGACGGATTGATGGTCTGCCCTTTCTCAAAGATGAGATCCTCAGAAAGGGCGTACCCCATGCCCATTTGGATACATCCTTCGATCTGACCCTCCACGGACATGGGATTAAGGGGCCTGCCACAGTCATGACCCACCGTCATTTTGAGCACATGCACTTCACCGGTCCTCAAATCCACTTCCACTTCGCACACATAGACCCCAAAACTGTAAGTAGGGGACATCTTGTCAGGCGAGTTATAGGAACCCTTTACCAGCAAAGGGGAACCGTTGTTCTTGATTTGATACAGGTTGATTGCATCAGCAAAAGAGATGAAAATCTCAGGGCTTCCTTTCACAAATATCTTTCGGTTATGGGTAACAAGATCGCCCATCCTGGCGTCCAGTTCTTCGGAAACGACCTTAAAGATCTCCTTTTTGACCCCATTTGCCGCCTTCAAGGCGGCGTTTCCCGCTGCAACGGTGACCCTGCTCGAGTAGGTCCCCATATCAGGTGGTGTGAGCATCGTATCTGCGCTGGTGAGGTTGATATCTTCCATGGGAAGGCCCAACACCTCAGCCACGATCTGTGTAATGACACTGTCCGAACCCTGGCCTATATCGGAAGCGCCGGTGAACAGGCTAACACCGCCGTACTCATCAGCTTTGATGACCACCGAAGAATGGGCCGAGGTGGTCTTGTTGAAGTAAAACCCCGCACCTGAAGGGAACCCCCCACAACCCATGCCTATGCCATAAGCCGTTTTTCCGTTGTTTTTTTTAGCTTGTTTTTTCTCCCTGAACCGGCCTTTTTCACTGGCCGTTTTGACGCATTCGTGGAAGCCGGAACTGACGATTTTGAAACCCGCCGCCGACCGGTCTCCGGTCTGAAGGCCGTTTTTCAAGGCGATTTCCATAAGATCCATGCCCAGTTCTTCCGCAATCATATCCATTTGAACGTCCTGTGCAAAATGGCACTGGGGGCCCCCATGACCCCTCATGGCGCCACAGGGCGGCTTGTTGGTATAGTACCGGTATCCGTCATATTGATAATTGGAAAAACCATAGGGAAGGGTCTGGAAGGTACCCACCAGGACCGTTGTCAGGGGACCGAGACTGCAGTAGGCGCCACCGTTCAGGATTGCCTCGCATTTTCGAGCCATAATGGTGCCGTCTTTCCTGACACCTGTCTTCATGGTCAGGGTTACCGGGTGCTTTCTTCGTGCGGCCGTGAACTCTTCGTCTCTGGAACAAACGATTTTTACCGGCCGCCCTGCCTTTTTGGAAAGCAGGGCGGCACAGAAGTCATGGGAGTGCATTCCATCCGAGTTTGCTCCGAAGCCCCCTCCGACAAAAGGCTTTATGACACGAATCCTGTCCGGGCTCATGCCGAGTGTCAGGGCCAGATGCTGTTGAACATAGTAAGGCGTCTGGGTCTTTGTCTGGAGAGTGAGCTTACCATTATGGTCCCAGCTGGCAAGGGCGGCCTGGGGTTCCATATAGGCGTGGATAGATGACTGGGTTTTAAAGGTATCTTCTCGAACAAGGTCACTTTGAAGGAAACCTTTTTCCACGTCGCCTGTTTTGATGTGGAATTCGCGGCTGATATTTGTTGGTGCATGATCGTGAATCCGCGGAGCCCCTGGCTCTTGGGCCTCTTCAATGCTGAATATGGCAGGGAGTTCTTCATACTCCACCTCAATCAACTCGAGTGCTTCCAAAGCGGCATCAGGATCAATGGCTGCCACAGCAGCCACTTCATCACCGATAAACCGAACTTTGTCAACGGCCAGAGGGTACTCGTCCATATATTTGGGTGATCGGGAGATGACCCCGTATTTGACCTTCGGTGTGTCTTCCCCGGTTACGATGGCCTTCACCCCCGGCAACCGCAACGCCTTTTCAGTATTTATCCTGATGAGTTTTGCGTGGGGAAAAGGGCTGCGCAGAATCATTCCGCAGAGCATGCCGGGCAGAGAAAGATCACCGCTATAAAGAGCCTTTCCCTCGACCTTATCTTTTGCGTCTACCCTGGGAAGCCGTTTCCCTATGACGCTGTATTCATTTTTGGACAAGAATGACCTCCTTATACGACAATCCAACCTCTTTTGATGGCCCCTTTAAAAATCTGGGCCACTATAACACGGTGCCGTTGGGTGTGCAATAGCCGAAACATTTTTACAGACTGTATAGGCCAAACCAATTGCCATATTTAATTTTCTATTTAATTCAATTGTCAAATATTCTCAATTATAAAATCACCCAGGAAGCATTTACCCATAACCCGTTATTCGCTGAGGAATATATCAACACCTATTTAATTATGTTAATATCTTGATTATATGGGAATCCTTATTCGTATTTCCAATGGCAATGGCCCGGAAAGGACATATTTTTTCTTGACGTACTGCCAATGGATCGAGTATAAAGGTTGAGAAATAATTCAAAATTTAATCCTTTTACTTCAGAAAATCAGACGAGAAACCAAGATTTTCGAAACCTGCCAGCCAAGCGTTGGACGTTTACAATTTGGGAGATACCCCGATGCATCTCAATAAACTGACCCTGCTTTCCGGAAAGTATCCCACCCAAGAATTCTATCCCTTTAACCTTAAACTTTTCCACGAAACCAAAAGTATCGAATTTACATCACCGGTGACATTTTTCGTTGGCGAAAATGGTACGGGAAAATCAACACTTCTGAAGGCCTTGTGTAAAAAATGCGGTATCCACATATGGCAGCGTATCAAAAAAACCCGCCTGAAACCTAACCCTTATGAAGAAGCGCTCTATATGTTTCTCAATATTGAATGGGACGACGGCAAGGTACCCGGAGCTTTTTTCGGTTCGGAGACATTCCGGGATTTTGCTCAATACCTGGATGAATGGGCAGCGGTGGACCCTTCCACACTAAAATATTTTGGAGGAAAATCTTTACTTACCCAATCCCATGGGCAATCTCTGATGACCCTGTTCAAGACCCGCTACCGGATAAAAGGGCTTTATTTTTTAGACGAGCCAGAGACAGCCCTTTCACCCAGGAGCCAATTAGAGTTGCTTCAGGTATTGAGAAATATGGGAGAAGCCGGTCATGCACAATTCATAATCGCCACCCACTCTCCGATTCTTCTGGCGTGCCCCGGAGCGCATATTTTCAGTTTCGATCATATACCTGTAAGGAAAATCGACTACAAGGAGACGGCGTATTACAAAATCTATAAAGGTTTCATGGAAGACCCGAATGAATACTTTCTAGAGACGGGATTAGAATAAATCCGGGTCTTTTATTTGAATTGCGGTTTTTCAAAACTTCTAACGTGGAATAATAGGAGAGAAAAAATGCACAAACTATTGACAGATGCACCGGGGAAGGAGATGCTCCTTCTGGGCAACGAAGCCATTGCAAGGGGCGCTTTGGAGGCGGGATTGTCCTTTTCAGCCTGCTATCCGGGAACCCCGTCCTCAGAAATCCCCCAGCAATTTTTTGACATCAGCAAGGAAACTGACCTCTACTTCGAGTACTCGACCAATGAAAAGGTCGCCATGGAAGTGGGGGGAACGGCAGCCGTATGCGGCCTCAGAACAATGGTCACAGTGAAACTTGTCGGTCTCAATGTGGCTGCCGACCCTTTAATGACCCTGGCGTATGTGGGCGTAAAGGGGGGCTTGGTCATCGTCAACGCCGATGACCCATCCATGTTTTCGAGCCAAAACGAACAGGACAACAGATACTACGCCCGCTTAGCCGGCATTCCGTTGCTGGAACCCACCAACGCGCAGGAGATGAAAGACTTTACCGTTTCCGCCTTTGATCTCTCCGAGGAACTTGAACTCCCCATTCTCTTGCGGACCACCACCCGGCTTAATCATGTCACCGGGGGTGTCGTGTTAGGGGAATTGAAGCCCGGGAAATCCAAGGTGGTTTTTCAGAAGAACCCTTCTCAGTATGTCACCATGCCGGCAAATGCCCGAAATATGCACAAAGTCCTTTTGGAAAAATTCGATCGGGCGCAGAAAATTGCTGAAAAATCACCCCTTAATCAAATCATTGGTGATGGAAGATGGGGGATAGTAACCAACGGTGTCAGTTTTAATTATGTTAAAGACGCTCTGTCGGATCTGGGAATAGCCCATAAGGTCAGTATCCTGAAACTCGGATTCTCCTGGCCCCTGCCTGAAGAACTCTGCCTTAAATTCATGGGCCAGGTGGATAAAATTCTTGTGGTGGAAGAGCTTGAACCACTAAACGAAAGAGAGTTGCAGGCCCTGGCACAGAGAAAGGGGATCAACAAACGGATCGAGGGCAAAGGGGTGGGCGCCCTTTCCCGGCTTCTGGAGTATAACCCAGGGATGGTCCGCCAGGCGGTTGCCGAGCATTTCGGCGTGGACTGTCCTATGCCTGAACTTCCGGATCTTTCGGGTCTCCCCGACCTACCCGGACGGCCACCCAATCTCTGCGCCGGCTGCCCCCACCGGGCCAGTTTCTATGCGGTCAAGGAGGTCTATGGCGAGGATACCATCTACCCCAATGACATCGGGTGTTATACCCTGGGTATTGCACCTCCCTTTAACATGGCGGATTTTGTCATCTGCATGGGGTCTTCCGTTTCTTCCGCCTGCGGTTTTTCCCAGGCCACCGACCAAAAGGTGGTGGGGTTCATCGGTGATTCCACCTTTTTCCATTCAGGCATCACGGGACTCATCAACGGCGTGCACAACAACCAAAAATTCACCCTTGTCATATTGGATAACGGCACCACTGCCATGACAGGTTATCAGATCAATCCGGGTGTAAATACTGATCCACTGGGCGTGGACCGGACCCGGGTCTCAATTGAAGATATCGTAAGGGGCTGCGGGGTCAAGGATGTCCACGTCATCAAACCTTTTAAGGTCAACAAGTCCATAGAAGCCATAAAGGCCACAAAAGCGTATGACGGGATATCGGTCATCATATCCGAGGAAATGTGTGCACTCTTCGGGAAAGCTACCAAGCAAATCAAGAAAGCCAGACCTTTTTATATAAACCATGAAAAGTGCAAGAATCACCAGATCTGTGTTCAGAAACTGGCGTGCCCCGCCATGTATCTGGATGGTGACCGAGTGGAAATAAACAAGGATCTCTGCACCGGCTGTATGGTGTGCGCCCAAACCTGTCCTGAGAACGCAATTATGCCATTGAAAGGATGAGATATGGAAACGAAAAAGATAGTGATTATCGCCGTAGGCGGTCAGGGCAACCTCTTATCATCTCGTCTGTTGGGAGAAGCCGCCCTATCAAAGAAGATGCCCTTCGTTATCAGTGAAATACACGGTATGGCCCAGCGGGGCGGAATCGTTGAGTCGGCCGTCTTACTAGGAGATGTTTCCAGCCCCATCGTGTCTGCGGGCGAAAGCGACGTGTTTTTGGGGTTTGAGCCCCTGGAGACCCTGAGGGGACTCGGGAAATGCACCCGGAAAACCGTCGTCATAACCAACACAACGCCCCTGCCCCCGTTTACGGTGGCGGTTGGACAGGGATCATATCCACCCGTGGATGAAATTCTGGATCAGCTCAGAGCCAGGATAGACAGGGTCATTGCCTTTGACGGCACCGCTCTGGCCGCGGAAGCTGGGAACCCCCTCTCCCTGAACATGGTGATGTTGGGGGCGCTGATCGGCTCAGAAACCATTCCCCTGGGCGGGGAAGATGTAAAGAACGCCATCTCCACATCAACAAAAAAAGCCTTCCTGGATTCCAACTTGAAGGCTTTTGATCTGGGTGTGGCTGCCGTTCGATGAGGTGAATTTACATTCCGCAAAAGGGGGCAATGTCAACTGCCCCCTTTTTAATGCCTTTCGTTTACCGATATTTCTTGATCACTCTTTCAAACCCGGGCAAAGATCTTTCAATCACATCGTCAGGCACGCAATAAGCGATTCTGAAATAGCCGGGGCCCCAAAAACCACTCCCTGGAACCGTCAGGATGTTTTCTTCTTTCAGAACGTTTACGAATGCCACATCATCCTCTTCAAGTGATTTTGGGAAAAGATAAAAGGTGCCTTCGGGTTTGATAAAGTCATACCCGAAAGAGCCAAGGGCATCGCAGAGCATGTCTCTCTTTTTTTGGTAGATGGAAATATCCACGCTGTCTTCCAGAAGATGGGTAATGGCCCGCTGCATGAACGCCGGGGCGTTCACATAGCCCAGGACCCTGTTACATATGACCATACCCTGTAAGATATTTTCCACATAGGTCATTTCCGGGTTCACAGCGGCATACCCAATCCTTTCCCCTGCCAGAGAAAGGTCTTTAGAAAAAGAGGTTATGACAATTGATTCTTTGTAGGCGTTGAAAATACTGGGGACCTTGAGGCCGTCATAAACAATTTTCCGGTAGGGTTCGTCAGACACAAGATAAATAGGGGTCCCCCGTTTCTCGCTGACCCTTTTAAGGAGTTTGCCCAACTCCCCCAGTGATGCTTCATCATACATCCTGCCCGTGGGATTATTCGGGGAATTTATCAAAACCGCTTTTGTGTTTTCCGTAAATGCCCCTTCCAACGCCTCTAAATCGAGAGAAAAATCAGGTTTTGTGGGTACGACCTTCGGCACCCCCCGATGGGTGTCAATGATGTTATTATATTCAACAAAATAAGGGGCCGGGATAACGACCTCCTGCCCGGCATCGAGAATGGTCTTGAAAACAATATTCAGCCCGCCGCTGGCCCCCACGGTCATCACAATCTCCTGAGGAGTGAAATCCTGGTTGTTAAAGGTTTTGAGATAATCGGCGACCGCAGTCCTGGTTTCAATGTAACCGGCATTGGACATGTAGCCATGCCTTCCCGGCGCCGGATCATTAACCAAACCCTTAAGGATTTCCTTGAACTTCATCGGGGGTTCCAGGTTAGGGTTTCCCAACGAGAAATCGAAGACGTTCTCAGCTCCGTACTTCGCCTTTCTTTCGTTCCCTTCTTCAAATATCCTCCTTATCCAGGAAGACTTTTCAATAGACTCCAGAATTTTCCGGGATGCCGTCATGTTTTTTCTCCTAATCTAGAATTCCGCTCGGGATGATTTGTCAGCAAGAATAACTTTACACAGAGGGGGTGACCACAGTGTGGCGATGCCTTCGGCCAATGTATCAATAACAACGGGCACGTCAGTGGAAGCGGACGCGTGCAACGCTTCACAAATGACAAGGACCTTACGGGTTTCCGGAGTGACAATGGAACGTCGGCTTTGCCGAAAGGTCCAGCGCCTTCCATGGGCATGGTCTGCGGCATCGCACAAAATCACTTCATCCGGGGAAGGGTGCTCTAATTTGCCGCTGAACGCCGAATACGCTTCCGTCCCTTTCGCATGACGGACCTCGATATATCCATCCACACCGGCCAGATCAAATACGGCCACGGGGAGGGCGAAAGCGATGGATATGGCGTTACAGAAATCGACTAACGGATGAAGGCGGGGCAAATCGTTCTCACGTTTAAATCTTCGCAGCAGGGCCTCAGCCGCGGAACGATATTTGGTGGGCTTCAGACCCATCTGAGAATAGGCCCTGCGCCAGGCGGCAATCTCGGGCATCTCAGATTCCGGCCCGCGCTCAAGACGCTCCCGGGCGCGTCGGTACCAAGGCTCAATGTGTAAATCCGCATCGGCATTGGGGTGAATGCCATCGAAGACAAGTACCCCCGCCACTACCTGCGGGAACGCTTCCTTTACCTTTTGCGAGTGACAAAAGTACATGGATCATTCTCTATGGGGATCCCATGTGGAGCGGGTTTCCTCATGGCGACCCTATATCCCGGTCCTTTTCTTTGCCTGTTCAATCATTTCCACAAGGGAAATCATTTTTGGCTTAGGGGGGGTTTCGAATGCTTGCTGCCATTCTTCCGGGGTAAGTTCTTTTCTCAACAAATCCTCCACCAGAAAATACACATGCCAGCAATCAACCATTTTAAAACAAGGCAGCCCCCGGTTTTCCTTTCGACAGTAAGAAAAACTGATCTGTTGTCCCAGTCTGGGACACCGGATTTCGAAATCATCGCCAGGGGGTGTGCTTGTCCGTTTCATGTCGCGAGTCCCATATAAAAGACCCGGAGACCTCAGAGAGGCCTCCGGGAAAGCGGGTTGGAATACATTAAGCCGGTTTGCTTGGAACGTATTGTTTCGGTTTTGGCAAACCTTCAAGGCCACCCAATGACCTTTGGAGTTCCTCTTCAGCAAGCGGATAATCCTCAAGTTGTCCACTGTTATAGGCCTGGTACGCCGCCAAGTCTATTAACCCGTGCCCGCTCCAGTTGAAAAGGATGACCTTTTCTTTCCCTTCCTCTTTGGCCTTCTTGGCCTCCCTGATAGCCATGGCTAAGGCGTGATTGGTCTCAGGAGCCGTAATGAACCCTTCACATCTCGCAAAAGCAACACCGGCCTCAAAAGTCTCAAGCTGCGAGATTGCCTCAGCACGTATGATGCCATCCAACAGCAGCTGGCTGTTGATGGGGGCATTCCCGTGGTACCTCAACCCACCTGCGTGAATGGCCGGCGGCATAAAATCGTGCCCCGTCGTGTGCATGGGGAAAAGAGGCGTCGTACAAGCGGTATCCGCAAAATCGTAGGCAAAAGGCCCGCGGGTCATGGTCGGACAGGATGTGGGTTCAACGCCGATAATATCGATATCTTTCCCGTTGATTTTATCTCTGGCAAAGGGGAGCGCGACCCCTCCGAAATTACTGCCGCCACCCGAGCAACCGATGACCACATCGGCGGAATCTCCGGCAATGGCCAACTGCTTCTGGCACTCAAGGCCGATGATGGTCTGGTGCATCAGGACATGGTTAAGGGCGCTACCGAGACAATACTTGGCATCGGGGTCTTGGACCACACGTTCCACCCCTTCGCTGATGGCGATACCGAGGCTTCCCATGTTGTCCGGGTCTTTCGCCAGGATGTCCCGGCCGACTTGCGTTTCGGTGGAGGGACTGGCTACACACTCACCACCCCAAGTCTCCATCATGACACGCCTGTAGGGTTTCTGGTTAAAACTGATCTTAACCATATAAACCCTGACTGGAAGTCCGAATAAGGCACAGGCAAAAGAGAGTGCACTTCCCCACTGGCCCGCACCTGTCTCTGTAAAAATCCGTTTTGTACCGGAGATTTTGTTGTAGTACGCTTGTGGAACGGCTGTATTCGGTTTATGGCTTCCGGCAGGACTTACACCTTCATTCTTGTAGTAGATTTTAGCGGGCGTGCCCAGATATTCCTCGAGGGCATAGGCTCTGTAGAGAGGCGAGGGTCTCCAAATCAAGTACTTTTCCATAACCTCTTCGGGGATTTTGATCTCCCGTTCCTGGCTCACCTCTTGCTCTATTAGCGGCATGGGAAGAAGCGGTTCCAGGTCAGCCGGTCCAACGGGTTGGCCGGTACCGGGATGGAGAGGTGGTTCCATGGGGGTCGGCATATCTGCCTGGATGTTGTACCAGTGAGTTGGCATCTCCGACTCGGCGAGAAAAATCTTCTTTTTCTTCATGACTCCTCCTTATTTTTCGTTGATTGTCGTAAATGTCTGTGGTTTTGACTACCCCAGACAGCCTCCTACCCGTGATCCTATCTGAACCAAAACCTCGGTTCAGATAAAACCCAAAATACCCATCAATTAATTTCTATTTTAATTAATTGCAATATACTTGTCAAGAAAAAAGAGCCTGCCCCACAGTTCTCAAAAAAATAACAACTATTTGATTTACCATTATAAAACCAAATTAACAGATGGTTTCAGGCTTGATACAATTACCAAAAACCTCTTGGGATGAAAAAAATAGAGCCCGTTATGAAATAAATAATGCAAAATTTAATTCAATTCCTTTGCCATACGAAAGGGCTTTTCTCTTCCTGATGGTACAGGCAAACAATAGACAGTTAAATTTTAAATTGCAACCGGTTATTTCTTTCCCTTTAAAAGACCTTCAGGTTTAAAAAACAACACCAGCATAAGAATTGCAAACACAACCACATCGGTTAGATATGAAGCAATAAATCCTGCGCTCAACGCTTCGGCCAGCCCCATAATGAGCCCACCCAATAAGGCGCCCCAAATATTTCCCAGCCCACCGATAACGGCACCTGCGATGCCCTTAATAGCCAAAGGGACACCTTTCTGATATTGCATGAGGGCAATGGGGGAAATCAAAATCCCTCCTATGGCGCCTATCCCAGCCGACATGGCAAAGCTGATCATTCCCATCCTGGACACGTTAATACCCATCAGCATGGAAGCTTCGTGACTTTCAGAACACGCGGTGCTCGCCTTTCCCCAGATGGTCTTATCGAAAAAGAACTTTAGAATGATGGTAATGATGATTGCGGCGACAAATACCGGGATTACCTGGGAGTTGATTGAAGCGCCAAAGAGGTCGATGGAACCTGTTTTTATGAACGACGGCAAGGTGTAATCGTCAGTGCCCCAGATCAAATAGGCAACCCCTTGTAAAAACATGGATCCGGCAATGGTAATGAGAATCATCCTGACAGGTTCAGCTTTCCCAAGAACATTTATGGCGCCCACATGGAACAACATACCGACAACAGTCACGACCAAAACGCCTGCGATCAGGGCAACCAAAAGCGACGATCCGAAAATCGAGGTCATCGAAATGGCGACCATTCCCCCAAGCATCAGGAATTCACCTTGTGCAAAATTGAGCACGGTGGTCACTCTGTAGATAAAGGAAAACCCGATGCCTACCATGGCGTATATGGATCCCATGGTAAGACCCGATATTATAAATTGAGTATAGAGGGAAAGGGTGTCCAAATTGTGTCTCTCCTGAAATGTCTAATTTCTTATTTTATTTTGAACCGCAGAATATCGAACAAGGAATAACGAATGTCGAAGGAAAACTTCATCATTGAACATTCCTTGTTCGATATTCAATATTCGCTGTTAAAAATTTCAAATATCTTTGGCTAGAGTTAAGGAAGGCCCCCTAAAGGGCCTTCCTCAATTAAAACATCAGAATGCCGGAACCCACTCACCGCCCTCGATTTTCATAACTGAAGCCTGGTCAACCCCAATACCCCTGTGATCAAGATCGCTGAATGTATAAGTAGCCTGTATTCCTTCGAGCTTGTTATTCTCAGCATAATCCCTTATCTTTTCGCCATCTGTCCCAACAGCTTTCATGGCATTAATAAACATCAGTGCGGTATCGTAGCCGCACGGCGCAAAAAACATGCTCCTTGGTTTTTTGCCGAATTTTGCCTCATATTTCTTGACAAAATTCTGGATCCGGGCTTTTTGTGGATTGCTGTCTTTGAGGTAGTCCACATAATTGGATATGGCGCCTACCGTATAAACATTAAAGGTGTTTTCCCCAAGAAGCTTTATGAACTTCTTGGAAAGGTTTGCATCTGAAGTCATCATCGGGACATCCTTCATGCCCACCTGATCCCTGTTCTTCACAAGAATAGTCGCCGGGCCTCCTGAAGCCATGGTCCCAATGCTGTCCGCTCCAGCAGCCTTGATCTTGGACATCTGGGTTGTGAAATCAGTCCCTTTGTTGTCAAATTTCTCCGTAATTACCAATTCCAATCCGTATTCCTTTGCCCATTTCTCATACATCGCCGTTGATAAGTCCCCCATCTGGGAAAGCGGTTCAATGTTACCAAGTTTCTTGTAACCATTCTTCTTAAGCCAGATGGTCTTGACCTCATTCTGTCGAGGCGTTCCGATACTCATGGCCCAGGTATAACACTTCTTGCCCTTTTTTTTGTATTCCGGCAGAATCACGGCGTTAATCTCGATGCCTCCGGAAACGGCAGCATAGGGGATTTTGTATTTTTCCGCCAATGGCATTACCGTCTGGGTCGATTGGGTAATAACGGGTCCACAGATGGCCGCCACCTTGTCTTTCTTGATCAGCTTTTCAAAGACGGTCCTGGCGGTATCCGGGTTTGTCTTTGTGTCATAAACCACAAGTTCAATTTGTTTTCCGTTGATTCCTCCCTTTGCATTGACCTCATCGACAGCCAATTTGGCGCCATTGACACAATCTTCACCGATCCAACCGATCCGGCCCGTCATGCTGTAAGCAGCCCCTAGTTTGATGGTATCCGCGGCAAAAACAATGCCCCCGAAAAAAGTAAGGGCCGACAAGCACACCGCTAACGCGAAAAGTCTTTTCTTCATGATCCCCTCCAATTTTTGTGATTTACGTTTCATTTAAACACTCCTCATGCACACCTAAGAAATCATATCACCTCCTTTTCCAAAAGAATCAGGCTCCCATATAGGCTCTGACGACTTTTTCATCGTTCAAGAGTTCACGGCTCTCACCTTCCAGGACTACCGATCCCGTCTCCAGAATATACCCTCTGTTCGAAATCTCCATGGCAGCCCTGACATTCTGTTCAACAAGCAGGATCGGGAGTCCTTCCCCATGAAGCTTTTTGATAACGTCGAACATGGTGTTAACGATAATTGGGGCAAGGCCGAGGGATGGCTCATCAAGCATGAGCAATTTGGGTCTCCCCATGAGCCCCCGTCCGATGGCCAGCATCTGCTGCTCCCCACCTGAAAGGGTTCCCGCTTTCTGATTTTTCCTGTTTTTCAGTCGGGGAAAGGAATCGTAAACATTGCCCAATTCCCTTTTCAAATCCGCCTTCTTTGACTTGAAATAGTGTGAAAACGCGCCCAGAAGAAGGTTATCTTCAACCGAGAGTTCCTTTATGATCAACCGGCCCTCGGGAATTTGTATAATTCCCTCACGGGTTACCTTCATGGGTCCGAGCTTTGTGAGATCTCTTCCCTTGAAAAGCTTGTTCCCATTCCAAATGGGGATGATGCCCGATATGGCCCGCATGAGGGTGGTTTTACCGGCACCATTGGCCCCCACAACAGACACAATTTCACCGGCGTCAACTTTGATTGACACATCTTTAAGCACCCGTAATTTCCCATATCCGGTTGTAATATTGTTTAGTTCAAGCAAGGTCTTTCTCCTTCCCGAGATAGACCTCAATCACCTTTTCGTTATTCAGAATACTCTGAGGGTCACCTTCAGCAATCTTGGTCCCGAAATTTAAAACCATTATCTGATCGGAAATGGTCATTATCAATTTCATGTTATGTTCGACAATGACCTGCGTAATCTTATGTTCCTTGGTCTTGAAAATGATCTCCTGCAGGTTATCCATTTCCCGATCGTTGAGTCCTGCGCCGGGTTCGTCTAAAAGCAGAAGTCTTGGTTTTGCGGCAAGGGCACGTGCAATTTCAAGAAGCTTTTGCTCACCCAAAGCAAGAGATTCCACCTCATCGTTGTCTTTCCCTTCAAGTCCCACAAAGGCCAACATTTCACTGGCAAACTCTTTAATGGTACGCTCTTCTCGTCTGCTCGCCTTTAAATTAAAGATGGCACGTGCATATCTCGGTGAGACCCATCCATGGCAGCCCACAGCGACGTTTTCGAGAACCGTCAGATTCTTGAATAGACGAACATTCTGGAATGTTCGGGCAACGCCCTTGACCGCAATGGCGTGGGGGAGATTATGGGTGATCGCTTCATTCTCGAAGACAACTTTTCCTTCATAATCCCTGTCAAATCCTGATATGAGGTTAAACAGCGTCGTCTTTCCGGCACCGTTGGGACCGATAATGGAAAAAATAACCCCGCTTTCCACATCGAAATCCACCCTGTGCAGGGCTTGAAGACCCCCAAAATACTTTGAAATTGACCGACCGTTTAAAATGGAATCGTTCATTTTATCAATCCGCAGCTAAATTTTTTTCCCTAATAGCGAGCCCTTGGCCCCCTTATCGGTTACTTCAATCTCAGTAATTTATTCAAACCACCCACAAGACCACCCGGAAGAAATATGAGGATAAGCATAAATGCAAGGCCCTCCAGGAGCAACTCCAGCCTCTCCAGATGACCCAAAAATTCCGGCAGGGCAAAAAGGATCAGCGCGCCGATAAGGCCCCCATAAATACTCCCTGCCCCTCCCAGGAAAAGCATGAGGAGAAGTTTTACTGAAAGCATGATGTTGAAACTATTGGGTGAAATAATGGCCCCGTAATGGGCGTAGAGGCTTCCTGCCAATGCAGCCAGGGCGGCACTGAACACAAATGCCTGGATCTTGGTCCTGGCCACGTTTATTCCCATACATGCGGCGGCTTCTTCATCGGTGTGAACCGCTTTCATGCTTCTTCCAAGGGCTGTTTCGCCGATACGAAGGCAGACGATGACCAGAAGGAAAACGACAGTCCATACAAGATAATAATAGCTGAGGTCCGTATCAAAACTGTAACCCAGAATGCTCAGCGGTGGTATGCCGGAGATACCGGAAGAACCCCCAAGATACTGTGTGCGAATGAGGGCCTCCACAATAAAACCGAATCCCATGGTGGCTATGGCTAAATAATATCCTTTCAATTTCAAGGTGGGTATTCCAACCACAAAGGCTATCAGGCAGGTAATGAATATCCCCCCGGCGATGGCAAGCAGGGAAGGCCAGCCAAACCAAGTTGTTGCAATGGCCGTGGCATAGGCGCCGATGGCAAACAGTCCATTATGTCCCAATGAAATCTGTCCGCAATAACCCAACAACAGATCGTATCCCACCACGATAAGTCCGTAGATTCCCGCATAGATCAACACTGTAATCCAATAAGAATCGGGAAACGCAAACGGAAAAATCAATATGCTGGCGATTAATATGGGCAACACAACAAAATATGAACGCAATTTAACTTAACCCCCTTCGTTACTCTTAGCCGTCACAGCAAATTGTTCACGGAGATATGACATACAGTGAAGGATCCGTTCCCAAATTTTTCTTGAGCTGGCGTGCATCATCAGATTTAATGAGCCTTGAAACTTCGCTGTCAGGATCATCAAGATCACCAAAATATCTGGCCTTTCCCACACAGCCTTGCACACAAGCGGGCTGTTTTTTTTCTTTGAGCAGGTGAAAACAAAAAGTGCATTTCTCCACAACCCCCAACTTGTGTTTCGCGTAGCTGATCTCTTCATTGGGGGTCAGCGCGTCACCGAAATAACCCTTTTTTTCATCACTATAATAACGGGCCCCATAAGGGCAGGCCTCAATACAATACTTGCATCCCACACATTTATCGGAATCAACCAAGACGATGCCGTCTTCGCGCTTATAGCTGGCGCCCGTGGGGCACACATCAACACACGGGGGTTCGGCGCAGTGCGCGCACTGCACGGGCAAAAAAATCCGGGTGACATTGGGATATTTTCCGAACTCCTGATCCTTCACAATATTCCAGAATATACCCGGCCGGGTCCCATTTTCCACCTTACACGCGATGGTACAGGTCATGCAGCCGATGCATCTTTCAAGGTCTATAACCAATCCGTATCTTGCCATTTACCCTTTTCTTCCTCCTATGCCCTGTAAACCTTGACCTTGATGGAAAACCCTTGCTGGTTACCGGTCATGGGATCCGTCCAGGCAGGATCTATGGGCAACAGCGTCGACAGGGAGACCCGCCCGGTATCTTTGGCGACGGGCATCCCCCACTGGCCGAATTGGCCCGCTATCAGAAGCGTGTCCGGGCGTATCCCCTGGCGCAGGGTTACTTTCCCGTTTACCCTGGCCACTGGGGATTCAACCCATACGGCATCGCCCTCTTTGATGCCTCGGGCTTCAGCCGCATCGGAATTCATCACGATATGGGTCTGATCAGGCAATTGCTCGGCCAGTTCATTCATCCACGGAAGCCCTAGGTTTGACCCGTAACTGAACATGATGGGTCTACAGGTTGTCACAAAAAAATCGTATTCAGCAGGGACTTCATCGAGTTTTGAGGGGAAGTACGTAGGAAGCGCCGTATACTCATCCGTTGGCCACCAATCAATCCCCTTTTCAGCCAGGTTGCGGCCCAGTTCTTCACCTGTCCTTTTCACCTCTTCCATGTAGGGAATAGGGTATCGCAATTTCTGGGCCTTCATGCCCGGATGAATGTCGTACTGATCTTCCACCTGGGCCGGACGGGTCAAAGCGCCATGATTCTTGAACCATTCAAGGTCATGGGTCCCATTGGTGTAATGTTTACAACATCTGTCTGAAATTTCCTCCCATGTGTATCTTTTCCCTTTTTCCAACTTGTACTCTTCTGAAAGGCCAAGCTTTTGATTAAACACCCCATTCATCTCATCTAAAAAACCGGTCCGATGGGCCAGCTCCAGGAGGATATCATTGATGTTCATGGCATTTACGGGATTTACCACCGGCTGAGCCAAAGCCAGCATGAAGTATTTCTTGTGGCAAGCGTTCCTTATGTTGAAATACGGCATGTATCTCTCAAACTCAATCTGCTCCGGGATAACGATATCCGCATAATCCGTCACTTCGTCCATAACGTAGGATACGCTTACAACAAAGGGTATTTTTTCCAATACTTCTATGATCACCTCCGGGTTACCGAGGGCCAACAGAGGATTGGTGCGGTATCTTATCCACACATCAGGAGGTTCGGGAACCGGCAAATTCTTGGGAGGCCGCGCCAGGTTTCGCCAGTTGAGGTGATCCATCTGGAAATGAAATTCCCCTGGATCATCATATGGCGGCTTGGCGTGAGCGTAGTCGGACATTGGGCACAGGGTTTCAATGGCGCTATAGGATATGGGCGGCCAGATGAACGGGTAGTGATGCACATCCCGCATCCCGTCTTTCCCGGGGATGATGCCCGCATCCAGGCCATATTGTTTCCACAAAATATCGCCTTTTCGTTTCCCTTTTGCTAACGTACTGCCACCCATGTGACCGCCGGGGACCTCGATTGAACCCACTAAGGCAGCCAGAACGTGGTTGGCCAATACCACCTGGTACGAACGCATGACCCCTGTGGGCCCCCGGCCCAGCTTTGTGGCAACCGGCCTGTAGGGCAATGTTTTGCCATCCAGCTCAATGTTGCTGCCAATGCATGCATTTTCCACCCATTCTCCGGCGACCCGCCTTATGGTATCATCTGAAATATCCGTGATTTCCGAGGCCCATTCAGGAGTGTATCCCCTAACGTGATCTTTCAGTGCCTGAAAAGCCGGTCGGCATTCCTTCCCTTCCACCTTAAAGACGCCTTCCAGGCCCGGGTCCTTGATCGTTTCGTCATCGTATGGCTTTGCTTTTTCGTCGACCGAATCCCATATCAACACCTTCTGGGAATCCTTATCCCTTGCGAAATACCCATCCGGCCCCACAAGGTATGGTGAATTGGTCATCTCTTTCAAATATGGCGCGTCATAAACATCCAGTTCGTGCACAATGACATTGATCATGGCCAACAGAAAGGGTAGATCCGTGCATGGCTTGATGGGCAGCCATTCATCTGCTTTGGCGGCGGTCACGGAAAAAACCGGATCAATGACCACCGTCTTCATCCCCCTCTTTCTCGCGTCGGAAAAGAGGACGCCCTCAGGCGTGCCCCCGGAAGCGGACGTATTGCTGCCGATGAGTAAGAGATAGTTGCAGTGTTCCAAATCGGGCTCGCACTGAAAAGCACCATGTATCCGGTTGGAAAAGGCATGTTCGCTCTGATCGCACCGCGTGGAGCGCCCGCCTATAAGGGATTGGGTCGGGCCAAAGGCCTGAAAGAAGGGTCGCCACCCGGCCTGGCGCATGGCGCCTATTCCACCGCCCTCCGCAAGCTTTCTCGAATCTTCGGCCCTCACCTTCTTCAACCTTTCAGCGATTGTATCGAAGGCCTCGTCCCAACTTATTTCAACCCACTTGGGATCTATCCCGCGACCCTTTTCAGGATTCGTCCTTTTGAGAGGGCCTTTAATCCGGTTGGGGTTATAGATCTTTTGAATCACGCCGAACGATTTCGGACAGAGGCGTCCCTGGTTTTTCACCTGGTGCTCAAAATCCTCCAGTTGGGTGTTGGGTTCAACACCCACAGCGACCCCATCGACCCTGTGTACCCTCAGGAGACAGGGGGCGTCCGCGCACTGTGATTCACATAATGTGGTAATCCACACATCTTCCTTCATCTGATTTTCCCTCTTTTCCCACCTGGGACAGGAGAACTTATATCCCGGTTACTCGTTCTTGCCGGTTCTCCGACCATGGCCCAAGCTCATAAAAATCCGAAGCCAGTTTTTTCTTTTTGCAACTGGAACAAAAGCCCCGATAATCATCAGAAATCGTCTGTTCCACCTTTTCCAACAGTACTGTGGGCGCAAACAGCGTTCCACATCCTTGGCATGTTGAAAGTTCAACGGTTTGAAGCACTTCCCTTTTTAATGGCCGGAAAAATGTTTTCAGACCAAATTCGTGTCTGAGTTCGGCAGCCTGCTCGGGACAGGCATTAACGCAACCCCCGCAACGGATACATTGAAATAGTGCGTAGGAAAAAATTCGCATTTTCCCTTCGTCTCTCGATTCAAGCGTTCCGGTGGGACAATTGGTTTCGCATGCAGCGCAACCGGTACATTTATTCTGGTTCAGCCGCGTCCTGCAAAAAAGGAAGAGTGCTGCAATCAACATGACCTCACCACTCAGCACGTGCATGAGCCGCATATTATTTTCCATAAAAGATATGGAGTTCAGATTGCCGTGGGCCAAGAAGTATCCGGTTAAGAACGGCAAGGCGATGATAACGATTAACACATAGTCGGACGCTCTGGAGTTCAGACGGACTGCTGAAAACGCTATGCGCCGAATCAAAAAACATGCAGCAAGACCCAGCAAAAGGAGTGTCATCCAGTCCGCCCATACGTCGGGGATAGAGGACCACGACCACTCCAACCTGGATTCTTCCCACAAGACAATGTGCCCGCCTAACCAGACAGGGACCACAATCAGGCATATATGGAATACATACCGAACTGTTGCATAAACCGGCATCTTGATAATTCCCTTGTGAAAAGGAAAGAGCAAGCGTGGGAGGGATGTTGAACTATTTATTTCACGGTCATTCTTTCTGTTTCCATTCTTTGCAATTGCCAATGAAAAACATATGGCCCGGCCAACAAGCCCCGAAACAAACATGAGAAAAACAACCCACAATAAAGGTCCTTCCACAAAGGCATCAAAATCCATCTTGCACCATTACTCCCTGAGTCAAAATCAAACCATTTCCTTTTTTAACCATTCGCGCGTATGCCGCATCAGGCCACCTGCCCGAAGAATCTCCCGCAAGAAAGGGGGGTAGGGTTCGGCGGCAAAGCGTTTGTCTGCCGTTTCATCCACCACCTTTCCGGACTGTACATTCACCGTTATGCGATGCCCGATGGGCAAATCATTTGCTTCAAGCCCCGGGCAGACAATCAGAGGGAATCCCCGCGCTATCCCACCACGAAAAAATATTCGGCCGAAGGAGTTTGCCACCACGCCGCCCAGATTCAGATCCTGAAGAATTTCCACCGACGGCCGGGAACTGCCGCACCCGAAGTTCTCACCCGCCACCGCAATGTCTCCAGGCTGCACCTTCGAAACAAAATCGGGACAAATATTCTCGAAACAGTGGGATGCCCTTTCCATCCGATCTGTGACATTAATATATTGCGCCGGCAGAATCTGGTCCGTATCCACGTGATCGCCAAAACGCCATACATTTCCAGAAAAAATCATGGCGCAACCTCACCGGGAATTGTGATTTCACCGGCAACGGCGCTCGCCGCTACAACCGCCGGATTGGCCAGATATGTTCTGCTGTCCGGATGCCCCATACGTCCACGAAAATTCCTGTTGGTTGTAGAAATCGCCGTATCGCCGGGACCCAGAACCCCCATATGGATCCCCGCACAAGCCCCGCAAGTAGGCGGCGCCACCGTCACTCCCGCATCCAGAAACGTTTGAATATAACCCCGGCGGACAGCCTCCCTATAAACCCTCTGGGACCCGGGCGTCACCATCAGGTTAACACTACGACTGACCTTTTGATTTTTGAGGATTTCGGCAGCCTGGCCCAGATCCGGCAACCGTCCGTTGACACAATATCCTATGAATGCGTGTGTAATGGGAAGACCCGCCACATCTTTTAAGTCAACCACTTTATCGGGGGAATAAGGGACTGCCACCTGAAGTTCAAGCCCATCCACATCTATCTCCAGACTTTCTGCCACATCCGCATCAGGATCTCCCCTGGGATATTCTTCGGGGGCAGGAAGTCCCATTTCCTTGTAGAATTGCAGGGTTTTGTCATCCACTTCCACCATTCCCGTCTTTGCTCCGGCTTCCATGGTCAGGTTGCAAAGGGTAAATCTCGCATGCATGGGAATATATTCGAGACTTTCCCCCGTAAACTCCACTGCCCGGTAAGTGGCGCCGTTTGCACCAACCTGACGCAACATGGCAAGACCAATGTCCATTCCGGAAATATAAGGTCCGGGACGACCCCTCAATACGATCCTCAGGGTCTCAGGAACCCTGAACCACAGACGTCCGGTGGCCATGGCCACTGCCCGATCTTCCGCACTGACTCCGGTCGCCAGCGCCGAAAGCGCCCCGTCGGTACAGGCGTGTGATCCGTCCACTACGATCATGCCGGGATAGATGAGACCGTTTTCAGCCGGGACCAAATGCTGAATACCACCCCACGGCTGTTCGAAGACGTGTGGGATCCCCTGGGATTGGGCGAAGTCCTTTATGGACCGGAGAACTTCGGCCGTCTCCACATCCCTGGCCGGGACATTGTGGTCAAAGACAATGGCTATTTTTTCGGGGTCATATACCTTTTTGGCCCCCAGCTCTTGAAAAGCCTGGATGGAACGGAGTGCCACATCCGATAACATGACCAGATCGACCTCGGCCTCAACATACTGACCGGGTTCAACGAACTTAAGGCCGGAATGTCGGGCGAGGATCTTTTCTATAAGGGTCATTGGCTTCAAGACGATCATTTCTCCCGGGAAACAGCTTTTCGTGGGATGTAAGATCCCACACCGGCGCTTCCAACGTACCGGCCCTCTTCCACCACAACATTGCCCCGAAGCACCGTATGGGTTGGCATATACCTGACAGTCATCCCTTCAAAGGGGGTATAGTCCGAATCGGATGCCAACATTGAACTGAAAATTGTCGATTCCACTTCCGGATCAATTATCGTAAGATCCCCATCCGCCCCGGGAAGAAGCGTTCCTTTGGCAGGTGCCAGCCCGAAAATCTCCGCCGGAGCAACGGTTACCTTCTCAACGAGTTGCGCCAATGGAAGCCCGCGGCGAACCCCTTCGGTCAGGAAGACCGGCAACAGGGTGGCCACGCCTGGAAAACCGGCCGACGCCTTCCAAATACCACCACTTTTGCTATCCATCCGGCGAGGGACGTGGTCCGAACCCACCACATCGATCGTTCCATCGGCTATCCCCTCCCACAACGCCTCCACATCGTCTGCATGGCGCAACGGGGGATTGACTTTCCCGGCGGGAAACGGCCCGTTTTCGCAGGTCAGGGTCAAATAGTGGGGACAGGTCTCCGCAAAGACTTTACCCGGTCGGCGAGCCTTGGCCCGCTTTATTACTTCCAAAGCCTCTCGGCAGGTCACGTGGACCACATAAAGGGGAGCGCCCGTCTTTTCCGCCATATAGAGAGCACGTTGTACAGCCTCTGCCTCGGCGAAATCCGGTCGGGATTTATCCCAGTCTCCAAGGCCGCCATCCCCGTCCTGTTGAACCTCCGGTCGTAGAATCCAGATCAGTTCTATATTCTCCGCATGAACGCAAGGGATCACACCGGGGAGGGAGGCGACTGTCCGGAATAACCTAAAGAGAAAACCGTCATCATTCCCGGGGATATTCAGATAAACACCTTCCTCACCCCTGAAAATCATAAAGAATTTGAAAGAAGGGATGCCGAAATGTTTTACAATCTGCCCCAGGGCCTGTACCTGTTCATCGGTCACAACTGCCGGGTGAAGCCCGAAATCGCCACACGCCCGTTTCTCGCCCGCATCAATTTCCCTTTTCACCGATTTCTCATGGTCTTCAGCATCGAGCAGGTAAGATAACGTGGTGGTTATACCACCCACCGCCGCACTCCGCGTTTCGGTCTCATAGCCGATCTCTCCGGGTCCCATGGTCAAATGCGTGTGCGCATCCACCCCTCCCGGAAGAACAAGTTTATCTTTAGCGTCCAAAACACGATCAGCCTCAACAGCTCGGCCCGGACTCAAGAGCGCGGCAATCTTGCCCTTGCGGATCGCCACATCCATCCTGAAAATGCCCTGACCGGGCATTACAACCCGACCATCTTTTACCAACAGATCTACATGCATCATTGATCTCCCTTTTTTAGGGGAAGTTTTTCAATGTATTCAATAACGTCTTTAGAAAACATGACATCCGCCCACTTCTGATCCATGTCAAAGAGATTAATGGCATGACTGACTTCTCCACGGTCAAAGACGCCATCTTCCACAACAACCACGTTGAACCCGTAGGAAAAGGCGTCTGCAACTGTCGCTCTGACGCACCCGCTGGTGGTAGCGCCCGTCACGATAATGGTATCTCTGTCCAAGTCGTTAAGGTAGGTCATGAGAGGCGTCCCGAAGAACGCGGAAGCGTATCGCTTACTGACGATTACATCCCCTTCTTCCGGAGCAATGGACTCAATGATCTGGGTTCCACGGTTCCCAATGTAGCTCGTCTTATCGGCGATGGCCGGGATCTTGTCTTTCCATCTGCCGGTATCAAACCGGTCTTTGCGTTCCACAACGGGATAGAGGATCGGAACACCCCGCGGTCGGGCTGCCGCCAATAACGCTTCTATGACGCGTACCGATTTCCAACCCGCCTCACCGCAACTGGTCTTGTACTCTTTAATTCCCTCCAGGATCGGCTTGGGATCTTCACCGCAGGTCCGATATTGGACGTCAATGATCAAAATCGCCGGCCTGGTGCCAAAACCTGCTCTATGACCAAAACCTGCTGCTTCATAAACCTGGCTGTCAAGTTTTGTGAGATATTTATCCCATATACGACTCATATCCGCCTCCTTTGACTTCTCGGGCAGGGAGAAAAGTCTATTCTCCTGCTTTGTTTAAGAATTGCCTCTCGAATTCATAGAAATCATCCAATCCCAGAAGCTGGCTCCTTTCCTCAAGGCTGACCATGTCGTTCAGGTATAATCTGATGTCGCCGGTTTCATGGAAATCCGACAGGAATTTTTGAATGGCCTTGATGGCTATCTTCTGTGAAGACCCGGAAAATGAAGCGATCTTAAAGCCCATTTCTTCCAGTTCCTTTATGGTCACTAACGGCGTCTTCCCACCTTCCACAAGATTAACCATCTGGGGTGCCTCTATGGAAGATGCAATTTCCCGCAATTCATCCCTGGACCGGGGCGCTTCAACGAAAATCATGTCAGCACCCGCCTTTACATAATCTCTTGCTCTTGAAATGGCTTCCTCCAATCCATAAACCGCTTTGGCGTCGGTTCTGGCGATGATAACGAGATCGGGATCTCTCCTTGTCTCCACGGCAGCTTCAATTTTCGTGATCATTTCTTCTCTTGAAACGATTTTTTTCCCCTCAAAGTGGCCACACCTTTTCGGAAAAATCTGGTCTTCTATCCAGAAGCCGGCCACACCGGCTTCCTCAAACTCTCTCACGGTTCTCATGACATTAACGGGGCCGCCATAGCCATTATCGCAATCACAAATAACCGGAAGGTTTGTTGCGTTCACAATGTTTTTGGTTTGATTTAATACCTCGGTCATGGTCATCAGCCCCACATCGGGGACCCCGAGAACAGCGGCGCAAACCCCTGCCCCGGTTACACCGACGACCTTGTAACCGGTTTTTTCAATCAACTTGGTTGTCAAACAGTCATAGCCGCAAGGCATGGCAACAATGCCTGGCTCTTCCAGCAACTTCCGTAGTCTGGCAGTCTTACGTATTTCTTCCGTCATGATTACCTTGCCAACCTCTTTTGAAAAGCGGAATGGTGAAGCCCCATGGTTTGGCTGGTTTATCCAACACCATTTTCAACACCCGGTTACGCCAGAGAATTTCCTCCCGGTTCGGGTGAATCATCTGTATCCCCACCAGCCGTCCATCCAGAAAAACCTGGTGAAAAAAACGTTTACCGTTTCCCGTGTCTTTCGTTTCAGGTGTAAGGCCTCGCTCGAAGAGTTCGGTCTCCGTATAGCCCACAAAGGCCAACGGCGTATCGAAAAGATGGGCTGTTCCCATCTGAAGCGTCGGTGGGAACTCGGACTTCAGCCCTGCGGCGTTCATGCCGGCAACGCGCCCCTGCCCTACTCCGAAATACCAGAAGAGATTGAGCCGGTCTTCGGAAAATAGCGGATCCGGATACTCGGCCACGTCACCCACTGCGTAAACACCTTGAGCCGAGGTTTGCATGGACGCATCCACCATAATGCCGTGATTCGCCCCAAGGGTGATACCGGCATCCCCGGCAAGGGTTGATTCGGGTTTCATGCCGGTTGCCCAAACCACAAGATCCGCTTTCAGGTTCCGTTTATCTGTTTTAACAGTCTCCACCTTATCCACGCCGTGGACTTCCACCACCGATTCATCAACCCCTATGTCGATCCCCTGTACTTCCAGGGTTTGCTGCGCCCTTTCCGCCATAACGGGGTCCAGAATCCGGGGGCCGATTCGATCCATGGCCTCAATGAGGGTCACCTTTCGGCCCAGCTTCCTAAGAGCGATGGCCGCCTCAATCCCAATCAAGCCCGATCCGATGACCACTGCACTCTCAAAAGACCACTGGCGGATGCGTGTGGCATCGTCCAAGGTCTTCAAGGTGAAGTTGCCCGGGAGATTTGCTCCCTGAACCGGCGGGACAAGTGATACGCTCCCCGTGGCAAGAATCAGTCGATCGAAGGAAACAGGTGAGCCTTCCGCAAAAAGGACTTCTTTTTTTGAGGGGTCGATAGCCGATACGCGGTTCCCGCGGCGGCGTTCAAACCGTTCGGACGCCCGGCCTGGGTCTTCAAGGACAACTCTTTCCCGAGGGATGTCCCCTGATACATAGTCAGGCAAAACACAGGCGGAGTAATAAGGTGCCACATCTCCTTCAATCAGGGTGACCCTGGTATCCGGATTCCGAAGCGCCCCATCGGCGGCTGAATTACCAGCCACCCCATTTCCGATTACGACGATATGCATGGTTTGTTAACCCTATATGAAAAACATAACTACAAGTCGGGAAAGAATTTTTTTGCAGCATGACGCATTTTACTGGTCGCAAGCTGCGTCGGGGGGAGGTACTGAATGGCTTTCTTCTCACAGAGTTTCACACATTCAGGGTCACCTCCGCATAGATCACATCTAAGGACTTCCCCTTCCGGGGACACAAGCGTTGCTCCGAAAGGACACGCCAGGGCACACATATGACATTGTATGCAGAGTTCCTTTCGCGTTTCCATGGCGCCCGTTTCAGGGTTACGATGAATGGCATGGGTCGGACAGGAATCCTCACATGGCGCTTCCTGGCATTGGAGGCAGGTAACCGGAATGTCAATCCCCTGAAGCTCCCACCGCATGACCCGGATCCTCGCTCGGGCCGGGTTGCATTCTCCAAAGTGCACCAAAGAACAAACAGTCTCACATACCCGGCAACCCGTACAAACTTCAGGGTTGGTCACAATCATCTTTGTCATAGCTTAACCTCCATGAAGCATTGGCATGATCCTGATTTCATCTTTATCCTTCAATTCAACGTCCTCGGTAATGAGCATTTTGTTGATGGTCACAACACAGCCGTCTTCAATGTAGGATGTGGCCTTTTCCTTTGCTAAAAGTTTCAGGAGAGCGCGTAAGTTCCGGGAGTCCTCTTTGAGCAATATGGTCCTTCGATCCCTGCTGCTCCCACCAAACAATCTGACGTTTACCGCAATGCTCATCCTCTTTCCTGATTTACGAATTAGCTTTTTCGGTTTTACCAAGCTTAACAAGCTCTTCCGCAACATCGGGCATCCCCAGTTTGTTCAAAGCCTCATAGGTGGGGATTCCCGTCTCCGGATTTGCCCCGACCCGTTTGTAATACGCCTTAAGCATCTCTCTGAAAGGTTCGGGCTCCAGAACTTCGCCCTTGTACTTACCCACGGTAAGCGGCTCCTTTTGCAGTCTCTCGCACGGAATATCATCTTCAATGGTCATCCCTTCCCTTGCGTTAATAGACATCTCAAGGAGCCAGATCCTGTCAGCGGCGCTAATAAAATCTTCCATGCTGTAATCGGCACCGGTGGCCGCGTTGAACATCTCACCAATCTGCTCAATGTAAGTGGGATATCCGCACCAGAACGTATTAAAAAGACAAATCCCCGTGCTGTCGCATATGGTGGCAAGCCGTTGATAATATTGAACGCCTTTTGGTTTACCTTGGGTTTCGTAAAGTTTTGGGTTCATAACATCCGTTGTGCCGAAGAGCTCAATCACCTGTTCTTCCGTCGCCTGCATACCCTCGGCTTTTAGAAGGCCCCTGCAATGGTGCCCCCCGACCGTTGAGGTGGCATACGAAAGAGCCCATGCCTTCATGTTGCGTGTTTCAACGGCTGTGGGGCACATCTTCTTGAAATGAACCACGCGGGAAGGTGCATCACCTCCGATCTTTTCGGCCATGAGATAAGGCCCTTCCGCCAGAAGATCCCCGAATCCATCCCTGTGGGCGATCTTGTGGATGCATTTAACCATTGCCTCCCTGTTTCCCCAGGTCATATCGATCTGATCCGTATCTTTCAACGTGATGATATCGCGTTCGAACAGATCCATGGCCAGAGCAATACTGCCCCCTGTGGAGACCACATCCAGACCGTACTGGTTTGCAAGATTGGCGCACTCGAAGACCGTTTCCATATCTTTAAAATTACCACTTCTCAAACCAAAGGCATTCATGGTCTCGTATTCCACGCCGAGCCCCTCCAGTTTTCCACTTCGGAAGTAGTGGTCGCAATGGAAGAAGCACCCGTGGCAGGCCCTGTTCTTGGTGGCAAACTTCTTCAAAAAGGTTTTCCCGGACATGGCATCCACATCATCGAGCGTATTCAGGCTCCAGTTCTTGACGGGGACGGTTTCAAGCATATTCTTGTGTTCCGTGAGCATCGGCGTACCGTATTTGGGGTACCAGTCGTACATGGGAGTACCAACGCTGTCCTTGTACATCTTGGTAATCAACCGGAGGAACTCTTTTGGCCTCGCAATTTTAACCCCTTTGGTCCCCCTGGTTGCGATACATTTTACATTTTTCGATCCCAGAACAGCGCCGACCCCCGTCCTGCCGTTTGCCCTGGCGAAAGAATTCATGACAGCGGCGTATTTCACCAGATTCTCTCCCGCCTGGCCGATCCCTATGACTTGAATGGAAGGATCGTTTTCGTTACGCCTGATCTGCTCCGTGGTTTCCCAGAAATTCTTCCCCCATAAACCCGAAGCATCTCGTACTTCCACTGTATCATCGTCTATCCAGATGTAGACCGGTTTGTCGGACCGGCCGGTGAATACAATGGTGTCATAACCCGCGAATTTGAATTCCGCCCCCCAATGCCCCCCGGCATTGGCGTCACCCAGGATACCGGTCAGCGGGGAAAGTGCTGTGGCGTCACAACGCCCGCCAACCAACGTTCCGGTCAGGACCCCCGTACCCAGGACTGCAACATTTTCCGGCGACAGCGGATCCGTGCCTGCCGCCACATTGTCAAAGAGAATCTTGACATTCATCCCCCTGCCACCGAGGAAATTCTTTTTCCATTCGTTGGGGATGCGCTCTATTGACACTTTTTTTTCGTTTAGATCGACCCAAAGAATCTTTCCGGCCCATCCGTAATCCTGACCCATGGCTCACCCTCCTCAAAATAGTGTTTTTGCCTTACAGTATATTGTTTAATGTGTTGAAGGCGTTTTTCAAATGATTCTGCATGGCTGTATAACTCAAGTCGGCATCTCTTTTTTTCAAAGCGCGTACGATTTTGAGGTGTTCTTCAACCGCTTCGTTTCGCCTGAAGCTATAACTGAACAAACGAACAATATCTAATTTAGTGTAGATGTTATCGAGTATATCTTTGAGAACCTTATTGCTCGAACTATCGACGATGAAAAAGTGAAATTTCCTTCCCAACTCCACAAAATCACCCTTTCCATTTCCTTCCTTAAAGACTGTAAAGAGATCTTCAAATTCTTCGAGGCGAATCAGGTCGATCTCTTCTGCTGCAAGCTTTGCGGCACCAGCTTCAAGGAACATCCGAACTTCAAAGATGTCCCTGATGTCTTTCAGAGTAGGAATATTAACAAAAGACCCTCTTGTTCCGTAGGTTGTGATGATCCCTTCGCTTTCAAGCCTTCTCAATGCCTCACGGATGGGAGTCCTGCTCATACCCAGAAGTGAAGCCAGTTTGACCTCTGACAAAGGTTCGGAGGGGGCATTCTCAAACTGCAGAATATGATTCCTGATTTCAATGTAAGCTTTTTCTGACTTCGCTGTTTCAATGCCCTTCTTCATTTCATAAACATCTGCGGCGGAACGGCTTATCTCAAACGACCGCCAGACAGCCCTCTTAAATTGAAAATCAACCAAAGAATGCCTATTTCGTAGCATGCATCCATCTTGTATACAAGTCGTACGCAAAAAATAAGCTGCTGTCAAGGGTTTTCGCCCAAGGAGTTTTTGTGTCTCGATATTTTTCAACATCGGCCACATGAAACGAAAAATAAAGTCTGATTAATGAAATAAAACCAGGGCCTTCATGATCATTTCTTCTGAATCAATTCTACCAAGACCCCGAAAGTGCTTTTCGGATGAAGAAACGCCACCAAGTCCTCGTGGGCATTGGCGTACGGTTTTTGATTAATGAGTTTAACGCCCTTTTCCTTCAGCCGGCCAAGTTCAGCATGGATGTCGTCTACCTGAAAGGCGATATGGTGAATTCCCTGGCCTCTTTTTTCGATAAACTTGGCTATCTGGCCTTCGGATGTAGTGGACTGGAGGAGCTCGATATCGGTTCCTTTAATCGGGATAAAGGAAAATAATAGTTCCCCGAAACTTTCCCGATCCGAAACAGGCAGGGCAAAGTTTTCCTTGAAAAACGCCCTTGCTTTTTCAAGATCGTCAACCGCTACACCGATATGGCTGATCCCCTTTATCATTGTCGATTCCCCACCCTTTCACCCGGAACATTCCCTGCGTCAACAGGCCCCTTCGATCGAACAGCTTTCAAGCACCCATGGAACGCCATTAAAATTAAATATTGAATTACATTTTGCCGAAAATATGTCAAGAAAAAAATCTGGCTAACAAATGTCATTTTAACAATAATTCTCGTTAAATTATTTTTAAAGCTTTAATTCAAGTATTTACACATTCAAAATGAAATCGTTAGCACATAATTCTTCTTGACATGCTCTACAAATTGAATTAAATCTGGGGTTCTATTTCGGTGCGGCTGGTGCGTGGGAACATGAAAGCAATGTTTATTGTCGCGCCATGGAAAATATAATAACCATTATCTTATCAACTATTTCACCCGGAGGTGTCGTATGGAAATTTTTAAGGATTTAACGGTGTTATCCCTTGAACAGGCAACAGTTCTCCCCTATCTGACCTACAGGTTAGCCCACGATGGCGTAAAGGTCATCAGGCTGGAGCATCCCGTCTACGGGGATCCAAATCGCTTTATCGGCCACAATGTGGTGGGTGAAGAAAGGATGAACGCCTATTATCTCTGCATCAACGCAGGCAAGAAGGCCTTGACCCTGAATCTGGCAGTTCCTGAGGGCCAGGAGATGTTGCTCTCACTCATCAAGGAACTGGACGTGGATATTTTCGCCACCAATCAGCTTCCCAAGAATTATAAGAAATTAGGGGTCGACTACGATACGCTCAAGGCCGTAAAACCCGATATCATATGGTTTGGTGCAACCGGATTCGGACCCGACAGCAATGAGCCCGCCTACGATCCCATCCTTCAGGCGAGATCGGGTCTGATGGAGGTGACAGGTGAGAAGGAGAGGGATCCGATGGCTATGGGTATCCCGCTTCCCGATATGGGCACCAGTGAGCATGGATACGGACTTCTGATGAAAGCCCTTTACAAGCGTGCCGTCACCGGAGAAGGCACCTGCATCAATATGTCCATGTTCGAATCTTCCCTGTCATGGATGACCGTTCCAATTACGCTCACCAGTTTGGGAAGGCCCATTTCCCGGAGAGGGAATACCCACGAATTTTTTGCGCCGCTTTCCGTATATAAAACCAGTAACGGATACGTGTACGTGGCTGTGGGAAATGACCGCCAGTGGAAATCCATGGTTTCCCAGGAGATATTCAAATCTCTGGATAAGCCTGAGTATGAAACAAATAAGGGCCGCATAGAAGATGTACAAAATCTCAATGAAGGCATTGGCGGCATCACCATAAACCACGCTTCGGAAGAACTCATTGAACTGTTCAACTCGATATCCGTACCCATCAGCAATATAAACACGGTTCCCGAAGTACTGGAAGACCCCCTGGCAAAGAAAGTATTGCTCTCTTCGGAAGACCCCATCTCCGGTGCAAAAATTACCATGCCCCCGTCGCCCAACATGACACCGTATCTGGAGGAGTTGGACCGTAAACTCCCATTTCCTCCGCGCTTCGGGGAACACAATTATGAGATCTATGGAGAAGTACTTGGTTTTTCCAAGGAAGAAATCGACCGCTTAAAAGAAACAAAAGTGATTTAAAAAAAGAACGAAAAAGGATTCTCAAATAACAAATTGAAAATGCGGAAAGTCCCCGGTATAAAACCCAGGGGCGTTCCGCATTTCTTTTTTAGCTCAAAAGCACTTCGATTTGAAAAACGCTACTTATTATTCTTCGCCTTCAAAGCCGCCAGAACTTTTTCCGGGGTAATTGGAAGACTTTTAATCCTTACCCCTATGGCATCGTACACGGCGTTGGCAATGGCTGGAGCCGTGGGAACAAGCCCCGGCTCACCCACACCTTTGGCGCCGAAAGGCCCTTCCTTATCCACTGTTTCAATGAGCTCAACGTGCATCGGAAAATCCATATCCGCAGCTGTAAATATTTTGTAGTCTAGATAATTCGGGTTCATGCTTCTGCCCTGTTCTGATTTGCACTCTTCAGAAAGCGCATACCCGAAGCCCATAGCCGACGCCCCGTAAAATTGCCCCATCAGGGTCTGTTTGTTGATGACCCTCCCCACATCATTTGCTGAAACGAAGTTGACGATTTTTACCTCTCCCGTCTCCTGGTCCACTTCCACTTCAACGGCCTGAGTCCCCCAGGTGTATGCCGCGGAGAGGTTCCCCTTGCCGGTTTTTGGGTCAAGCATGTCATTGTTGCAATCATAGAAGGCCTCAGTCACAACCATAGTGCCTTGCTTTTTGAAATGAGCAGCCCTCAATAATTCCCCCAGGCCAATACGAAGATCGGGATTGTCAGGTTCTTCCTTAATGAACAGGTTGTTTTCTTTCAAATCAAACTCAGCGGGATCACGGGGAGATGTAAAATCCAGATCAGGAATTTCGAAATCCGGATCCTTTCGCTTACGTTTTTTCATTTTTTTCTGCACGATCTGCATGAAGTTTTCCGCAGCCAGATCAAAGATCTGTTTCCGCGCCTTGTCTGACGCCATGATTGCCGCGTTACAGGAAGTAAAAGCGCCGCGGCTGGCGTGAGTGCCCACGTCCCAAGGGCACGTTGCCGTATCACCGAAAACAACCGTGACTTTGTCCGGCGTCACCCCCAAGGCTTCCGCCGTGGTCACCGCAAGGGCTGAATTGAATCCCTGCCCGATCTCAATGCCGCCGGTGGCCACGGAAACATTCCCGAAATCATCCAGTTTCATAATGATGCCCGTGCCGTCCGATCGGTATATGCGCGTTCCTCCTCCGGGATGGAACAAGGAAGCCATTCCAACACCCCGTGCCTTATCTTTTTGCTTTCCGTGTTTCTTTTTCCATCCCAGCTTATCGGCCGCTGCATTCAGGCACTCTTTAAGCCCGCAGGAGGTGATTTTAAATCCAAATGACTCCGTGTCGGGCCTGTTACTGTTTATTAACCTGAAATCATAGGGGTCAATTGCGGCGGCTTCAGCCAGCTGATCCATGCTGCATTCCACAAAATAAGTGGCTTGCGGATTGCCGTATCCCCTCATGGCCTGGCAGTAGGTGTTGTTCGTGTATACCACCTTGGCTTCATAGAAAAAATTGGGGACAACATAAAGGCTGGAAATGGGCATGAGCATTACGGTGGGTGTTGTGGCGCCCCAGGAAATGTATGCCCCATTATCCAAGACCATGTTAACCTCTCGGAAAGTGAGTTTCCCGTTCTTGTCACACCCCTGGGCAATGCGCGCCTTGGTCGGCTGCCGTGGGGAAGTATAGGAAAATTCCTCCACACGGTTCAGTAGAATCTTGACGGGCCTTCCCGTCTTATATGCCAGCAATATTGCAATGTACTCATATCCATGGGTGTCAAGCCCCGAACCAAAAGCCCCTCCCACGTAAGGAACGATCACCCTGGAGTTTTTTCCTTTAAGGCCCATGTCCACCAGGGCCTGATTAAAATCATTTTGCGCCAGATAGGGGATTTGGGTCTTTGCATGGATAATCAGGTTACTCTGAAGATCGAATTCCGCAATACAGCCGGCCGTACCCATACACGACTGTTGCACAGCCTTGGTTTCAAATTCATCTTCCACGATAAAGGCCGATTCCTGTTTGGCCTTTTCCACATCCCCCTCCGCCCATTTCCACGGGAGTTGTATCAGATTGCCCTTTCTGGGTTTCCCTCTCGGATCCACTTCGTGAATCAGGGGCGCGCCCTCTAAAAGGGCGTCCTCCGGAGTAAACACACCGGGAAGTTCTTCGTATTCCACCTCAATGAGGTCAACGGCCTCCTGGGCAATCTCCGGATCTATGGCCGCAACCGCCGCCACTTCATCACGGAACTGACGAACCTTGCCCTTTTTTAAGGCAAAATTATCCTTCATAAAACCGAGCCTGACCTCCGGTGTATTGTACCCCGTGATAACGGCCCGGACGCCTTGAAGCCGTTCGGCTTTTGAAGTGTCTATGCTTTTTATCCTTGCATGTGCGTACTCGCTGTACTTGATTTTCCCGTAAAGCATCCCCGGCCTGGTCAGGTCGTGGATAAAATGAGCCTTTCCCGCAGCCTTATCGGGAGCGTCAGGCCTTGGAATCTCCTTGCCGACGAAAGTATAATCTGTCATCTAATTCCCCCTTGGAAACATAATAAATGGTCGCCCATCTTCTCCTGTGCAACAGGTTTTCTTGGCCCTGTTGCGCATTATTTTCAGCCTTGATTTGACAGCCCTTTTGCAGCAGCATCCTTTATGGAATCAATTATTTGCACATACCCGGTGCAGCGGCACAGGTTTCCTGAAATTCCCCGTTTTATCTCTTTGTCACTGGGGTCTGGATTCTCGTCCAAAAGAGCTTTCGCGGACATAATCATTCCGGGTGAGCAAAAGCCGCACTGAACGCCCCCCTTTTCCACAAAGGACTCTTGAATGGGATGGAGCTTTCCGCCTTCTCCGACCAAGCCTTCAACAGTTGTTACGGATGTTCCGTCAACTTCAAAAACCGGAAACAAACAGGAGTTTATGCTGATGCCATCAACCAACACCGTACATGCTCCGCATTCCCCCTGACCACACGCCTCCTTCGTTCCGGTCATATCGAAGGTCTCCCTAAGTACCTCCAGCAACATTTTGTGGGATTCCACCTCTGCAGAAACCGCGTTGCCGTTCAAGGTGAACTGGACAACCTTTTTCATTTCATTTTCCTCCTTCTCAATACACGCTTTCGCCTTCATATATGCGGATTCCTTTTTCATCATATGGGATTTCCGAGAATTTTTCTCTCACGACCCACAAATGGCCTCATGAACCCCTTTGATAGCCCGTTTAACCAGAACCCCTGATATGGCCCTTCTGTATTCTTCCGTGGAGCGCACATCCGTTATGGGACTTACTGCGTCCTCAACCATTTCACCCACACGATCAAGCAGTTCCTGATCTATCTCCTGACCCTCAACCACCTTTTCTACGTTTGGCAGTCTCAAAGGAACAGGCGCCACTGAACCCACGGCCAAACGACATTTTCGGCACACTTTCCCTTCCATGGACAGGAGGGCTGCTGCATTAACGATGGAGATATCCTGTGAAACACGTCCTTTTTTTAAAAACATTGAGCCTGAGTCAGGGCCCATTTGAGGAACTTTGATCTGTGTCAAAACTTCTGTTTTGTCCATACAAGTCTGTCCCGGTCCCGTAAAGAAATCGCCGATGGGCACCTCTCTCTTTCCCCCGGGTCCCTCAATTGTCAAAATTGCTTCCATGACCATCAGAGGCGGTGCGCAATCGGCTGAAGGCGCCCCGTTACAGAGATTGCCGCCCACTGTTGCAATGTTTCTAACCTGGGGGTTCGCAAGAATCGACACGGCATGTGTCAAGGAAGGGTAATTCTTGGCAATGGCGGAATCCCGCTCAATATCCCTGAAAAGGGCCATGCTCCCGAGCGTTAACCCCCCATTCACGGTAATTCCCCCCAATGCTGCTATCCTCCTGAGGGAAATCAAGGCATCTGCCTGGATAACGCCTTGTTTGATACGCCAGATGATATCGGTACCGCCAGCTATATACCTGGCGTCCCCTCTGTGTTTCTCCATCAATCCGTGCGCTTCTTTAAGGGTTTCCGGTTGATAATAATCAAACTTTTTCATAAAACCTCCTTCTACAATTTTTTATCCATCACTTTTCGATACTGCAGGAGACCCCAATAGGCCTTTACAGCCCTTTCAGGTGCGGGGAAGTTTACGATACCACCCCTCTGAAAGATATCCTGGACGGTTGGGTTCTCACTTGCAAAGGCAAGGACAGGCTTTTTGTGTCTTTTTGAGGCATTAACAAAGGCATCGGCAAATTCCTTCACATCCCATCCCCAGTTAATAGCGATGGCTCCTGAAATATCGGGGTCGGAAATTACCGTATCCACGCACGGACCAATATTCTCCAAGGGGGTTCCAACGGTCATATCCACAGGATTTGAATCGGAGGCAAAAAAGGGGATGTATTCCCGGATTTTCTCTCGGGTATCCTTACCCAACTCGGGTACTTTGAGACCGATTTCCTCACAATAGTCGCTGGCGGCAACGCAAGGTCCTCCGGAAATGGTCACAATAGCCAATTTCTCGTCCTTTGGCAGTTGATGACGATTATGGGCAAGGGCAAAAAGATAGTCCAGGAAATCTTCGGTGGTTTCAGCCACAATAGCGCCGGCCTGTGCAAAAGCAGCCCTGGCCACTCTGAAGTCCCCTGCCAGAGACCCCGTATGAGAAACGGCAGCCCTTGAACCCGCATCAGTCCGCCCCCCCTTCAGGATAACGACAGGTTTGATCCTGGAGGCTTTTTTGATAGCGGATAGGAAACCGGAACCATCTTTGATTCCCTCCACAAAAAGGCCGATAACGTCGGTATCCGGATCATCCGCCAGATAGTTTACAATCTCCTGATGACGAACATCCATCTGGTTTCCGATACTGGCCAGTTTGCCCAAGCCAATTCCCCGCTGGTTCATTTCATTGGCAAGCAAACCCCCGTAAGCCCCGCTCTGCGAGACCAGGGATATTTTCCCAATGTATTTTGGGGGACTGGCAAAGTATGTTCCGTTCAGTCTTTTGTGGGCATTATAGACGCCAAGGCAATTGGGGCCCATAATCCGCATGTTGTTTTCGCGTGCAATCTGCAGGATCTCTTCCTGGAGGATTTTCCCCGCTTTGTCTCGGATCTCTCCAAACCCCGAGCTCAGTATGACCACGGCTCCGGCCTTATTTTTGGCGGCTTCCTCAATGGTGGCTTTTACAAATTTGCTTGCAACACTTACCAATACAAGGTCCACCGGCTCGGGGACTTCACTAAAATCTCTGTACACTTTGTACCCGAGGTTTTTCCCTCCCCTGGGGCTGATAGGGTAAACAGACCCTTCGAATCCGACCCCCGCAATATTCCGAATAAGCCAGTGGCTCATCTTGGTGGGTTTACTGGACACGCCCACCATGGCGATGGATTCAGGTTCAAATAGCTTTTTTATTCCCCCATTCATAATGATCAGGCCTTTTGGAACATTCCTCACGCTGTATATGTTTCTCTCAAATCCCGTTTAAGGACCTTGCCCGAAGGGTTTCGGGGAAGGGCATCCGCAAAAATCACCTTCCTGGGCTTTTTGAAGCTCGCAAGATGTTCTTTACAATAATCCACGACCTCCTGCTCCGAAATACGCTCCCCTTCCCGTGGCACAACAACGGCACACACCCCTTCTCCAAATTTCGGGTCGGGCAGGCCTATAACGGCGGCCTCCATAATCTTGGGATGCTTATAAAGGGCGGATTCAACTTCAACCGAAGAGATATTTTCACCACCACTGATGATGATATCTTTTTTCCTATCCACCACATACAGGAACCCTTCGTCATCCATCTCTCCCAGGTCTCCGGTATAAAGCCAGCCATCTTTCAGGGTTGCCGCTGTTGTTTCAGGATCATTCAGATACCCTTTCATCACCTGATCCCCTTTGACGGTGATCTCCCCCACCTGGCCAATCTCGCATTCATGGCCGCTTTCATCCATAATCCGGATGTCCGTATTGATAAAGGGCCGACCCACGGAAGGGGCCTTGGCAATGGCCATCTCGTGCTTGGCTACCGATACCGTCGGACCCGTGGCTTCGGTCAAACCGTACTCATTGTAGATCCTGCCATAGGGAAGGTTCTCGGCCATCTCTTCCACGGTAGCCTTGGGAACAGGTTCCGATCCCGTTATGCATACCCTCCATGAACGGAGATCATATTCCCTGAAATTCGGCACCGAAAAAACCTGACGATACATACCGGGGGTTATATACAGGTAGGTAACTTTTTCTTTCTCCACGGTTTTGAGAAAAAGCTCAGGGTCCCAGTTCGGCTGGGGAAAACAGGTGGTAGATGCCCCGCACATGGCGTGGGCCACATGATAGCCCACGGCCCCGATGTGATAAAAAGGGGTAACCACAAGGCAGTTATCCCCTTCTCTTATGCCCACGTCTGTCGCCCAGACGAGGCCTGCCGTTATGAGGTTTTGGTGAGTGAGAACAACAGCCTTGGGGAATGCCGCCGTGCCGGAAGTGAACAGGACTACGGCGGCATCCCGGTCATCACCGGAAACAGGTGGAAGGATTGCACCCCCTTTTTCAACCAGCTCATGGTAGTCTAGCGTCCCTTGTGATCTCTCTTTTCCGAGGCAGACATATTTTTCAATGCCGGGAAGACGGTCTCTTACCGGGTCAACCCTGTCCAGGAACTCGGACCCCAGGATGAGTACCTTCAACTCTGCCACGTCCTGCACATAAACAATCTCTTCAGAAACAAGCCGGAAATTGAGAGTAACGGCCACGGACCCCAATAGAAAATTTGCCCACAGAATTTCAGGATACTCCAAACAGTTAAAAAGGAGAATACCAACGCGGTCTCCTCTCCCAACGCCTAAAGAGGAAAGTGCGTTGGCCAACCTGCACGCCCTGTCTTTGAGCTGCGAGAAAGTGATTCTTCGATCCCCATAGACAAAGGCATCTACCTGCGAGTTCCGCCGGGCCTCACGCAGCAACACTTCCCGTAAGTGCATTTCTTCCTCCCTCAATACAATTAACTGAACGAAACACCCCTCATCCAAAATGGATTGCGGGGAATTCCGTCGTTATTTCAGATCCCTGTTTATTCTTTGGTTATTTCGCCATACCCCAGAGGTGACAGAATCTTTGATTCCTCTTTTCCCGTGATTTCATAGATAATCGGCAACCATTTCAGGACTTCCGGTTCATTGAAGAGTTTCTTCCGAATCTCCTGGAACTCAGTGAAATCCTCAAATGCATAAAGATCAGTTACCTCGTCATAGATGCCTACGCTGGTCTTCCATGCCGCCACCAGCCTTTGTCCGTGCTTTTCCATGGCCGGCAGCAGGTGGTCCTTGTAAATCCTGGTCCACTCGTTCATCTTGCCACGGTGAACTTGAACAGTAACATGTAAATAAATCATTTCTTACCTCCTGATAATTAAGTGTTAACCTCTGCTACTCATTGAGCATCGCCGTGAGCTCATCCGTATCCATAACCTTGCCAAAGAACGCAGCCCAGTTCCTCATGGTGTACATCTGATCTTCCTCTGTGAAAGTCGCGGAAGCATCGTCAATCAGAATGACCTTGTACCCCAGATCCCAGGCCCCTCTGGCGGTGCTGCTCACGCACACATCCGTGGCAACGCCCACCACAACAACCGTTTCGATACCGCTCATTCTCATCCTGTGATCAAGGGAAGTACCCGTAAATGCGCTACGGGTCGATTTCGGGACCACCAACTCCCCCCGCTGAGGTTCGATTTCCTTCAGGACTTTGAATTCAAAATCTTCCGTCGTAAACGATGGAACTTCTTTCAGCCTCGCCTGCCGGAGGGGGTGAAGATCGCTTCCATCCAATAGAGATGCTCCGTAGGCCCCGTAAAAGATACGCATCTTGTTCTTTCGGAAACAATCGAGGAGTTTGGCGCAGTTTGGAACGGCTATTTTCAGCCGATCACAATAATACCGGGCAGATTCAGGGTCCGTCTCGATGAAGTTCTTCAAAACGCCGTAATCGGGGTGCGCCACATAATACTGCATGTCGATCACCAACAGGGCCATGTTTTTTGGATCCACGGGGAATTCCCCCACTGCTTGGGGTATCTTTTCAAGCCCCTTTTCCCAGGATTTTTGACTCATTTCTTACCTCCTTTATTATTCATTAATTCAAAATGGTTTCGTTTCTCATTGATCATGCGACTTCCAGATGTTAGGGCCTCCTAGGACAGGGTCTCAGGTAAGACATTTTAGTTTTAGCAAAGGCGGGGTCAGTTCCTCACAACCGGATTCCGTAACAAGAAGAGTACTGCAACACGTTACCAGTGCCGGCTTTACCTCTACAAGCTGGAGAATAAACGGGGTCCAGGGCTCAATAATGTGATCTCCCGTCATCCCCATATCCACCGGGCCGAATGTCAAACCCATGTTGGCCCCTACCCTTCGCCAATAATCTTCACCCTTCGCAGACCGGTACACCTTGTTGGCGGCCCTGTACGCGTCTCCAGAAATGGCGCCCGGCTTGAGGACTTCTTTTGCCGCCAGATACATCTCCGAAACCAGTTTCTGTTCATCCAGAACTTCAACATCCGGCATATCACCCAAAAAAACGGTCCCCTGAGAGCCCACCAGGTATTGACAGTCCGTCCCCCAAACCTCAAGGGTGGCAAGGTCGCCCTTGTTTATCCGGCGATTGACCGCGGTGTCGTGCATCAGACCCCCTTCCGGTCCCGACCAGATCCACATTTTGGGAACCTCCACATCGGATTGACCCGCCTGATACATGGCATTTTGAATCTCCCCGATCATTTCATAGGGATAAACCCCCGCCTTCATGAGTTCAAGACCCCGTGAAAATCCGATATTCGTGACCTCGGCTGCCCTTCTGAAATAGGCGACTTCCTGTTCTGATAACGTTATTCGTATATTTTCCACCAGCCAACTGGCGTCCTTGAAATTGGCATCCGGGAGGGCCTGTTTCATCAGATTCAGCTGCATAACGGTCATGAAGGACTCTTCCACGCCCACAGTATCTGATTCCGCCACACATTCCCTCACAAGCTCGGCCAGAATGTCATAGGGCTTCTCATGATCCTTGTATTTCCTCGGGTTTGGGGCCAACTGGGTATCGGCAGTAGCGCTTTCAATGACGCGTGTCAGGAAGCGCATCTCACCCTTTAAAGGGATGACCAGCGCCAGTAGCGGAAGGGTCCAGTTCATGACCGCTGCCCGGTATCCCCCCACCCAGTAGATGTTCTGAGCCCGGGTAAGGATGATGGCGTCTAATCCCTCCTCCGACATCCGCTCTCTGACTTTCTTAAGTCTTTCCCCATATTCCTCTGAGGAAAACGGCAAAGAATACATAAACCGACCTCCATTTTGTTATTGGCCGAAAAGGAACAATCCATACCGACAGGTTGCATCTTTAAGATTGGGTCATCATCTTACGACCGGGAGACATGATCCTCAATGTACCCAACGATTTTTCCTGGAGACGTGCCAGGCAAAAACACTTTTTTCACGCCGATCTTTTCAAGGTCCGGTATGTGGCGCTTTAATATTATGCCGCCGGCCAGAATAGTAACGTCCCCTTTCCCCTGTTCTTTAAGCCGCTGAACCACTTTCGGAAGCAAGATCAGATGGTCCCCAGAAAGGAAACTCAGGCCCACCACATCCACATCTTCCTGAACCGCTGCGCTAACCACCTGATCCACGGATTGCCTTAGGCCTGTATATATCACTTCCATACCCGCATCTTTCAATGCGCGAGCTACAATTTTGGCCCCGCGGTCATGGCCGTCAAGTCCGGCCTTTGCAATTAATATTCGTATTTTTCGTTTTTGCATCGCATTTTTCCAAATTTTCAAATTCTTTTAAATATAAGTAGTGGGCTTGAACTCTCCCCACTTGTCCCGCATCACCTGACAGATCTCACCAAGGGTAACGTAACGTTTCACCGCCTTAATAATGGAAGGCATGAGGTTTTCTTCCCTGTCGATTGCCTTTTCTAGCTCGCCCAGGGCCGATTTAACATCTTCTCCGTTTCTCTCAGCCATGACCTTTGCCAATTTCTCTTTCTGCAGTTTTTCAACCCTTGAGTCTGTTTCAAATATATCCTGTTCCTCAAAGTCTTCTTCTTCTGGAATGGTAAATTTGTTCAGACCCACAATAACCTTTTCACCGCTATCCACTTCCTTCTGAAATTGGACACTGGATTCCTGAATTTCCTGGAACACAAATCCATTTTCTATGGCTTTGAGCATCCCCCCCATCCGGTCTATTTTCTCAAGATACTCGGATGCCCTCTTCTCAATCTCATCGGTCAGAGATTCCACATAATATGAACCCGCCAACGGGTCGATGGTATTGGTAAGACCGCTTTCATGGGCCAGGATCTGCTGGGTCCTGAGAGCAATCATGGCCGAATCTTCGGTGGGGATGGCATACCCCTCGTCCCAGCAGGCGGTATGAATCGCCTGATGCCCGCCGAGGATCCCCATAAGCGCGTGCATGGTCACCCGAGCGATGTTATTTAACGGTTGTTGGGTAATCAGGGTAGACCCGCACGATCCGCTGTAGGTCCTGAAAAGAAAACTCTTGGGATTTTTCGCCTTAAAACGCTTCTTTATGATCTTCGCAAACAATCTTCTGGCCGCACGATATTTCGCCACTTCCTCAAAAAGGTCTCTATGACATCCAAGGCTGTATGACAAGCGGGGCGCAAATTCGTCCACATCGAGCCCCCTCTCCTGGGCCTTTTCTATGTAAGTGATGGCATTTGCAAGGGTAAATGCCAGTTCTTGTATGGCATTGGCGCCAGCTTCTCTAATATGATAGCCTGTTATACTGAGCGTATTCCATCTGGGAACATGTTTGTAGCAATATTCGATAATGTCCAGGCAGAGCCTTATGCTCGGCTCGGGGGGAAAGATGTAGGTGCCTCGGGCAATGAAATCTTTCAGGATATCATTCTGAGTTGTGCCCGTTAGTTTTTCTCGGGGGATGCCCTGCTTTTCTCCCACCGCAATATACATGGCGAGGAGGACCGTGGCCGGCGCATTGATTGTCATGGAGGTGGAAACCTTATCCAAAGGAATGTCTTTGAAAATTATTTCCATGTCAGCCAATGTGTCTACAGCAACTCCGACCCTTCCAACAGAACCCTCGGCCATGGGATCATCTGAGTCATATCCAAGCTGGGTGGGGAGATCAAATGCCACCGACAACCCCCGCATACCCTGCTCCAGGAGGTAACGAAATCGCCTGTTCGTATCCTCGGCCGTCCCGAACCCTGCGTAGTTTCTCATGGTCCAGAGACGTCCGCGATACATGGTAGGGTAGACGCCTCTCGTGTAGGGCTCTTCCCCGGGGAAACCCAGATCCTTATTGTAATCGGTATCTTGGAGGTCTAAAGACGTATAAAGTCTCTTAACAGGAATGCCGCTTTCGGTAGTAAAAGTCTTTTCTCTTTCAGCGGATTTATCAAGCACTTTCTTGAGCGTTGTGTCTTGCCATTTTTCGAAGGCCTTTTGTGTTTCTTCTGAAGCCATATATTACTACCCCCAATAACCAAAGTAAAAAACTACTGTTCTCTACAAATGGATCGAATCCTCCTCCGCTGAAAGGCAATTGATGCAGGTATCTCTTCCCCTTCGTACGTGTGTTTTTATAATTTCAACACCTTTCAATACGTCCTTTTTCCTTATTGCTTTAAGCAAATCTCGATGCTCCTGAACAGCCACTGGCATCCTGCCAGTATCACAATTATCCAAACGGAATCGGAGGTTCACATGCTCAAGATTCATTCTCAACATCTTCTCAAGCGACCGATTCCGCGTTATGGACGCGATTTGAAGATGAAACTCGGCATCCAGTAGAAATTTTTTCCTGTCATAGCGGCCCGGAATATAGTTTTCATGACTCAGGAGCTTTTCCTCCAATTCTTTTATATTTTCAGGCTCGCCTTTCTCAATGGTCTGTTCTACGGCATATACCTCCAAAGCCTCTCGAACCCCGAAAAGATCCCAGGCCTCTTTAAGATCGATCGGCCTTACTTGGAACCCCCTGAAGGCCTCCGAAACCAGAAACCCTTCTTGTTCAAGCCGGTTAAGCGCATTGATAATCGGCGTTCTTGACATATTGAGCATTTTGCTGAGATCACTGTAGATGAGTCTCTGGCCAGGCGTCACTTTCTGTTGGAAGATCATCTGTTTGATCTTCTCGTAGGCATCCTCAATCAGGGTCTTTGTACCTTTGATATCATCCATATCTTTTTCCATAACTAGCGTCCTTGTATTTAATTCTACTTTTAATTCAATAAAAAATGTCTGTCAAGATAAATCAACCTTAGCACTATTTTTTGACCATAAAAAAATCCGAATAAATTATATTAGTACAACATAATCAATGGTATCACAGCTATCGACCGGTCAAGACGAAAATTCATTCAACATGCCAAATAAGGCAATTTAAATTCATAGATAATACTAAATTTAATTAAATCTCAGAAAAGGCCAAAAATAAGACACAGGGCACCCCGTGGGACTGCGGAGGTAATAAATAGAATCGATTTTTCCTGGCTTTGAGGGGTAGTCAAACTTGAAAATGACTTAAATTAATAAATTTCATGCCACCTATTTAACAATAAATGTCAGATATTGTTCGGTTAATTTCTACGTGTTGCATCTTCATGGTGACAGCTTTCACCCTTAATTTGACGTCGTAATTTTATTAGGGCATTTCACCACAAGATTCTGATTCTTCATCTTTAGCCTGAGAGCGTGCGTGAGATTCGATAGCCTTTTTTCGTTGAAGGTGTCGTTGCGGGTTCCTTGACTTCTTTTATGATCAAACATACAATCTTAAAACTACAACAAAAGTAAAGGGAAGAATGAATATTTAACAGTGGCCTGCGAGTGAGATTCATACGTTCGAAACGCTTGAAAAAAATTTCCTATCTGGAGATCAAACAATGCCCCCTGAAATCATCTCCGTATATGGCAGCCCTCGAAGAAAAGGGAACACGGCCATCCTCATGAAAGAAGCCGTTCGCGGCGCCCGGG